>ERZ857801.112-NODE-112-length-112669-cov-4.997256_pt1 | contig 112669 bp, 110 predicted proteins | sample MGYA00519762_ERZ857801 | MGnify/ENA primary metagenome ERZ857801 (study PRJEB31778, sample SAMEA3449368) | human gut metagenome | biome: human gut; feature: human-associated habitat; material: faeces | place: United Kingdom | collected 2010/2012 ...
CGGCATTGACCCAGAAAAGGGTGATCACAGAGTAAAAGTTCTCTATTCTGATGCTTCCCAGGGGTCTCTCTTCACTGAAGGTGACAACACGATTTTGATTGAAAAAGTTGACGCACCAATTGGAAATCCTATTAATGTCACAAGACTTTCAGGTGATGATTGTTATGGGACAAATCTCGACACTATCAAAAATGACATCGAAACCAATGGTTTGCCAACCGGTGTCATAGTTTGTGGCACAAGTCATTATCTGGACTCATTGAGCGCTGCTGCGCTTTCGGGAATGTTGGACTATCCTGTTTTGCTTGTAAATGGTTCCGATAATGCTATTAATTCGACATCTTTAGAGGCTCTAAATGAGCTAACTGGTGGTGGCTCTAGAAGTCTTGACATCATAGTGCTTGGGGGCAAATTTGCTATCTCTGATGGCATCGAAAGTGCACTTTGCGCCTATGACAGCGATGGTGCATGCGATCGAATCTTTGGTGATGATGGATATGCAACCAACCGAGCGGTTTATGATTTTGGAAACACACGTGGATCTTGGAACGCAAAAGAAGTTCTCGTTGCCTCAGGTGCGGGCTATCATGACGCACTCGGGGCTGGAAGCTATGCAATGGCAAATGATTCTTTCATCTTGTTAGTCAATCCCTATGGTGATAATTCATCCATGGTAGAAAAGGCTTCGCATCATGCAAAAGCCACAGTGCTTGGCGGCTTCTTTGCTGTCCCTCAAGATGTTGAAAATTCGTTGACATCATCTGGAATTGCTACTTCAAGAATTGCAGGCGAAGATGCCTATCAAACAAACATTGCTTTCGTAACCTATGCAGTTTCTAATGGCATGTCGCTAGAAGGTGCAGGTTTTAGTTCTGGACTTGGATACTATGACGCCCTTGGCTCTTCACACAATCTTGGCAAAACTAAAAGCGTCATGTTCCTTGCTTCGCTGGATGAGAGTCTCAATCAAGGAGCCTATGATTTAATAAAGAGCTCTGGCACTAGCATCAAAAACGCTAAAGTTTTTGGCGGTTTGGCTGTTATTTCATCTACAACCGAAAATGCTATTAAGACAGTCCTGCAATAAATATCATCTGGCGCATGCATTTAAGGAACTTTAGTTAAAGGTTGGTGAGTGTATAAGGACCGAAAAATCGGTTAGTCATTATTTGTATTGCGAAGTTTAAGTAACATCAGTCACCCTTGGCACCCTTCGGGGTGCCTTTTCATCTGTGCAAGTCGCGACCATTTCATGGATTAAACATCATCTTAATGTTGGGGTTTGCGCCGACAGCTAAGTGTGTAAATTAACGACCATTTCCAGATTAAAATGCAACTGTGTTTTGTGGCTAATTCTATTTTTTGTTTCTATTCTTCTTTGTTGATTTTTGTGGTTCAGCCCATTAGTTAGATGGATTTAAGCTGACTCGCTTTGCGGCGCTATCTTAAAGTCTGAGGTCTTTATCTGACAGCCTTTGCGGCTCTTTTGGGCAAAATCGAGACGATTTTCCTGTGAGCTCAAACCAAGATTCTAGTTAGTGAGTTTTATTTGTGAAAACTAGAAAAAACAGCGGAATTGAGATTACGAGTGGATATATGTATCTAAACAAACACACTGGTGATAAAAAGTAGGTCACAATCAAGCCTAAAGTCATGAGAATTGGAAGCGTTAAGTCTGCTCTTTTTCTGCTAATTGCCGCCATCATGCAAGTGACAAAAAGAATGAAATAAAACCCGCTTTTAACTCCAATTGAGAGTACTGGGATGTCGTTCCAGCTAGTCGATTTGAACCATTCTGCAATTTTGTTGTCAATAGCAGGAATCAGACTAGTGCGAGGAATGTCAATGTAGTTGGGGTTAATGTTTGTCCCTGTCGATGTTTGATATTCAACATAGGGATGATACATGCGAGTGTCGGGATAGTTTTTGGCTGGATACCAAAATCCAAGTGAATTCATCAGAAACGCATCAACATATGATTTCGGGCATTTTAGGCCAATCGACACATAAAGCTTGAGATATTTCCCCAAATCGTTTTTGACATAGTTTTGGTTCAGCCTATCCTTTGCAACATCAGAGATCTCACTTTGCCCCCAATACCATGAGCAATCAGTTGGTGCATATCCATATGCTTCGGTGTTATAGGCCTGTGTATAGATTAAAATTTCGTCATCATTAAAGCGCTCGGGGTGTTCTTCAAGAGCCCTAGCCATTTGCTGAGATGGGATTGATGACATTTCGCGAATCGTCACTTTTGAGCCTGAAACCCCAAGTGCTGAGAAGAATGGCCCTGATATCGCATAGAAGGCCGCAATTGAAATTAACCCTGCAGCAAGCAGTTTTTTCTGTTTGTGTCTCACAAGATAGGGAATTGCCAACACAATCATGACCAGAAATGCATATGCTCCGTTGTTTCGCATTAGCATCATGAGTACGCACCAGACACAAAGTGGAAGCATGTTTTTGGCAGTTATAGTCTCGTTATTGGTGATTTTGCTCCCAAGCTTGGTTAGTTCAATTAGTGCTAGCAAAAAGAAAGTGCCAAAGAGCACATCTTGACAAGTTGAAATGCGTGTGATTAATGCGAAGGGGAACAGCGCAGAGAACAAAAGTGTTGCAACGAAAAAGGCAAAACTTTTTGATCTGTCTAGAACGAAAATGCACAACTTATACAGTGCATAAATGCTAAAAGACGCTTGAATTATCATTGCAATTGAAAGCCCAAGACCAGTTGAGCCAACGGATTTTCCAATGTTTATGCAAGTGCCAAGCAATGCGGAATACAGAACTGAATATTGTGTTCTCAAAGGCACGATGGAATTCAAGAATTGCAACACGTGGTTCCCGCCGTCGTAGGCATAAAGTCCAGGAAACATGATTAAGAACATCACGAATTGAGGAACTGCAAGAATAAAAACTGCGATTATCTTCAATCTTCTGGTTGGTTCCAAGCATCCGTTTTTGCCTTTTGCAATATTTTTTGTTGACTTGTAATTGCTTGAGTGACTTCTCCTTACAGTTTCGCTTGGCGGGAAATGCTCGCTATTTGCTCTGCACTCTGCACTTTCATTGTCCTTAAAAGCGTGTTTGACATTTGAGTTTTCTTCCCATCCTTTAATAAAATGCGTTTTTGGTTTTAGGACAAACAAACAAATTGGAGATACTAAAATCATGGCGGAAATGATTTTAGCAACGGTTAAAAGTCGCCACTCAACTGCTGAATTTGTGTCTAGTTGATAACCAAGCACAAAAACTATTGAGACATATGCCGACAAAGCTAACGTGCAAATAATTAACCTTGGAGTGAAGCAACGCTTGCAGGTTGCGACCTCGTGAGAATAGCGATTTGTGTTTTTAGCTGAGTATAATTCTGCTGAATTTTTTTCCGCTGGATAGTCATTTAGGCTTCTCTGTTGGTTCTCGCAATCGTTCTTTCTGAGAGATTTGATTAGTTCGCTTGAAGCAACACCAAGTAATATCGAGACGACCAGGGTTAAAAACCAGAGCTCCCAACGAGGCGATGTAATTAAAGACTGGGCGCATTCGCTTGCAGTTGCAATGCTTCCTCCCATGCATGCCATGATCTCGTCCCTAACGGCGAGATGAATAACATATGCAATCATTATTGGTTGGTTTCCAATTTTTGCAGCAGTCGCAAACAGTTTTTGCGCTGATGGGTTGTCGGTTTGAGACGCTGGATATTTTATTGCAAGCACGAACAAACAAAACACAAGGACATATGTCGACGCATAGATTTCCTGCCAGCCAAACAGCAGACATTCTCCGTAAGATAGAAGCGCGGCAATGAGCGAGCCGATTGCTAAACCTGACGTTTTCTTCTTTTTAAACTTTTCCTCGTTTTCCCGAACAAAAAGACCTAGTGAGAAACAGGGGATTCCCATGAAGAGCCATGTTCTGAAATAGGGGGCATCTGGTTCAAATAATCCAAAAATTTCTTTTGTGATAAACATGAATGCAAAAAGCAAAATTGAAATCGAATAAAACGCCTTGTTCGAAATCTTGAGTTTCTTCGTCACAAGAACTATTGCATAAACATAGACGAGTGCTGGCAAAAACCACAAGTGGCCAACAGCTCCAGTTTGATTGAAAAGAATGAAATTAATGTAGGTGCTTTTGTTATTTAAATTTGCGAAGAATGCATCGGATCCGCCCCAAATGTTGAGGATTGAGATGAGTAAATAAAAACAAAGAGAGACTGCAAACAGTACTAATATTTTTTTCAGTCTTTTTAAGATTTTCTTCGCGTTTGAATTGTAGGAAAAGAACCCCGAGACCGCAAAAAAGATGGGAACTCCAATTCTTGACAAGCAATTAAACAGCCACTCGATGCTCGTTGTTGGCGTTGCCATGTGAAGATAGACTACGCCTGCAAAAGCTACAATTTTTAGTATGTCGAGAGTTTTGTTGCGACCCATCAACAACATTATATTTTGTTTCGCACGAACAAAACTCAGCAAAGTAGCGACAGAATTATGAAGCTATCATGCAACAAGGAATGAGTGCCACGCCACACGTCTATTATCTCGCGCGAGCTTGCGCCTTATTTGATTGCACCTGCTACTGCAAACACAATTGCCAAGCTCGCTTGTGGTATGGCCGATGATGCAGTTTGCGCATGTGCTATTCGTTTGGGAATACACCTCGCCCGTTTGCCGGAAAGTTTGACCGCATTCCTTAACAGTCATAAAATATATATGAACAAGGTTAAACTGTAAAAATTTGTTCTGCACTTGCAGTATATTCCTGCAAAAGAGATGTGGGCGCTTGCCCTGAAGTTGTTTCTTTTTTAGCTCTGCGCATTTTAATAGGAGTAAATTGCCCGAAGAGATTCTGTGTATTGGGCAGAAAGAAGCATATATGAATTCCGATTCGAAAAAACCGTCTAATCCGTCGGTCGACTTGGTGGGCATTCACAAGTCTTTTAATCACGTTAGAGCTCTTGTAGACGCAAATTTGCAAGCGTTCCCTGGAGAGGTACTTGCGATTGTTGGGGATAACGGTGCGGGGAAGTCTACGCTCATAAAGATTCTATCGGGAGTTTTAAAGCCCGATTCTGGTTTGATAAAAGTTAATGGCAAGGAATATGATTCACTCACGGTAACCGAGTCGTTGAATGCAGGAATTTCGACTGTTTATCAAGATTTATCTCTTGGAAACTCACTGGATGTAGCCTCAAACATTTTTATTGGAACTGAACTCACAAAATTCGGGTTTCTTGATTCAAAAAAAATGCACGAACAATCCAAAAAGCTGCTTAAAGAACTCGAAGTTGACATTCCTGACACTCATGCAATTGTTGGAGATTTGAGCGGCGGTCAACGCCAAGGGGTGGCTGTTGCACGTTTGGTCCATCACGGTGGAAACATACTTATTTTTGATGAACCAACAGCTGCAATGGGTGTTGTTGAGTCTGACCACACATTGAAATTCATAAAGTCTCTTGCGAAAAAAGGAATGACTGTTGTTCTGATTTGCCACAATTTGTCACAGGTTTTTGAATTTGCTGACAGACTTGCTGTTATGAGACACGGAAGCGTTCTTGTTGAGAAAAGTATTTATGACATCTCAATGAAGAATGTGCTTGAGATCTTAACAACTGCAGATGGCGCTAAAAGAATCGAGCAGGAGCTATAAACATGGAAACGCTTAAAAACTATTGGGCTAGCGTAAAAAGGTCCCGTCAAACATATAATCTCTTTTTGCTCCTTGTCATGGTTGCAATCATAGTAATCTTCTCGTTTTTGTCGCCATATTTCTTGACAGGGGCTACCTTTAAAAATGTGCTCAACCAAAGTTCGCTCTACATTTTCTTAACCATTGGCATGGCTTTTGTTATTGCGGCTGGCGAGATTGATCTTTCGGTTGGCGTTGTCATTGGCTTTGTTGGCATGGTCATGTCGGAAATGCTTGCAGCAGGCATCGGCGCTCCAATTTGCTTGGTAGTTGGAATTATTACAGGTGCTTTGATTGGTCTGTTTAATGGATGGCTTGTCTCACGTTTCAAAATCAATTCTTTTATAGTCACTTTGTGTACGACAACTTCTTTACGTGGGGTAATTTTGTTACTTATGAACGGCAAGTCTAATTATGGTTTTGGCTCGTTGTTCTCATTTATCGGCGCAGGTGATGTTGGTTATAGCGGACTTTTAAACATGCCAATCTTGCTCGCTATTATTGCGGCTGTTGTCTCTGATGTTGTAATGAGAAAAACTAAATTTGGTGTCTACACAATGTTTCTTGGTGCCAATGAAGTTGCTTTGAACAGGTCTGGAGTAAAATCTTCGCGCCACAAGATTGCTGTTTTTGTTTTATCTGGTGTGCTTTCTGCGATTGCGGGCATTATTGTTATGGCTCGTCTTGATTCAGCGCAACCGCTAGCAGGACAAGGCTACGAAATGGACGCGATCGCTGCGGTAATCTTGGGTGGTATTGGTCTCGATGGAGGTCGAGGAACAATCGCTGGCCCTTGCATTGCATGTCTCATTTTGACAATCATTAAAGTTGGACTTACATTGATGGGGGTTTCAACTCACTATCAAGAAATCATTACAGGCATCATCATTTTAGCCTCTGTGCTTGTGTCAAATAAAGAGATTAGAAAGAGGAGCGAAGTTTAAATTATGAAAATGCTCACATCAGGTTCGATTGCGATTGATGTTTTATTCCAGGCCTCAGGATTGCCTGCGCCCGATGGATTTGCGTTGATATATAACGAAACTCGTAAGCCAGGTGGAAGCTCCGCTAATGTCACTGTTTCTGCATGTGGCTATGGCGTTTGTGGCTATCAAGTTGGCATTGTGGGAGACGATCAAATGGGTAAAGACTTTATTCAGTCCTTGCATGATGACGGCGTAAATGCCGACTATATGCAGGTAAAGCCCGGTGGTGTTACAATGCACACATTTGTTATTACGACTGATAACGGCGAACACACAATTTTTGCAAATTTTGGCACGTGCAAAGAGGGTTTTAAAATTTCGCAAATTCCAGCAGACATTCTTAATGATAAAGATGTTTATTTTACCGACATGTTCTCAAGCTTTATTTCGCTTCCTTTGGCCATCAAAGCGCATGAACTTGGCAAAAAAGTTGTGCTTAACATACAGTCGACGCTAGATTTTTTGGAGCTTTGTAAAACTACCAGGGAAGAGATGGAAGAGGCTCTCTCAATTGCCGATGTAATCATAGGCGGTAATGCACATTTGCGATCCATCTTAAAAGAGGATGAACATGTTGTAACAGAAGATGTCGTAAGGCACATATATGAGAAATACCAGCCAAGCGATGGAGTGATTTGCACGCTCGGCTCGAAAGGTGCAATGTGGGCTTGCGATGAGGGAGTTTTGCGTGCTCCTGCCTATAAATTAGATAATGTCGTCGACACTACTGGTGCGGGCGATGCCTTCCTCGGAGGGCTCATATATTCCTTTTATTCGGCAAACATGCCAAAACAAGACTGCCTTGCGTTTGGAAATGGATCTGCAGCCATCTGTTGCGCGAAACTAGGTGCCCGTTCTGCCCCATCTGTTGATGATGTTTTGAAATTTCAAGAATCACATTAGCTTTTTCACTTGTGGTATGCAGTTGAGCGGAAAAACATATTCTGAATTTTTGAAGAATTATCCAAAATGCGCGTTTTGTTTTGATTAGGGAGGAAGTAAAAGTGAGTTTAACAAAGAAAACATCTATAGTGGCAATTCTTGCAGCATTGCTTTTATGCTGCTCATTGTTCATGGCAGGCTGTTCAAGCAGCAGTTCAGACACTAAAGCTAGTGGAAACCAGGCAAAAGAAAACACAACAGAACAGACTGAATTTAATAAAGCAAGAGCAAACCTCGATGAAAAGATGAAGGCTTCTGACGTTAAGGGCAACAGTTCCGACACATATGGCCTCATCCTTTCTTCTCTTGGAAATGAATTCTGGCAGACAGAAAAAGATGGTGCAGTGGACGCAGCTAAAGAATTTGGTGTAACTCTTGACGTTCAGGCTACCGATAAAGACACCGACTACACTGGTCAGCTCGACATTATGCAAACCATGGTTTCAAAGAAATACAAAGCTCTTGCTGTGTCTCCACTTTCAGAGAACAACCTTGTAAACGGAATTGCTGATGCTAACAAAGCTGGTGTGAAAGTTATTCTTAATGGCACACTTCAAAACGAAGATGCTATGAAGGCTGCTAATGCTTCTGTTGATGGCACCATGCAGATGGACTTCATGAAACAAGGAACAATGGCTGGCGAATTTGCTGCTAAGAAATGTAATAACAAGGGCAACGCTGCAATTATCGCAGGCACAGAAGGTGCAACTAACAGTGATGGACGTCGTGATGGTGCTAAAAACGCAATGGAGAAGGCTGGCATGAAAGTTGTTGCTGTTCAGCAGTGCGACTTTGATCAACAAAAGGCATATGATGCAACAAAATCAATCATGCAGGCAAACCCTGACATTGTTGCCATCACATGCGGCAATGACGACATGGCCATGGGTGTTATCAAGGCACTTGATGAGCTTGGTAAGAAAGATAACGTTGTTGTGGTTGGCAACGACTTCACCTCTGAGGCAAAAGAGTCTATTAAAGCAGGCAAACTTGATGCAACCGTAGCAATGTCTCCATATCTTGGTGGCAGAGCTTGCACCATTGCTATGATTCGTGCTTCACAAGGCGAGAATGTTGGAACAGTCACTGACTACATTCCTATGAATCTTGTTAGCGCCGACAATGTTGCCGACATGGAAGACTGGAAATAGTCTTGTTGTATGTTTTTGACAACAATCAACTGATTGAGGTTTAAAACCTAGAAGGGAGGCTAGTCTCGCTTGAGTGAGTCTATCTCCCTTCTTCTTTTAAACGTGTTTATTGACATTGCACATAAAGAGAAGGTAATGATTTTATGAACGAAAAATTGTATGACAAGATTCTTGGGGGTCTTGTTGGGGGTGCAGCAGGAGATGCTATGGGTGCTGCCACCGAAGGCCGGTCTCGAAAAAAGATTTTGGAATTATTCGGCCATAAGGTCACTTGTTTAGAAAAGCCGCCGACGGACACGTTTGGAGCAGGCAATGAGCCAGGAGGTTTTACTGATGACTTTTCTTCTGCCTATTTCGTTGCGCGTGCTGTCATTGACAACGGGGGAATAGTTGAGGAAGAGTGCGTTAAAAAAGCACTTGTAGAGTGGTCCACGCATCATGAATTCTTCGACAGATTTGCAGGTCCAACAACACGTTTGGCAATTCGCAGGTTTGCTGGCGAGGCAATTCCAGAGAGCAATTCAATTAAGAACCTTAATCGTCAGGCGACAAATGGATCCGCGATGAGAATTGCTCCAATCGGACTCATTAATGCAGGAAATGTTGACAAAGCGATAACAGATGCTGTTATTGTTGCTGAAGTAACACACAAAAATTCTCTTGCCTTGTCTGGGGCATGTGCGATTAGCGCAGCTGTGTCAAAGGCTTGCGAGGAAACTTCCGATTTGGTAGATGTCGTTAATTCTGGTCTTTATGGTGCAAAAAAAGGCGAAGAAATTGGCATTGATAAATATGGCGAATCGGCAGGTCCTAGCGTTTATAAACGCATTGAACTTGCAATTGAGCTTGCCTATTCAAACAAGCCATTAGACGATGTCATCATTGACATTGCCGACACTATTGGAACAGGTCTTCACATCAGCGAAGCTGTGCCTTCGGCGTTTGGCTTTTTCATTGCTTGCCGTGGCCTTGGTTTGCCGACCATTGTAGAAACTATTAATGCTGGATATGACACAGACACTGTTGGCACTATAGCAGGTGCGTTGGCTGGAACATACAGTGGTGTGAGCACTTTTACTACTGAAATGATTGACACGATGGAAAACGTAAACGGTCTAGACATAGTTGGGTTAGCAAAAGATATAACTCAAACTGTAGAGAAAAATTTTGAACAGGCCTAGAGATTAGCGTTGACTTGGAGCAATAACATGGGAAAAATAAATAACAAAAACAACAATGACACTTCTGCCATTGAAAAGATAATTTTTGATGTTGTCTCTGGCTCTGCTATTGGCGACGCCTTGGCCGCAGCCACTGACGGGCTTTCTGAAAGCGCAATTGTTCAAGCATATGGACATGACGTTACAGATTTTGAAATTCCGTCTGACAAGTGTTTTTCAGCAGGAAGAAGAATTGGTCAGGTAACAGATGCTTTTTCCATTCCCTACTTTTTGATGAGTTCAATAATCGAAAACGATGAATTATCAAAAGAGGTTGCCCTGCAATCTCTTTCAGAATGGGCTGACACCGATTATTCCAAATTTGCTGGCATGACAACTCGCCCAGTAATTGAGCAGATAAAAGATAAAAACAACACTGATCCATGGGCATTTGCTGGAAAACTGGGCTCAAAAATCTACAAGGGTCACTATTATGCATTGTCTTCAAACGGATCTATAAAAGCTTGGGTCGCCGGCCTTGGTGAGCTTGAGAACATGAGCGTTAGTCAGATTGTTGCCGACGCAGTTGAAATTGCACTTTCTTCACATGATGATAATTTAAGCATTTCGGCTGTGGTTTCTGTTGCTTTGTCAATGAGTGCCGCTTTGAGAACTAACAGCATTGAGCAATGTTTCGACAGTGCCATTGATGGCGCTTTAATTGGAGAAAAGCGCGCAGAATTACTCAACGACATCTGGGATTACCCTGGTCCATCAATGCACAAACGCTTGTGTCTTGCAAGAAAAACAGTTTATTCTTGTCGCGAATCGCTAAAAAGAGACAGATTAATAGCAAGAAAAGAGTTGCGAGACATCATTGGTTGTGGACCAGAAGTTACAGAAACTGTTCCTTTAGCGCTTGGGCTTTTGCTTGCACACAAAGATGACCCAATGGCTGCTTTGGTGGACGCAGTGAACGTAGGTGACGAAACGTGTGCTTGCGCTTCATTGGTTGGAGCCTACATCGGTGCACTTTATGGCGATAGCATTTGGAAAGGCAATTGGGTAAATTTGGTAGAGCAGGAAAACGGCTTTGCATTCTCAAGATTAGCTAGAGATTATGTAGCTTTTTTGATTGCTAGGTAGCCCGATTCTGGTTTGGTGAAACAATGAGTGAAAGAAGAGAAATTTTGCTGGGAGTTTGTGGTTCGGCGTCAGCCCACAGCGCTTGTGAGATTGTCACGCTCCTTAAAAACAAAGGTTTTAGCGTAAAGGTAGCGTCCACCCCAGCAGCTCTTAAGTTTATTAATGTTGCAAGTTTGAGATGCAGGTCAGGAAAAGACGTGCTCATAGACATTTTTGATGACAGCACAAGTCCCACGCCACACGTCTATTATCCCGCGCGAGCTTGCGCCTATTTGATTGCACCTGCTACTGGAAACACAATTGCCAAGCTTGCTTGTGGTATGGCCGATGATACAGTTTGCGCATGTGCACTTGCTGCTGATTGCAAAAAAATTGTTGCACCAGCGATGAATACTCACATGTATTTAAACGAAGCCACACAAAAAAATCTTGAAACTTTGAAAAACCGAGGGTATGAAATCATTGAGCCAGTTGTAGCTAGACTTGCGTGTGGAGTCACAGGAATTGGTCATCTGGCGCCAGTCGATGAAATAGTCAGAAGAGTATTAGAAATTATTTAAAGAAATTTAACTGAGATGCCAAATTGCGCATAACGACTCACTATTTCATCAATCGTTTTTTGTTAATTCCCCTGCAAAACTATTGCGCGAACAATTACTAATGCTAGAATAAAGAACATGATTTTAACTGCTAAATATGTGTTTCCAATCTCTCAAAAACCAATCGAGGATGCAGGCGTTCTGGTCCGTGGTGACAAAATTGTTGAGGTTGACTACACCACTAATCTCATCAAGCATTATCCAAACGAAGAAGTGAAAGACTTGGGCCAGGCTGCAATCATGCCTGGTTTTGTGAACCTTCACACACGTCTTGAGCGCACACTTCTCAGAGGCACAGTTGCCGACGAGCCATATACTTCATGGCTGTTGAAATACATGAACTATTCCTCGAAGATGTCAAAGCGCGATAAATATGATTCAGCGCACATTGGCTGCCTTGAGGCTATTCGTTCAGGCACAACAACAGTTGCTGACATGGCTTCCACAGATGGAACAATTAATGCCGTTAACGATTCAGGCCTTCGTGCAGTTGTTTATCGTGACGTTTGCTCTCCTGACAAAGATCGTGTTGATTCTGTAATGGAGCATGTTACTCGTGACATTCACGCTTGGCAAGACAAAGCGAATTCCGACCTTGTGCAGGTTGGAATCACTCCTGCTACTGTGTTTGAAACGCATCCTCTTGTTTACACAAAGGCTTCAGAACTTGCTGCTAAAGAAAACTTGCCTTTGCAGCTTCGTCTTGGGGGTTCTGTAGAGGAGCTCGAGTTCGTTGAGCGTGGAACTTCAATCTTTAAATCGTCGGAAAAACATTATGTTCGTTTAGGCTATGTCGAGACACCACCATGGCTTCCTTTTGGTGTTCGTCCTGTAGAATATGTTAAAAATTGGCGAGCATTCGACGCTGACAATGTGAGCGTCGTGCATGCAATCCATGTCAACGATGATGATGTTCGCATACTCAAATCGCACGGTGTTGGCATTGCATCATGTCCTGGAAGCGAAGCTCAACTTGGAATGGGCCATGCGCCTGTTTCCGAATTTTTGCAGCTTGGTATTCCAGTGGGATTTGGATCTGACACTCCTGCTGCGTCTGAGGCAAGTGGAATGCTTCGTGAAATGAGAATTGCCCTTCTTCTTCACAGAGCAAACGATGTTCACAACTTCTTAAGATCTTCGACTGTTCTTAGAATGGGAACTCTTGTCGGTGCTAAAGTTTTGCGCATGGATGACAAAATTGGCACTTTAGAGCCAGGTAAATTGGCAGACATTACAGCTGTAGACTTGACCCAATCGCTTCAGATTATTGAGCTTAATCCAATATCAGCGGTCATAAATTCTTGTTCGGCTTCCGACATCATGCTCACGATGGTTGGGGGAAAAATCCTCTATGAGAATGGGGAGTTCACGCAAGATGTTGACTATGATGATTTGTTCGATAAAGTTCGTTCTACGCGAGCAAAGCTCACTGAACCAGTCTAGTTCTTCGTTGAGTTTTGTTTTTTTCTAGAAACCTTTAAGGCGGTTATATCATCATGGCAAACAGAAAAGCAAAGAAACAAAATGTTGGTCAGCGAAAGCTGTCAAAAGCTCAAATTGAAGCTAAAGAAAAAGCTGCTCGAGAGGCCGAGGAGCGTGAAGAAATTGCAAAAGCAAAAAGTGAGCGAACAAGAAAGATTTTTACAGTTGTTATTTGTGTAATTCTCATCCTTGCTCTCGGAGTTCCTGCCGTGGCATTGTCGGTTTTGGGAATGGGTTAAGCTTTTAGGCTGGTAGTTCTTGTTTGGAATTGGCTTTACAGAGTTTTTAATAATCTTAATTTTTGGTTTTCTTATCTTTGGGCCTGACAAATTGCCAAAGATAGCTAAAACTATTGGCCATGCCATTGGCAAATTCCGTGCTATTCAAAAACAAACTGCTGGAACTGTGTCGTGGAAAGATTTCCTGGACCCCGAAAATGAAGACCCATTCAAGAGCTCTTTAGAAGCTGCCGAAAAAATGAAAGATGTTGTCGTTAGCAACGCAAAAGACATCAAAGACGATGTCAAGGATGTGGCTTCTGAAACTTCTTCTTCGTTAAAGGAACGCAAAGACGAGCTTAGCGACAAAAAGGCAGCATATGAAGCATTGAGGGCGGCTCGCGACAAGCAAAAAGCTGAACTTGCTGACGAAAACTCTAACGCTTCAAAGCGTGCTAGATATGATGAAAAAAGAAAAGTGCGCGAAGCCCTCAAAGCGTCTGAGAAAAAAGAAGCTGCTGAGTCTGTAGTGTCTAGACAGGTTGATTCTTCTCATCCAGAAAAAGTCGAAACCCTATCTAAAGCTGGGGAGGGGGATGAATAAATAATGCCTATCGGTCCAGCTAAAATGTCATTATTTGACCACTTAAGCGAGCTTCGTGCGAGGCTTGTGAGAATAGTTGTCGCATTGTTGGTTGCGATTTGTTTTTTCTACATCGCTTCTCCTACGATGGGACAGATTCTACTTTGGCCAGTTAGAGATTTTTTGCCGACAAGCGATTCGGGTGCGGTAATGTTAAACGCCCTTGATCCTTTCGAGGCTTTTACAACGCGTTTGACAATCACACTTTTCTTCTCAGTTATTGGAACATCGCCTGTAACAATTTGGCAAATTCTGGCTTTCTTTTTGCCTGCTTTAAAGCCTAATGAGCGCAAATGGTTTATGCCAACTTTCATTGCTGCATGCGGCTTGTTCATTTTTGGAGTTGTGTTTTGCTATTGTGTTATCCTGAATGCAGCATTCGGCTGGCTGACCGACCAATCGTGGGGACTTGGAACGATTGAGCCAAGGATGTCTACCTACATCTCAATAATCATCAAGTTTCTTCTTTCTTTTGGTGTTGCTTTTGAAATTCCACTCGTAGTTTTCTATCTAGTCATTTTCAACATTGTGCCTTACAAAAAAATACGCAGTTCATGGCGCTACATTTATGTAACTCTTCTTGTGATTTGTGCAATGGTCACACCCGACTCTTCTCCAATAACAATGCTTTTGATGTTTGGCGCTTTAGTCGTTCTTTATGAAGCAAGTTTGCTTTTAGCGAGAATTGTCTTGAAAAAGAGAATCGAAAAGGAGCAAGAAGAGCTTGATGAGCTTGACGAAGCAGAGATGAGCATTACTAGGTGATGTGAGGTTGCGCTAGCTCATGCACGAACTTTCTATTGTTACAAACGTTTTAGACACTGCAGTTAGCCACGCTAAACAACAGCATGCCTCAAGGCTTCTTGGCGTTAATTTGCGAATTGGCGAATATAAAGAAGTCGTTGATGATGCACTACAGTTCTCTTTTAGAATTCTTGCCGACGATGATGAATTCACCAATGGTGCAAAGCTAAATGTTGAATATGTGAAGCCTTCTTCGATTTGTTCTGATTGTGGGCATGAATGGGAGCATGACATGTTTCATCGCAAGTGTCCAGAATGTGGATGCGATTGGACAATTCTGGTTCATGGAAGCGAATTGGAAATCTCTTCTATTGAGATTGAAGAAGAGTAATTAGAAATATAATTCTAGTTTCTATAAATCATCATGAATTTTTTTCGATTGCCAACATGCAATCCTAATTTATCCTTTTTTAATGGTTGTGGAATTCAAAGCAGCAACATGTGCTTTTTGTTTTTTTAATGCCCAATTGAACAAAGTGATTTGTCCTTAATGACATCTCTTCCAAAAAGGCAACAAAGATGCGCATAAAAAAGCCCATTTCTGGGCTTTTGTTTTTTACATCTTAAAAATCACTAAATCAGATGTTTTGCGATTTTAACTGCGTTTGTTGCAGCGCCAATTCGAATTTGGTCTCCTGTGCACCAAAGTGCAAGTGATTTGTTTGGTTCAAATGCAGAAATGTCTTCGCGAATTCTGCCAACAAAAACAAGGTCTTGGTCTGAAGTGTATAGCGGCATTGGGTAGCGTTTCTTTGGGTCATCGTTTCTGACATCGTCAATCAACTTAACACCTTTTGCGTCTGCAAGAATGTCGCGTGCCACGTCAGGTGTCATCTCGTTTTCAAATTCAACGGTGATTGATTCTGAATGAGAACGAGCTATTGGAACACGCACGCAGGTGCAATTAACACGAAGGTTTTCGTGGTGCAAAATCTTTCTTCCTTCGTTTTGCATTTTCATTTCTTCTGATGTGTAGAAGTTATCACCAATTCCACCAATGTCGGGGATGAGGTTCATTGCTAGTTGATCAACAAAAGCTTTTGGTTCAGGGACGTCACTTCCTTGCGCGATTGCTTTTTGTTGTGCCAGAAGTTCGGTGATTCCCGGCATGCCTGCACCAGAAGCGGCTTGGTAGGTGCTAACAATCATCCTTTTGATTGTTGCTTGCTTGTGCAGTGGGGCAACCGCCAAAAGTGCGATGATAGTTGCGCAATTCGGGTTGGCAATGATGCCATTGTTTTGTTCAATATCTTGTGGGTTTACGTCAGCCACAACAAGCGGTACATCTTTGTCAAGGCGATATGCCGAAGAGTTGTCAACGACAACCGCTCCTGCTTCCACAGCCTTTGGAATCCAAATTTTTGCGATGTTGTTTTCAACTGCGCTCAATACGATGTCAACATCATCAAAGCATCCGTCTTTTGCTTCTTGCAGAACAATGTCTTCTCCCAAAAATTTTGCAGTTTTTCCAACTGAGCTTTTACTTGCGAGAAGTTTCAGGCTTGCAATGGGAAAACTTGCCTCTTCAAGGCATTGAATCATTTGTTGGCCAACTGCGCCAGTTGCTCCAAGAACACAAACGTTTTTAGCAGTCATTTTTTACTCCGAACTAGTTTCGTTTACAAATGCATCATAGATAACTTGAACGCATCTCTCGAAGTCTCTATTTTCAACTCCGATCACAATCGTTCGTTCCTGCGAGGACTGAGAAATCATGCGAACGTTGATTTTTGCATCGCCAACGACACCCAACAACTTGCCTGATGTGCCTATTTTCGATGGCATGTTTCTTCCTACGACAGAAATTAGAGCTAGATTCTCGTTGATTTCAATCTTGTCAGGTTCAAGTTCCTTTTTAATGTCTGCAACTATTGAATAAATGCTGTCTTTAACATCTTTTGCATTTACGACAACAGAGAAACTGTCGATGCCAGTTGGTATGTGTTCGATGCTTACTCCATATTTTTCAAAAGTTGAAAGCACTGAGCGAAGGAAACCAACTGAATTTGCGAGTTTTGTTTTCGTGATGTAGACACTCAAGAAGTCTTTTTTCCCAGCAATGCCGGTTACAAGAGGGTCAGTGGGGTCTGGTTCCCACAATTCTCTGATGATTGTTCCTTCTGCCTCGGGTTCATTCGTGTTTTTAATTTGAATTGGGATATTTTTTTCGCGAACAGGGAAGATTGCTTCTTCATGTAATACACTAGCCCCCATGTAGGAAAGCTCTTGCATTTCATCAAAAGTAATCTTCTTGATTGTTCTGGGGTTTTCTACAATGCTTGGATCGGCACTCAAAAAACCCGAAACATCGGTCCAGTTTTCATAAAGGTCGGCATCAAGTGCGCTTGCCATCAAAGAACCAGTGATGTCACCGCCACCACGGTCGAGCAGCTTAATGTGTCCATCGGTTGTTCCGCCATAAAAACCAGGCATCACGAAGTGGTCATATTTCTTAACAACCTCGCGAATTGCTTCGTTAGTTGCTTCTAGATTCAGCGTCCCATCATGGTGAAAGATGATAGCTTCTGCTGCGTCGAGATATTCAAATCCCAAATATTCTGCCATGAGATGAGCGGTTAGCCATTCTCCGCGGGAAATGATGTAGGGCGCAGAATCTGTTGGAATCGTCTGACGAAGTAGGTCAAACTTTTCCTCGACTGGATATTTGAGTCCAAGAGTGTTTTTAATCTCAAGATAGCGACTTTCAATGTCGTCTAACAATGCAGAATAGTCAACATGATAGTCGCGATGTGCAACAACTAGGCACAATAAATCTGTAACTTTATTGTCGCCCTTAAAGCGACGACCTGAAGCACTCACGCAAACGAATTTGCGTCCTTCATCAGCTTCGATGATTTTCTTGATTTTTTTAAACTGTTCGGAGTTTGCTGTGGAACTTCCTCCGAATTTTGTAATTTTCAGCATGTTTTTGTTCGTCCTTTTGGGCAGTCTTTTTGCAAAAATTATACTGTCTTCTGAATGCTGGCCATAAAGCTATTTGGGTCTTCTACCAGCAAGTTTTCGGCGATTTGGTGTGCTTCTGCGGGGTACTTCCCACCAATTTCAAAATAGCCAGGGCGAATCATGATTGTTTGGCGTGGAAGAGAGTGCTCTGCTTTTGTCCTGAACAGATATGTCGAAGGCATGATGGTCTCATCAAATTCAAGCTCACGTGACAGGTCATAAACTGGGCGCTTGCCGTCTGCGCAGTCAATGATGTCTTGCACAATTGCATTTGCAGTTGGTAAAGCACCAGCACCGGCTCCAAAAAACTTGAGCTCACCGATTGTCTCTCCTGTGAGAGAGACGGTGTTGAAATAGCCAGGAGTGTTTGCCTCTAGTGTGTTTTCTTCGCAAAGCTGTGGTTCGACTGTCACGAAATATTTATCACCCTTAATTTGGCCTCTAGTTATCATGCGAACGCGAAGTCCCAGCTCCTTGAAAACCTCAATGTCTTCAGCTGTCAAATTTCTAATGCCTGATGTTGGGATTTCATCGGTGCAAAGCGTGCTGAAAGCGATGCTTGCACTAATCATTGATTTTGCTTTAACGTCGTCACCATCGATGTCGGCAGAAGGGTTTGCTTCTGCATATCCTTTTTCTTGCGCAAGTTTGAGAGTTTCACTAAAGTCGGCGTTCTCTTTTTCCATTTTGTCGATGATGAAGTTAGAAGTGCCGTTGATTATTCCAGAAAATTGCGTAATTTGATCGATTCTCTTCACGCGCATGAGGTTGTGAATCCAAGGCACACCGCCGCCAGCTGTTGCTTCGAGAAAAAGCCCAACACTGTTGTCATTTGCAGCGTCAACAAACTCTTTCATATATTTTGAAACTACTGCTTTATTTGAAGTGACAACATGCTTTCCAGCATTTAGCGCAGCAAGAATGAAAGTGTGAGCAGGCTCTATTCCGCCCATTGACTCAACCACGAGATCGATTGTGTCGTCTTCTGTGATGTCTTCTATTTTGTCAGTAAAGCGTTCGTCGCCTTCGCGAAAAATTTTATCGAGAATTCGAGTGACTTTTAAATTTGAGCCTTTATCCATTCGATTGTCGATAATCTCCACTACGCCACCACCGACGGTGCCGCATCCCATCACAGCAATGTTCATTATTTTTTCTCTTTCCACTTCGTTTTGAAAGGCTAATAATCCTAATAAATTTTACAGGTTATGCGAGGCTTCCGCCTGCTCATGCGTGTATGTAATATACTTTAATAGCTTCATGAAACAAAGATTTGACATAAAACGCATTGACGTTGACGGGATTGATGTTGCCTACACTGCAATCGGAAGTGGCGACAAGTTCGCGGTCGTTTGCCAAGGGTGGGGAACTAGCTTTGGAGTTTATGAAATAATTGCCAATGCGATAACTGATGAATACACTACCATCCTTTTTGACTTTCCTGGTTTTGGGAACACGAAAGAGCCAAATGAAAGCTGGGATGTTTCGCAATATGCAAGTTTTTTTATTGATTTTCTTGAGGCGCTCGACATTAAAAAAGCTACGCTGATTGGCCATTCCTATGGTGGTCGCGTGATTTTAGAAATTGCAAGCAACGATGCCTACAAGCATCTCATACAAAAAATCGTTCTAATCGATTCGGCTGGCGTTATGCCAGAAAGATCTTCTCAATCGCAATTTAAAGTTAGATGGTTTAAAGCTTTTAAGAGGTTTGTCACGTGGGCGCCTGTGCACGCGCTTTTCCCTGATGTTATTGATTATTGGATTTCAAAACAGGGAAGTGAAGATTACCGCAACGCAAGTGATGTAATGAAAGGTGCCCTTGTTAAGGCTGTTAACTATGATCAGCAACATTTGATGCACAAGATTGATGCTGAAACGCTTCTGGTTTGGGGTGATGCCGACGATGCAACGCCTTTGCATGACGGCGAAATTATGGAGAAGAAAATCAAAAATTCAAGCCTTGTCGTGTTTGAAGGTTCTGGGCATTTTTCCTATGCCGAGCAACCGCAGCGCTTTGCTTTAGTCCTTCACTCATTTTTGTGTGGGAAAGGAGAATAGATGACCGATTTTATCCTCCTTGGCATCACTATTGCTCTTTCTGTTGCTCCTTTGGCGCTAGCAGCACGTTTTAATTTGCACATGTTACAGCTAAATGGCTATGTTAATTCTGAGCACTTCACCTGGCTTAACGAAAATTTCAAAAAACAGTGGTTATTGCTCGCTATTTGTGCAGCAGGAATTATGCAGATTGTTTTTATTTCTGTGTGGTTGTTAATTGTCTCGTGGCTGTTTTTACTGCTCACTTTTGCGATTTATCGTCTCATGAAAGAGATGTATGACAAAAAACCCCTCCACTACACAACTCGTGCAAAACGCATGTTGGTAACCGACTCGATTTTTTGCTTAATCATTTCTGGCCTAACATACTGGATTTTAGGTCCGCTTGCCACTAGTGGCGCAATTTGTTTATGTGTCGGACTACAGTTTGTTCTGGTTCCTTTTTCAAACACCGTTAACAGACCTGTCGAACATCTCGTTCGTGATTTCTACATCAATCAGGCAAAAAAGCGCCTTCGCAGCTGTGAGAATCTAGCGATTATTGGTGTCACCGGTTCCTATGGAAAAACGTCAATGAAGTTTTATTTACAAGAACTTCTATCTTCAAAATTCAATGTTTTGGTAACTCCAGAAAGCTACAACACGCCGATGGGAATCGTAAAAACGATTCGCGAAAGCCTCACTCCTGCTCATGACATTTTCATTTGCGAGATGGGTGCTCGTTATGTTGGCGAAATCAAAGAGATTTGCGACATCGTTCATCCTCATCATGGTGTGATAACAGCTGTTGGTCCAGCCCATTTAATGACCTTTGGCAGTCTTGACAACATTGCTAAAACAAAATTTGAGCTTGCCGATGCCTTGCCAGAAGACGGAAAGTTGTTCTTAAACTTTGATTCTGAGCTTGTTGCAAAACAATTGTTCAAAAGAATTGATGAGAAAAAGCTAAATAATGTAGTAGCCTATTCTGCCGCTAACGGCAGTGAAGTTGATTATGTATCATCAATTGAAAGCGTCACATGCGATGGCACCGATTTTTCTGTAACACATGGGGGCAAAACGCTTGATTTTCACACACGCCTTGTTGGTTCTCACAATGTGATAAACATCACTGGGGCAATTGCAGTGGCAACCGAAATGGGAGTTGATCCTCAAGAGCTTTGCTCGCAGGTCAGAAGGATTAAAAGTGTTCCTCACAGGATGGAACTCAAGCGCCAAGGCCGCATTACAATTCTTGACGATGCCTTCAATTCAAACCCAGTCGGGTCTAAAGCGGCAGTTGAGACGCTTGCACTGTTTGATGGCATGAGGATTCTCATCACGCCTGGCATGGTTGAACTTGGCGACAAGGAAGATGATTACAATTTTGCTTTCGGAGGTTATGCGGCTAAGTGTTGTGATTGGATTGTTCTTGTCGGCGAAGAACACACGCGCCCGATTAAGAATGGCGCTTTACGCGAAGGTTTCGACGAAAACAAAATTAGAATTTACAATACATTTACCGAGGCAATAAATTTTGCCTATAAAATTGATTGCGATGGTAAACAAGCTTTCATTCTTCTTGAAAACGATTTGCCCGACAATTATTCTTAAATTACGTTTTCGCATAAACGGTTAAAGGAGCATTTTTGAAACGTCAAATTGCTTTTGTGTTCGGCGGCCCAAGTGTCGAACATGAGATTTCTATCATTACAGGTCTTCAAGCCTATCTCGCTTTTAACAATTCTGAGTTTGAGGCTTTTCCTTTATACATTTCAAAGGATAGTGAAATGTATGTGGGAGAGGGTCTTGACAAAATTGAAAATTACAAAAATCTAAAGAGTGTGGTTTCTAATGCGCAGCAGGTTATTCTAGTCAAAGAAGGAAAAAAATCAAAACTCATTGGATATCCCCAAAAGAAGTTCGGCAAAAATTTTGAGCGCGAAATTGACATGGCGTTTTTGTGTGTTCACGGCACAAATGTAGAAGATGGTAATTTGCAAGGTTATTTCCACACTTTGGATGTTCCAATTGTTGGGTGTGACGTGGAAAGCGCCGCCCTTGGAATGGATAAGTTCACGCAAAAAGCAGTTCTTGCAGAAGCCGGAGTTCCTGTTTTGCCTGCTAGGCGCTACACTTCCAAGGACTACCAAAACCTTGATGCATTAATCGAAAACATAAAAAAGAACTTCGAATTTCCTGTCATTGTTAAGCCTGTTAATTTGGGAAGCAGTGTTGGAATTTCTGTCGCAAAAGACGAGACTGAGCTCGTTCGCAGCCTTGATGATGCGTTTCTTTATGCTTCTGTTGTCCTGGTTGAGCGCGCAATTTCTCATCTTCGAGAGATTAATTGTTCGGTGTTAGGCGACATTGAGGAGGCTCGCGCATCAGAAATTGAAGAGCCAGTTGGATCTGATGAAATTCTTTCCTATCAAGACAAATATATGAACAACCAAAAGGGTGGTTCTAAAGGGATGGCCAGCGTTTCGCGAAAAATTCCTGCAGAAGTGTCACCGGAGAAACGCGAAGAAATTCGCGATTTGGCTGTTCGTGCATTTAAGGCACTTGGTTGCAATGGTGTTGCCCGCATTGACTTTATGATTGATGTTGACACTGACGAACTCGTGTTTAACGAGATTAACACCATTCCTGGGTCGCTTAGTTTTTATTTGTGGGAGCCACTCGGTGTTTCTTATGCAGAATTATTAAACATGATGGTTGATTTGGCTAACAAGCGCGAGCGCATCAAAAATTCACTCACTTTCTCGTTTGACACTAATGTTCTAGACAGTGCATCTCTTGCAGGCGCAAAAGGAAAATAGTGGGCGTGTGCTTGACCCCATGACGACTTGGCAGGATAACATATTTGCAACAGTGCCTGTTAAAACTGATTCTGCATCATATGATGTTGTTATTGGTCGCAGTTTTGTTTGCAAACTTGATGATATTTTGCAAGACACAATTGCTAAACAAAATCTTAAACCAGTCGATAGGGTGTTTTTTGTTAGCGATTCCAACGTCTGGGAGATTTATGCTGACAAAGTTGTGGCTGACTTTAGTTATGACTTTGATTCATATGTGTTTCCCGCTGGTGAACAGTCGAAAAATCCTAAAACCCTTGTTGAGTGCCTCGAGAAGATGGCGCAATCTGGCTGCACGCGTGACTCTGTTGTAATCACTCTTGGTGGCGGCGTAGCCTGTGATCTTGGTGGTTTTGCTGCCGCAACCTACATGCGAGGAATTCGCGTTTTGCAAGTTCCAACAAGTCTGCTTGCAATGGTCGATGCATCGGTTGGGGGAAAAACAGCTGTCGATTTAAAAGCTGGCAAAAATCTTTTTGGGGCCTTTCACCAACCCATTGGCGTTGTTATAGATTTGAACTTTTTGTTTACTTTAAGCGATGATCAATTTAAAGACTCAGTTGGAGAGATTGTCAAGCATGCTATTCTAGCTGACACAGAGCTATTTGAATTTTTGAGCAACAACAAACTTGTGAAAAGCATGATTTCAACTGATGATTTCGCACAAGTTGTTATGCGTAACGTGGAAATTAAGCGCGATGTTGTGAACGCCGATGAGCATGAAGCAGGCATTCGTCAAACTCTGAACCTTGGCCACACGATTGGGCATGCAATTGAAGTTGCGAGCAATTATTCTGTTGGGCATGGAACCTGCGTTGCGGCCGGTTTGTGTGTGCTCGTGCGTGCTTGTGCAAAAACTGGACTCACTTCGTCAGATGTTGCCGAAAAGATAATTTCTTCATTTAATACTCAGGACCTCCCGACGACCACTGAAATCGACAAACAGACTCTTCTTAAATTTATAAAGAATGACAAAAAGCGTCATAGCAACTCGGTTAATTTTGTTCTTGTCAACAACATTGGAAGTTGCTCAGTTAAGAAATTTACATTTGAGGAAATTGACGAATTGCTGAGCTAAGAAGCGAATTTAGAACCCTTCGGTCTTTTTTGTGTTTGTTTAATTTCGTTAATGTAATCTTTGTGTTATGCATAAAAAGATTATTGGCATCTAGAGCATATAATCGCTCTTTGCAAAAACCCATATTGCCCTGGGCGAAAATAGCGGATGTATCTCAATGGGTAAAAGGTGACGCGTCTCTTTTCTCTTTTGATTTAGTTTTTCTGCATTTCCGTTTCCCCTCGATTTTCTAAAGTGGGCATTCCATGATGCTATAATCGAGATTGACAGAGGAGCTTGCCGAGACGCAGGCTGAGAGTTGACTGTAGAGTCTTGACCCTTTACCTGATTTGGATAATGCCAACGTAGGGATGTGCGCTCATATTTTGGATGAATGCGGATGTGTCTATTTGGCGCATCCGTTTTTTTGTTTGGAAAGGAGCGCTAAATGCTAAAAGAATGTTTTGATAACGTGCGTGAGAAGACGCCTTTAGTTCACAACATCACAAACTATGTGACAGTAAACGATGTTGCTAATGTGATTCTTGCCTGTGGAGCAAGCCCGATTATGTCTGACGAGCCAGATGATGTGGCTGACATCACATCTATTTGCGGAGGGCTCAACATCAACATCGGCACTCTCCATAAATCGAGCATTGAAGCGATGAACATAGCTGGCAAAGTTGCAAATGAGCAAGGTCTTCCCATTCTTCTGGATCCTGTTGGCGCGGGGGCATCGGCTCTTCGCACTAACACTGCTGTTTCGCTAATGGAAGAACTTGACTTGTCGGTAATCCGCGGAAACATTTCAGAGATTAAGACATTGGCTCTTGGCAGCGGAACCACAAAGGGAGTTGATGCTGACATAGCTGATAAAGTGAGCGAAGATTCACTTGATGAAGCAGTAAAATTCGTTAAAGATTATTCCAAGAATTCTGGTGCGATTGTTGCCGTAACTGGCGAAATTGATTTAGTTAGCGACGGCGATCGCTGTTTTGTTATCAGAAACGGAAAAGCTGAGATGGGTTTAATCACAGGCACAGGTTGCCAACTTTCAGGAATGATGACCGCGTTTGTTGTTGCAAATCCTGATGCAAAACTTGAAGCGGCAGCGGCCGCTGTTTGCGCTATGGGATTGGCTGGGGAAATTGCCTGGAATCGCATGGAAGAAGGCGATGGCAATTCAACCTATCGCAACAGAATCATCGATGCTATTTGCAATATGAATGGTGATACTCTTGAAAACGGAGCAAAGTTTGAAATTAGATAAAAAAGATCTTCTTCTTTACGCTGTAACAGACCGTCACTGGCTGGGTGAAAACACATTGTGTGATGTTGTTAAGCAAAGTCTTCTTGGCGGAGCGACTTTTGTGCAGCTTCGTGAGAAGGAGCTTGACTACGATAACTTTTTAGCCGAAGCAAAGTCATTAAAAGAACTTTGTTTGCAGTGTGGTGTTCCTTTTGTGATTAACGACAATGTAGATTTGGCAATCGAGATTGATGCCGATGGCGTGCATGTTGGACAAGACGACATGGAAGCAGGGGCTGTGCGTGAAAAGTTGGGCTCAGACAAAATTATCGGTGTTTCGGCACAAACTGTGAGAGAAGCTCTGCTTGCGGAAAAGCGAGGTGCTGACTATCTTGGAGTTGGTGCAGTGTTTCCCACAAATTCAAAAGACGATGCGCTTGAGGTTCCGTTCTCAGAGTTAAAGGCAATTTGTGAGGCGGTGTCCATTCCCGTCGTCGCAATTGGTGGGATCACTCAAGATAACGTGTGTGAACTTGCAGGCTCTGGAATTGATGGGATAGCTGTCATTAGCGCCATCTTTGGACAAGAAGACATCAGGGCAGCAACCGAAAAACTGAAATCTTCTGTAATTGATTTGGTGGAAAATAATAATGGTTAAAGGTGTAATCTTCGATCTTGACGGTGTGCTTTTAGACTCAATTTCTCATTGGATGAGTCTTGGCGAGAACTACGTTAAATTTTTAGGTTTTGACGCAGTTCCTAACATTCGAGAAATTCTGTTTTCCATGAGCATGGAGCAAGGGGCGCAATGGTTGAGAGACACCTATCATTTGAATAAATCTCCCGAGTGCATTAAGCAGGAGATGGAAGATTTCTTGCAAGATGCCTATTTTAATGAAATATTGCTAAAACCTGGCGCATATGATTTGCTCACTGAATTGCATCATCGCCAAATTCATTTTGTTGCGGCAACATCTAGCCCTCGCAAACATGTGACAAAAGCGCTTGAACGAAATGGTGTTCTTAACATGTTTGATGCTGTTTTCACAAATGGTGAAATTGGGGAGAGCAAGCATTCTCCGTTGATTTATCAAATTTCAGCTGAACGCTTGAAAGCAGCGCCACAAGATTTATTTGTATTCGAGGATTCTCTTTATGCTTTAAAAACTGCAAAAAATGCAGGATTTCATACGGTTGGAATTTATGACGAGGCAGGAGAGTGCAACCAGACTGAATTAGAGGATGAGGCGCAATACTATTTTGAAAGCCCGCTTTCTTTTTTGAGCAGTTTGAGAGAAGGCAATATTTCCGAATTTATGAGTTAAGGTCATGGTTTAAAACATAGAAAATCTCTTAGTTATAAGGGAAAAAATTATTTTGATTATGAATGAACTTGTACATCACTTTTTTTAAAAAAATGAATAATTGATTCTTTTCGCAGGAAAGGCCTGCGTGGAATAAGCGGCTCGTTGGGGGCACCACTTCGCGTCGCTATATAAAACGTAACTGAAAGGACAGTTCATGAAAACTGCAGTAACGATTGCTGGAAGTGATTCCAGCGGAGGCGCCGGCATTCAAGCGGACATCAAAACGATGATTGCAAATGGCGTTTATGCCATGAGCGCTATCACGGCTTTGACGGCGCAAAACACTACCGGCGTAACATCGATTCAAAATGCGACAGCTGAGTTTGTCGGAGAAGAACTTGATGCTATTTTTACCGACATCTTTCCAGATGCTGTGAAAATCGGAATGGTTTCTGAAAGTGAAATCGTCAAGGTAATAGCCTCGAAGTTAAAACAATATGAGGCTAAAAACATTGTTGTCGACCCCGTTATGGTTGCTACTAGCGGAGCGCGCTTGATTAGCGACGGTGCTATTGCCGCACTTAAAAGCGAGTTATTCCCACTTGCGGACGTTCTTACTCCAAGCATTCCAGAGGCAGAAGTTTTGTCAGGCATGTCAATTTCTTCAGAAGACGACATGGTTGAGGCTGCAAGAATTATTTCTGAGAGTTTTGACTGTGCGATTCTTTGTAAAGGCGGCCACAACGTCAACGACGCCAATGACTTGCTTTTTGATGATGGTGAGGCAAAGTGGTTTAGGGGTAAGCGAATTAACAATCCAAACACTCACGGCACAGGTTGCACACTATCTTCTGCTATCGCTTCTAATCTAGCAAAAGGATTAGATTTGGAGCACTCTGTCGCGCGCGCAAAAGAATACATATCTGGCGCACTTGGGGCAATGCTTGATTTGGGTGCAGGAAGTGGGCCCATCGATCATGGGTTTGCTTTTCATAAATGAATTTAGTGTTTTAGCAGGGGAATAAAGTGAATAAGAAAACAAGTCTTTTTGAAAACGGATTAATTTGGTTCGGAGCTGGTGTTTCTATTGCAGAAATCATCACTGGCACCTATTTTGCAGCACTTGGGTTTCAGACAGGTCTTGCTGCGATATTGATTGGCCACATCATTGGTTGCGTCATGTTGTTTTTGTCTGGCGTTATCGGGGGCAAGCTCGGGAAGAGCGCCATGGAGTCTGTTAAAGTGAATTTTGGACTTAAAGGCGGACAAATCTTCGCTCTGCTCAACGTGTTACAGCTCCTCGGTTGGACGGCAATCATGATCTATGATGGTGCACTTTCTGCAAGCGGAGTTTTTGAGGTTGGTCATTGGGTCTGGTGTGTTGTAATTGGCGCTTTGATTGTCGTTTGGATTTTAATTGGCATAACTAATCTTGGGAAAGTGAACACAGTTGCGATGGCGGCTCTGTTTGTGCTAACTCTCATTCTTGGCTATCTCATCTTCTTTAATGGAAACCAAATGACTAACATGACCGACGACTCACTTTCGTTTGGTGCAGCTGTTGAGCTCGCTGTAGCAATGCCTCTGTCTTGGCTTCCTCTCATTAGCGACTACACTCGTGAGGCAAAAGAACCAGTTAAAGCTACGGCAGTGAGCGCTATCACATATGGCATTGTGAGTTGTTTTATGTACATAATCGGCATGGGTGCTGCAATCTTTACAGGAGAGATTGATATTGCGCAAATCATGCTCAAAAGCGGTCTAGGAATTGCAGCACTTCTTATTGTCGTCTTCTCAACTGTCACAACAACATTTCTTGATGCCTACTCAGCAGGTGTTTCTAGTGAATCGATTTTTTCAAAGTTAAAAGGCAAGCAGGTTGCCGTCGTAGTTGCTATTCTTGGCACAATTGGAGCGATTCTTTTTCCGATGGACGACATCACTGACTTTCTTTATCTCATTGGCTCTGTTTTTGCACCAATGATCGCAGTTCAAATCGCTGATTATTTCATCATAAAAAGAGAAAAGCCGGCAGGAGAATTCGACTGGGTAAACCTCGTAATTTGGGTTGTTGGATTTGTAATTTATCGCTGTCTCATGCAGGCGGACCTCATTTGCGGAAACACTCTTCCTGACATGCTTGTCACTATTCTCATTTGTGTGATTGTAGCGTTTGCACGCAAGGATTTCCCAAGGCGCAAAAACTAAGGTCAACTTTTAAAGAAATGGCGGCAGCACCCTTGATTAAGGGCTTTTGTTAATCAATTGTTTTTTGCAAAATTTTTTTAATTCGCTCATTTGCGTTCGTATAAAACGTGCGCCCAGCCAAATGTTTGCAAAACAAACGCTGCAATTCCAGGCAATTTCAATTGCTGCCGCCGTTTCTCTTTAAAATCCCAGATCCTCGGCAATGAGTATTACTTTAATGCGACCTTCATGTCGGTTGTGTCGTGTGACAACAATGTTGCAGCACATGCAGCCTTCGTCATGACAGTTGCCACACACACCAACTTCAGCGCAAGGTGTGCCTGTGTGAAGTCGCTTTCCGTTTGGCGGGCATGCCATGGTGTGGATGCGCTCGATTCCTGAGGACACATCTTTAACGATTTTGTTCATGCCAACAAGCACAATCACTTGTTTTGGACCATAGAGTAGGCAAGCAAGTCTGTTTGAATTGCCATCGATGTTCACCAACTCGCCCTTTGTTGTGAGAGCATTTGTGCTCATGAAAAAAGTGTCGCAATCCAAATGAGACAAAATGACATGTCGAACTTCCTCAGGATTTGTCGCCTTTGAGCGGTCAAGCATTTTGTAGTCGCCTGCTTCAAGTGCCGCTTTCACTCCTGTTTCGGCAAATGTCTCAGTGCCGCCCCAGCCGATACTTGAACCTTTAGGAACAAATTTTTTGACGAGTTCAATTGCATCGGCGCTTGACTCGCAGAAATAACCTTCCATGTTCCTGCGCTCTAAATTTTTAATGATTGTCTTTGCGGTGTTTGCAAAAGCATCTTTTCTTGCGTTGCTCATAATTGCCTCCTAGATCTTTATTGCTGACGCGTTTTTTTTGCGAATTGAATTGCTCCTTTTAATTTTAGTTTTCCCTTTTTAAGATTTAAGAGCATTACTTATCTCGCACAGATTTGTAACAAAACCAAATACATAGCAATTTTTTTAAGATCTACATTTCGAAAACTGTCATGTTGCCGCGTCAACTATTATTGAAAAATCATAGTTTTTAGCCGCTATACATTTTGAAAAGTCATCATTTTAGTGAGAGTTTTTTATTGAAAAGCCACGTTTTTACTTTTAAAAATAGTCTTTTATTAACAATCTAGCTCAAATCGAATTTTGATTTGATGCGCAAGAGTTTTCGCTTCCATGGTTCATAGAGGATTGCGAGAAAAGTGACGGTTGCTATCGAATGAATGACGTCAAGCGGCAGACCTGCTGCATATGCGGCCAAAGCTGTTTGCCATGTGATTGGATGAACCCAGCCGATTATGTACCAGCTGTTGAGAATGAAGCCATAAAACAGTGGGGAGATAAAAGCATATGCATAAAATGCAGATCGGTGATTAAATGCGCCAACACCGTTTAAAACTCCTGCCATGTAGCCAATTAACCCCCAGGAATACATCTGCCACGGCGTCCATGGACCCTGCCCAAAGAAAAAGTTAGAAACGAGGGCAGCAAGCGCACCCACCATGAATCCACTTCGTCTACCAAAAACTACTCCAGAAATAATGCAGATTGCAGAGACTGGTTTGAAGTCAGGAATTGGAGCAAAAATGATGCGTCCCGCTGCAGCAATTGCTCCGAGCGTAGCGGTTGGCATTATTTGTCTGAGTGGAGGTTTTGATTTTTCATATCCTAAGAAGTACAAGAGCACACCTGCGATGGCAACCGTAAAGGTTAAAAAGGCGGAGTTTTCATGTTGAAAAATCGCACATAAGAGCAATGTTGCTGGAACAGAGACGAGGATTAAGGGTTCGAGTATTTTTGTCAATGTGTTTCGCATGTTATTTATTGCTCGCCGAGTTGCTGCTGGAATAAATGTGTGAACTTGCTGGTGTTAGGTCTAAAGAAAAGGTTGTTAGAGAAGAACTCGTCGCTATTTTCTGTGCAAGTTGCTTGCCCATCGAAAACCATTGTGGTTGTGTCGGCAACGCAGCGTGCAAATGCAAGGTCATGCGTCGACATGAGCACAGTTCCTCCGTTTTTCGCATAATCTAAAATTAAATTTGCAACAGTAATTTTTGTTTTTGGGTCAAGCCCTTTTGTTGGCTCATCTAGCAACAACAATTTTGGTTTAGTTAAAAGGAGTTTTGCCAAGCCCAGCATTTGCTGTTGACCGCCTGAGAGGTCATATGGATGCAAATCTTCGCACTGCGAAAGAGCAACCTTTTCTTCCATTGTCTGCACATCATCGTGGCTGTAGCCGCAGTTATTTTGCCATTCGCAAAGCTCTTCAACTACAGTGTCGCAAATAAATAGTGCAGCTGGGTGTTGGGGAAAATATGCTTGCATTGTTTGAAGCGCATTTTGGATTCGTCCGCGCTCTGGTCTGATGATGCCAGCAATCAGCTTTAAAAGAGTCGATTTTCCGCAGCCGTTCCCACCAACTATTGCTCGAATTTCGCCAATCTTCACGTCCAAATCACAGCCATGCATGACAAATTGTTCTTCTTTTGAATAGCGAAAATGAACGTCATCAACTTTTATGCAACTGCTTGTTTGTGTTGACAGATTTCTTGATGGCGAGTTGATGGCACCGCTGTGAGCAAACGTTGACAAAGGAACTTCGGACGTTTTTGTCACGCCTTTGAGAGATTTATTCATTTCAATCGCTCTTGTTGCATAATCAGCAACAACTTCTGGAGTGTGTGTCACAAGCAAGATTGTTATCCCCAGTTCGCGGTTGATTCTGAATATTTCATGCAAAAATTTCTTCTCTGCAACTGGATCAAGTTCTGCCGAAGGTTCATCTAAAAGGAGAATTTCTGGACCTGTCGCTAGCGTTCTTGCAAGGTTTACAAGTTGCATTTGGCCGCCCGAAAGGTCATTTACGTTTTTGTGAAACCAAGGTTCAATTCCAAAGAAGTGGGAAACTTCGGCAACTCGCCTTCTCATGAGAGAACGTGGTGTTCCATGGTTTTCAAGCGCAAAAGCAATTTCGTGCCAAACGCTTTCGCACACCAATTGATTTTCTGGGCTTTGAGAAACGTACCCTAGTGTTTTAGAATTTATTATTGCTGAGCCACAGCGCTTGCCAGCGATGGGAGAGTCGGGAAGCAGTGCTTTTAAAAGTGTGGATTTTCCAATTCCTGTGTCGCCAACAAGAATTGCAAAATCGCCTTTGTTCAATGTTAGGTTTAGTGGGCCCACAGCTGGTTTTGTGCATCTGGGATGTGTAAACTCAAAACCTTTTAGTTCAATTGCCAGTTTGTCTTTGCTATTCATGTCGTCTAACCCATTTTTGATATTTCAGCCTCGCCTAATTCAGCCACAGCTTGTTTTTTAATTGTTTCCATATGCATTTGACAATAGTTCAAGCAGAATCGGGAAAAATGCATAAAGAGCAATTGGGACGTATCCAACCCAAGCATTTAGCCCCTCAATCTTTGGATAAAAAGTGAAGCTGTCGCACGCTATCCAAGAGAGAATGCCACAAATGATTGCAAAAGCAATAATAATCAGAAGAAGAGCAGCATCTCTCTTTCTGAATCTGTAGAGTGTATATGTTGTTCTCTTATTTGCAGACCTCCAGCCTGAAATTTTCATGGAGTCGGCCATTTGAAGTGAATCCTCCATGCTCCACCCCATGAGGACACTAATCACTTTTGTGTTTTGTTTCAGATTAGAATTATCCATGTTTGCAGAGCTACATGCATTTTGAACATTCTTAATCTCTGTGCTTCTGCGTTTTAACATTGGAACCATGCGTGTTGCCATCGATATCATTAGTGTGACAGTTGGCAAAATTCCTGCAGCAAGTGACATTAGCTTTTCTTGCGAGATAACTTTATTTGTGCATTCTAGCCACAAAATCATTGAGACAAGCATCATGCCCATAAACAGGCCATAAAAGAGACTTTCTGCATAAATTGCCATAACCCCAATGCGGAAAAGTTCAGTTGAGCCAGCGGCAGAAAAAAGAGGATTTATCACCATTATTAAAAGCATCATTGGTAATTGCCAGGTGAGACCTCTACAAGTTGTTCGCCATCCTTTTAGATAGAAGCTGTAACTCAGCCCCGAAATAAAGAAGATCGAAGTTAGGACGGGCTGAAATCCAATCATCACAAAGCAGATGACACTCACGAAATAGGCGAGTGCGCAAATTGGATGATAGAGGTTAAAAGTGATTGATTTATTGTTCACAACTTCTTATTCTCACTAATAATTTGTACGTCTGTACTAGGAATTATCATATAGCATCTTTTAATTCTAGAAATGCTAGCGTCTCTGGAATTATTCAGAGTGCGGCTGTTTTTCGTGACATTATTTGCACGCTCTTAAAAAAAGCAGGTGCTTGGCTCTGCAACCACACCTGTCTCTCGCTAGACATAAATGTTTCTCGCGAGGTGTCTGCTTAGAAGCTAATGTCCCAAATTGTAGTTAATTGCAATCAACTGTTTTAGCTACAACATTACCGAAAATCATATCTGCTTTTAGTTAATTGTCTTAAACGCATCGATTCTTTGTCCAAAAACGCGGCATCTATCTTGCGTTTATTCATTCTTGGAGTTTGCTCATTTGGGAAGCATTCCGTCACAAACAATTTTTTTATAAAGAAAGGAGATTTGGTGTCGGAAGTAAACATAGAAAACCTAAAGTTTTCTTATACTGACGGTGTTCAAATTTTGGATGGTGTTGATTTAAAGGCAAACAATGGTGATTTTGTTTGTTTTCTTGGTCAATCTGGCTGTGGTAAATCAACGTTGCTCCGCTTAATTGCCGGCCTTGAAACACCTAACAGTGCAGTTTTGACGATTGATGGCAATCCTGTTAAGGGAGCTAGCCTGGATCGAGCTGTGGTTTTTTGAGGATTACGGTTTGTTCCCTTGGATGACTGCTGGTCAAAACATTATGATTGCACTTGAAAAGTCTTTTAAAGGCATGTCTAAGGAAGACAGGAAGAAAAAAGCTCTTGAGTGGATGGAAAAAGTTGGCATGTCTGAGAGCTTGTTCCACAAATTACCTGGTGAGCTTTCGGGAGGACAAAAGCAACGCTGTGGCATTGCACGTGCTTTTGCAATTGATTCTCCGATTCTTCTAATGGATGAACCTTTCGGCTCGCTTGATGCTGTTACCGAGGCAAAATTTCAAAATCTAGTTCTTGACTTGTGGGAGCAGGAAAGCGACCCATCTAAAAGAAAGAATGTTTTCTTCGTTACTCACGAAGTTGATGAAGCTTTGCTGTTGGCGACAAGAATTATTGTTCTTTGTCAAACACCTGCAAAGGTCATTTATGAGCATTCATTTGCTGGCGAGACTCATCCAACAAGAGAAAACATGTACACAGATCCAAAGATTAATGAGATGCGTCAAAATCTGATTCGCCTTATTCATGAAGACGCATATAATCGCGCTCAGCATGATGTTCCTGCTGAAGAGCAATAGTTCGTTTATTAAACACTACAGAAAGGAAACAATATGGAGTTTTCACGCAGAGATTTCTTAAAAGTCAGTGGTGCAGCTGGAGCTGCAGTAGCTGTTGCGGGTCTTACTGGTTGCGGTTCAAGTGAAGAAAAAAAGGACAGTGCTTCTGGCGGTGCTGATAAAGAGGCAAAATACACAGTCCGTCTTGCATACCAAACAACTTCTGGTCAAGTCTTTCAATTTATTGCAGAAAAACATGGTTTTAATAAAGAAGAGGGAGTAAAAGTTGAAGGCGTTCCTCTGGGAAGTGTTCCAGACGCAGTGTCTGCACTTTCTGCTGGCAAAATTGATGTTGCTTCCACATATGGAACAGGTGGACCGCTCGGGCAAATTGCTAATGGTCAACCATTTACAATTTTTGGTGGTTACATGATTATTGGTGAAACACCAGTCTACGGAAAACCTGAGAGTACACTAAATTCTCCAGAAGACTTAAAAGGCAAAAAGCTTGGTATTACGCGTGGCGGCACCTGCGACATTGCCATGAAGGGTATCCTTTATGACAAGGGAATTGGCTTTGTTTACGACGGTTCGACCTATGTAGGTTGCAAAGAAGGCGACACCGACATTGTAACTTTTATTGACTACAAAAAAGGAACTGAGGTTCTTGAGGCAATTGCTAAAGGTGAGGTGGACTTTGGTGGCACACCAACAGGACATCAGCTTCTTGCAAAAGACAGAGGGCTTGAGGTTAAACTGTGGCCTGATGAATACTGGCCAAATCACTCTTGCTGCCGCATGTTCGCTAAAGATGACTATGTTGCTAACAACCCTGATGCTATCAAAGCTCTTCTTCGTTCTTATCTCCGTGCAGAAGAATATATGCAAGACCACAAGGATGAAGTAGTAGGCCTTGTTGTAGAAAACATTGATGTCACAAAAGAGACAGCAGAGACATTTGTTAAATCTCCTCACATGAAATATGACACCGACCCATTTACAAATTCTGTTTCGAAAATGTGGGATAAGATGGTTGCCTTTAAGTATCTTGAAAAAGGTGATGTTGATCTTAACAAGCACCTTAATGACAAGATTTATGAAGAAGCACTCAACTCACTCATTAAAGACTATCCAAACAGCGATTTCTTCAAGGGCAAGCTCACTCAGTTTAAAGAGAACAACACCGTTTTGGGCGACATTTAATCCAGAGAATGTTCGTTTAGGAGGATTGTTTTAATAATGAAATTCTTAAAGAAATATGCTTTATGCTTCGTACTTGCGATTGTCTTGATTTTGGGATATGAAGCACTAGTTGCAAGTGGTGCTTTGAGCCAATATATGTTTGTCTCATTTTCCACGGTTCCTGAAACGCTCGCTAAGAACTGGGATGCTGAGATGGACGGACTTGTTTCGTCACTCTCCATGCTTGGCACCGCCTACATCTTGAGCGTAATCGCTGGTGTTTTGCTTGGTTCGTTAATTGGTCTACACAAGGTTGTGCGTCACACAATCTCCCCAATCATCACCTTTTTAAGCGCTATCCCAGTTACCCTCATTACCTACTATGCCTTAAATTTGCTTCCTAGTTTTTGGGCTGCGTCTGTGTTTATCATTTTTCTTGGTTGTTTCTGGATTATTCTTTCATCAACCATCGCAGCTGTTCTCACTATTGACAAGCGCTATCTCGAAAACTCTGCAACACTTGAAGTTAAAGGTGCAGAACGTTTCTTCCGCATTGTTTTACCTGCTGCCTCCCCTGGAATCCTTGCAGGATGTTCAATTGCGTTAACGCTTGCATTCTATATGTTGGCTGTCGCATAGACTTTCGGCGCAACTTCTGGTCTTGGTTATTTTGTTATGACAAATTCTGAGCTTGGAAATTGGGATAAAACACTTGCAGGTCTTGTGTTTATTGCTATTGTTCTTGGCGTAATTATGCTAATCTTTGACTTGATTAAAGCACGCATTTTGCATTGGACAATGAATAACTAAAAAGTTTGCAGCAAAACATAAAAGTCTGATAATATATAAAGTTGCGCGTCCATGTGGCGTGCAACTTTTTTGTTTATTTATGACGGAGGAAAATTGTCTAAAGCAGATGTTGTAGAACTCGAAGGCGAAGTGCTTGAGGCGCTTCCAAATGCAATGTTTAAAGTTAAGCTTGAAAACGGGCATGAGATCCTCGCTCACATCTCCGGCAAAATGAGAATGCACTACATCAAAATTTTGCCTGGTGACAAAGTGACTGTAGAACTCAGTGTCTATGACTTGAATCGCGGTCGCATCACATTCCGCTACAAATAGGCAAGCATATAATCGCCTGCGGCTGGGCGTTTATATAAACCGGTGGGAAGCTTCTCTTTTCGACTCTGAAACCGAAACGAACACTAGTTTTTCACCAAAGACTTGCAAATGTGCTTTGTCTCATTCCAATGAAGCGCGTTTAGGGTCGGCAGATGTGGAATCCATCTGATTAGTTTTTTCACATATTGGAATACTACCGAAAGGAAGTTAAACATGAAGGTTCGTCCTTCGGTCAAGAAGATGTGCGAAAAGTGCAAGATTATTAGACGTCATGGCAAAGTCTTCGTAATTTGCGAAAACCCACGCCACAAGCAGCGTCAAGGTTAGGAGGATAACTAATGGCAGTACGTCTTGTCGGAGTAGACCTCCCAACAAACAAACGCATTGAAATCGCATTGACCTCAATTTATGGAATCGGCCTTTCCCAATCAAAGAAGGCCCTCGAAGCATGCAACGTGAATCCAGACACTCGCGTTAAGGATCTCTCAGAGGATGACTTAAGCAAACTTCGTGACTACATCCAAGCAAATTTGAGAGTTGAAGGTGACCTGCACCGTGACGTTTCACAAAACGTAAAACGCCTCATGGAGATTGGTTGCTATCGCGGTCTTCGCCACCGCAAAGGTTTGCCAGTTCGTGGCCAGCGCACACACACAAATGCGCGCACAAGAAAAGGCCCTCGCAAGCAAATCGGAAAGAGATAGGTGACGAGACATGGCAAAGAAAACAACTCAGACACGCGTAAAGCGTTCAGAGCGTAAGAATATTGCTGTGGGACAAGCTCACATCAAGTCTACGTTCAACAACACAATCATTAGCATTACAGACCCTCAGGGAAACGTCATTGCATGGCAATCTGCTGGAACTGTTGGTTTTAAAGGATCTCGTAAGTCAACACCATTTGCTGCACAGATGGCAAGTGAGGCTTGCGCAAAGATTGCTCAAGAGCATGGACTTCAAAAAGTCGCTGTGTTCGTTAAAGGCCCAGGTTCAGGTCGTGAGACTGCTATCAGAACTCTTCAGGCAGCTGGTCTTGAGGTTTTGAGCATTCAAGATTGCACACCACAACCACACAATGGTTGCAGGCCACGCAAGCGTCGTCGTCCATAAGGCTATAAGAAAGGTAAATTAAATGGCTAGATACACAGGAGCCGACTGCAGAATTTGCCGCCGTGAGGGATGCAAACTTTTCTTGAAAGGCGATCGTTGCTATTCAGAGAAATGTGCAATGGAGCGTCGCGCATATGCACCAGGCGATGCTGGCAAAAAGCGCGTTAAGGAAAGCGAATACCTACTGCAGTTGCGTGAAAAGCAGAAGACCAAGAGAATGTATGGTCTTTTGGAAAAGCAATTCCATCACTACTACACAGAAGCAAACCGTCAACAGGGAGTAACCGGTGAAAACCTCCTTACTCTTCTCGAGACTCGTCTTGACAACGTAATTTATCGCTTTGGCTTTGCCAAAAGTCGTGCAGAAGCTCGTCAGCAAGTTCGTCACGGACACATTTTGGTAAACGGAAAGCGCGTTGACATCCCTTCTTACCTCGTTCGCCCTGGTGACCTTGTTGCAATTGCCGAGAAGGCTCGCGACATGCTTGTTATCAAGAGTGCTCTCATTTCAAGCGAGCGTTCAAGTGTTCCTGCTTGGCTCGAGGTTGACATCGAGAAACTTCAGGGAAGCGTTTTGTCGCTCCCAACCCGCGACCAGATTGATAGTGACGTAAACGAGCAGCTCATCGTCGAGCTTTACTCGAAATAATTGACGAGAAGAAACGCTTATTTAAGGAGGCATCGGAAAATAATGACAGAGTTCATGAGGCCTACTGTTACTACTGAACAAATTAACGATTGCATGGCACGTTTTGTGGTTGAGCCACTTGAGCGTGGTTATGCTCGCACACTCGGCAACTCGATGCGTCGCGTCCTTTTGTCTTCACTCCAAGGCGCAAAGCCTACTTCAATTCGCATTGAGGGAGTTCAGCACGAATTCTCTTGTGCTGAAGGCGTGATTGAAGACGTTACCGACATCGTTTTAAACGTTAAAGGCCTTGTTTTCAAGGCTAATAGCGACGATGTCGACAGTGCTGTTGCAACAGTTTCTGTTGAGGGACCTGCAACTGTAACTGGTGCGGACTTGAAAGTTCCAAGTGAGTTTACCCTTGTTAACCCAGAGCACGTTATTGCTACAGTTTCTGAGGGTGGCACATTTGATGCTGAAATCACAATTGGTGTTGGTCGTGGCAATGTTTATGCGGCTCAAAACCAAAAAGATAATGATCCAATTGGAGTCATTGCGATTGACTCAATTTATTCCCCTGTGAGACGCTGCACGCTCCATGACGACAAAACTCGTGTTGGACAAAGCAACGACTATGACAAACTCACTCTCGAGGTTGAAACAAATGGATCAATTGCTCCTCTTGATGCAATTCGCGAGGCAGCAAACATTGTTATGCAATATATGCAGGCATTTCTTGAGTTTGGTCAGGAAGATGGCGAGGAGCTTGAGCTTCCTACAATTTTTGAACCAGAGCAAGAGCCTGAGAGCGAAGAGTTGAGCAAGTCAATTGACGACCTTGATCTCACAGTTCGTTCATACAATTGCTTAAAGCGCGAAGGCGTGGAAACAATTCGTGACCTGGTCAAACTTTCTGAGCAAGACCTCACAAACATCCGCAACTTCGGCGTTAAATCTATTGAAGAAATTAAAGACGTTTTGGCAGAGTATGGTTTGAGCCTTCGCTCAAACAACGACCTGCTTTAAGCGATTAATTTAGGAGAATTTTATGAGACACAATTACAAAGGTCGCAAGCTTGGCACCGACTACAGCCACACAAAGGCTATGAAAAGAAGCCTCGTTTCAGCTTTGTTTTTGAATGACCGCATCAAGACCATCGAGTCTCGCGCAAAAGAGATTCGTGGCGATGTCGACAAAATCATCACTTGGGCAAAACGTGGTGACCTTCATTCAAGACGTCTTGCTATGGCTGCACTTGGTAATGATTCAGAGCTCGTACGCGAGATTTTTGAAAAGGTTGAGCAAGGCATGTTCGCTGACCGCCAGGGAGGCTACACACGCATCATCAAACTTGGACCTCGCAAAGGTGACAACGCCCCAATGGTAATCATGGAGCTCATCACTGAAGCTCTTCCTGCCAAGAAAACCAAGGCTGCTCCTGCAAAAGTAAAGGCAACAAAAGTTGCTCCTGCTGAGGAAAAAGAAGAGAAAGCTGAAGAAGTTGCTCCTGAGGCTGAAGAAAGCAAAGAAGAAACTGCAACTAAGGCTGTTGAAGATGCAACTGCTGAAGTTGAAGAAGTGGCAACTGAGAGTGCAGAGGCTGCTGAAGCTACAGAAGAAAAAGCTGCTGAAGAGGAATAGCCCACTCTTCATGGGATTCGAATAAATCTCATGGCTCAAGTTTTTTTCACAAATAGTTCAACAAACAAGAGCGTGTGTCGAGTAGATGCACGCTCTAAAATTTTGCTCTTATTTCTCTATTCTGTTTCTCTGTTTTTTGTGAAAAGCATGAATGGGCTCTTTCTCATGTTCATTTTGTTTTTGACGCTTGTTGTTGTTGATTATTTTTTAGAGTATCGGCAATCAAAACAGGCTTTTTTGAAATTGATCTTGGCTGTTCTTAAAGTATCCATCCCTCTCTATCTGATTTGTGCATTTTCATTCCTTGCAAATGCCCTGTCTTTCACTGGATTCTCAACTCTTGGCGGTTTACCTGGTGGCGATGTTGGAATTAGCTCCGGCATTCTTGTCCCTACATTTGTTTTTACAAAGTCAGGTGTTTATAATGGGGCTTTTTATGTGATTAGGGTGCTGCTTCTTGGATGGTCAAGTTTATTTGTAGCAAACACTCTCTCGCTGCTTGATTTTGCGAGTGTTTTTAAGTGGATCTTTTGGCCAACAAGAAAACTAAAGGTGCCTGTGTCTGAGCTTGCATTATCTGTGTCAATTGCTCTTCGTTTTATACCAGAAATTTTCAATCAATTCTTATCTGTCAAGGAGGCGCAATGGTGCCGTGGTGCAAGCATGGATTACGGCGGGCTAATAAAACGGACTTCTGCATATTGTGGCTGTTTCGTTCCTTTGATTGTGAGAATGATGTGTGAGGTTGATGATTTAGCTGATGCTTTAACAATGCGTTCATGGGGCTTGTTTGAAGTGTCTCCTTCCGAGGATTTTCAAAAAGTCGCCTTCTCACAAAAAGCATTTGTTGTAATTATCTCAATGTGTGTTGTGTTGATTGCAGCTTTGTTATAATTTCTTACTGTGCCTCAAATGGGGGCAAGGCGGCAATATGTTTCGAACCTGGTCAGGTCTGGAAGGAAGCAGCCATAAGAGACCGCTGATGCGCGCTTTGTTCCCATTTGGGGCACACTTTCCCTATCTTCTGTGCGAATATCAAAGGATTAATTGTTGCAAGCATTCGAATTTCTTGTCAATCTTTTAAAAGATCCTCGAGGCTTTATTGCGGCTTGGATTGTCACCCTTGGTCCTGTGATGGTTTACACACCACTTTTTTTCATTGTTTTTATCGAAACTGGAGTTGTGTTCTTTCCGTTCTTGCCAGGTGATTCTTTGTTGTTTGCTGCTGGTGTTTTTTCTGCCGATGGCGGCGGGCTAAATTTGATTGCTACGCTTCTTGTTTTTTATGCAGCGGCAATTCTTGGAAACACTTCAAATTATTGGATCGCCCGTTTTTTGGGGCAGCGAATTATTGATTCTGGGAAGGTTAAATCACTCACGCCTGAGCGAATGGAAAAACTTGACCGCTTTTTTGAAAAGTATGGTGGACTCACGATTGTAATAACGCGTTTCATGCCATTTTTTAGGACATTTGCGCCGTTTATTGCTGGCACTGGGCACATGAATTTTGGAAAGTTCACAATGTTTAATGCAATTGGTGGCATTTCTTGGGTTTCGCTCTTTGTGCTAGTTGGATATTTTTTCGGTGGCGTAGAATTTGTTCAACAGCATTTTGAAATTATTATTCTTGGCATTGTTGCTGTTTCTGTTGCACCCGCAGTTTTTGGTGCAATTTCAGGCGCAATTAAGTCAAGGAAAAAAACAGCTAAGTTAAAATGACATTTCAGTTTGACATTTTTTTTCGTAGAGAGCGAATTTAAAGAGAACTTGACTTTTGATGAACAGGAATTGACTTGTCTGAATCTCTATACAGGAAATATAGACCTCAGGTTTTTGACGATGTTGTTGGCCAAGACCACATCATAAAAACGCTTCAAAGTTCTGTTGAAGGCGACAAAGTTGCACATGCCTATCTTTTCTGTGGGCCACGCGGAACAGGAAAAACAACTACTGCTCGCATTCTCGCAAAAGCTCTTCTTTGTGAACATGGTCCAACGCCTAGTCCCGATGGAGTTTGTGAAGATTGCAAGCTAATTTCTGAATCTGTTCACCCCGACGTATTTGAGTTAGACGCTGCTAGCCGAACTGGAGTGGACAATGTCAGAGAAGAAATTATTTCACGCGTCGGTTATGCTCCTGTTCGCGGTAAATTCAAGGTCTACATCATTGACGAAGTTCACATGCTTTCAAAGGGTGCGTTTAACGCATTGTTAAAGACGCTTGAGGAACCACCTTCGCATGTTGTTTTTATTCTCTGCACGACTGACCCTCAAAAGGTTTTGGAAACAATTCGCTCTCGTTGTCAGCGATTTGACTTTAGACCAATAATCACCGATGAGCTCACTGGTCGTTTGGGTGCAGTTTGTGAGATGGAAGGCGTTGAATATGAAGGCGATGCCCTCGACTTGATTGCGCGCCGCTCCAATGGAGGTTTGCGTGATGCCTTGACGTCTCTTGAACAATCAATTGCATTTAGTGGAGGAAAGGTTACTCTCGAGGTTGCGCAAGACATGTTTGGCAAAAGCAGCAGCAGTGACATTGCTGAACTTGTCGAGTCAATTGGGAGAAGTGACATAAAACGTTGTCTTGAGTTCATTAACGATAAAGTAGATGATGGGCTCGATTTTGCTCAATTCATTGACGACTTTGCTGTCCGCATTCGCGATATATATGTGATGAAATTGTCAGGATGCGAAGTTGCGCTAGAATCATCGCCCGATGAAATCCTCAACATCAAAGAAGAGACAAAGCTATTTTCAGAAGAGCGCTTGCTCTACATTTTGTCAATTCTTCATGATCTTGTAAAAGATCTGAGAACTGCAAACAACCAGCGTTTAACTTTAGAGCTTGGTTGCTTTAAGTTAGTTGATCAAGACATGTCGCTTTCGCTGGAATCTCTCAACTCACGCATCTCTGATCTTGAGGGAAAGATTACTCACATCTCTAGTGGCGGTTCTGTGAGTGAGCAAGTGAGTGCTGTGCCGCGTGGCGTTGATGGACAAAGCGCTTTTTCTTCAAGTGTAGACGCTTCGAGTGTTTCGGTGGCTTTGCCGACTGAAAAAGACTTTAATTTTTCAAACTCTTCCACTAGTGACACTGTGTCAAGCAGCGCGACTGTTTCATCAAATGAAAATGCATCTAGTTCGTTTAACAGCAACGATGTTATTGAGCGAGTTGTGGGCCAACCAGAAGACACCACCAGTGCGTTAATCACACAAGCGGCATCTGCCGACACGATAGCTTCAACATCGTCAACGATTGTTGCCCACCAAGTGACGAAAGTCAGTGGTGCAAACGTTGATTTTCGTGCTATTTGGATGGCTGTCAAAGAAGATTTAAAAGTTTCAGCTCCTCAGATTTTTGGATTGCTTGATTCGACGCATGGTAGATTTAATCGCGAGCGAAAAACTATTACTCTAAACATTGAGAGTGGAAGAACGTTTGCCTATGACAATTTGTGCAAGCCAGCAGTTAAAAACCAAATCATTTCTGCACTAGAAAAAGAAGGCCTTGCGGGAGCAACAATAGATGTTCACCTTCTTGAGAAAGGCGAAGAGGAAAAACCTTCTTCTGAGCTTGTGCATTCAGTGGCAACTGATTCTTCTTGTGAAGATAAACCATCACCCGCAGAAACTGGCTTTTCTGCCGAAGTGTCTCAGCCACAATTTTGTGCTCAAGATGAACAGGTTGAGCTTCGTGACGCAGGCATCAAAATGAACGCGACAACTGACGCTGACTTTGGGTCTCCAGCCGCCGACAACGCTGAACCAAGTTTGAGTTTTGCTCAAGATTATCATGAAGAAGCTAGTTTAAACTGCGTTAAAGATGAAAGAAATGAAGTTTCAGAGCCTCCAGAGGCATCTGGTGGATCGAGCGAAATTCTTGCACAATCAGAAACAATCGATGAGACGAATGACTCTTTGCAAGTGGATAATAGTAAGTCTGAAATTGATGCTTTCAACGAAATTCTTGCCTCTACATTTGGTGAGGGCGCAGAATTTCATGAAATTTAGCTTTGAAAGGATGTATTTTTCATGGATATGAAAAAAATGATGAAGGAAGCCCAGAAAATGCAGCGCAATGCAGCCATTGCACAGCAAGAGGTCGCTGCGATGGAATTTAGTGCCACAGCAGGTGGTGGAATGGTTGAGTGCACAGTAACAGGTGACGGCCACGTAAAAAGTGTAGTTATTGATCCCGAGGCTTTAGATCCAGAAGACGTTGATATTTTGCAAGACACAATCACTGCGTGTGTAAATGATGCATTAGCAGAGGCTAACGAAAAAGCAAATGCACACATCAATGCAGCCGTTGGCAACATTAATATGCCTGGGTTTATGTAGGATTTTAGTGTTTGTTTATTTCTCATAAACGCTTTTAAAATGATTTCAACCGAAGGAACAATTCAAAATCTCTTAGAGGAACTCGAAAAGCTCCCCGGCATTGGCCCAAAGTCGGCCTCCCGAATTGCATATTTTCTTTTGAACGAGAATAAGAGCGATGCAGTGGCGCTCTCTGATGCAATTAGGGATGTTGCTGAGTCTGTGCATTTTTGTAGCGAATGCTTCAATTATGCAAAAGGTGAAAAATGCGAAATATGTGAGAGCACTGCGCGAGATCACTCTTTAGTGTGCGTCGTTCCGGAGCCACGAAACATTCCGCCAATTGAGAGAACGGGTGCTTTTAAGGGCGTTTATCATGTTTTAGGTGGGGAACTTTCGCCTCTTGATGGAATTGGACCCGATGACATTCGTGTAAAAGAACTGATTGCTCGTGTTAAAAAAGGTGAAATTTCAGAAGTCATTGTCGCAACTGACCCCAACATTGAAGGGGAGGCGACCGCTAATTTCATAGCCGACAAGCTAAAGGGCCTAAACGTTGATGTCACGCGACCTGCGCGTGGCATTCCTTTTGGTGGGGAACTTGAATTTGCAGATGAGATGACTCTTGCTCAGGCTTTTGACGATCGTCGCGGTTTTTAATGAATGAATTCAATTTGTGCGAAATATAGCGCTTTGTTTGGGTTTTGCAGCAGATGGGTGTGGGCATAACTTAGAGTTTTTTCTTAAGAGGGCTAAAAGATGATTTATCGACCAATTATTCCTTCTCCTGCAATTGCATTTGTTGGCAGGCACAACTCTGGTAAGACTACGCTAATTGAAAAGCTGATAGCTGAACTCACAAATCGTGGGCTCGATGTTGGGTCTGTGAAACATCACACTCATGGCAATTTCGAGATTGATGTCCCTGGGAAAGATTCCTATCGTCACAAGTTAGCAGGCGCAACCGAGGTTGTAATTGCTTCTCCTGTTAAACTCGCCCGCGTTCGCGACCTTGATGATGAGGTTGAGTGCTGTGACATTGTTGAGTCAATGCCAGGTCACGACATTGTCATTGTTGAAGGCTACAGAAAATCAGGCCTGCCTAGCATTGAGATTATGCGCAAAGACAATGAGCGCGATGTCGCTTTTTCTAAGGATTTTCTTGAAATTCTCAAATGCGCCAATTTGGGCAACTCAAGCAAAGGGACAAAAGTGGTTCTGCCCAAAGCAGTTGTGAGCGACATTTCTGAAGTAGTCATTGCATGCGAAAACAACAACATTCCAGTTTTTGGGTTCGAGGACATTTTTGCTATTGCAGATTTTCTTGAGCGTTTTTATGTTCGAAGAAAAATTACTCTTGTAATTCAAGCCGGCGGCGAATCTAAGAGAATGGGATACCCAAAAGAGGATCTTGTGTTTGAAGGCAAACATGTGATCGAATCGCAAATCGAGCGCTTTCGGCCCTATGTTGACGAGGTTGTGATCACATCTAATCATCCCGATCGCCTTAACTTTATCAAGCCAAATGCATCACTGCCAATAAAAGTTTGCAGAGACACCCTTCCTAAACAAGGTGCGCTGAGCGGAATGTACACTGCTTTTAGCGAGTCAACTTGTCCGCGAGTGTGTTGCATCGCTTGTGACATGTTGTTCGCGAGCGAGCATTTGTTGTCTAAACAAATTGCGTGGATGAACAAAACCGGAGCCGACATAATTATTCCAGTAAACAAGCATGGGCGAGAGCCTTTCCATGCACTTTACAACAGGCAATCTTGTCTGAAAGCTGTTAAAGATGCCCTTTCAAAAGGAGAAACTAGGGTGCAAGGCTTTCTTGATGATGAAAATTTGGTGCTTTGTGAGATGAGTCAGAGTGAAGTGCGAGCAGCTGTGCCTAGAGGCGGCTGTTTCGTAAACATTAACACTCCCGAGGATTACGAACGTTTTTGCTCATAATCATTAAGGTATGTTTTTCAGTTTTAGCTTTGAAGCTCTGAGTCTTGAGCGATTAGCCCTCATTTTCTTGCTAATGCTCGCATAAGTCTGTGACAACTTTTAATTCAAGTCTTTTTTAATATCCAGGAAATAGTCGCGCAGGTCATTGACGACACCTTTTCCTTCAGAATAGAAATCCTTCATAGTTTGTGCCGTCTCGACAAAAGCTTCGCGATCTTCTTCGCGACGTGTTTTCTTTTTCTTCTTCGGCGCTATTGGTTCAGGATAGTAGTATTCTTTTTCTTCGCCATTTTCATCTTTAGCGATAAATCCTAGTTCGTTGTCGTCTTCATCAACGAGGTAGGCCACAATGTCATCTTCGTCTATTTCTATCTCTTCTGTCTCAATTTCGACTTCGGAAGGCTCGTCCGACTCGCAAACATCATTGTTTGCTTGCAATTTATTGTTTGTAACACTATCGTTTGTGTTCGACTCTTCTTGGATTGCCTTGTCTGCCTCTTTAGAGTTGTTCCTAGATTCACTTTTTGTGTCGCTCATTATCTTGACCTCATCTTAAGGGCTCGCTCAATTTCTCTGTTTACATCGCGCTCTTTCATAGATTGGCGCTTATCATGCAACTTCTTGCCTCGTGCCAGCGCGATTTCGACTTTGACTTTTCCGTTTTTTGCATAGTACATTGCAAGCGGAATAATTGCGAGACCTTTTTCCTCGGTTTTTTGTGCGAGATGCCGAATTTCCTTTTTGTGAAGAAGCAGCTTTCTTTTGCGGTCAGAATCAACATTTGCTATGTTTCCATGCGAATATGGAGGAATGTGCAAATTGTTTAACCAACATTCTCCGTTTCTAATGAGACAAAAAGCATCGGTAATTTGTGCGTTGTTCTCCTGAAGTGACTTAACTTCACAGCCAACTAACTCAATTCCTGCCTCGAATTTTTCCACGATTTCATAGTCGTGATAGGCGTGTCTGTTTTTAGCAATTGTTTTATTGTCGCTTTTCTTTTTCATCTACATATATTTTCTTCGCGCCTTGCGTTTTTTCTTCGCAGGACCACGGAAATCAAGTTGCAATTGTCCGTCTATTTTAGCAGTTGAGACATGCTTTTTCTCAATCTTGGTGATCTGCCAAGTTAGTGCCTCGTTGCCAAAGCGCTCTAGCATTTCAAGTCTTGCATCGTGTGCGTTATTCTTCGAGTTTAGTTTAGACGCGCTTTCGAATTCAAAAGAGCCAACTTGCCTGTTCATGTCGGAATTTAAAGTCGTGTAATGTGCTACATATCTCGCCATAAGAAAATTTTAGCATTGCTCGCAAGGCAATCAGATTTACACATTGGTGCCAGGCATAAATTTCGCTTCTGTGCAATGCTGAAGTCAAGTATCTCGCTTTTGTTATTGGCACATTGATTATTAACGCTAATCACATGGAAAGCAGTGTTGCGCTAAGCGGTGCCAACCCTTTACGCTCTTGTGTTAATTGGTGCCAGGCATAAAAAATGCCACAAGCGTTAAATGGTAATTGGTGCCAGGCATAAAAATTGCCACAAGCGTTAATTGGTGACAGGCATAAATTTCGCACATGGTTTTAAATCTTTGTGAGCTGTTTGCTTTGCAACCATTATTGTTGGGGCAGTTTCTGTTCGGGGCAATTGTAATCATGATTACAATTTTGAATATGTAAATGTATAATTGAATTCCCAGCTTGAACGTTCAATCAAATTGTTTTAGTTACCTTTTGTTTATCTGTTTACTATGCGTCTTGGAGGAATTATGAAATGTGTTTTATCCGTTTTAGGTCCTGACAGAACCGGAATCGTCGCAGACGTGACTGGCGCACTTGCTGGATTTGGTGCGAACATCGACGACATCACGCAAACTGTTCTTGACGGCGTGTTCTCCATGACCTTAATTACAACTCTTGACCTTGAGAAAGCAGGATTTGACGAGGTTCAAGAAGAGATGACAAAAATTAGCAAAAAGCTTGGAATTCAAATATTTATGCAGCGTGAAGATGTTTTCCGCGCGATGTATGAGCTTTAATGGCGGCAAACATGAGAATTACACAACACGAAACCGAAGAACTAAGAAGGATGATTCAAGGTGAGAACCTTGACATCAGAACTGTTACACTTGGTCTCAACTTGAGGTCTTGCGTTGATGAAGACATTAGTGCGATGGCAAAAAAGATTTATGACCGCATGACTTCTGCTGCGGAAAATCTTGTTCCGACAGCATCTCAAGTTGAAAAAGAGTATGGAATTCCAATCGTAAACAAAAGGATTTCTGTCACGCCAATTGCAGAAATTGCCTCTGCTACGAAAGCAACCGACTTGTCACCTTTGGCAATTGCTATGGATAAAGCGGGCAAGGCTGTCGGTGTTGACTTTGTTGGTGGTTTTTCAGCGCTAGTTCATAAAGGTGCAAGCGAGTCTGACAGAAAGCTGATGGAGTCAATCCCCGATGCACTTGCCGCGACTGACAATGTTTGTTCTTCGGTTAATTTGGGCTCTACACGTGCTGGAATTAACATGGACGCAGCTCGCTTGATGGCGCAAAAGATAATTGATGCGGCAACTTTGACAAAAGATAATGATTGCATTGGTGCAAGCAAACTTGTGGTTTTTTGCAATGCAGTTGAAGACAATCCTTTTATGGCCGGTGCTTTTCACGGTCCTGGCGAGACTGATGAAGTTATAAATGTTGGAGTGTCAGGCCCCGGCGTTGTGCGCTCAGCATTGCAGTCGCTCCCAAAAGACGCCGATTTGACACAAGTCGCTGAAGTTATTAAGAAAACTGCTTTCAAAATCACAAGAGCTGGAGAACTTGTCGCACGAGAAGTTAGCAACAGATTAGGTGTTGAGCATGGAATTCTTGATTTGAGTTTAGCGCCGACTCCTGCCATTGGTGACAGTGTTGCTGACATTCTAGAAGAGATTGGTGTTGGCGTTTGCGGTGCTCCTGGAACAACTGCCGCTCTTGCAATGCTAAATGATGCAGTCAAGAAAGGTGGCGTTATGGCCTCATCTTCGGTTGGAGGGTTAAGCGGTGCTTTTATCCCTGTTTCTGAGGATGCTGGAATGATTAGGGCGGCACAAAGCGGCGATTTGTGCATTGAGAAACTTGAAGCAATGACTTGTGTTTGCAGCGTTGGTCTTGACATGATTGCGATTCCTGGTGACACTACTGTCGAAACTATTCTTGGCATCATCGCCGATGAGTGTGCAATTGGCATGATTAACAACAAGACAACAGCTGTTCGTGTCATTCCTGCGATTGGGAAAAAGGTTGGCGACACGCTTTCGTTTGGTGGACTTCTTGGTAGTGCGCCAGTGATGCCCGTTAACGGAAGCGCTGGAACTGTTTTTGCATCTCGTGGTGGCAGAATCCCAGCTCCAATTAACTCTTTGAAAAACTAGGAAACGAAGCCACACATTTTTATGTGACCAGGACAGAGACTTTGGTTATTTGTCCTGACTGCGCATCTATCCCACGCCTTGCTTGAACGGGTATGATAGATGTATGAATGATTCAGAACAAAAGATTAGGTTGTTTGGCGTTGCCAACGACTCTATTGTTGATGGACCAGGGCTTCGCTATGCTGTTTATACGCAAGGGTGTTCTCACCACTGTGCTGGTTGCCATAACCCTGGAAGCTGGTCCTTTGATGGTGGTACAGTCACAACTGTTGGTGCAATTGTCCACGACATTGAACAGAACAAGCTTGTAAAAGATGTAACCATTAGCGGTGGAGATCCATTTGATCAGCCAGGACCTGTCGCTGCCCTTGTGAGAGAGCTAAAAAAACACAACTATGGTGTTTGGGCCTACTCAGGCTATCTTTACGAAGAGTTGCTTGAACGTGCAAAAACTGAGCTTGACGTTGATGAGATTCTTCACTTAATTGACGTTTTGGTTGATGGTCGGTTTGTTCAAGATCTAAAATCGCTTGACTTGCAGTGGAAAGGTTCTTCAAACCAAAGAGTGATTGATTTGGTAAAAACGCGTCAATGCGGAAAAATTGTTCTATATAAAGAAGTGACAGACATCTTTTCAATTCCAGAGAATTGGTAGAAATCGATCGAGGTTATATTTTTTTTAAGATGAATAGACATTTTTTACAGAGCGAAGAGTGGCTCTCATTTCAGAAATCACTTGGCAATGAAATTTTTTCAATCGTGAGAGACGATTATGAAATCTCGGCAGTGCTGAAACATACTTCCTTTGGAAATTATCTATATTGTCCCTATGGGCCCAATTTGAAGAATAAACAGGCTCTGTGTGATTGTAAAGAAGAATTGCAAGCACTCGCGCGTCAGACCAAATCGTTTTTTGTTCGTGTTGAGCCAACCTTAAGAATTGAGCCCGATTTTTTTAAATCTCTTGGGTTTGTTAAGTCTTTTAATCTAAATCCTGAAGCAACTTGGGTTTTAGACCTCGATATTGATGAAAAAGACCTTTTAAAGGGAATTGAGAAGGAACGCACTAGATATTGGAGAGGTCGCGACAAGCGAGGAATGAAGATTCGCGTTTCCAAAGACCCTGCCGACATTGACATTCTTTATGACTTTTTAAAGTCGTGTGCCGATGAAAACAATTGGGTGGGCGAGTCGAAGGAATATCTCATCGATGAGTTAAATCAAGATTTTGCAATGCTCTACATTCTTGAGCTAGAGAAAGAGGGAGAGCCCACTGTTCCTCTGGCTGCATCACTCATGTTCGATGATGAAACTACTCGTTTTTATGGTCATTCTGCAAACAGTCCCGAGCCTCAGCACAAAAAGCTTCGCGCCAACGGAGTTCTTCTTGTACAGGCAATTTTAGATGCGAAAAATGCTGGAAAGTCGCACTTCGATTTCTGGGGCATAACCACGAGTGTTGACAAAAACCACCCTTGGGCTGGATTTACCAAATTTAAGAAATCTTTTTCTGGACGCCCTGTCATTTATTCCGGTACATGGGATTTGCCAGTCAACACTTTACAATATTCCGCCTATAGAACTTTACGCAAGCTAAACAGAGGGTTTCGTCGCTTGTTATATCATTAATTAGTTGCTTTATTCGTATTTAGGAGCTTGATTTAATGGCTAAACACGCGCAGCAAAACGCAGGAAAAACACAGACAATGCCCCGTGTCGACACTATAGATTCTTCTACAGTAAATGACCACTATCCAGTTGGCATGCCAATGAAGGAAGAAAAAAATCACAAGAAGACAGCTGCTATCGTCATTGGTGTTGTCCTTGGTATTCTCTTGCTTGTTTATCTGGCAGGGGGCCTTGCTTTTAATTTTATGTTCATGCCAAATTCTAAAATTTCTTCGCTTGACGTGTCTTTAAAAACGACAGAAGCTGTGAAGTCCGACCTTGATTCAAATTTCCATAATTTTTCTGTTAAGGTTACAGGGTCTGACCTTGATTTCACCGTTGATTCAAAAAATGCTAATGTCAAAGTTGATGTTCAAAAAATTGTTGATGAAGCAATTGCTTCTGTAAATTCTTGGGCATGGCCTGTTGAGATATTCAAAATGCGTGACTTTACCGATGTTGTGTCTAGCAACCTTGATGGAGGAGATCTGGGAACTCTCGTTAAGGAAAATGTTGATGCAGCAAACGAAAACAAAACCGATTCTGTGGATGCTCATTTGCAGTGGGACGATGCTTCTAGCTCTTTTGTGGTTGCCAGCGAAGTTTATGGAACTAAGATCGATGCGGAATCTGTCGACAAAGCTATTTCGAACGCTATTATTTCAATGCAATCGAAAGTTTCAATTGGCGCCGACCAATACATTAAACCAAACATTTTAAAAAGTGACCCGCGTTTTGAGAGTGCTCTTAAGAAGGCCAATGAACTCGGAAAAGCTAGTTTCAAAATTATGATGGGCGACGTTGATGCTGCAACAGTAGACGGCAAAACGATTTCAGATTGGCTTGTTGTTGATGAAGACTTTAATGTGACTCTCGATAGCGATGCTGTCAGCAAATGGGCTAATGAAATTGCAGAAGGCTGCAACACTGTTGGAAGTGAGAGAACATATGTTCGTCCAGCTGGTAACAAGGAAGTTACTGTTAGTGGGGGAACATATGGCTGGAAAGCTGACGGAAGCGGATTGGCCGACCAAATTGTTGAGTCTATTAACGCTGGCTCTACCGAGAACATCAGCGTAAATGTTACACAAACCGCAAATGCTTTAGTTCCAAAAGGACAAGCTGACTGGGGTGGTCGATGGATTGATGTTGACTTGACTGAGCAGCATGCCTACATGTATGACAATGGTGAGCTCGTTTGGGAAACTGATGTTGTGACGGGCAACCCTAACATTGGTGATGCTACTCCAACGGGCGTTTGGATGATTAACAACAAACGCCAGCATGAAACTTTAAAAGGACCAGTAAAAGATGGCAAACCTGAGTGGGAGAGCAAGGTAGATTATTGGATGCCATTTATTGGTAATTCTCATGGACTGCACGATGCTTCCTGGCAATCAACTTTTGGTGGAAGTGCCTATCAGAATTTGAATTGGTCGCATGGATGCATTAACCTTCCTCCAGCAAAAGCAACAGAGCTTTGGAATCTTTGTAAAGTGGGTGACCCCGTTGTCATACATTACTAAAGAAGAAGCACCGATTGGTGTTTTTGATAGTGGCTTTGGTGGATTGACTGTAGCTAAAGCCCTTCGAGAAGAACTCCCGCATGAAAACATTATCTTTTTTGGCGATTCAGGCCGTTGTCCATATGGCCCACGTGAGCCAGAAGAGGTTAAGAAATTTAGCTTGCAAATTTGCAGATGGCTTGCTTCACTTAATTGCAAGCTCATTGTTATTGCGTGTAACACCGCCACAGCTGCCGGTCTTACAGCTTGCCAGTTAGAAGTAGATGTTCCAGTTATCGGCGTAATCATGCCTGGTGCAAGAGCTGCTGTTGAAGCCACTCGCTCAAGGAAGGTGGGCGTAATCGCAACAATCGGCACAATTGCAAGTGGGGCCTATTTAAAGGCTATAAGAAGCCTTGACTGCGGCGTTCAAGTCTTGTCATTGCCAACCCCAGGTCTTGTTCAACTTGTTGAGGATGAACTCATTCAAGAATACATTGAGGCACTTGATGTTCGTCAGGCGCGCGTGATGGACGAGTTAGCCCCTATGATTGGAGGAGACATTGACACGCTTGTTTTGGGGTGCACTCACTATCCTCTTCTTTATACAGAAATAAAATCATGCTTTACCGACGACGTTGAGCTTGTTAACTCTTCGGAAGAAACAGCCCGTGAGGTTCGCGAAATTCTCACTCGCCGACATGAGCTTTATCAAGAAGATTTACCTGGAAAACTCACATTTGTGACTAGTGGCGTTGACACTGAGTTGCGCAACAGAATCGCTTCTAGAATCATGGGATTTGAAATTAAAGACGTTCAATTCAAAAGTTTTGACGAGGAAGAATAAATGAGACGAGTCATTGTTGCTACTTCAAATGCACACAAGGCGCAAGAACTTGAGGAGCTTTTAAATCTATCAGACATTAAGTTAGAGACGATGTCGGAAGCGGGCATAAAAAGCGATCCAGTTGAAGATGCCACTACCTTTTTGGGCAATGCTCAAATCAAAGCTCGAGCTGCCTATCAAGTTTGCAAGGAAAGGGGGCTTGAAGCTTGTGTTTTGGCGGATGATAGCGGCATTTGTGTGGACGTTTTGAATGGGGAGCCAGGTGTTTATTCTGCTAGGTATGCAGGAGAAGGCGCAGGTCAGCCTGCGATTAATGCGAAGTTGTTTAAAAACCTAGAAGGCGTTCCTTTTGAAAAGAGGACATCGCATTTCTCGTGTGCACTCGTTTTTATTGATGAAGAAGGAAACGAAACATCGGTTGAAGGCAAGGTTTTTGGAAGAGTTGGTTTTGAGCCCGTTGGTGATGGCGGTTTTGGCTATGATCCAATCTTTTTCCCTGAAGAATATAATTTTGAAAAATCATTAGGTGAAATTTCAGCTGAAGAGAAAAATAAAATTTCACATCGCTCACGTGCAGCTGCGGCTCTTCGTGAAAGACTTGTTTAGATAGTGTGAGCTAACAATTGGCGCAGGCACTACGCCGACAAACCGCTTCAAGAGTTCCTAGAGCCTGCTGTGCAACAAAACAATGATTTTCAAACATAATGTCACGTTGAAATGAATTGTGATTGTCTTTTGTTACTTCATTTTTTAAAGTAGTGAGGAAATGAAGGTATAAATAGCTGTTGCTAAGCGTTATCTTTAAGTGATTTTACAAGTTGTTTATTCTCGTGTTGCAATGCTCATTTTCTGTGATAAAATTAGCAGGCTTGCAAAAATGGTGGGTGTAGTTCAGTTGGCTAGAATGCCAGATTGTGGCTCTGGAGGTCGTGGGTTCAAGTCCCATCACCCACCCCATATTTTTGAGTTGCGAGCACCAAGCACTTAGGCTAAAATATTAAACTTAGTGCTGGTGATAATCGATTTTGCGCCATTAGCTTAGTTGGTAGAGCAGGGGACTCTTAATCCCAAGGTCGAAGGTTCGAGTCCTTCATGGCGCACCATTTAAATCACAGCATAGTTTTTTTAGGGCCCATAGCTCAATGGCGGAGCAAGGGACTCATAATCCCGTGGTTGCAGGTTCGAGCCCTGCTGGGCCCACCACTCATTCTCGTTATTTTGTAGAAGTGGGGTTTACTACAAATGACTCGTGTTTGGACTAAACAACACATTGAAGTTTTAAAACAGCTCAATGCAACGGGTCGTTATGTTGCCAAGCGAAAATTCGTTCAAAATGATCTCGGTGATGACGCTGAGCTAATGGCGCTAGTCTATGACTATCTAGTTAAATTTCATCCTCATGTCGATCAAAAGCCGGTCGATGCGGAAGTTCCAATTTGGCTTTCTTTTGAGAGAGATGCAACAATGCAACTAACTTCTGATTTTGTGATTCTTGAATTTGAGATCGATGAAGCATTAATAACAAAGGTAAACATTGCAAAATGGGGCCAGATGCTAAATTATGGCTACATTCACAAGGATGAAGATGATTTAGCAAAACATCGAGAGCTGATGAAAAACTATTGTGTTTGTGACATGGAAGCTGTGATGTCGCGTTTTTATCCGGAGCTACGTGCCGAAATAATTGAGTCTTGGAAACGTCTTTATGACGACAATGTGAAACTTGGGAGTGATGCTTCCTACGGGTTAGTTTGGGAGGTAAAAAAAGAATGGCTGAAACAGGTAATAAGCTAAATTCACCTGCAACAATCAAGCTCTATCTTAACCAGACCGATGTCGTTTGGGAAAAATTGCAAAATGAAGGCGTTGTTTTTTCTAAGTTAGACTATATTCGAAAGAAGTATCAAGAGGCAGCACCAATCTTTGTCACAATCTATTCTTGGTTTGTTGGGCAAGCTTCAAGCATCGTCTCTCGTCCAGTTGGGGCAGAGTTTCCCTACTGGGCGCAACGTGAGCTTGTAAATCTTGATACCTCAGGTTCTGGGCATGTTTTTGTTGTTGAAGTTCCCCTAGATGAAGTTGTGTTGTTTGATTACAAAGAGTGGACAAAAATCTTGCAATTTAAATATTTGGCTGAAAGCGAAGATGATGAGAAGATCTTCGATAAAGAACTCGCAGCACAAGGTGTTGATGAATATAAAGTGCTCACAACCTCTTTTTATCCAATGCTAAAGCAGAAGATCTTGAAAAGTTGGGAGAGACTTTTTAGACATGACGCTGAAATTAAAGCTGGCGCATCTGAAGTAAAAAGCGTTTCTGCAGCACTTTGGTGTATCAAAAAAGATTGGATTGTTGAAGAACTTTAAAACACATCAGAGCGTCACATAAAAAACGCAATCAAGAAAGGGGGCTGCGCAAATGCTTTCCGCTTTTTTGCTTAGTCCCAGATGCTATAAATTCGATCTTCCTTCGAATATTTTTCTATCGCTTTTATAGCCTGGTTGATTAGTTTTTCTCTGTCGTCAGGCAAAGTTCCAATAAATCTCGCTGGTGGTGCTTCGAATATAGCGTCATATTTAACGGATGTTCCTGGCGAAGGCTTTATGTTCTCGACTAGCACCTTGACTTCGGTGAGGCGCTCAACCGCGTCTTCTGGTCTAAACAGTCCTGCCTCGTAGTCTTCCCAAAGAGGAGTGTGCTTGTGTAGAAACATGTCGAAGTTACAGATGTTTTGAGGTTGATGTTTGTTGAAGAAATCGGCCAGGGCAAGCGCGTTTTCGGCGCCACGTCCTTCGCCTGCAACACCACTCATGATGTGCGCATCAAAGATTATTCCCACTTTTTTAATGCGAGTGATTGCTTCAGCAGCTTGCGCTTGATTGTGGTCTTTGTCCATAAATTCAAGGACATCATCAAGTCCGCTTTCGATTCCCAGGTAAAGATGACGAACGCCTGCATCATAGAGGTTCTGCAAATCTTCATCTGTTTTTTGGAGAATGCTTGTGACGGTGGCATCCATGTTAATTTCATTACACGCTGAAAATGAAGACTTGATGTAGTTGCAAATTTCAAGAAGCTGGTTTGCTTTAAGTGAAAAGGCATTGCCATCGCCTAAGAATACTCGTTCGGGATTGCCACCCTTTTTGACCACCTGATCAATTTCGTTTTTTACCAAATCAAATGGCAACACACGAAATTTTAGATGACGAAAAAGACCGCAGAACTTGCACTTGTTGTGTGTGCAGCCAACCATAACGGGGAGCATAAATGCTCCTCGCTCAAAAGGACTTCTGCATATCCTACCTTCGTAATCCATGCATGAATTCTAGTTCGCGCCAACTGTTTTGTCAATAATTCTTTTAACTCAGAGTTTGTTCTTTGAACTGTCTTTTCAAGAGTTCTTTTTTGAATTCCTAACATGAAATTGCCTGAATTAGTCAATCTAGTCAATGAGGAACATTTGTGCAAACTCTTGTTAGATTTTGCACTATAGCAAAAACATTTCCATTATTATGTGCATTCAGAAGTCGACACTCAAACCTCTTTTGATTTCTTGTAGGCGATGCTCGGTAGTTCTTGATTTTTAGTTTGTTAGTCTAACTAGCTTTATGGACTGCTTTTGCAAAAGCTCTTGCGCAGCGCATGGCTTTTTCTTCGTCTAAAGAAAGATATTGGATGACAAAACTTCCTTCGTTTCTTTGAAGTTTTTTTGAGTGTTTGTATTTTGATAGAGGATAAATTCGAATTTTTTGCTTCATAAACTCTTGTTTTAAAAGGTCTTCGTTTGAGTTTGGAAAATTAATTATGAAATGAAGTCCTGCGTCGATTCCATGAACTGAATATTCTTTTTCATCGAGTTTGTCTTTTAATTGAGTGAGAAAAGCATCCCTGATTTGCCGCGCCTGATTTTTTGTGCGACTAATGTGGCGCTCGAAGTCTCCTCGCTTCATGAACCTCGCAAGTGCAAGTTGGTCTAGCGCTGGCACAGTGCAGCTGTAAAATGAAAGATCTCTTTTCCACTTTAGAGCCAGATTGCAAGGAAGCACGAGATAGGCGATTCTAAAAGCAGCACCAAGGCTTTTTGTGAATGTGTTTGAATAAATCACTTTGCTTGAGGCGTCGATTCCCTGTAGTGTTGGGATTGGGCGGCCTTCTAGACGAAATTCGCAGTCATAATCATCTTCTATGATGAATCGGTTTTCGCCTTCATTCGCCCATCCAAGCAATTCATATCTTCGTGCGATGCTTGTAACAATGCCTGTTGGAAATTGGTGTGATGGCATAATGTGCAGGAGATTTGCATCTGATTCGCGCACTTGTTGCACAATCACGCCGTTTTCGTCCATGTTTGCATAGGCGACCTTTAAATTATTTTTTTCGTAGATGTTAGTTAGCCTAGAATAACCTGGATCTTCAAGTGCAACTAATCTGTCCCTTCCTATTAGTTGAATTAGCAGGTTATAAAGTGTCTGTGCGCCAGATCCAATGACTATGTTGTTGGGATTAACTTCAAGCCTGCGAGTTTCGAACAGATGTCGGGCTATTTGTTCTCTTAACTCTGGGGCACCTGTGCTTTCAACCTCACATGTTAGAGTGGATTCATTTTCTTGTGAGAGCGTGTCTCGAACGCATTTTGCCCAAGTAGCCATGGGGAAGGACTTTTGAAGAATTCCAGAACCCGTTAGGTCAAAATCGATTAGTCCGTCTCTTTGATTATTTGTTCTTTTTAGTTCCCCTTCGGAGTTAGATGCGTGTTTTTTCTTTAAAGTGGATGGCGCTTGAGTGCCTGCGACAATTCTGTCTCCAAAAACATCATTTACGAAGTAACCACGTCTCTCAATTGACCTGATGTAGCCTTCTGCGTTCAATTGTTGATATGCTGCCTCGACTGTAATTAACCCCACATTAAGATTGGAAGCGAGATTTCGTTTGGAAGGAAGACGCGCCCCTGGAGCTATGTTTCCTCGTTCAATGTCATTTTTTATGCACTTATACAAATAAAAATAAAGAGAGTCGTCGCCTTTTTCGTTTAGGTCATATGTGAGCAATTTAATTCCTCATTTTGGTCTTATTGATTAACCTAATCTGGTTCTATTGTGGTCCTATCATTTTATTAAATTCTGGCACTATTCCTAGGCTCAAAACTTTCATAACATGGCAAAAGTTAATTGTTCAACACAGAAAGGCTCAACTATGACTGACATAGAGGTTCAAGACACAGGAGACAGACAAGACATCAATCGTGCGCTTGCTCAAATGCTAAAAGGTGGTGTCATTATGGATGTGACTACCCCAGAGCAAGCACAGATTGCCGAGGAAGCTGGGGCATGCGCTGTTATGGCGCTTGAGCGCATTCCTGCTGACATTCGTGCTGCTGGCGGTGTTTCCAGAATGAGCGACCCTAAAATGATTAAGGGAATCCAACAGGCTGTTTCAATTCCTGTTATGGCAAAATGCCGAATCGGTCATTTTGTTGAGGCTCAAATCCTAGAAGCCATCGACATCGATTTTATTGATGAGTCAGAAGTTTTGTCTCCTGCCGATGATGTTTATCACATCGATAAAACTAAGTTTTCTGCGCCTTTTGTTTGCGGCGCTCGCAATTTAGGCGAGGCTTTACGAAGAATCGCAGAAGGCGCTTCTATGATTCGCACGAAAGGTGAGCCTGGAACAGGAGATGTTGTGCAAGCGGTGACCCACATGCGTTCTATGCAAAGTGAGATTAGGCGCGTTTCTGGCATGGCAGAAGATGAGCTTTTTGAAGCTGCGAAAATCCTAGAAGTTCCTTATGCTCTTCTAAAGGAAGTTCATGAGCTTGGCAAGTTGCCTGTTGTTAACTTCGCTGCTGGCGGTGTTGCAACTCCAGCAGATGCTGCATTGATGATGCAGCTTGGTGCTGAGGGCGTCTTTGTTGGATCGGGCATTTTCAAAAGCGGTAACCCCAGGAAGCGTGCAGCAGCCATTGTTAAAGCAGTAGCAAACTTCACTGACGCAAAGCTAATAGCAGAGCTCTCGGAAGATCTTGGTGAAGCAATGGTTGGAATCAATGCTTCAGAGATTGAAATTCTCATGGCTGAACGTGGCAAATAATCACTAAATCGTTATTTTAGGGTCCAACCTCCTAATCCCTGATTGGACCCTTTATTAATTTATTTGATTGAAAGTTGATGACAATGAATTCGCTAAAAATTGGAGTTCTCGCTGTTCAAGGTGCTTTTATTGAGCATGAAAAGATTATGGATGCACTCGGTGCAAAGTGCGTTGAATTGCGCAAGGCCAGCGATGTTTCCCAATCGCTTGATGGAATTATTTTGCCAGGGGGCGAATCTAGTGTTCAAGGCAAACTTTTGCGAGAGCTTGGAATGTTTGAGAATCTAAAAGCTTTAATCCAGAAAGACATCCCTGTTCTTGCAACTTGCGCAGGCATGATTCTGTTGGCCACATCGGTTACTCAAGGGATTGGGTCTGGTGATAATTCTTTAACGCAAGCAAATGATGGAGAACCTCTAAATTCAAATAAATCATCACTCGCACCTCATCTTTCTGAAGGCTTTTCTTCGACCCAGTTTGGAGGAAGCAATATGGCATCCCAAGATTTCGCGTCTGTCAATAAAGAGAGTTCTCAATCAAACGTTTCGGCCCCGCCATATTTTGCAACTTTCCCAATGAGAGTGAGAAGAAACGCTTTTGGGCGACAGCTTGGCAGCTTTTCTGCTAACGAAAACTATGACCAACTTGGCGAATATCCCATGGTTTTTATTCGAGGTCCAATCGTTGAAAAAATTGACAAAGATGCAAAAACGCTTGCCACTTCAAAAGGCAACATTGTTGCAGCGCAATATAAAAACCAAACAGCTCTCGCATTTCACCCCGAGCTCACACGCGACACCCGCATACATGAGCAATTCTTTGATTTAGCCAAAGAAGTCAGAGGCTAGTAAGGCTTATTTTTGAAGAAAGGTGAGCTTTTCTTAAGTTAGTGTGCGTTAACAGCTGCTCTGTCTTCTGCTAGTTTTTCTTCTGCAAGTTTTAGTTGTTCTTTAACTGCGCTAGTTGCCGTTCCGCCGTATGTTGTTCTTGCGTCAACTATTGCACGCAGGTCTAGCTGCTCTTTAATGTCTTCTTCAAACAAGTCAGACTGCTCTTTGAAATCTTCAAGTGTGAGTTCATCTAAATTGCAATTTTCTTTTTCGCACTTAAGAACAAGGTGCCCAACAATTTCATGCGCCTTTCGAAACGGAAGACCTTTTTTGGCAAGATAGTCAGCAACATCGGTAGCTGCCAGATGTCCCTTCATTGCTTGTTTTAGCATGTTGTCAGGGTGAATTTGCATTGTTGAAATCATTCCAGTGGCGCAAGTGTAGCAATCTTCAAGGGTCTTTGCCGCATCAATTGCACCTTCTTTGTCTTCTTGAAGGTCTTTGTTGTAGGCCAAAGGAAGAGATTTTAGTGTTACCATTAGCGCCACAAGGTCGCCGACAACCCTTCCTGATTTTCCTCTGATTAGCTCTGCGAAATCGGGGTTTTTCTTTTGCGGCATTATTGATGAGCCAGTTGAAAATGCGTCTGACAAAGTGACAAATTGGAACTCTGATGATGACCAGAGAACAATCTCTTCACAAAGTCGCGTGAGATGCAGGCAAGACACGCTACAAGCGTAAATTAAATCAAGCAAGAAGTCGCGGTCGCTAACAGCATCGAGTGAATTTGGAATCACTTTTGCAAACCCGAGGCTCTTTGTTGTTTCTTCTCTGTCTAGTGGATAGGTCGTTCCAGCAAGAGCAGCGCTTCCCAAAGGGTTAGCGTCAGCTGCTTTAAACGCAAGTTTAAGTCTGTCGAAATCGCGCGCCAGCATCCATGTGTAGGCAAGCATGTGGTGAGAAAAAAGCACTGGTTGGGCATGTTGTAAATGGGTGTAGCCAGGCAAAATTACGTCAAAATTTGACTTTGCTTGTGAAACAAGAGCTTCTCGAAGACCTATGTTTGCCTTCATGAGCTCTAAAGCTCTTCTTTTTGCAAATAGCCTGGTGTCGGTTGCAACTTGATCATTTCTGCTGCGGCCAGTGTGAAGTCTTGCGCCCGCATCACCAATCATTTCAGTGAGTTTGCTCTCGATGGACATGTGAATGTCTTCGTTGTTAATGTCGAATTCAAAACCTCCATTGTCAATTTGTTCTTCGATGGAAGTCAATCCGTCACAAATCTTGTTCGCATCTTCGCTAGAAATAACACCACAATCAGCAAGCATTTTTGCGTGAGCTTTTGAACCTGCTATGTCTTCTCTATAAAGAGCTTTGTCTACGGGCAATGATGCTCCAAACCTCTGCGTAAATTCACTCACATTTTCTTCAAATCTTCCAGACCAAAGAGCCATTTCATCACCTGTTTTCTAGTCATTTTTAACTCGCTAAATTATTGCACAACTAATTACTTCGTGAATTCTTTAGAAACTCTCAATCAATTGTCCAGATGATTGAAAACTGTTCACTAAAACAGTTTAATTCGATGACGTGAAAGGTCTTTTCTCATCTCATCTAATCAGGGCGTTTCATTAATTTGCATTTACAGGCTAAGTTTAGCCTCTTGACAAATTAATATTATGAATTAAAAGAACTTCTAAATGTTAATAATATGCAATCATTAGCTTGTTTTGATTTAATTCGATTTGTTTATTTCTTCTAAAGTTAGGGGAAGGTTTCATGTTGCATAGAGCCTTTGATGAGGTGTATACAAAATTTAAACTTCATTTTTATCAGGAGATTTTTGCTCACTTCCAGAACAGAGAGGCAAGCCTCACTACAGTTGAAACGTTCTGTGTTGAGAGCATCATGGCGCTTGGAAGTCCTACTGTAAATGAGTTTGCCACATTCATGAGAATTTCGCCTCCCAATGCAGCATATAAAGTAAACAGTCTCGTAAAAAAAGGCTACATCACAAAAATCCAGTCACCAACTGACCGCCGTGAATATCATCTTGAAGTCACTCAAAAATATATTGACTACTACAACATTTCTTCGAGCTATATGTCGGAGGTTATGGACCGAATTGAAAAGAGATTTGCTCCTGAAGATTGCAAAAAATTAGAAGAGATTCTAACTGTTATGAGCCATGAACTAATGCCTGAAGTTACTCTTCCTGAAAAGCCTGAAATTGCAGAATAGTTGACATCATCCTTTGGTTTATTCATTTTCAGAAATTGACGCATATGATTTGCTTGCATGCATGTTGCGCGATGATTGTGGCATTTTAGAATTGCCTGAAATTGCAAAAAGAGAAGATGGAAAGCCATTTTTTCTCAAGCATCCAGAAATCGAGTTTAATGTCAGCCACTCTAACGGTTGTTCACTATGTGCGTTGTCTAATGTCCCAATCGGTGTCGATGTCGAACTCATAAAGCCGCGAAGTGAAGGTCTCCCAAAGCATGTTTTTAACGATTGCGAATTGGAATGGTTTTGTTCGCGAGGAAGCAAGTGGGAAGATTTCTATTCTTTATGGACGCTAAAAGAGGCAAAAATGAAGTGCACTGGCATTGGATTGAGAATTCCTGCCCGTGATATTACGGTCCCATTGATTGACAGCGGAGATGAAGCCAGTTTTGAAGGGTTTCATTTTATTGCGCTTTCTGTGGGCAATTTTAAAGGTGCAATTTGCGAGCTTAATTAATTTATTTAAAAAATTAAAGGTTTAATTAAAAAAGGAGCCTTAAGTAAAACTTAAGGCTCTAATTTTTTCGCTTTTCGTCTTGCTTTTTACTAAGCCCCTCTTTCAGTGGACTATAGACTAAATGATTATTCGCAAAGTCCATTCTTGTGACGATTTTCTGACCAGGTCACAAGTTGTAAGCTGTAAAGGTCAATAAATCCTTTTGAGAGTTTCTGGTCGAATCTGTCTTCGTCTCCATATGTCGCTAATGAATAGTTATAAAGGCTAAAGTCACTCTTTGTGCCGACTACAGTGCAGCTTCCTTTGTAGAATTTAAGGCGAACAGTGCCAGTTACGCAAATTTGTGTGTTTGCGATGAATGCGTCGATTGCGTTTTTGACAGGTGAGTACCATCTTCCGTCATAAACTTGAGTTGCCCACTCTTGCTCGAGTGAGTGCTTTAACTTTAGAACATCGCGCTCAAGGCAGAGGTTCTCAAGTGCTTTGTGAGCAGTGATGAGAGACATTGAGCCTGGGCACTCATAGCACTCGCGGCTCTTCATTCCCACCAAACGATCTTCTGTGATGTCGAGTCTGCCATATCCATTTATTCCAGCTATCTCGTTCATTTTATAAACTGCTTCGGCAACGCTCACGTCTTCGTCGTTAATCTTTACAGGAACACCCTTCTCAAAGCTGATTTCAACATATGTTGGTGTGTCAGGAGCGTCTTCTGGGTTAATTGTCATTGTATAGATGTCTGTTGGTGGTTCGTTCCATGGGTCTTCCAAAACGCCACATTCAATTGCGCGGCCCCACATATTGTCGTCGATTGAGTAGGGAGTCTCTTTTGTTGTTGGAACTTCAACGCCGTGTTCAGCTGCCCAGTCCATCTCTTGATCACGAGTCTTTAGTTCCCACTCTCTAACGGGAGCTATGATTTTTAGATTTGGGTCAAGCACTTTAATTGCTGTTTCAAAACGAACTTGATCGTTTCCTTTTCCTGTGCAACCGTGTGCAATTGTTGTTGCGCCAACTTCGTGCGCAACGTCAACTAAATATTTTGAAATCAAAGGACGTGACAGTGCGCTCAACAATGGATATTTGTTCTCATACAAAGAGTTTGCTGCAAGCGCCTTTGTCAAAATGCTGTCTGCATATTCATCGCGCATGTCAATGACACGAGCATCAACTGCACCTGTGTCAAGAGCACGTTGACGAATTGCCTCAAGTCCTTCGTGTTCTTGTCCAACTTCTCCAACTACAGCCACCACATCAAGGTCTTTTTCATCCTGCAACCATTTGATGCAAACGCTTGTGTCTAAACCACCTGAATATGCCAAAACTGCTTTTTCTTTTGCCATTTTCTACCACCTTTAGAACTAATGAATTTGAATAATTTAAACGAATAGTGAGCTATTGCACTAATCCGAAAGTTAGTAATTTTATCTTCTCTCTTACCTCCATCGTCGTCGAAACTGTCCGTTGCATGAAGTTTTGCGCTTTGAAGAAAGCGCGCAACACAACGCAAATTTAGTCATCTTAACTTGATCCCTTTTTTTAAAAGTGAATAATACGAGAACTCAAACTAGCACACTTGCATTAAACATTTTTTGCTTGAGTGCGCTTGCGTGAAATCTATCGTCGTCGTTCGAGTTCGACGTATTCGTGAGTGCCGCCGACATATTTGTAGGCAGGACGCATGATTCTGTTTGAGAATTGAATCTCTTCGAGGCGGTGTGCACACCATCCAGAAACTCTGCTGATTGCAAAAATTGGTGTGTAGAGCTCTTCAGAAATTCCTAAAATCCTGTAAACAAGACCGCTGTAGAGGTCGAGGTTTGCGCACATGTTTTTCTTGTGCCCTTTGATCTCGGCAAAAACTTCTGGTGTCAACTTCTCGATTTGGCAAAGAGCGATGTATTCGCGTTCAAGACCTTTTTCAATAGCGAGCTTCTCACAGTTTTTCTTTAAGATTTGTGCGCGTGGGTCGCTCAAGGTGTAAATTGCATGTCCCATTCCATAAATGAGCCCTGTGCCATCACCTGCTTCTTTGAGCATTATTTTTTTGAGAAACGCCTTCATCTCGTTGTCATCTTCAACATTTTTGACGTTGTCCAAAATTAAGTCTAGCTGGTGAATGACTTGCAAATTTGCACCACCGTGCTTTGGTCCTTTAAGCGAAAGGATTGCTGCTGCGATTGCAGAGTAGGTGTCGCTTCCAGCAGATGAAACAACTCTTGTGGTGAAAGATGAGTTGTTGCCGCCACCGTGGTCAGCTTGAACAACCATGCAAAGGTCGAGAAGCTTTGCTTCTTCATGAGTGTATTTTTGGTCTGGTCGATATGTCGCTAAAATGTGCTCAGCAGTCGATAGCCCTGGTTTTGGATAATGAAAATATTGCGACTCATGTTTGTAAACATGAAGCATGGTTTGGTATGAATAAATCATGAAGGTTGGCATTTCTGCAATGAGGTTGATCGACTGCTTGATTATGTTGTCAAGTGAATTGCCCTCTGCATTTTCATCATAGGAATACATCGCTAGAACGCTGCGCGCAATTTTGTTCATGATGTTTGGAGATGGTGCCGCCATGATTTGAGTGACTGCAAAACCGTCAGGCAACTCACGATGCTCTTCAATCAGCATCTTAAAGCGATCGAGCTGTTCTTTGTTTGGAAGACTTCCCATGAGAAGAAGCCAAACGATTTCTTCAAAAAGAAACCGATCGTTGTCGGTAGCTTCCTGAATGATTTCCTCAAGGTCGATTCCGCGATATAAAAGCTTACCAGGAGTTGGCTGTGGCTCTCCATTTTCATCTCGTTTGTAGCCAATAACGTCGCAAATGTTTGTGAGTCCTGCTAAAACACCTGTTCCATCGGCATTTCTCAAACCGCGTTTTACATCGAGTTTTTCAGCAAGCGAAGGGTCGATGTAGTTATGCTCAAAATATTCGTCATGCAGACGCTTTAGTTGATCAGATGTTATGTCTTGAATGTCTGGATAGAGCATATCTTTACCTTTTTCGTTTCTCTAATTGTATGTAAATAGTTGGCAAATCGCTTTTAGAAATGAAATAATGAAATGACAATTTTACTATTTTTGTTAGGAGACCACATGAAAGCTGTTTTGATTCCTGGTGATGGAATTGGTGTTGAAATTTCTGAAAGCGTCAAACAAGTTGGCAATGCGCTGGGTTGTGACGTTGAATGGGAAGAATATGAAGCAGGTGCAGAGTATTATGAAAAAACTGGAAAACTCATGCAAGATGGGCTTCTTGATTGCGTTGCAGAGCTGGGATGTGCCCTAAAAGGCCCAACAGCCACACCAATCGGATCAGGTTTTCGTTCCATTAATGTGCAGCTTCGTCAACATTTCAAAACATTTTCAAATCTTCGCCCTGTTCATTCTTTGGAGGGAGTTAAAACACGTTTCGACAATGTTGACATCATCATTGTGCGTGAGAACACAGAAGATCTCTACAAAGGCATTGAGTATATGTATGATGCCGACACTGCGCATGGAATAAAGCTCATCACTCGTGCTGCTAGCGAAAAAATTGCTCGCTTTGCTTTTGATTATGCAAGGAAGCAGGGCAGAAAAAAGGTTACATGCGTGCATAAAGCAAACATCATGAAGCTAACAGATGGCATGTTTTTGCAAACGTTTGAAGAAGTTGCAAAAGATTACCCTGAAATCGATTCAGATAGTGTGATTGTTGATGCTCTTTGCATGAAACTTGTGACAGACCCAACTCAGTTTGATGTTTTAGTTGCGCCAAACCTTTATGGCGACATCATCTCAGACCTTTGTGCTGGTCTTGTCGGCGGTCTTGGATTTGCTCCAAGCGCTAATATTGGCGATGACGTTGTGATTTATGAGGCTGTTCATGGATCTGCTCCTGACATCGCAGGCCAGGGAATTTCTAACCCAACATCGCTTTTGCTTTCGTTTGCAATGATGCTAAAAGACAACGGAATGCAAGACAAAGCTTCAAAGCTTGAACGGGCAATTTTTGATGTTGTCAAGGAAGGCAAAAAGACGACTGGCGACATTGGAGGTTCAGCAAAAACTGTTGAATTTACCCAAGCTATCATCGAGAGGTTCTAATTTTATGAAACTAATTAACGAGCGCGTTATTTATGAAAATGGAGAAGTAAAGCCTTTTGGCGAAGGTAACTTAGATGAGAATGCTTTTGTCGATGGGAAGAAAAAGACAATTGCGCATTCGATTCTTGATGCTCACGACAACCACACAAGCGATGAGGTCTTGCACCTAAGATTTGACTCTCTCACTTCTCATGACATCACCTATGTTGGGATCATCCAAACAGCTCGCGCAAGCGGATTAACCGAGTTTCCTGTTCCTTATGTTTTGACAAATTGCCACAACACTTTGTGTGCTGTTGGAGGAACAATCAATGAGGATGATCACCAGTTTGCATTAAGCGCGGCTCACAAATATGGCGGAATTTATGTACCACCAAACATGGCAGTAATTCATTCTTACAATCGTGAAATGATGAGTGGCTGTGGACGCATGATTTTGGGTTCCGACTCCCACACTCGTTATGGCGCGCTTGGAACTATGGCAGTTGGCGAAGGTGGAGGAGAGCTTGCAAAGCAGCTTTTGAAGCGCACATATGACATTGCTAATCCCGACGTTGTCTTGATTCATGTAACTGGAAATGTAGCCCCTGGTGTTGGCCCTCACGATGTTGCGCTAGCTCTCATTGGTGCGACATATGCTAATGGTTTCGTTAAAAACTCCGTGATGGAATTTGCAGGCCCTGGCATTGCAAATCTTTCTCAAGATTACCGAAACGCAATCGATGTAATGACCACCGAGACAACTTGCTGGTCATCAATTTGGGAAACCGACGACGTGACTAAAAACTATTTCGAAAGTCACAATAGACCAGAGGCCTATTCAAAGCTAACAGCTCTTGATGGTGCAGCATATGACCGGGCGATTGAGCTTAATCTTGACGAAATTGAGTCGATGATAGCTCTTCCAATGCATCCAAGCTATGCAGTTTCAATCAATGATTTGAAAGCTGACCCTAACAAGTTTTTAAAAGAAGCTCAAGACAGAGCAAATGAACAGCTATCTGGCAACGTTACCATGGACCTCGTTTCTAAAATTGACGAGGAAGGAAACATCTGTGTTGATCAGGGGGTTATTGCAGGGTGCAGCGGTGGCACATATGGAAACATCATGGCTGCATCTTCAATTCTTGATGATGGTAACACCGGAAATGAGCAATTTCGCCTGAGTGTTTATCCCGACTCAATGCCTGTCTACATCGCGCTTGCCAACAATGGCACAGTCTCAAAACTTGTGTCAACAGGTGCAATTTTTAGGGAGTGTTTCTGTGGTCCATGTTTTGGTGCTGGTGACACACCTGCAAATGGTGAACTTTCTGTCCGACACACAACAAGAAATTTTGCCAATCGTGAAGGCTCGAAGCCAGGCGAAGGTCAAATTTCTGCCGTTGCTTTGATGGATGCAAGATCAATTGCGGCTACTGCGAAAAATCAAGGCATTTTAACTGCAGCTACTGACGTTTGCAGCGAACCAGAACCTCAGTTTGAGTGTCCTTTTGATGGCACAGTTTATGAGAAGCGTGTTTTTAATGGCGTTGGCAAGGCTGAGCCCGACTTTGAGCTGCATTTTGGACCCAACATAAAGGACTGGCCAGAGCAACCAACTTTAAAGAACAACATTCTTCTTCGCATTTGTTCTCACATTGATGACCCTGTCACAACAACTGACGAACTAATCCCTTCAGGAGAAACTTCATCGTTTAGGTCTAATCCTTTGCGTTTGGCAGAGTTTACCCTTTCGCGTCGTGATCCGCAATATGTTTCACGCGCAAAAGAAACTGCAGCGCTTTTGCCTGATTGCGCTGATGTGACTGAAGCCTCAAACGCTTTTGCAAAAGCAGGTCAGCCATTTGACTTTTCTGACACGCTTTTAAAGAGTGCGATTTATGCAAAAAAACCAGGGGATGGCAGCGCTCGCGAGCAAGCTGCTTCTTGCCAGCGTGTGCTGGGTGCAGGTGCTAATTTCGCACAGGAATATGCTACGAAGCGCTACCGTTCTAATTGTATTAACTGGGGAATGTTGCCATTTTTAACACAAGACTCGGATCTTTTGGAAGTGGGAGATTGGGTCTTTGTTCCAAATGTTATTGATGCCATTGATTCCGATTCGCAATTCAGTGCTTTTGTGCTTCATGATGGAGAAGTTCACGAAATAAAACTTGGACTAGGACAACTCACAAATGACGAAAAGCAAATTCTTAAAGATGGATGTTTAATTAACTATTACAAAAATAATTAGTTTCGGTTAAGAATGTTTTTAATCGTCTTTATTTTGTCGTTCTAATGGTTATAAATATAGAAGTTAGTTTTTTAACACTATCGAAATCTTGTGAAACAAGAATTTAACAAACCTATAATATTGGGCGTTATTACCCGCAGATTTGGTGGTAGGAATGAATTTATTTGGTATTGATAAAATTGGAATTACTAATCCAAAGGCTGTTTACAGAAATCTAGACCCCGACACCCTCACAGAAAAAGCTGTAGAACGTGGGGAAGGAAGGCTCTCAAAAACGGGAGCTGTTGTCGTAACAACAGGAAAATACACCGGTCGCTCACCAAAAGATCGTTTTATTGTTGATGTTCCAAGTGTTCATGACGACATTAACTGGGGAAGCGTTAACATGCCAACAACTCGCGAGACCTATCTTGCACTTCGCGAAAAGGTGGTTAACTATCTCCAGGAAAAAGAGATTTTTTTGTTCGATGGCTATGCAGGAGCCGATCCAAAGTACACGCTAAAGTTTCGCGTGATCAATGAACTTGCGCATCAAAATTTGTTCATCAGAAACTTGCTCATTCGCCCATCTCAAGAAGAACTTGAGACCTATGGCGACCCAGACTTTACTGTTATTGCAGCGCCTGGCTTTAAATGTGACCCAAATGTTGATGGAGTGAATTCAGAAGCTGCAATCATGCTTGATTTTGAGCGCAAAGAAATTCTCATTGCGGGCTCTGGCTATTGCGGCGAAATTAAAAAGAGCATTTTTTCAACAATGAATTACATGCTCACAAAACGTGACGTTTTGCCAATGCACTGCTCGGCTAACATCGATCCAAAAACTGGCGACACTGCAGTTTTCTTTGGACTTTCCGGCACTGGAAAAACCACTCTTTCAGCCGATGCTTCTCGCAATTTAATTGGAGATGACGAGCATGGATGGTCGCCTGACGGCGTGTTTAACATAGAAGGCGGATGCTATGCAAAATGCATCAATCTTTCAGAAGAGAGCGAACCTGTAATTTATCACGCAATTAAATCAGGTGCAGTTGTAGAAAACGTAATTATGAATGACGAGGGTGAGTTTGATTTTGCTGACAACTCACTCACCGACAACACTCGTGTTGGATATCCAATTGAGTTTGTGCCAAATGCCCAAATTCCAAGCACAGGTGGAATCCCAAAGGTTGTTATTTTCTTAACTGCCGATGCTTTTGGAGTTTTGCCTCCAATTAGCAAGCTTTCCAGAAATGCTGCAATGTATCACTTTGTCACTGGATTCACATCAAAGGTTGCAGGAACAGAGCGTGGCATCACCGAACCCACGCCAACGTTTTCAACCCTGTTTGGTGAGCCTTTTATGCCCATGGATCCTCATGTTTATGCTGACATGCTTGGAAGCAAGCTTGATAAATATGGCACGCAGGTATATTTAGTGAACACCGGCTGGTCAGGAGGAAAAGCATCTGACGGCGCAAAACGCATAAAGCTGAAGCTGACGCGCGCTATGGTTGACGCAGCTTTGTCGGGCGAACTTGTTGATGTTGAATACAAACACCATCCTGTGTTTAACATCGATTTCCCTGTTGAGTGCCCTGGAGTGCCAAGCGAGATTTTAAACCCTCGTGAGATGTGGGCTGACCGGGATGCCTATGACGAGACAGCTGCAAAACTTGCTGGAATGTTTGTTGAAAACTTCAGCAAAAAATATCCGGACATGCCTGACTATATTGTCGAGGCGGGACCTGTTGTTGAATAGACGCCCCTATTGCAATTAAAATATGAGCCCAACGAATTTTTGTTTGTTGGGCTTTTGTTTTTTTGGGCTTCAAACTAGCAGTTGTTGTAACTTAATTTATTAACTGATAAACAAAACTTAAAAGGAGCAAAGCTTTGTGCGGAATTGTTGGATATTCAGGAAGCAAACCAGCTAAAGATATTCTTATTTTCGGTCTTCGTTCTATTGAATATAGAGGCTATGACTCTGCAGGAGTTGCATTTAGTGCTGGCGACCACATTGATGTTGTAAAGCAAATTGGTAAAGTTAACTCTCTCGTTGAAACTCTCGGAGATTCCTATTCTGATTCAACGTGCGGAATTGGCCACACTCGCTGGGCAACTCACGGACGACCAAGCGTTCGCAATGCTCACCCTCATGTTTCATGCAATGGAGAAATTGCGCTTGTACACAATGGCATTATTGAAAATTACATGGAACTCAAAGAGGCTTTAGTGGCCGAAGGTCACGTTTTTAAAAGCGACACCGACAGTGAAGTGATTGCTCACTTGATTGAGAAATATTACGACGGCAATCTTTTGCAGGCTGTCAATGATGCTTGCAGTGAACTCATTGGTTCCTATGCTTTAGCTGTAATGTGCCAAAATGAGCCTGAGACAATAGTTTGCACCCGCCAAAATTCACCCCTTGTAATTGGAATTCGTGATGATGGAACCTATCTCGCTTCCGACGTTGTTGCAGTTGTCGACTACACACGTGATGTAGTTATTCTTGAAGATAACGAGTATGTAGAAATCAAAGGTGCCAAGACTCATTTCTTCGATCCAAGCTTAAATGAGATTGAGCCTAATGTTTCCTACATTGACTGGGATGTATCTACTGCCGAAAAAGAAGGCTATCCTGACTTTATGCTCAAAGAAATCTATGAGCAACCTCGTGTTATTCGCGATACGCTGGCAGGACGTCTTGTTGGGGGAAAGCTTAACCTAGATGAGCTGGGCCTAACTCCAGAAGAGCTAAATTTGATTGACAATGTCTACATTATTGCTTGTGGCACGTCCTACAACGCAGGCCTTGTTGCGAAAAACTTGATTGAAGCATGGGCTCGCATTCCTGTGACAGTTGAGGAAGCAAGCGAGTTCAGATACAGAAATCCAATCATTAAATCGACAACACTCGTTGTTGCAGTTTCACAATCGGGAGAAACTGCCGACACTCTTGCTGCCATTCGCGACGCGAGAATCAAAGGTGCTCGTGTGTTTGGAATAACCAACGTTGTTGGTTCTCCAATTGCCCGCGAAAGCGATGGTGTGATTTACACAAAAGCTAACAAGGAAATAGCTGTTGCTTCGACGAAGTCGTTTACGGGTCAACTTGTTTCTCTCACTTTGCTTGCAATGCTGTTAGCACAGGCTAACGGTCGCATGACTTCTAAAGAGCTGCGCGTAAACTTTAATGAACTTGTTCACACTGCTGAATCGGTGTTAAAGGTGATTTCAAATCCTGAAGCAGTAAATGACGCTGCTGCTGCTTGCAAAGATGCTCACAGTGCTTTGTTTGTTGGTCGCGGAATGGGCTCTGCAATTTCAAAAGAAGGAGCACTGAAATTAAAAGAAATCAGCTATTTGCATGCTGAATCATATCCTGCAGGTGAGATGAAACACGGCCCAATCGCTTTGATTGATGAGGGTTTCCCTGTTATTGCGGTTGCAACAAAATCGCCTACATATGACAAACTTGTTTCCAATTTGCAGGAGTGTCGTGCTCGTGGTGCCTGCATCATTGCAATCGCCACAGAAGGCGATGAGGAAATAAAAAAGCATGCTGATCATGTGATTTATGTTCCTGAAACCAAAGAGGCTTTTTCGGCGATTGTGGCAACAGTGCCTTTGCAGCTTTTAGCTCGCGAAGTCGCTATTCTGCGTGGTTGTGATGTTGATCATCCAAGAAATTTAGCAAAATCAGTAACGGTTGAATAGGGCAGGAAAACTATGAAAGCTTTAATTGTTGTAGACATGCAAAACGATTTCGTTTCTGGCAGTTTGGGAAGCGAAGAAGCAAAGAAAATTGTTCCTAACGTCGTAGACAAAGTTAAGAATTGTCTTGATAGTGGCGATAAAGTTTTTTTTACACGTGATTCTCATGAGGAGAGCTATCTCAGAAGTTTTGAAGGCAGCAATCTTCCTGTTGAGCATTGCATTGCCGGCACTCGCGGGTGGGAGATCATTGATGAGCTAAAGCCATTTGAAAAGCAGGCTACAAAAATTATTGACAAGCCGACTTTTGGGTCATATGAGCTGGTTGATGTGCTTGAGGAATGTTTCGCTAAAGATGAGTTGAGAGAGATTGAACTTTGCGGTCTTTGCACCGACATATGTGTTGTTTCTAATGCACTTTTGCTCAGAGCAAAGTTTTATGAGACTCCGATTACTGTTGATAGTTCATGTTGCGCTGGTGTCACACAAAAGTCGCATGATTCCGCATTGCAAACGATGAAATCATGTCAAATTAACGTAATTTAACTAAAAGCATTTTTGTAAAAAGGAATTTTTATGGAGTTTTGTGAAATCCGTGATTTTAAAGAAGAAGATTTACCTCAAATGGTTGAAGTTTGGAACGAGGTTGTGAAAGACGGAGTTGCTTTTCCACAGGAGGAATGTTTAAATGTTGACACTGCTCGTGATTTTTTCTCATCTCAAGACCGTTGTCGAGTTGCAGTTTCAACCGATGGAGAAATTCTTGGTCTTTCAATTGTCCATCCAAATGCATTCGGTAGAAGCGGTCACATTGCAAATGCTTCCTATGCAGTGACCTCAAAGCACCGCGGAATGCACATAGGCTATAAACTCGTGTGTGACAGCCTCGATGTTGCAAAAAATCGCGGCTACAGAATCTTGCAATTTAACGCTGTTGTCGCATCTAATGTTCATGCGTGCCATCTCTATGAGCGCATCGGTTTTCAAAAAATTGGCTGCATTAAAGGCGGTTTTAGAAATAAAAATGGGGAATATGAAGACATGTTTGCCTATTACTATCCGCTAGTTTAAGGTGAGATTATTATTAAATGGCACGATTGTTTTCGTGGTTATTTGCGAGTGTAGCCATCATCGCATTGTTTAAAAAAAAGGGTGATAAATTCGTGTTCTTGCCGTTTCGAATAGAGAGATTAGCCAGTGAATGTTTGATTGCTGGTGCACACTTTGAAAATTCACTCCTTTTTAATTGAAAGCCTTGCTAGCATTGAATTGCTTGGATGATTGAACGCATCTTTTTTTATGCAAGTTTTTGCCTGCAACACACCAAAATTCTAATTCACCTTCTTTTTTAGTTATAATAAACAAGCTTGTAAATTTATCACACATGCTAAAGTGACCAGAATTCGCTAGTGGCCAAAAGAAAAAGGTTGCGGATACTGGGTAGACCTTTAGCAGAGGACTAACGAATGGAGATGAAAATGACCGATAAAATTACGATCAACACGCTCATTGAGGCAGGGTGCCACTTCGGACACCAGACTATGCGCTGGAACCCAAAAATGAAACCATACATTTTTGGCAAACGTGGTGACATTCATATTATTGACCTCAAGAAAACCCTTGTTGCACTCGACGATGTTTACACATTTGTCCGCGAGCTTTCAGCTGCAGGAAAAACAATTCTTTTTGTGGGCACAAAAAAGCAGGCTCAAGAGGCAATTGCAGATGCTGCTAATCGTTGCGGAATGCCATATGTCAACGCTCGTTGGCTTGGTGGTTTTCTGACAAACTTTGTCACCATTCGCACTCGTGTTAACTACATGGAAAAGCTCGAGGCTGAAGAGGCCGATGGTCGCTTGGCAATGTACACAAAGAAAGAGCAAATTCTTCGTAAAAAAGAACTCACAAAGCTTCAAACAAACCTTAACGGCATTCGTAACATGGAAAAAGTTCCTGATGCAATTTTTGTTATCGACTCAGCTCGCGAAGACATTGCAATTCGTGAGGCAGCGCGTCTTGGTGTGCCCATCATTGGAACTATTGACACCAACTGCGACCCAGACAAGGTCACACTTGGTATTCCAGCAAACGACGATTCAATCGGAAGCGTAAAACTCCTTTGCGATTTTGTTGCTGATGCTGTTCTTGCTGGCACTTCTGCAGTTGTTTCTGCTGAAGAAATGGCAGCAACTGACGCTGAATAGTAATTTTTAGATTTTAGAAATCAGGAGGAATTAATGGCGGAAATTACAGCTGCTCTTGTAAAAGAGCTCAGAGAAATTACTGGCGCAGGCATGATGGAGTGCAAAAAGGCTCTCACTGAAGCTGAGGGTGAAATTGAAGCTGCTATCGACGTTCTTCGCACACGTGGACTTGCTGCTGTTGCAAAGAAGGCTGGGCGTGCTACTAACGAAGGCACTGTCATGGCTGTTACATCACCAAGCCAAAAAGACGGTGTTATTGTGGAACTCAAATGCGAGACCGACTTCGTTGGAATGAATGAGAAGTTCCATGCATATGCAAAGAAAATTGCTGACGCTGCTCTTTATTCAGACAATGAGGTAACAGCTGAGAACATCAAAGACTGCGAGCTTGATGGCGAAAAGGTTTCAGACATTCTCACCGATTGCATCCATGTAATGGGAGAGAATTCAGAAATTGCCACAGTTACTAAGGTTCATGCTGATGGCGTTGCATCATACATTCATGGTGGCGGAAAAATTGGCGTTTTGGTAACTTTCGAATTGAGTGACGAAATTGACCCAACTGAGGCAGGCTTTATCGCATGCGCTCGCGACGTTGCTATGCAGGTTGCTGCTACTGATCCTGTTGCTGCAACTCGTGAAGATGTTCCTGAGGAAATTCGCGAGCATGAGATGGGAATCTACAAGGCACAGGCTGCTGAATCTGGTAAGCCAGAGGCTATTCAAACAAAAATTGCTGAAGGCCGCATGCACAAGTTCTTTGCTGAAAACTGCCTCGTAGAGCAAGCTTTTGTTAAAGATGGCGATTTGACAGTTGAGCAATATGTTGACAAATGTGCAAAAGAGCTTGGCGGACAAATGAAGGTCACTGGCTTTGTTCGTGTTGCACTTGCTGCATAAGTTTAAAGAAAACTTCAATTAGTCTAGAGTCGAGGGTTTTACCTCGACTCTTTTTATAATAGAGTTGGTGTTTGGTTAAATAAAGGATTCAAATGGCAACAGACGAACACATTTTAGTTTATGGAAACCGCATTTTGCGTGGCACCGTGCGCGCAAGTGGCGCTAAAAATTCAGCTCTTAAACTCATGGCAGCCTCTGTTTTGGCAAAAGGTGTGACTGTTCTTCACAACATTCCTAAAATTTCAGACATTGAAGTGATGTGTGAGGTTCTTGAGTTTTTGGGTTGCAAAGTCACGAGAGATAACCACGATCTAATCATTGACACAAGCGACATCTACATTTGGCAAACGCCCTATTCTCTAGTCACGAAAATGAGGGCCAGCATCACGATTTTGGGTCCGCTGATTGGACGCTTTGGTAAAGCAAAAGTCGCAATGCCAGGGGGGTGTCAAATTGGTGCGAGGAAAATCGACATGCATTTGATTGGACTTGCTCATCTTGGTGTTCACATCAAAAACGACCACGGCTCGATTCTTGCAACAACTGATGATTCTTTTAAAGGTGCCGATGTTGTCCTTGATTTTCCAAGTGTGGGGGCTACGGAAAACACATTAATGGCGGCTGTTGTCGCCCCTGGAACGACGTTAATTGAAAACGCAGCATGTGAGCCTGAAATCGTTGACTTGGCAAACATGTTAAATGAGATGGGTTGCAAGGTTAGTGGTGCAGGAACGAACACTATTGTTATCGAGGGGGTTTCTCGCGATGATATTCATCCTTGTGAGCACACATGCATTGGCGACAGAATTGAGGCAGGAACTTTCCTTGTCGGAGGTGCACTAACTGGAGGTCCAGTGACTGTTGAGGGTATAAATCCTCAAAATTTGTCAGTTGCTTTAATGAAGCTTCGTTCTTTTGGATGCGATGTGGTAACAACAAGTGACTCCATCACGGTTTCAAGAAGTGGCGAGCTTGTCCCTTGTGACATACAAACGCTACCTTTTCCGGGCTTTCCTACCGATCTCCAGGCTCAGTTTATGCTCTTGGCAAATTATGCAGACGGAATTTCAATCGTTACCGAAAACGTTTTTGAAAACCGTTTCATGTTTGCGTCAGAAATCATGCGAATGGGTGCCGACATCTCAATAGATGATCAACATGCTGTAGTGCATGGACCTCGCGAGCTTTCAGGCGCACCTGTGTCTGCTACCGACCTTCGTGCAGGTGGGGCACTTGTTTTAGCTGGAATTATGGCTGATGGCTACACTCAAATTTTCAACATTTCACACATTGACCGTGGATATGAAAACTATGTTGGAAAGCTAAAAAGCCTTGGTGCGAACCTCTCTCGTGTGGAGGCTTCCTAGATAGTGCCAACTAAAAGATCTCGACATAGCGCTGGTCGTCACAGCAGCAGCAGCTCTCGCAAGCAGACAAAAACGAGCGCTGCTGTTAGGACTCACACGATTTCAGCCCACGACTCTTTTTTGATGAAGGCTGCAAAGAGGCGCGAGCGCAAAAGAACAAGTGCGCTTGTGGTTGTTGTCATTGCAATCGTAGTAATTGCTGTTCTTGTTGGCATTTTTTCTTACAACAAAATTGTTAACGACAAACTCTCAGGAAGTAGCTCTAATGCAAAAACTGCTTTGATTTCCGCAGAAGAAAATGCTCCTCAATATACGTTAATCAAAGTTGATGTGGGAAAAGATGATTCAGTTAAGTCATCCTATGATTCTCCAGAAAACACGAAGTTTTATTTGCTTATGCGCACTGACACAACAAATTATGCTGTGTCATACATTCTCCTTCCTTCGAATTTGAGTGTGACATTGAGTGACAAGCTAAATCATCCTCTCTATGACGCAGAAGATCTTGATGGAGATGCTGAGTTAATTCGTGCAGTAAACGATTTCGCAGGTGTGGAAATTAACCACTTTATTGGCACAAACGGTGAAGCACTCGCGCAACTCGTTGAAAGCATTGGAGGGCTGCAAATCACTCTTCCCTGTGAACTTGATGACCCTTTTGCAGGAACTCAAACTTTAAAAGCAGGCGACATCACGCTTGATAAAGAGTCAGCATTAACTGTTTTGCGTTCAAAAAACATTTCAGGAACTAACAGCACTCGTGCGACTATTCTTTCGAGTTTTACTAATGCGTTGCTCACAAAAATGTCGTCTTCGGGAAGTTTTGATTTGGCTGGCACAGTTGAAAAGTTTGCCGACACTTCCTATTCAGACATGCAAGCCTCTCAAATAATAGATTTTGCAAACAAGCTATCATCTGCTCCACAGATTACTTTTTATGATTCAACAATCGCCGGTTCTGCCAGCAAATCGGCAGACAATGGAAAAGACACTTTTGTTGCCCGAAATGCCGAAAAAGAGACATTGCTCAACAACTTTAGGCAGGGAAATGATCCGAATGCTAGTGACGTTGAAGTCAACGATTTTGATAAATCAAAAGTGCACGTGGAAGTTAGAAATGGAGCACAAATTACAGGGGCAGCTTCCGCATGCAAAGCATTTTTAGAAAAGCAGGGATATGTAGTTGACAAAGCAGGGAATGCAGAAGACGGCACAACCTACACTGAAACTTTGATTGTGTATCTTGGCGACGACAATGAAAATGCTGCAAATTCGATATCAAAGGAATTGGGGTCAGGTCGCGTAATAAACGGTGGAGATTACTACACGAGTGATTCAGGCGTCATTGTGATAATTGGAACCGATTGGTCATCTTCTTAGATTTTTGTCACTATGCTAGAATTTATCCGTAATTTTAGGAGTCCTTATGAGGAGGATTAGAAATGTTTGATAGAGAAAAAATTCAGGCTGCTCTCGATGAGATTAGACCAGCGTTGCAAGCAGACGGCGGTGATGTTGAGCTTGTTGAAATTTCAGATGACGGAGTGGTTACAGTTCAACTTCAGGGCGCTTGCCACGGTTGTCCAATGTCGCAGCTCACTCTTTCGAATGGCGTTGAGAGAATTTTGCGTGATCGTGTGAGCGATGAGATTCGTGTTAAAAGTTCCGACATGCCTGAAGGATTCGACCCTCAGGAATTCTTTAATTCTTTCTATCAATTTGAAGATGACGAAGAAGAAGGTTTTGAAGAATAGACCATAATTTTCGTCTCTCATGCTTAACGAAATTTATCATGCAATTGACCCGGTGGCTTTTTTCATCGGGCCTTTTTCTGTTAGATGGTATGGACTGGCATATCTTTTTGGCTTTCTTCTTGCTGGAATCATCATTTACAGAACTGCGAAGCGTTGGAAAATCAATCTTAGCGTTGATCAGCTATCTAACATGGTTCTCGCGGTTGTCATTGGAATTTTGATTGGAGGGCGTCTTGGTTATTGCCTGTTTTATGGCGATGGCTACTACATTTCCCACCCAGTCGAGATCCTCTTTCTCAATCAAGGTGGAATGAGTTTTCACGGTGGCCTTGTTGGTGGTTTAATCGCAGGAATTTTGATTTGCAAAAATCAGAAGATGCCAATCCTCACTTTCTCTGACATGGCGTTTATTGGATGTCCTTTAGGTCTATTTTTTGGACGGTGTGCAAATTTTATTAACGGAGAGCTTTGGGGTGCTCCAACCAATCTTTCAATCGGTGTTGTTTTTGGGGGGAGTGCAGGCAACATACCAAGGCACCCAACTCAACTCTATGAAGGAGTTCTTGAAGGATTAGTTATTTTTCTTGTGCTTTTTGCGCTTTCCAGAAAGAAAAAGCCATTGCATCAAGGTGCCTACACCGGCCTTTTTCTCATTATGTACGCAACGTTTAGAATTCTCATCGAGTTTGTGAGACAGCCCGACGCGCAACTTGGTTATTTGCTTGGCGGCTGGCTCACAATGGGAATGGTTTTGTCGATCCCTCTCATTGTTGGAGGCGTGTGTTTGCTCGTTTATGCTAAATGTGCTAAACGAGAACAACAAGGTATACAAAATAATGTATAATAGCCACAATGTTTAGTGAAAGGGGAGTATATGTTAAAGTTCTACAAATGCAATCACTGCGGGAATGTGGTCATTAAACTTGAAGATTCAGGTGTGCCTGTTGTTTGCTGCGGTGAACCAATGGTCGAGCTTGTTGCAAATAAAGAAGATGCTTCAGTTGAGAAACACGTTCCAGTGGTTGAGGTTAGAGACGGCGATGTTCTCATCAAAGTCGGCGAGGTTGAGCATCCTATGACACCAGAACACATGATTAAATTCATTGTTGTTGACAAAGGTTGTTCCTATTTTGTCAAGCCTCTTGACCCAGGCAAACCAGCCGAGGCAGTTTTCACAATTTCAAATCCAGACAAAATTAAGGCAGTCTATGAATACTGCAACCTGCACGGACTTTGGGTAAAAGAATTTTAATTTCTTGTTAAGTTCACCGGTTAATTAATTTATGTAGCCCCTTGAGAGATTAAACTTAAGGGGTTATATTTTTTACAGAGATAGGAGCAGAAATGAAACAAATCGGCTATTACAATGGAGAAATTGGTCCAATTGAAGACGTAAAGGTGCCAATGCTTGATCGAGCACTCTATTTCGCCGATGGCTGCTATGACGCCTCCATGTTAAAAAATGGAGCCGTTCACAACGAAGATGCTCATTTTGATCGCTTCTGGAATTCAGCACGTCTTTTAAAAATCGACCTTCCATTCACGCGTGAGGAACTTCACAATGAAATTCAGCGCATGGTTGATGTTTATGATGGGGACGATGGTTTTATTTACTGGCAAGTGTCTCGCGGAACTGCACTCAGAAATCATGCTTTCCCAAAAGGTGCTAAGCCTAATTTGATGATGATGCTTGTAGAAAGCGGAACAACAAGCACAAGCAAAGAATATAAATGCATTACTGTTGAAGACAAACGTTTTAGATTCTGCAACATCAAAACTCTAAACTTGCTTCCAAATTGCATTGCCTACCAGCAAGGTCTTGATGTTGATGCAAATGAAATCATTTTTGTTAGAGATGGTTATGTTACAGAAATGGCACATTCTAACGTTTCTTTTCTAGTTGATGGAACTTTTGTGTATCACCCGTTTGACGACAAAATTTTGCCTGGAATTTCAATGAAAAACATCATTGCTGAGTGCAAAAAGTTGGGGATTCCAACAGAGGCTCGTGCACTAAGCCAGGTAGAAGCAATGAATGCCGATGAACTCATTTGTTCTAGCTCATCAACATTTGCATGTCGCATCACAGAAGTCGACGGCATTCCAGTTGGCGGAAAAGATCCTGAGCTCTTCAAGCGCATTCAAGATGCTGTTTATGCTGAATATGAAACTTGTGGCAAATAGGTCTTTTGTTATTATTAATTAAAGTAAATTCCTTTATAAAGACAGGAGGGCACTAAGTTTGGAGGCAATGACTCTCACATTGTTGCTTGTGCTCTCCGTTTTAATTTCAGCAGTAATAGACAGGTTTGTGAAGAACCTAACCATTCCTCTAGTTCAAATTTGTCTTGGCATCGCAATTGCAGTTTTTGCCCAAAACACTGTAAAAATCGAATTTGATTCTGAACTGTTTATGGTCTTGTTTATTGCGCCTCTTCTCTACATCGAAGCAAAGCATGCAAACAAGCTTGAGCTTTGGAGGGACAGAAAAGGTGTTTTGGGTCTGGCAATCATCCTTGTTGTTTTGACCTCGCTTGCAATTGGCTTTTCTCTTCATTTTTTAGTGCCGATGGTGCCAATGTTTTCTGCATTGGCTCTTGGAGCTGCTCTTGGACCAACCGATGCTGTTGCTGTCACATCTGTGTCAAGAACAACCAACATCCCGAAAAACATTTTCTCGCTGTTAAAAGGTGAGCTGCTTTTAAATGATGCTAGCGGCATTGTTATGTTTCAAGTCGCAATCGCGGCTGCTGCTGCTGGTTCAGTCAACTTTTTGCAAGTCGGCGAAGACTTTGTTGTAGAGTTTTTTGGCGGCTTGATCTTTGGCCTTCTTGTTGGATTTGCGGGGAAATATTTCCTTCGCAAAATGCGCGACTCCGGGCTCGATTCGACAGTCTTTCATGTATTGTGTGAGATTTGCGTGCCGTTTGTTGTTTACATGACATCATCTGCTATTCACGTTAGCGGAATTATTGCTGTTGTAGCTTGTGGTCTCGTAGACCCAATACAAAATACAACAGCGTCTCCAGCAATTTCTAAAATGAATATTGTTTCTGAGAGTTTTTGGGAAGTGTTTTCTTTCGTGTTAAATGGCGTTGTATTCGTTTTGCTTGGAACACAAATTCCACCTGCAATGTATTATGTTTGGGATGATGCAAGCATTTCTAACTGGTTTTTGTTAGGTTGCATAATTCTTGTTGCCTTCATTTTATTGTTCTCACGTTTTTTGTGGTGTCTTGTGATGATGCAATCGAGAGAGCCGGGCGACGACGAGAAGGAATTATCGGTTGTAAAACGTGCACTAATCATGACGCTTTGCGGTGCTAAGGGCACCATCACACTATCAATTTTGTTTACACTTCCTGTTGCTCTTTCAAATGGCGTTTTGATGCAGGAGCGCAGTTTGCTCATTTTTATTGGATGCGGTGTTATTGTGGTCACGCTTTTGCTTGCCACATTTGTTCTTCCGTTGATTGCCCCAAAGCCAGAAACAACAGAAAATGAAGAGGCGGAGATAACAAGCTATTATGAAAACTTGCAGCTTATTTTGCGCGAAGTAATATATCAGCTCACTGCTTCTGAAAATGATTTAAACAGAAGGGCGACGCGTCAAGTTGTTGAAGATTATCAAAAACGCCTTGACCATGCTAAGTCCTTTACTGATGAAGAAGATGAAGGTACTCTTTGCTTGCGTCTGCGAATGATTCATTGGGAAGAAGAGAAACTGGAAATGATCCGCAGAGCTGGTGGAGCGAGCACCGATGCCATCGACACATATATGGAGTTTCTCGATAAAAATGCTCGCATTTTGTCACATGCAACACATGTGATATTGCCGTCAGAAAAAGTAGTTCGTTTTAGAGCGACATGTCGTCGCTACAAGAGGTTGATTGCTAAGTATCTCCGCAAAACATATGCCAACATGGACCTTGAGGTCCGACAGATTAAAGTGGAGTGCGAAAGATATGCCCTTGAGTGTTTGAAGACAGAAATGGCAATGGGCGCTGTTCAGTCAGAATATGGAGCCAGAATCGTTGTAGATTACGAGCGCACAATCGCTTCGTTAACAAGACCAGCTCCAACAATCACTACAGCAATTAAGACACAAGATGCAACAGATGATGTTCGTGCATTTGCGCTAAAAGTCGAGCTCAACAAAATTGACGAGCTGCAGGAAAGCGGTGCACTTTCGCGCAAAAATGCTATTAAGATGCGCGACAACGTTGCTTTGATGGAACTTGAGCGCGTGGGCGCAATTTAGTAAACCATTCCCATCGCTTCGCGAACCTGATTTAGAGTTTCGTTTGCAATTTCGTTTGCCAATTTGTTTCCCTCGTGCAAGATTTCTCTAATCATTTCATCTTTGCCTTCGAGTTCATGTCGTTTTTCGCGAATTGGTGCTAGGTAATTGTTGACCGATTCTGTTACATATTTCTTTAATGCGCCACAGCCAGCATCGCCAATCTCTTCTGCAATTTCAGTCTCTTTGCGGCCAGTGCAAAGTGCAGCAGTTGTGAGAAGAGCCGAAACCCCAGGTCGGTTTTCAGGGTCAAACGTGATGTTTCTGTCGGAGTCGGTCTTAGCCTTTTTGATTAGTTTTGCAGTTTCTTCTTCAGTGTTAGAAAGAGCAATTGAATTTCCATAACTCTTTGACATTTTTCTGCCGTCAAGACCAGGCATTTCGACTGCGTCGGTTAAAAGTGCGACAGGCTCTGTAAAGACGTGGTCATAGCGTTCGTTGAATCTGCGAGCGATTTGACGAGTTTGTTCGATGTGTGGCAGTTGATCTTTTCCAACTGGAACAATGTTTGCATGGCAGAACAAAATGTCGCAGGCTTGATGCACTGGATAGGTCAATAGCAGCCCCGACAAAGTGTGCCCGCTTGCTTCTTGTTCAGCTTTAACTGTTGGATTTCTCAAAAGTTCAGCTTCTGAGACGAGAGAGAGGAAAGGAAGCATCAGTTGATTTTGTGCTGGCACTGCTGAATGCGTGTAAATCATGGTCTTTTCAGGATCAATTCCACAGGCGATGTAGTCAATAACCATGTTTTTTACGTTGTCAGCAATGTTTTCTGTGGTGTCGCGGTCGGTGATCACTTGGTAGTCGGCAATCAAAATATTTGTGTTTACGCCTTTGTTCTGAAGATTGACGCGGTCGATAATAGTCCCAAAATAGTGACCCATGTGCAACCGTCCTGTTGGGCGATCTCCAGTTAGGATTTTGTATTTTTCAGGATGTAAGTCTATGTCGGCGCGAGTTTTATCGCTAATTTCTTTTTGCTTTAGAAATGTGTTAGATTCTTTTCCCATTTTTAGTTTCCTTAAATTTGAATTTGAACTGAAATTATACTAACAGAGCAAGTCGCACCGCAAGTTCCCGAACTTTTTAGAAAAGAGTTATTGCTTTAGCACTTTACTGTGCTAAAGTAATTAATGTTGTTTTTTAGCGTTTGGTGACTGTATATAAATCGAGAGGAGAATATATGAACACAAAGGTAATAAAACAAGCGCTCATCGCTGCAATCGGTGTGTTTGCTTGTGCTGTGCTGGCTCTAACACTTGTTGGATGCTCTTCGGGCTCATCTAGCGATTCTGGGAGCACTTCAAAAACAAAGTTAGTTGTTGGTTTTGACAATTCCTATCCTCCCTATGGATTTTTAGATGACCAAGGAAATCCAACAGGTTTTGACATCGACATGGCAAAGAAAGTTGCTGAGAAAAATGACTGGGACATTGAACTTCAGGCTATTGACTGGGATGCAAAAGACGCTTTGTTAGAGCAGGGCACAATTAACTGCATTTGGAATGGCTTTACAATCGAAGGCCGTGAAGATAAATATAACTTCACTGAGCCATACATGATTAATGGTCAGGTCGTTGTTGTGAAGAAAGATTCTAATGTCAAGTCTCTTGCCGACCTCAAAGGCAAAACTGTTGTTACGCAAGCAGGAAGCTCAACTGTAGACGTTTTAGAGGGTGACAGAAAAGACTTGGCTGACACATTTGGGCGTCTCGACACGGTGCCTGAGTTTAACACCGCATTTATGCAATTAGAATCGGGCGTTGTGGACGCTGTAGCTTGCGACTTGTCAATTGCAGAATATCAACTAGCTGCAAATCCAGATAAATATGTTCAGCTCTCTGAAAAAATTTCTGAAGAGAATTATGGTGTTGGATTTAAGAAAGACGATAAAGGCAAGCAAATGGCTGAAAAAGTTACAGCCACAATGCGTGATCTTTATAAAGACGGCACTGTAAAAGAACTTTGCGAGAAATATTCAAGCTATGGCATGTCCATCGACAATTGGCTGCTTAAGTAGTAAGGATTAGTTAACTAAATGGAATTAGGAGTTATGCTGAAACTCCTCCTTGAAGGGTTTGGATTTTCAGTCTCAATTTTCTTCATAACGTTAATTGGAGCGCTGCCACTAGGAATAGTGGTGGCGCTTGCTAGGATGAGCAAGGTAAAAATAATTTCACTCATTGCTCAATTCTTTATTTCTGTTATGAGGGGCACGCCACTCATGCTGCAATTGATGGCAATCATGTTTGGTCCCTATTATTTATTTGGCATTGGCACTGTTGCCGATTGGAAACTTTATGCTTGTGCCATTGGTTTTATTCTCAACTATTCAGCCTATTTTGGTGAGATCTACAGAAGTGGCATTCAATCAATTCCCGTTGGGCAATATGAGGCGGCAAAAGTTTTGGGCTACACAAAAAGTCAGACCTTCATTCAAATTATCTTGCCGCAGGTGTGTAAAAGAATTCTTCCTGCGATTGGCAATGAGATTGTTGTGCTTGTTAAAGACACATCCCTTGCTTTTGTGCTTGGCATTGGTGAGATTTTCTCAACGGCAAAAGCCCTTGCTGCTAAAGAGGTGTCGATGATTCCATATGCCCTTGCAGCGCTCATTTACTGGGGCTTCTGTCTTTTGATTTCAGCAATTCTAAACAGGCTTGAGAAGAGAATGGATTATTACCATGCCTAAAGAAGTAGTGATTGTTAGAAATGGCAAAAAACTCTTTGGCAACAAAGTTGTTTTGCATGACGTCGACTTTGCTGTTGATGATGATGAAGTGATGACGATCATCGGACCTTCTGGCGTTGGTAAATCTACGCTTCTTCGCTGCATGACTATGCTTGAGAGATTTGATGGCGGAACGCTTGAATATGACGATTTGAAAGTTTGCACCGAAAAAGATGGCACTTCTGTGTATGCAAAGGAAGAAGTTCTAAACGAAGCTCGCAAACGCTGTGGTTTAGTGTTTCAAAACTTCAATTTGTTCCCACACTACACTGTGATGGACAACATTGTGCGCCCTCTAAAAACAGTTTTAGGTAAAACAGATGAAGAGGCTCGCGCAATTGCCACACAAAAGCTCTCAGACCTTGACATGGTTGATAAATGCGACATGGTTCCTTGTGATTTGAGTGGAGGACAACAGCAACGAGTTGCCATCGCGCGCGCTTTGGCAATGAACCCTTCAGTTCTTTATTTTGACGAACCAACAAGTGCGCTGGACCCGCGCTTGTCGCGTGATGTTGCAAAACTAATCAGAGGAATTGCCAAGTCGGGAATTGGCATTGTTATTGTTACTCACGATATGAAATTCGCGAAAGATGCAAGCGACTATGTCGCAATTATGCATGATGGACGCTTTGTGGAAAAGGGCACTGTAGCGCAAATTTTTGAGAATCCACAAAACGACATCACAAAAGAGTTCCTCTCAACTGATCTTTTGTAGTACACACGTCTACAACCCAAGGTGTAAGTTACCACGCCCTGGGTTGTATTCCTTTCAATCTTTGTTGACGCATTCATTCTTGGCAGTTACATTAAGGTTGTGCAGTTTAAAGAGTTCTCCTTTCGACTTAACAAATTGCACAGCAGTTCGAAAGTTCAAGGTGGATGTTAAAAAATGAATCAAAAAAACGACAACACGACTCAGGTAAATGAATCGACCAAAGAAAGCAAGAATCAGTCATTTACTAGTGAGCCTACCAACGAAGAATCAAAAAAACTTACCGTTTCCCTCCCTATGACAACATCCACCTCGCACGCTCAAGGCACTCACAGACTCGATGCCATCAGAAACGTGCACAATGAGCAGAAGACAATAAAAGAAGAAAAAATGAATTCGAACTTTTCGAACGTTGAAAAGACGCCAGCGACTACAGATGAAACCTTTTCCAACCCTAAGCCTATCAATTCAGAAACCCAAATTCCAAATTCTCCGAATGATGGCGCTGGCGTCCCTCCCTTTAATCATAATTCAGGATTTGCAACTGCGAATCCTGATTCAAATAAGAAAAAGCATCTTTGCGGGGTTTTTGCAACAGCATTTGTCGGTGCGTTGCTTGCCTGCATATTAGCTTTTGGAGTTTGCAATTTTACTGGTTTTTTTAACAATACAAAAGTATCAGTTGGCGGGACAACTCTTGGTTCTACATCATCTTCTACAGTGACGGCATCCGATTCGTCAGCAACGCTTGCTGAAGCTGTTTCTCAGAAGTGTTTGCCAAGCGTCGTGTCAATCGATGTTTATGGAAGCAGCAGCAGTTCATCTGGTTCCTTGTTTGGATATGGCAATGGTCAAAAGAGCGAATCAAGCGTCGAAAAGATTGCTTCTGGTTCAGGCATTGTTATTTCGAAAGATGGATATATCCTCACAAATCAGCATGTTATTGATGGCGGTACTGGATATAAAGTGACAGTTAATGGCAAGACACTTGATGCAACGTTGGTTGGCGCCGACTCATCTAGCGACATTGCTGTGCTCAAAGTTGATGCAGGTGAAGACCTGACGGCGATTGAACTTGGTGATTCCGACTCAATTAGAACTGGAGAGTGGGTAATGACCATTGGAAGTCCGTTTGGCCTTGAACAATCGGTTGCAACAGGAATTATTTCTGCAACTTCCAGGTCACAAATTGCCGATAATTCAAACTCCGACGTTTCCGATGTGAAGATTTATCCAAACATGATTCAAACCGATGCGGCAATTAATCCAGGCAATTCAGGCGGTGCGCTTGTCAATGAAAATGGACAGTTGATTGGCATTAACACTCTCATCACTTCAAGTTCGGGCAACTATTCAGGAGTTGGTTTTGCTATCCCTGTAAATTATGCGATTGGCATTGCTCGCGATTTGATTGAAGGAAAAACTCCAACATATGCACAAATCGGCGTTTCTTGCACAACCATTAATGATCAGATCGCTAAGAGATATGGCTTTAATGTAACTTCTGGTGCCTATGTATCGTCGGTAGTGAGCGGCAGTGGTGCTGACAATGCAGGAATCCAGCAAGGAGACATCATTACCGAGTTTGATGGCGAGGCAGTCACAAGTTCCTCAGAGCTCACCCTTGATGTTAGAAAGAAGAATCCTGGCGACAAGGTTAGCGTTAAGTTGGTGAGAGGCAATGAGGAAAAGACTGTTGAAGTTGAACTTGGAAAAACATCCTCAGACTCTTCAACTCAAAGCCAAGGAAGTTTAAAACAACGCTGATGATTTCCTAGATTTCTCTTGGCTTGTATTACAAAGAATTATTGGCTCCTGCCTGGGTTAGACAGGAGCTTTTGTTTATTTTTTGGCATACTTTTCGCACATGTGAGAGTTTTTTGTTTGTGAGTTTCTGTTTGTTGCTAGCTGAGCGGCAAAAGGCGCGAAAAAGTGTGCATTTTATATAATTAAAAGGGACATGAAATCCACGAGAAGGGACGACTCATGCTTCAAGTTAAAAACATATCTAAATCCTACGTCACTACCGGTTTTACTCAGGTCGCTCTTGATGATGTGTCAATCTCTTTTCGTGACAACGAATTTGCTGCTATTTTAGGTCCAAGCGGTTCTGGAAAAACAACTCTTTTAAACATTATTGGTGGCCTCGACAGATATGATTCGGGTGACCTAATAATCGATGGTATTTCAACCAAAGACTACAAAGCTTCTGATTGGGACACGTTTAGAAACAACCGCATTGGTTTTGTATTTCAATCCTACAACCTCATTGGTCACCAGACTGTTTTGAAAAATGTCGAATTAGCTCTCACCTTGTCAGGTGTTGACAAAGAAGAGCGTCTGCGTCGCGCGACTGAAGTGCTTGAACGTGTTGGGCTAAAAGATCACATCTACAAAAAGCCAAATCAATTGTCGGGTGGACAAATGCAGCGTGTTGCAATAGCGCGCGCTCTCATTAACGATCCTGAGATTCTTTTAGCCGACGAGCCAACTGGCGCTCTTGATTCTCAAACTAGTGTCGAGGTTATGGACCTTCTTCAAGAAATTGCAAATGATCGACTTGTCATTATGGTCACACACAACCCCGAGCTTGCAGAAAAATATGCAAACCGCATTGTGACTTTGCGAGATGGAAAAATCCAGGGAGACACAAATGCCTATGAGCCAACTAAGGAAGAGATCGATGGCGTAGTTGGGAAAAAGGCGCGAAAAGCTTCAATGAGTTTTCTTACTGCTCTTGAGCTCAGTTTTAACAACTTGATGAGCAAAAAAGGCAGAACAATAATGACAGCTTTTGCGGGAAGCATTGGCATTATCGGCATCGCCGCCATTCTTTCACTCTCAAATGGAGTTAATCGATATATTCATGATGTTGAGGAAGACACCCTCACGTCATATCCAATATCAATTTCCAAATCAGGATTTGATTTATCTTCTTTAGTTACAGTAGGAACTGATTTTGTAGGCAACGGGTCGGGAAGCGTGAGCTCTTCTGATGGCGATGTTATGAACACTGTTGTGGGAGAGACCGAAGTTGTAAACAATATGGTCTCAAAGATGAGCAACAACGACTTGACATCGCTTAAATCCTACATCGAAAGCGATGAGGGCAAGTCGGTTCGCGACAATTCTTCCTACATCAAATATGACTACAACATTCAGCCAATAATCTATGTGAAGGGTCCTGAGGACTCCGACTACAGGCAGGCTAACCCTGACGATTCACTTTCAGCTTTGGGCATGGGTTCTAGTTCCTACACTAATTCAACCATGAGTTCAATGATGACCACAAATGTGTTTCAGCCATTGATTGACCAATCGCTAGTCGAAGACTCCTATGATTTGAAGGCAGGGCACTGGCCAACTAATAAAAATGAATGCGTTCTTGTTCTTTCAGAGAGTGGAAATCTTCTCGACTACACACTCTACCAACTAGGGTTTAGAGATTATCAAGAATACAAAGACATGGTTCAGTCGGTTATTGAGGAAAAAGATGCGAAGGTAGAAAAAGACGAAAACACCCACACCTATCGCGACCTCATGAACAGCGAGATGAAAGTCGTGGTTGGAGCCGACAGATATCAGAAAGATTCTAGCTATGATGTGTGGGTCGACAAATCAGGAGACAAAGAATACATCGACAACTTGATCAACACAAAGTCGGAGACTCTGAAAATTTCTGGTATTGTCCAGGTAAAAGAAGGTTCCAAATCGGCAGTTTTAACGCCTGGAGTCATTTATTACACCAATGATCTCATTTTAGACACCATTAATAAAGCTAGTAAAACTCAGATTGTAAAAGAACAGCTTGCCGATAAAAATATTGATGTCTTTTCGGGAAAGGAGTTCTCCGACACCGACAAAACTTCTGGATTTGACACTTCTGAATTGATTACTGTCGATGAAGGCGCAATTCAGGCGGCGTTTAAATTTGACCCAACATCTCTAAATTTAAGCCTTCAAAGCATTAGCACTAACTTTTCTGCTAGTGACATTGGAGCCGCTCTTCCTGCAATAGACGAAAAGGAAATTCAGCAAATTCTTGGCGGTTCTGTTGATATTTCTGCAGTTCAGGGCGCCATTAGCGCCTATTCAGTGAAGCTGTTGAACGGCTACTCGGCATGGGTCGGCTCTGGTCATTCGGGAACTGTCGAAGATTATATGCAGACTCCTGAAGCTCAGGGCTATTATGCTGAATGCATGGGGGATATTGCGCAGTCGATGGGTTCTTCAACACAGAAAGTGTCTGAGGCATTGTCTTCATATATGAATCAATATATGAATCAGGCGATGAATGCAGTTTCGGCCGCAATCAGCAGGAGCATGCAGTCGTCAATGTCACAAATTCAAAACGTGTTGGCAAACAACATTGCTAATTCAATTTCGATAGATCAAGATGCGTTCGCAAATGCATTTAAATTCAACATGACCCCAGAGGAAATGCAAGGCGCAATTTTGGCGCTCATTAGTGGAGGCACCGATTCTGCAGAGTCTAATTTGCAACAACTTGGATATGCCGACCTAAACACACCAACGTCAATAGACATTTATGCAAAAGATTTTGACACCAAACAAGCGGTTAAAGACAACTTGGATGATTATTCAAAACAGATGAGAGACAGTGGACAAGATGACAAAGCTGTGTCCTACACCGACATTGTTGGTGTAATGATGTCAGGTGTGCGCACAATCATCAATGTTATTAGCTATTTGCTCATAGCATTCGTTTCGATTTCGCTCATCGTGTCATCAATTATGATTGGCATTATCACCTATGTCTCGGTTCTTGAAAGAACTAAAGAGATTGGAATTTTGCGCTCAATTGGTGCAAGCCGCAAAAATATTTCTCAAGTGTTTAACGCCGAAACTATCCTTGAAGGCTTGATAGCAGGCGTAATGGGAATTGTTGTGACAGCACTGTTGTGCATCCCGGCTTCTGCTATTGTAAAAGCCCTCACGGGTGTGCCTAACATCGCGTCACTGCCTTTCTCAGCAGCGATAATCCTCATTTGCATTAGCGTGTTCTTAACTTTTATTGCAGGTCTCATTCCTGCCGCTTCAGCTTCGAGAAAAGACCCTGTAATAGCACTTCGTACCGAGTAGGCAAGGGTGCGTGGACGCGCGTGTTCGGTCTAATTTCGAGTCTGAGCTTCAAACCGAGCAGTACACAAGAGCTCGTTACTATTGACTGTAGGGTCTAGTTTTGCGGCACGCCATCGGAAATCAGGTTGATTATGGAGATGATGCCTGCACGGGGGCGTCTAACAAGACAACAGACCTGCAATCTGGGCAAGTCAGGGGGGAAGAAAAGAGCTTTTGCTGCCTTGCTTTGAAATTTTTAAGCTAATCGGGTTTAAAGCAACAACCTCTTCAAAACAAGCAACAGTTTCTTTCTAACTTATGTAGCCTTCGGCTATTTCGTTTACAGCTTTAATTGCAGCATCGACTTCTTCAAATGTGTTGAATGAGCAGAACCCAAAACGAACAATGCCTTGTTCAACTGTGTGAAGTGCTTCGTGCATGAGAGGTGCGCAATGTGCTCCTGGGCGTGTGCAAATGTTGTAGTCACAAGAAAGAATGTCAGAGACTTCTGATGAGTCGGCATTTCCAATGTTGATGGCAGAGATTCCGCATCTTCCCAGTGGATTGCCCTTGCATCCATAGAACTTAATGTTTGGAGCATCTTTAATTCCGTTTTCAAAGCGCTCAATACACTGATCGGTGTGCTCTTTAATTTTTGCTGGCGTTTTTTCGAGGACATAATTTATTCCTGCAGTAAAACCAGCGGCCCCATGGGCGTTGCAAGTGCCTGCTTCAAGCGATTCTGGCATGTAGTCAGGATGTGTTTTCTCATAGGAATGGACACCACTTCCGCCAACTTTAAAAGAAGGAATGTCGATGCCTTCTTTGACAGCAATCGCTCCAATACCTTGAGGACCATAGAGAGATTTGTGCCCTGTGACACAAACTATGTCAAGGTCGTCGTTTTGCATGTCGATGTCAACAACGCCAGCAGTTTGCGCAGCATCAATAATGATTTTTGCACCGTGAGAATGAGTTATTTCTGCAAGTTTTTTGATGTCATAGATGTCACCAGTCAAATTTGATGAATGAGTTGCAACAACCCACTTTGTATCTGGAGTAAATGCTCTCTCGAAATCTTCGATGTGCAATTGCCCTTCTTCATCAATTGGGACAATTGTGAGTTTTGCTCCTTCTTTTTCTTTTCTATAAAGAGGGCGAAGAACAGAGTTGTGCGAAGCAGCAGTTGTGATTACATGCTCGCCTGGCTTGACTAGCCCGACAATGGCGATGTTTAGCGATTCGGTGACGTTGGCTGTCAGCGCTATTTGTTCTGGATTTGGTGCGTTTAGCAATTCATTTAGTGCCGCGCGGGCTCTAAATAGTGCCATAGATGAAGCGATTGCAGCAGGGTGTCCGCCTCTGCCTGGTCCACCAAAGGTTGTGAGAGCTTCTGTGATCGCATCAACAACGCTTTGAGGTTTCTTCATTGTGGAAGCAGCATTGTCAAGATAAATCAATTCGTCCATGGTAATTGCCTCTTTGCTAAAAATGTGGCCGTGAAAAAAGACAAATAATAGAGGATTTAAAAGCGAGCTTAAAGCTCAAGATCATAGATTTCGTCCATGTCTATTTCGTTGTCTTTAATTAGCCCGAGGATAAAATCTTTGTTTTCAACAGGCTCACGCCATGCCAGCCCGCAACCTGCCGAAATAACGCGAGGAACAGGTATCAAACGACCTTTTGCACCGTTTTTCTTTGCCACATTTTCCATGTGCATTGCACCCGTTGTCGTGTGAAAAGTCACTACTGCATAAAGCTCTTTTGTTGCCATGTCCCTCGCCTTGAAGTTTTAATTATTTGAGTGTGAGAACGAAGTCACCACCGTCTTCGGCAATTGTGACATCTTTACCACGCTTTTTTGCCATTCTCTCAACGTTGTCGCGTGGAATGGCGCTTGAAACTAGAACATGAATTTCCTCATCAGGGTGTTCTTTGATTGCAGCCAGTGTGAGCATTACTGGCTCAGGGCATTGAAGCCCACGTGCATCAACTTCTACCATATTGATTCCTTCCTAAAATTATTTCTAACTAATTCTAAACATCTTGATTTATTTTTCCAGTTAAACAGTTAATTTGTATCTAGTTTTGCTCTTTTTGCTTCTTCAAGTTTGCAAAAGCAATGATGAATAGAACTACTATGCAGCAAATGAGGAAGATTTGTCCAGCAGTTGTTGGGCCGCCTGCAACAGCTGCTTTTTCTGCTGTTGCTGCCGAAGCTGCAGCGCCTGCGAGTCCGAAGTTGTGTGCAAAAGCTGCACCGATGAGCATTCCGAGGAATGTCACAGCTCCGTCGCAGGAGCCTTGTCCAGCAAGAGTCATTTGGCGAAGTGGGCATCCACCTGCAAGAACAGCGCCAAAGCCGACTGCATAAAGACCAAGGATGTTCCAAATGTGTTGTGCGTGTGCAATTGGCTGTCCATCAAAAGATGCTTTAAAGTGGCCAGTTGCTACGTTGTAGATGACCATAATGACAAACATTCCAAGGATTGGAAGAAGGAGGTCAAAGTCGCGCATTAAAATTGCATTTCTTGTGCCTGCTGCGAAGCAAATTCTGCTTTTTTGTGCAATAGCTCCAATGATGAGAGCCACAATTAATGCGATTGCAACAGGTGCATGTTGTGAGCCTGGTCCTTTTTGGCTAACGACAAAAATGCCAGCAAAAACGCTCAAGCAGAGACCAACAATCAAAAGGATTGGCAAAATTGCACCAGCTGTTGGTTTTGTCTCGTGCTCGCGTCCAAGTGAGAAACCTCTCTTCAAGAAAATTGTGCCAGTTGCAATTCCGAGAACAAAGCCAATGAGACCAACCCAAGCGTTAAGGTCGCCAGCTGACATTCTCAAAATCATGCGAAGTGGGCATCCCAAAAACACGAGCGCACCGATCATCATGATGAAGCCGAGCACAAAGCGAGTCATTGGTGAAGAGCCAGCAGTTGATTTATATTCCTTTGTCGCAATTGCAATGAGGAACGAACCAACAACAACGCCAACAATTTCTGGGCGGTAATATTGAACAACTTCAGCTGTGTGAAGTTTCATTGAGCCTGCAGTGTCGCGAATAAAACATGCGGCGCAAAATGCCATGTTAGCTGGATTTCCGAAGAAAGCAAGCAAGGCAAAGCCAATTCCGCACACCAGGCCGCCGATTAAAAGGCCGCTCTTAGCATTAAAAAAATGACCTAACTTTTCCATTAAAAAAACCCTCCTAAAGGTGTTAATAAAGATACTTTTGCGCTTTTCTTTTAGAGAACCTACTTTGCATGTTATTTCTCAAAGCAAAAATAAATTTAGATTTGCAGAATTTTTGCTTTGCCAATCTTGCCAGCGCTAAAAAGATGATTGCAGGTATTTGGGCATGCAGAACCAACCTGCTTTTGGCAGTGAAATTATTCTATCTTAGAAATAAATGGTTAGTCTAGAGGAATTTAGATTCAATTTTTCGAAGAGCCATGCGAACCTTGCTTTCCTGCGATGGCTTCTCAAATTTTGAAGCAGGAAGAAGCCGATAATCGGGTATTAAAATTGAGTGCTTGTTTGCATATGCCGCTTTTGGGATGTTTCTGTAGGTGTTATCTTTGCCGATGAGATGTGCCAGCTGCATTGGAGTTACTGTGCAGCCATATCCAGTTTTGAAAAGGCCGCGCCACACTTCCTTTTCAAATTCTGTTCCTTGTAAAAGAATTGGAATGTTGAAGCGTTTTCTGTCTCCCGATAAAAACTGAAGAATTTGAGTCGAGCATTCGTTTGTGAGTTTCGTCGGTGTGAATGTGCCGCTCATTTTTTTTGCCCCAAGACTAACCGATGTGATTTGTTTGCCGTTTGAAGAAATTGTGATTTGGCCGAATTGTGAATTGTAGATGAAGAATGTTAAATCAGAAACTCGCATTTTGCCACTCACGAAACATTAATTTTTTCAACATTATATAATCGAAGTAGTTCAAAGAATTCCAATTTAGAGGACTGTTTTAGATGTTTGAAAAAGTAAAAATTTCACCTTCGATTTTATCGGCCGACCTTTGTAATCTGGAAAAAGAAATAAAAGCAATTGAATCTGCGGGAGCAGGGCTTGTTCACATTGATGTTATGGATGGACACTTTGTTCCAAATCTCACTTTTGGGCTTCCGCTTGTTAAAAGAATTCGAGAGATTACAAGTTTGCCACTTGATGTTCATCTCATGATTTCTAATCCGCTTGATTATGTAGAAAAATATCTCGACGCAGGTGCCGACATTTTGACAGCACACATCGAGGCAGGTTCACCAGAAGAAATGAATCGCTTTGCTAGGAGGGTTCATGCTGCTGGCAAAAAAGCTGGTGTTGCTCTTCGGCCCAGCACAAAACCAGAGGCGGTAGACGACGTTATTTCATCGTTTGACATGGTTTTGGCAATGAGTGTTGAGCCTGGTTTTTCGGGGCAAAAATTTCAATCTAGCGTAATAGATTCCATGGCTGAGATTTGTGCCATTGCGGCAGCACATAACTGTTCACCTCTAATGCAAGCAGATGGTGGAATTGGTGTTGGCACGGCTCAAAAGGTGTGCGCAAGTGGTGCCGATGTGCTTGTTTGTGGAAATGCATGTTTTTGCAATGATGACTATTCAAAAGCAATTTCTGCAATTAAAGTTGATGCTGAGTTGGGGAGAGCTACTGGTCTTAAAAAACAGCAATTGTTAGCGCAATATATGTAGGCGAATGTCTCAATGAACAATTTGAATAACATAAACAGTGATGACAGCCGGCTGGTTTATCTTGATTATGCTGCAACTGCGCCGATGTGCGAAGAAGCCTGTTTGGCAATGAAGCCATTTGTGAGTTCGTTTGGATGCGAAAGTTTACCTTTTCGCGGTAACGCTAATTCTTTATATAGCCTTGGTCGCGAAGCTAGCAACCAGTTAGAAACTGCCAGGCGTGATTTGTCAAGGTGTCTGCACGCAAAGAGACCTTCAGAAATTGTTTTTACTGCAAGTTCAACCGAATCCATTTTTTTAGCTCTTTCAGGATTGTTTGCCGCTAACGGGTGCAAAACAATCATCACAACTGAAATTGAGCATCCAGCAGTCTTGCAAGCAGCTAATCATGTCGCAGGCAAAAATAACGTGGTGCTGCTAAAAGTTAACAAGCATGGCTTTGTCTCGATTGATGAATTAGCCGCTGCTATTAAAAACGCTGAGTGCCCGCTTGTTTCTGTGCAGATGGCAAATTCAGAACTTGCAAGTGTTCAAGACATCGCACAACTTGTTAGCGTTGCTCATGGCTTGGGGTGCATTTTTCATTGCGACATGACTCAGGCCTTTGGAAAAGTTCCGGTTGATCTAGAAAAACTTGACGTTGATTCTGCGTCGTTTTCTTCTCATAAAATCGGAGGACCTCAAGGCGTGGGGGCTCTTTATTTAAAAAAATCAGTTGGGTTTTCAAGCCCAATGATTGGAGGGGGCCAAGAAAGCAAGCGAAGAGGCGGAACGCAAAACGTGTGTGGAGCTGTTGGCTTTGCTGCCGCAGCAAAGGCGTGTGTTGCCAATTTGGATGAAGAGGTGAGGCGTTTACAAGAATTCAAAGATTTCATCGTTGACAACCTTTCTAAAATGACAACTTCTGCTAATAAACCTGTGCGATTGGTGGTCGATGAAAAGGCAGGGTTAAACGAAAATCCAGCGTGCTCCTATCTTCCAAACATCGCAACGTTTATAGTTGGAGGTGTGGAGTCTGAAACTTTGATTTTGCGTTTAGATGACCGCCAAATTTCTGTTGCTGGCGGCTCTGCTTGTTCGACGGGCTCTGCGACAGTTTCAAAATCGCTAAAAGCCGTCGGCATTTCTGATGATGATGGAATGTGTGAGCTCAGAGTTTCATTTGGGCGCTACACAACGAAAGATGACATTTCCTCATTTGTCAATTCGTTTAAAGAGGTGATTTAATTGGCAAATTTAATAAAAACTCAAAAAGGAACATTACAAGTTAAAGAAGACTCCAAACGCGTGATGTATGTTGGTGAGCTTGAACAAAAGCTTTTGAAAAAATATCCAGCAGCCGATGCAATCCCTGGTGACAAAACGGGTCTTTTAGTTGGAGATCCATTTGCGAGAATTGAGCGTGTGGCTGTTGCATTAGATCCAACAGTGCCAGCAATTAGGGCGGCGAAATTGGCAGGTGCAAATGTTTTGCTCACTCATCACCCAAGCTATCGCGAAGGAGTTGTCGATTTCAAGCCTTCAAATTGTGTTGGTCAAACTTCTGGGTCGATTGTTTTTGATGCGATTAAAGCTAACATCGCTCTCATGAATTTTCACACTGCGCTTGATGTTAGCGCCGATGCGCAGCGCGTTTTGCCATCATTGTTGCACTTGGCACCGCTGAAAGGCACTCGAAAAGTAAATGGTGTAAAAGTGAAGAACAAGGTCTTGCAGCCAATACCAGGTTCAAAAGATAAAGGGTTTGGTCAAGTTTGTGAAATTAAAGAGACATCACTTTCGGAGTTGGGGTCAAGATGCACTGCAGTGTTTGGCAGGTCTCCACGCGTTTGGGGCGATTTGCGCAAAAAATGCAAAAGAGTTGTGACTGCTACAGGAAGCGCCGGTTCTCTCATTAGTTTGTGCTTGAAAACTGGAGTTGACGTTTTGATTGCAGGAGAAGTTAAATATCACGACGCTTTGGCTGCAAGGGAAAGCGGGCTTTGCATCATCGATTTGGGTCATGATGTGTCAGAGCTTCCGCTTGCTGCTGTGCTTGCAAATTCTTGCAAGAAGATCGGACTTGAATCATCGCGTATTGTGATTTTGGACCAAGGACACAATTGGGAGCAAATTAGGTCAATTACCATCTAATTTACTTGAACAACACGCTCGGTTAACGTATTATTACGAATTGATTGGAAATATTTTTTAGGACAGGGGTTTTACAAGTGAAAGCTACAAGCAACGACATTAAAAACCTTAAAAAAATCCAAGAAGTAGATGCCCAGATAAAAAATGTTCATGCGGCAGTCAGAGATTTGCCTGAAATAAAAGAATATCGGCTTGTAGATGAAAAGCTAAAAGACATCAAATCGAAGATTAAGCAGGTCGAAGTAATGAAGCGAAACGTCGAGCGTCGTTACGAGAAAATGAATGCAGAAGACTTATCGCTTGCCGATCGCCAAAAAACCGTTCAGCGCTCAATTGACGATGCAGCTGGTGATTATCGCAATCTTGAGGTGCACACTAAAGAGCTAGATTCAATTTCTTCTCGAAGAAATGTTCTTGCTGAAATCATGATTAATGCAACCGTCGAACAGGAAAAAGTTGAAGAGTTGCAATCAAAGTTAAAAGCGGCACAAGAAACCGTGTGTGAAAAAAAGATCTCTTTGGGAAAGCAAATCGATGCAGCGAAGGCAAAGGCGCGTGAGGAAATCGTTGGCCTCACTGTCTCTCGTAAGAAGGTTTATGACAGCCTGCCTAAAGGGATTGCAGCGTTATATGATGATGCAGCTGTCAAGGTTGGCAATGTTGTTTTAAGCGAGCTTGATGGCAATTGTTGTTCTGTTTGCAGGTCTCCAATTGAGGAAGGCAAATTGCTCGAAATCAAGAAGGCGGGCGAGGTTTCTGTTTGTCCTGCTTGCGGAAGAATTATTATCACAGACGGCGAATAGCCAAAGCAATTCATTTATAATCAATTTTGCTCTAATTGTGCGGGCGTGGCGGAATTGGCAGACGCGCTAGCTTCAGGTGCTAGTGGGAGTTTCTCCCGTGAAGGTTCAAGTCCTTTCGCCCGCACCAATTTCTTTTCTTACCAACGCTATTTCTTTAATCCAATGCTTCTGAATATTTCATTAGCATGGTTCGCTAGCTTGGGGGGACTCATAATCTTTTGGTAAATTTTTCTTGGTCAGTCGTTGGGTTTGTGCACGAGTGTTTTTCTTTTTTAGATTTTTCCTGTAGTTCGCTTGTCACCTAGAACTTAGTCGACTTTTGGACTAAGTATAAGGTGAGCCTGCATACAGTCAGCCTTTCGCATGGACATCGAATAAAGGATTCGTCTGAACTAGCATCGCTAATGTTAGCCAAAAACTTTTTTAAGAAAGTCTTTGTTCGCGAGGACGTGCCTCACTGTTTTTATGACGACAACGGTATCTTTCACTGCAACTTGATTGATTTTTTTGCTAAGGCGAGTGGAGTTGTTCTAGTCTCTTGTTTTTTGAGCTGTCTGCTAGTTTCCAATAATGCATCACTCTAGCGAAACAGCCAGGGGAGGAGTGGGCATTAGGCGATGATTCTGTTTTGCACGTCACCACGGGCGCGCCTTGATTCGTCGACAGCCACTCGCAGCTGCTCTGCAACCATTCTCGCATTTTTGACATAACGAAACACATGCCTGTTGACGTCATTGTTGGCGATGATTAGTTGATCGCCAGTGAGAGGGGAGTCGGAAGCACTGATGCTTTTCATGCGGCGCAGGTCAAAATTGTCCTCACGCTTATTGATTACCCCGTGGCAGTAGGTTAGTGTATCCTTGCCGTCGAAACGATAGGATGTATTGGCAATTGATATTGCCAGCGGCAACACCGGAACCCACCCCAAAATCCAGCTCCACAGTGCCATCCCAATTAGCGCCTTCCAATCCTTATCAATCACCATGGTTGCGGTCCTTTATTTTCAGAATTTTTTAAAAATTTTATTTTTTCTGAGAAGTTGGATGGCCCATTAAAGGGACTATTCAATAATGTACAGCAGATTCAATCTGTTCTTTAGTTATTTCTCTAACTTTCGCAGTTTTTGCTTATGAGTCAATCGATAATGTCTGGCAACTGGCCCACTAGACGGAGCGCGGGTGCAAGGCGTCGGCCGTGAAGCGCAACCGCATACACGACATACGTCACAGCCACGTGAGCCTGCTGATTGAAATGGGCTTCTCCGCGCTGGCCATCGCCGAGCGCAGGGCCACGAGGCGGTGGACATCACCTACCGCTATGCGCACCTTTTCCCCACGAAGCAGGACGATATGATCGCCGCGCGCGATGGGGTGGGGGATAAGCAGGATCCGCGTGAGAACAGCGTCCGCAAGCGCAGCAAGACGATGGCGTTCCGCTGTACTCTCGAGGAGTACAAGCTGATATGCGAGATGGCCGCCTGGAGTGGCATGAGCAGGCAGGACTACATCATCGCCAAGCTAACCGATTCCCAGGTTGAGGTGAGACCCTCTGTGAGCGTTCAGAAGGCGCTGAGGGACTCGATAGCGGAGTTGACCAAGGAGGTGCACCTGGCAACCTCCTACGGCGAGCTGAGCGAGTCCCTTCAGCAGAAGATAGAGCTCGTGACAAGGTTCTTCCTGGCGCTCGGCGTGCCTGTTGACGCGCCGACGGAAGAGACATCGCGGCAAGCCGCACCTTTGGAGGAAGCAGCAGCGTCTGCTATAGATGCGGGCTCCGACACCGCAAGCATCTTCGGAATAGGGCGCGGGCAAGCGCTTAACGCCAGACCTTCAACGCCTTGTCCGCAAGCCATTCGGCGCGGTCGGCGATGTCGTCCTCGTCCCAAGACCCCTTCTCCAGGGCGCCCGCCATCGTCGCAAGGCCGGCGGCACAAAGGGCCAGGCCGTCCTTGTATCCCTTTCCCTGCTTCTTGGTGGTCCAATCGGCATCGCGGATGGAGGCGTTGAGCGAATGTGTGATGATGGCGAGGTTGCCGAGTGTGAGAAGCTTCCTGTCCCTTTGCGCGGCGGCCTCGTCGTCGAGGGCTCCCCATTTGTTTCGCCACTTCTTGGGCATCATGTGCTCGAGGGTGTACTGGTTGAACCCAAGCAAAGCCGTGCTACTCATGCCAGGGCGAATGGCGCTTTCCAGCAGATAGAGGACGCCCTTGGACTGAAGGTTGTACAGGCACGACTTCTCGAACGCCGCTCGGACCTCGGCGTCGCCGGGCATGTACGTCGTCGCTTCCTCATTTGCTTCAAGCGCCTTCCTCAGGGCCTCCGCGTCTTTCACCTCGTTCAGGATCAGCGAGGTGAACAGCCTGTTGTAGTTCTTCGTGGTCGCCTGGACCAGCATCCGGCGGACGATGTAGCTCTCGAGCAGGGCGTAGACCCCGGATATCTCGCCTGCAGGCTCCGCGTTCTTGTGAACGTAGAGCACATACGGGATGAGCGTCGAGTTCTTGAGGCCGAATATCAGCACGTTCAGTCGCTCGACGCCGGGGGCGGATGGGATATCCGCGTCGCAGCAACCTGGGTCGAACGTGGACTCGAACACCTCGGCATAGTCCTTCATGCTGTCGAGGATCTCGTCCTTATCGCCGTTGCAGTACCTGGTGATGAAGTCCTTGTAGGACTGGAAGAGGTTTGACGTGCGCGAATAGTAGAGCTTGTCCTCGGCCGTGACGCCGCGCTTCTTGTCCTGAACCAGGATCTGGAGGAATGCGTCAAAGAAGAGGTCGACGAGCGTGCGCTTGATACGTCCGGTAACGACCTCCTGCTCCCAATACTCCCTCTTCTCAGCCGTGGGTTCGAAGACGTCCTCCCAGCACTCCTTGAACGCCCGCTCGTTCTCGCGGTTGAAGAAGTAGTTCTTGAGGAGCTCCGCCGTCGTCAGGCGCACCCCGAGCGAGTTGATGGTGTCGAATATCTGCTGCTCGTCCTCGCCCTCGGTAAGGTCGATGCAGACGAACTGGACGTTCGACTTGATCGTGTTCCTGTCGATCTTCTCTGGTTCGATGTTCTTGAGGAAGTAGTTGTAGGAGCGGATGATGACCGAGGTGCCCTCGATGGGCTCGCAGTCCGTGGCGCTGACGACCCTCTCGAAATCCTGCCGGTCGTACTTGCCGTGTCTTAGGGCGACTTCGCCGGTCTCCAGAACGAAATCTCGCTCAAACAGATTGTTGGTGCCGTTTTTCGCGCAGAGCGCCTTGAAGAAGATAACCATGGTCGTGAGGCGCTGCTGGCCGTCTATGACGGTGCGGACCTCGGACACCTCGGACCAGGTGTTGCCGGAGGAGGCCTGCTTCAGGATGATGGAACCTAGGAAATAAGGTCGCTTAGAGGCCGTGACGAACTCCATATCACCGAGGAAGCGCTCCCATTGCTCTTCTCCCCAGACGTACGCCCTTTGGTAGAAGGGTATTTCGAGCAGGCGCGATCCATTGAACACGCCACTTATCGTAGATTTTCCTGCATCCATCCTTGTAGTCCTTAGTAGCTTTCCCTTATCGTCGTCCCTGCCTGTTTAGCTCGTAGCCGGAGCACCTTAATAGTGGCTTTCAGATTCTCGTAGACAATGCAGTCGTCACCACGAGGAGCCTTTTGCAGGCTGGTTTTTTATCGCTGCTGTGCGCGAAGGTCGTTCACGGCCGCATTGAATTTCACCGTCTCTAACTGCAATTCCTGGACAAAGGATCGAATCGATTCTCGGATGACATCCGTAAAGCTCTTCACGTCAAAGGTTTCAAGGTCGCAATCGACCGAAATCGCATCGATATCAAGGCCGTGCTTAACCTTGACCACTTCTTCAACGAGAGCACTGATATTTGGTGAGTCCGTTAGCAGATCAACTTTATGATTGCCATCAAGATTAACGGTCACTACATTATTCGCCATATTTAACGAGCCTCCTTTTAACTGCTTCTTTACCGCCGTCCAGAATTAGGGACGCCCGTTCGAGCGTGTCTTCCGACTCCAAGGCGCCCCATCGATACCTGAAACACCCAGCAGATTCTTGATTTGCCAGAATCACATTGTCGGCATCGGCGTTGATAACGATATTCGCGTCGTGGGTCACCACGATGACTTGCCTCGTCTGCTTAAGGGTAAAGAACCAGTTCTTGATCTTGCTGTAAATCGTCTGGTTGTCGACGTTGTCCTCGGGTTGGTCGATTAGCAGAGGGTTGTTCGTGTCTCTATGAACGATGTATTCAAGCAAGATGTTTGTTTGCGTTCCTGGGGATTGCTCCGTGATGTCGACGTAGGAGCCATCATCTTGCAGATAGTGAATGGATAGCTTTGGCTCGTATGACAAAGTGTATTTCGCTAAATCGGCGCAAAGGGTTTCGGGGCTGCAATTCTGCTTGTAGCCCCCTGATCCATAGCAGAACCTCCGAATAAATGAGTCGAGATTGTCTAGCGAGCACGTGCCTGCGTCCGCTCCCGTCCCCCGAGCAGCAGTCATGTGCTCGTTGAAGAGCTTGATTAGGTGCGAGATTGGATGTTCGACCTCCAATTCGCGTTTAAACAGAAACGCGTTTTCTGTTTCTCCGTCCGCAAATGCCTTCTCCTCGTGGTGGCATACGAAGCCGATCGCAGCTGAAAGATAGCCATTGATCAGGGCAACTCTCTTTCGATAGGGGTCGGCCTTTTCCTCGAACAGGGCCTTGAAAGACTCGATTGCTTCGGAGCGCTCTTTTTGCGCCTTGCTGATCTGATCCTTGGTTTCCTTGAAATTACTGTAAATGAGGTTGTATAAGTAATTGCCGTTTAAATAATCAAGTCGATTCTCGTATCCTGCGCGGCAGACGGACTCGCAGAGATTGGTGATGCTCTTGGTGACGGCTTTGTCTTTCAGGATGAAGGCAGGGAGTTTCTGCTCGATTGCCTTCTTGAGGTTATTGACGGTTGTCGAATAGTCGAACGAGGCGAGCTTTGCGTCGACTTTTCGCTTGTCCTTTGCTTGAATCGAAATGCTCAAAGTATCTTGATTGTCGATGACGTATTTTTCGATGAAACCCGCAAGATTGGTGGTAGTGGAGCTGTTTGAATCGGCAAGAAGTGACTCAAATAGCTCTTCATTTTCCCTACGAATGACACCTGCATCAGGTGGGGCAATTCTATTGAACTCATCGGAAAAATAGAGCCCGACTTCGCGGTTGAAATCTTCCCCATTTTTCTCGAACAGTTTCGAGATGTAGTTCTGGTTGTAGTAGTCGAAGTGGAATTGCCCGGGTTCGATTGGATTTCCGTTCATGTTCGAAGCGGAGACGCTAAACGACGACACAAACTCATGGCGTTGCCTTGGAATCGGTAAAGGATCTGAGCTCAAACTTGCCGCAACGGAATCCAATAAGACGGATTTGCCGCTGCCTCGTCCTCCGATGACGGCATTGAGCTTCGGAGAGAGCATTACCTGCTGTCCTTCAAAAGATATTTTGCCGATGTAGTAGCCTAAATCATGCTCTTCGACATGGAATTGCTTTCTGGTGATCCTTGACAATTCGCTGCCAGTCATCTTGAGGCCGTTGAAGTTCGGCAGTGCATTGAAAAACTGGCAAGGCTCGTCGAGGCATCGCTGCAGCTTCTTGAAATCCTTCGAATCGGAAAAGGCAACAATTGAGATTCTTTCGCCAGTGTCCATCCCCTTCAAGAAATCGGTGGCATGGTGGATTTGGCTGCTGCCGCTTGATTCCCAAAAACAGAAGAACTGATCAATATACTTCTTGACCTCGCCTTTTCGTATGGATTCCTCCATGGCGTGCCATTCGTCATCGATGCTTCTTTTGCCCTGCTTCATTGCATGGGGGCTTAGGACAAACTCAACATTGAGAGAAGAGAGCATGTCAAGTAGCTCGTAGATGTAAATGGGAGCCTGTCCCTTTTGGCTTCCGACTTTCCTATCTTGCAAAAAAGCGTTCAGGTGTTCTGCGATGAAGCCGACCTCGTCAGCGTCGTCCACCGCATCGAAATACACGATGATATGCTTAGCAATACCATCTTTCTGCAAGGCAACATCGACTTCCACGCCGGGAAGAAGGGCAATCCTGCTGTTCCGTTCTATAAACGAACGATACAGCTCACCGCTAATGCGATTGTGGTCGGTGAACGAAATCATATCCAGATCGGCGTAGGGCTCAAGAATACCCAGCAGTTGAGTCACGTACTCGTCTATGCTGAGTTCCTTCAGGCTTTCGTCTGCAGAGAAGCACTGATTGGAATGGATGTGCAGCTCCCATATCTTTCCCCGCGTGCTGATTTTCGATGTATCGAGCAATATAGACTCCTATCTTCGCCGATTGAGTATATTTAGCTACAAATCGAATGAGTTGTCCTGGTTGAGCGCTCGATTGGCCGCCACAACTCAACCCTCATGTACGTGATCACGAACGCCTTCATGCGACGCTTTTCCGGTATACGGGCCTCGATGCTGAAGTCGTCGTTGTTGTCGAAGCGCTTCCAGATATCCAGGTCACAGTCGAGCAGGATGCCCCACCTGTCCTCCACCTTGAGGTGCCGCGTGTGCAGCGTCCTGCTGCGATCGATATCCCAAGTGAAGTCGACTCCAAGTGGCGTCATAGACTCCCTGAGCCGCTCCGGGTAGTTTACCTGCTTTAAATCGGAATATCCGTCGGGCGCCGTGACCAGATGCGCCACGAGCGAAGGCGCGTTGTACTTGAAGTGGCGCACGATCATCTCGGAAAAGGAGCTCTTCTGCCTGCTGTAGGCATGCAGCTGCCCGGAGGAATCCGCGAAATGGCGCAGGTAGAACCGCGGCACCCAGTGCTGCTTTCGCGTCATCTTTCCGGGCAGCTTCGACATCCTAAGCCTTCACCGCCTCATATTGGTACGTCGTTCGCACGCTGTAGTGGAAGTCGTTTCCGAGGTCCAGGGCCTCGAAGTGCTTCTTGGCGCATCCAATCTTGATTCTCTCCGCGTCGCGCAGGCTGGCTCGCCGTTCTTGCCGCCCTTGGTCTCGGTCACGAAGTACACGCGGCGCTCGCCGTCTGCCTCCTCGACATACGCCCAGTCGGGGTTGTAGCTGCCGAGCGGCGTGTCGATCTTGAACGCCGAAGGGAGCTTCGCGAACACGAGCACCTCCTCTTGCTTGTCAAGAGCCTCGGCAAAGGAGCGCTCGACCCCCGCCGAGTCGTATACCACGTAGTTGTACAGGCTCTTGCCCGCTGCATCCGGCTTCCACGCGTTCTGCCCGAGGTAGGCCGTGAAGTCGTCGAGCTCGAGGTCGCGCATGGTATACCACTCGTCCTCGGGAAGGCGCACGTACTTGATCCCCTGGGCGATGAGGCCGTTCTTCACGCGGTTGATCTTGTCGCCGACCTGCGCGAGGAAGGTCGCGGGGTCGATCTCGAACTCGTCGAAGCGGCTGCAGCCCTCGAGGATGGCCTTGATGGTGCCGCGGGTGAGCCCAATGGCGTCCTGCAGCTCGGCGATCGGGTCAGGAAGGTCGTATTTTACCTTTCCCGAAACGGAAACCACGGAGGTTCCCGTGCCCTCGGCGCTCACGCCCGCGTCGTCGATGCCCAGCGAAGCGCGCTCGCTGGTCACTTGGGGCGGGCGCACGGCAAGCATGCCGTCGATCGCCTCGATGGCATGCTCGATGAGCTTGCCTGAGTCGACCTCGACCTGGAAGCGCGTGCGCTGGCGGATGCGGTCCCAAAGGGCTTGGAACGCCGGTTCGAGCGTGACGTCCTTCTGCAGCTCGACCGAGACCTCCTTGGCCTTGTCGCGGATCTGGACCCTCTGGGATTTGCGGATGATGATCGCCTCGACCTGTCCCTTGGCAGGCTCGAGCTCGGCGGGGAGCTCGACCTTGCCCTCCTCGGCGGCCGCCTTCAGCTCGGGCGTAACCGCGCCCTTGTCGTCGACCATGCCGGTCGCGACGAGGTGGTCGAAGACCTGCTTGGACTTCTCGTAGCCAAAGCGCTCCTCGGCGCCCTCGAGGGTCTTGACCGTGACCTTCGTGAAGCTCGTCGGGGTGATTTTGCCAAGCTCGAAGCCCTCATCCTCGAGCTCCTTCTGCAAGCCGTTGGCGAAATCGTCGTAGCTTTCATTGGCGATGACGGTGAGCACGTTCGCCTCTGGGTCGTACAGGCGCTCGCCATCCTGGTTCACGCACAGGCGCAGACCGCGACCGATTTTCTGGCGCTTGGTCAGGTTGTCCTTTGTCTCGACGAGCGTGCAGATCTGGAACACGTTGGGGTTGTCCCAGCCCTCCTTGAGCGCGGAGTGGCTGAAGACGAAAGAGACGTCCTTGTCCGCATCCTTGCCGTCTGGGAAGGAGATGAGCGTCTCCTTCTTCTGCATGATGAGCTCGAAGGCCCCGGCATCGTCGGCGGTGCCGGCGGCTCCCTTGGAGTCCTTGAACTTGCCCTTCTTGTCCTTGGCGAAATAGCCCTGGTGCACGGCGTGGGGGTCGCGCACCAGCGGGGCTCCGACGGCCTCGTAGCACTCGAGCCACGTACCCTTGCCGATACCCGCCGCCTTGGCGACGCGCCTGGGCGCCTTCGAGTTCAGGGCGCCTGCGTACTCCTCCTCGAACATCTGGGCGTACAGGCCGCCGTGGACCTCGGGCTCGTAGACGCGGTAGCGGTCCACGCGGTCGATGAAGAAGAGCGAGAGTACCTTCACGCCGCGCGGCCACAGCTCAAACTGGCGGGCCAGGTGGTCCTCGATGGTGCGGCGGATCTGCGCGCGCTTGACGACCTCCTCGTTGACGTCGCCCAGCGCCTCGCCGAGCTCGAGCACCTTGCCGTTCTGGAACTCTATGAATTCGTCGCCCTCGGCGGCGCCGATGTTGTTGACGACCCAGCCGTTCTCGTAGTCGCTGTTCTCGCCGCTCTTCTGGTAGAGGTCGTTGCCGGTCTTCACGGTGACGACTTTGCGCTTCTGCGTGCCGTCGGCCTGGCGCACATCGATGGATACCTTGGCGGAGAACGGGTCAGACTTTACGGACTCGAGCCTCACGTAGGCGCCGTTGAGGTTCGCCTCGGCCTTGATCGAGTCGACGCAGATGCCCTTCACCAGGTGGCGCTCGAAGGCGTCGACCGGCGTGAGGCGGTAGATCATGTTGTAGGCCTGCTTGTGCGTGGCCGAGTAGCGCAGCACGAACAGCGGGCTCAGGCTCTTGATGGCGGCTTTCGCTTGCTTGGTGTTGTCGACGCTCTGCGACTCGTCGATGATGACGACGGGCTTGCAGGCGCTCACGAGCTCGCGCGGGCTGAAGCCGCCGGTGAGCTTCTCGCTGGGGCGGTGGAAGAGGTTGCCCTCCTTCGCGGTGCCGTCCTTCTCGAGGCCCTTGTTGAATGCGTCGATGTTGATGACCATGACCTGGATGGAGCTCGACGTGGCGAAGTTGCCCACCGGCCCCATGTCCTTCGAGTCGTACACGAAGTAGTCGAGCGGCGTGCGGTCGTAAAGCGTCTCGAAGTGCTTGCGGGTGGTCTGGAAGCTCTTGAGGACGCCCTCGCGGATGGCCACGCTCGGCACGACGATGACGAACTTGGTGATGCCGTAGCGGCGGTTTAGCTCGTAGATGGAGCGGATGTAGACGTAGGTCTTGCCGGTGCCCGTCTCCATCTCTACTGTGAAGTCGCGTAGGCGCCCGTCGGTGAGGACGTCAGTCGCCGGGAGGCAGCCATCCTCCTGCACGGCGTGCAGGTTGTCGAGGAGCTGGCCGGGCGCTACGCGGAGCTCGTTGCCGTGGCCGACCATGAGCTCGCCAATAGCCGTCTGACCCTTGCGGCCGGAATCGGCAGAGAAAACGCTGCTGGCGAATTGCTGTCCACGGAACAGGTCGCAGGTTGCCTCGATGGCTTCCAGCTGGTGCTGCTGATCGGATGAGAACTTGAACTCGAGTGCCGCCATGCTAGACCGTCCTCAGTTCGATCTCGCAGCCCATGCGCTCGCCGGCGTGCTTGAAGATCTGCACGGCGTTGAGCTTGAGGGTGTCGTCGAGGACGGAGTCGAGGATGAGAACGCGTCTGGGCTCCATGTCGGCGATGGTCTCGAGCGCCTCGATGGTGAGGCCTCGGGACATGCAGCAGACGAGCTCGTCGCACGCGACGGACCAGATGGGATAGCCCGCGGCCTCGGATTTCTCTACGGGCAACGTGAGCTCGAGTCCCCACTTGAGCATCATCTCAAAGACGATGTCCATATCGGAGCGATCGGGCTTGACCACGTCGAAGAGGAGCTGACCGGGCTCGGGCTTCTCAATACCGGTATTATCGAGCTTGAACACACGGAAGCCGATGTCGGGAAGCTGCTTGGGTTCCTCGCCAAGCTTGAGTTGACGGCTGGATTCCTCGAGCTCGGTTTTGATTTTGTCGCCTGCGCGGCGGATGCGTCCTTCGCCTATGTCGCAGAGAGTCTCATACCCGTCCTTGTAGGCGTCGCGTTTCGGGTCACAAGGCTCTGGAAGCTGGACAAGGATAAACCTATAGCGTTCATCTTTTCCAAGCTCCTGCAGGAACATGGCATGGGCGGTCGATGCTGAGCCTGAGAAGAAATCAAGAACAATATCACCAATGCTTAGATTCGCGAGGGTTATCAGGCGCTGAAGTAGTTTCGTCGGTTTCGGTCCATCGAAATAGCCCTTTCCGTCAAATAGAGATACGAGCTCCTTGGCGCCTTCCTGACTGTGACCAACTTCTTTGTAAAACATGATTGAAGTTGGAGCCATTCCATCATATTTGAGCTCTGTTAGGAAACGCTTGATGCAAGGGACGCTGTCGCCGTTTGGGCCAAACCAAATGCGGTTATCCTGGAGTCTCTCGCGAAACGCGTTTCGCGAGAGACTCCAGCAGCGTCCTGCTGGAGGCTCTACAACACGCCCCGAGGGCGTTGTGATTGGATAGTCGGAATCTGGGCTGTAAGTCTTTACACTGAGGTCGCTTGGCTTCCAAACGCCTCGAGGGTCGTTGTCTGGATTCTTGTAGCGGGCGTTTGCCTCGTCTGTCCTCGGCAGGCGTCCAATCACAAAGCGCTCAATGGATTTGGCGTATACGAGAACATAATCATGGCTATTTGAAACGTATTTGGCGTCATTCTTGGGTGAGTAAGCTCGTTCCCAGATTAGCTGAGAAACGAAATTTGCCTCTCCAAACACCTCGTCACAGAGGATGCGCAAATTGCGGTCTTCGTTATCGTCAATCGAGATGAAAATGACGCCATCGTCGGTTAGGAGCTCTCGAGCCAGCCTCAACCTAGGGTACATCATCGAGCACCAGTCGCTATGGTAGCGGCCACTTGTGTCGGCGTTGGACTGACCGGCGAGTCCCGCCTGTTCCTTATAGTTATCGATAGAGTTGCCGAAATTGTCCTTGTAGACAAAGTCGTGGCTTGTGTTGTACGGGGGGTCGATATAGATCATCTTGACGTTGCCGTGATAGCCGCGCTGCAGGAGCTTCAGCACCTCGAGGTTGTCGCCCTCGATGTAGATGTTGTCGGAGTCGAAGGAGCCGTCCTCGCCGTCGCGGCTACGGCTCTTCTCAATGCAAGGCCGAAGCGTTGCCGAGCTCGGGATTTGCGACTGGCGGATGGCGTCGGCCTTGCCTGGCCACGTGAAGGCGTAGCGCTCCTGGCCCTCGTCGACCTCGTCGCCAAGCTCCAGCCTCAGTTTGTCGAAGTCGATTCCGCCTTCAGTGAATACCTCCGGCATCAATTCCTTGAGCTTGTTCAGGCGGTCGTCTATCAGGTTTTCCGATGCAAGGTCAACCTTCTCGATGTCAGCCATTGCAGATCTCCTTTATCTCGTCGGCGACCGCCTTCAGGCGTCGCTCCTCTTCCTTCATTTCCATCCTCAGCTTTGCGGACTCGTTGAGCGTTATGTCCTTCGACCGTCGCCGTTCTTTCAACCGCTTGACGGAGGCGCCTAGCTCATCGTAGCGCGACGTGAGGACGATCAGTTTCTCCCGATTTTGGGCGGGGCAACTGGGGTAGAACCCCAAGCCGCCGATCGCCCGGGACAGCGCCACGACGCGCGCTATGTCGACCAGGTACTCCCAGAGGTCGCCCTGCGAGAGCCGCCCGAATGCCAGCGCGCCTAGGAAGTCCGCATATTCTGGACGGCCAGGATCGAACGCGCCCGTCGACTCGATTCGGTCGACGACCGTAGCGCCCTGCTCGGCCTGGCTCCTTCGCGTGAGGGCGACCGAAACGCACTCGCGGCCGCCCGCCTCGATCAGGAGCACCGTCGGGTTCGGGAAGCACTTGTGCACGAGCTCCGCCACCTCCGCCACGGCCATGGTCCCGGCTGTCATCTCGCAGCGGAGGAAGACGATGCTCTGCACGTTGCGCTCGTCGTCCTCGTATGGGAGGATGCGCGTCGTGGACTTCTGGACCGTGGCGAAATGCTCGAGGCGCGCGACCTTGTCGAGTCTTTTCTGCTCGGTCCTGGTGAGCATGGCCTGTTTGACGAGCACCGTCTTGGGGATGCGGCGGCATCCGGCGAGCGCCGCATCGGGCAGGTGCAGGATGCCGTTCCAGTCGACGCCGCTCATCGCAGCACCGCGAAACATACCAGCGAGTAGTCGTTGAAGCCCATGACGGTGCCGCTGCCGACCTCGCCCAGGCTGAACAGGCTCTCGATGCCCTTGTCCTGCTGCGTTCCCGTGATGGCGGCCACCACGCCGTCGAGCAGGTCGGTGTAGGCGTCCATCCTGGTCCCGTCGCGGGTCTCGCGGTTGAACTCGCGGCACAGCTCGGCGATGGGCTCGGGGTGCCCCGAGCATACGGCGCGCATGATGTCGAGCGCCGGTTTGGGCTGAGTGTGCTTCTTCATGACCTCGCCGTCGCCCGACACGTACACCACGTAGTACGGGAAGACGGGGTTCGTGTCCCTGGGGTCGTTAGCCTCGTCGTTCTGCCTGAGACAGAAGACCACGCCAGGCTTCACGTCGCGGCGCAGCTCGTCGGGGATGGGGGCCACGGCATGGAGGCCCGCCGGCGA
>ERZ857801.113-NODE-113-length-112348-cov-8.794912_pt1 | contig 112348 bp, 106 predicted proteins | sample MGYA00519762_ERZ857801 | MGnify/ENA primary metagenome ERZ857801 (study PRJEB31778, sample SAMEA3449368) | human gut metagenome | biome: human gut; feature: human-associated habitat; material: faeces | place: United Kingdom | collected 2010/2012 ...
GGGCTATTATTTTTGCCCGCATAGGGTGGCGCACTTCATTTTACAATCTATCATATATTCTCAGCGCAATTTTGTTTATATTACAAATATTTTATTTTTCTTCAAACTAAATTTTATGTTATAGCTAATTATTCAAAAATAGTTAATATTATGAATTATTTTAAATTTATTAAGCATAATAAAAATGTCGTTTCTCGGAAAATTTTAATAAATATAAAAATCCCGGATAGTAATATGTCCGGGATTTTTATATTTATATTATGCTGTTCGCGATCAAAGGAATTTAGGCGGCAAGGTTTCAAAGCCAACCCTGTCTGCCACTTTATCTATGGATTGCAGGCCAGGCAGAACAAACATTTTTGATGTGCCCTGAACAAGCAGTCTGCCGTTTTCATCTTTTAACGTACCTTCGGCAAGCCCGATCGTCCTCCCCATTCTTATCAGTCTGCCTTCCGCAATTATTTTGCCACAAGCAGCAGCGGCAAGGTTATTCACCTGCAGGTCAAGCGTAGTTATGCCGTCCTCTTCGCCGATGCAGCAGTAAAGAGCCCAAAAGGTAGCCGTGTCAAGAATTGACGAAAAGACGCCGCCATGTACTGAAGCAAAGGGATTATTTAGGCTGTCATTGATCTGCGTTTCGACACGGCAGTAGCCATAGTCAAGCTCACAGATCTTCATGCCCAGCAGTTTAAGATACGGGGCTCTGTTGGCAATCGCCATAATTGCTTTGGCGTATTCAGGATTCACTTTTCGCATTGCATTTCACCTGCTCTTTCAATTTTTGCAGCTATCACTCTTTCAGATTTTATATTACACTAATTTTTCATCTTAATAAAGCTTTTATTCTTCACTGCCTGACAATTATGATAGAGATCCTTTGCTAACGATAAGGCCTGCAGCAAAAAAATACCGGACAGATATCTGTCCGGTATTGCATTTTAATTTTATTATGCAGTTTTACTTATTTCAAAGCTGCTGCACAGCGTGCGCACACAGTCGGATGCTCAGCATCTTTACCTACGGTATCGCTATAGATCCAGCAGCGTTCGCATTTCTCGCCTTCCGCAGCCTGAACAGTTACTTTCAGGTCTTCACGTCCGGTCGCTTCTACGCCGCCGGCCAAACCTTCCACCAGTTTAGCCTGCGATACGATCAGCAGTGTCGCCAGATCACCTTCAACGGATCTGAGTATCGCCAGCGCTTCGCCTGTAGCATGCAGCTCGACTTTAGCGTCCAGAGAATGACCGATAGTTTTAGCGCGGCGGGCACCTTCCAGAACTCTGGTGATCTCGCTGCGGATCTCGATGAAGTTATCCCATTTGCTTTCCAGGGCTTCGTCGATATATTCTTCCTTGCATTCGGGCCACGGCATCATGAATACGGATTCAGGCATGGAAGCAGGTTTTTTCATGAACTGCCATACTTCTTCCATCGTGAAGCTGAGTACGGGCGCGATCATTACGACCAGATCCAGCATGATCTCGTACATTGCAGTCTGAGCGCTGCGGCGTTCAAAGGAATCGGCCTTGTATGCATACAGGCGGTCTTTGAGGATATCCAGATAGTAGCTGCTCATCTCGACGCTGCAGAAATTATGGATAGCATGATAGAGCACATGGAAGTCGTAGCTTTCATAAGCTGCGGAAACCTCTTTTTTCAAGAGCTGCATATGCATCAAAGCCCAACGATCCAGCTCCAGCATATCCTTAAATTCAACTTTATCGGTTTCATAATTGAAATCGTTGGTGTTGCCCAGGATATAGCGAATGGTGTTGCGGATCTTGCGGTAAACCTCAGAGAGCTGTTTCAGTATCTCTTTGGAGATACGAATATCAGCCTTGTAATCGGAGGAAGCTGCCCACAAACGAATGATATCGGCGCCATATTGGGCGATAACTTCCTGCGGGGCAACAGTATTGCCTACAGATTTAGACATTTTGCGGCCTTCGCCGTCAACAACGTAACCATGCGTCAGAACTGCGCGGTAAGGCGCTTTGCCTTCGGTAGCAACGGAAGTGAGCAGTGAAGACTGGAACCAGCCGCGATGCTGATCGCTGCCTTCCAGATACATATCTGCAGGCCATGCCAGTTCGGGCCGGGTTTTGCAGACTGCTGCATGGGAAGAACCGCTGTCGAACCAGACATCCATGATATCAGATTCTTTGCGGAAATGAGTGCCGCCGCATTTGGGGCATTTGGTGCCCTGCGGCAGGATCTCCTCAGCAGAATGAGCCCACCAGGCATCAGAGCCTTCTTTAGCAAACAGGTCGGCAACAGCATTGATAGTATCGTCGTTGACCAGGTGTTCGTTGCAGTCTTCACAGTAGAAGATCGGGATCGGTACGCCCCAGACACGCTGACGGGAAATGCACCAGTCGTGACGGTCGGCGACCATATTATGGATACGTGCTTCGCCCCAGGACGGGATCCACTGCACGTCATTGGCAATAGCATTCAGGGCTTCTTCACGGAAGCCGTCAACAGATGCGAACCACTGCTCGGTCGCACGGTAGATGATGGGGTTCTTGCAGCGCCAGCAGTGTGCATACTGATGGCGGATGTTTTCTTTGCCAAACAGGCGGTTCAGCCCGGCCAGATATTTGATGATGGGTACGTTGGCATCAAAAACGAACATGCCTGCAAAATCCGCACCGGCTTCTGCTGTCAGTTTACCTGAGCCGTCAACAGGGCAGATGATCGGCAGATTGTAGCGAACGCCGGTCTCAAAGTCGTCGGCGCCATGTCCGGGAGCGGTATGTACACAGCCTGTGCCGGCTTCCAGCGTAACATAATCAGCCAAAACGACTAAGGATTTGCGGTCAATAGTTTCAAACGGATGTCTGCATTCAGCATATTCCATATCTTTACCTTTACAGGTGCCGATGATATTGCTGAGGTCTTTTTTGCAGACCTTGCCAACGGCTTCCAGCATCTCTTTGGCCATAAACAGGATTTCGCCTTCGCATTCTACCCAGGCATATTCAAAGTCCGGATGCAGCGCGATCGCTACGTTGGCAGGCATGGTCCACGGAGTAGTGGTCCAGATAACGATATAGGCCGGTTTGCCCTGAGCTGCTTCTGGCAGCATGCCGTTGTCTTTGACGAGCGGCATTTTTACGAAGATCGCCGGCGACTTTTCTTCACCGTATTCGATTTCAGCTTCTGCCAGAGCGGTTTCGCAGTGCGGACACCAGTAAACAGCTTTTTTACCTTTATAGATATAGCCTTTTTTTGCCATCTCGCCGAAAACATGGATCTGTACAGCTTCATAATCGTGGGTCATGGTGATATAAGGATGATCCCAATCTCCAAGAACGCCCAGACGTTTGAAGTCGGTACGCTGCTCGTCGATCCATTTTAAAGCGTAGTCGTGACATTCTTTACGCAGTACCAGTGTATCAAGCTCATGGCGGTTCAGTCCCAGATTTTTGATAGCGGCGTGCTCGATCGGCATACCATGGGTATCCCAGCCGGGAACATACGGGGTATCAAATCCCTGCGCATATTTATATTTCATAATGATGTCTTTCAAAATCTTGTTTAAAGCCGTACCCATATGGATCTTGCCGTTAGCGTACGGCGGACCGTCGTGCAGGACAAATTTTTTATGGCCCGCATGCAGTTCCTGTTTCTTTTCATAGATTTTGTTTTCTTCCCAGTATTTCAAAAATTCGGGTTCGCGTTCCGGTAAACCGGCACGCATCGGAAATTCAGTTTCCGGTAAATTAAGGGTCTTGCTGTAATCCATGTGTACACCTCCAAAAAAATAAAGCCCCGCTCCCAAAAAGGGACGAGACTATAAACCCGTGGTACCACCCTCATGACAGACTTAAGCTGCCTGCCACTCGAAACACCATAACGTGTGTTACCCGTCCGGGCTTACTGTTTTCAGCCCAGAAGCTCTGAAGTGATCTTCCCCTGCCATCTTTCCGGTCGGGCTCGCACTGTCCCCGACTCGCTTGACTGTGCCCGGCAGGCTACTGTCTTCGTCATCGCTGCTGCTTTTATTAAAACAAAGTCATTATACACCATTATACAAGTTATAGTCAATGGTATTTGCCATATTTAAACTCAAAGATGCCATAACCGCTGTCAGTATGCAGATGTGAGGTATCGTTGAGCCTGAACACAGCATGTTCGCGCCATTTGTTGATGCCCAGGACCGTCACGCTGGACGGCAGGATATCGACAGAAAAATTTAAAACGTTGACGGCAGCTATATCAAGCCCCAGCCAATGGAAAATGATGTTTTGGATCGTGCCTTTATGGGCTACGATCAGAAGATTTTCCCGCTCCAGATCAGCGCATTTTATCAGGCCCTGCACATTACGGTCATAAAATTCCTGCCGCGTTTCGCCGCCCGGATAGTTGCGGTAATGCAGTTCCTTTAAGGTCGGAGGCTGCTGATACAAAGCTTTGGCAGCCGTTTCAGTCAAGCCTGCCGCCTGTCCATTATTTTTTTCGCGCAAAAATTCATACGGTTCCAGCTTACTGATTCCCAGCCTGGCGGCGATGATCCGGGCTGATTCTTCCGCCCGCTTCAAATCGCTGGTCAGGATTCGCAGATCACGGCTTTGCCCTGCAAAATCTTTGGCTAATTTGGACGCAACGGCCTGCAGCTGAACCTTTCCCGCAGCCGTAAGCTCCGAATCGGTCCAACCGCCTGTCAAATGCTCTGTATGATGAGTTGCTTCACCGTGGCGTACCAAAATAATCATGCTGCCGACCTCGCTTATTTTTCAGTATCTTCGCTAAAGTTTTTCAAAAGCTCCATTTGGCCTTCCAAAATGCTCATCATATGCTGACGATGCACAGCGGCCTTTTTGACCTGATCTTCAAAGATACCTTTTGCGAGAGCAGCTTTATTTTCTGCTTCAAAAATCATTTTTCTTACTTTTTCGTCGGTGTCAGCCAAAAGCGTTCTGGAACGTTCTTCGGCATCGGCGATCATCGTTCTGTAGCGTTCGTCGGCTTCGCTGGTCAGCTTTTGTGCTTCGGCACGTGCCTGTGCCAAAACATCGCTGGCCTCGTCTTTTGCCTGCGACGACATTTTTTTGCACAGATCCTCTGTAGTTACTTTCATTTTAGCGACTTCTACTTCGGCGGCACTGCGCATTTTGTCTACAAAATTCTGAGTCTCATTTTTCATCTGCTTCAGCTCGGCCTCAGCTTCGCCGCGCAGTCTGGCAATTTCCGCCAGCGTGTCGTTACGCAATTTTGTAGTTTCACTTTCAGCTTCGCTGCGCAGTTTTTCAGCATAAGCTTCTGCTTCTGTCCTGGCCTGAGTCGCCGCGATTTCAGCGTCCATTTTTGCTTTAGCAGCAGCAGCCTGGCATTCAGAAGTGATCTCTTTGCATTTCATGGCAGTTTCCTGCTCCAGCAGGGCAGCCTTTTGCTCGCTGTTCTTTTTCACTTCGTCGGCAGTTTCCTGTGCGATGACCAAAGTGTTCTGCATGGTGGATTCCATTTGCTGATAGTATTCCAGTTTGGCGCTGACGCGTTCCACAGCATCTTTAAGCTCTACGTTGTCCTGATACAGGCGTTCAAAATCCTTGGCAACTTTGGCAAAAAACTCATCGACCTCTTCGGTGTCATATCCGCGGAAGCCTTTGGAAAAGTTCTTATTGTTTAAATCTAACGGTGTCAACATATCGTGATACCCTCCCCATTAAATATATCTTTTCAGCGTGATGCTTAAACGACCTTTTTTGGTAGTGCCCCTGATCTCGGCTACTTCTACCCTGCCGCGGCTGCGGAAAGAAATGATATCGCCTTCGCTGACCGGCTGGGCTGCGTTCTTGGCCTCTTTCCAGTTTACTTTAACATTCTGGCCTTTGATCTCGTCAGCCATACGTGACCGGGATACGCCATATCCTGCAGCAGCAACGGCATCCAGCCTTAAAGCTGCAACTGTAGCGCTGATGACCTTGACCTTTTCTTCCTTCTGCAACAGGTCAGCTTCTGTGATCTCGGTCAGTGAAACCGGGGCAGAACCTATCTGCGTCAGATTGTTCATAATGTAAGTAGTAAAAGATTTATCGGCTACGAACTGTGCTCCTTCAGGGATAAAAATAATATCGCCCAAAATCTCGCGTTTACAGCCCATCCCCATAAAAGCTCCCAAAATATCGCGGTGACTGAGTTCATAATAGCGTTTGTCCCATTCGACTTTAAAGCAGACCATGCCAAAATCCGGCTGACCAAAAAAGTCTTCGGCAACAAAAGCAACTTTCATACGCTCGGCATTTTTAAAACCGCCGCTGGTTTCCAGCTTCACATTTTCAAAATTGGCCGCAACGATCTCGGCCACATTACAGCCATGCGGATCAAGAAAATCGCTGACGCGGAATTTTCGGCTTCTATGAGCCCCTTCCGCCAGATCAAGCAGCTTGGCTGCCAGTTCTTCATCGCCGCCGGCCCGAAAATATCTTAAAATCTTTTCTCTATCTGCCATTGGTTATTTACCCTTCAATTTCTCACTGCGTTCCAGCACGGCCAGTACAGCATCATACATCGCAGCACGCACTCCGCGGTTTTCCAGAGCATGGATACCGGCAATGGTAGTTCCGCCTGGCGAAGTTACCTGATCGCGCAGCTGCGCCGGATGCAATGCTGTTTCCAGCACCATTTTGCCGCTGCCGGCAAATGTCTGGGCGGCCAGCTTGATCGCCAGCGCCCGCGGCAGGCCTGCATTAACGCCAGCATCTGCCAGAGCGTCGATCAGCATAAAGACATAGCCCGGACCACAGCCTGATACCGCCGTGATCGCTTCGATAGCACTTTCAGCCACTACTTCGACCTCGCCGCAGGAACCAAAAATAGTTTTAGCGGCGTCGATCATCTCGGAGCTGACCTTGCTGTCAGGCGCAATCGCCGTCATCCCCGCACCTACTGCCAGCGGTGTATTGGGCATCACTCTGATGACCGCATGTCCCGGCACTACCTGATGCAGCTTCGCCAGATCGACACTGCCCATGATCGAAAGCACCGTTGCCTGCGGCGGCATTGCTGCAGCAAGCTCAGCAGTGATCGCCGCATCAACAACCTGCGGTTTTACTGCCAGAATGATCAGCCCTGCATCTTTTACCACAGCTTTATTATCACCAGATGCTTTAATGCCGTAGGTTTTCTGTAAATATTCACAGCGTGCCGCTGACGGCTCGCCGACAAAGATCTCACCCGGGTCAGCCAGTCCGGCTCCCAGAATACCTTTGATGATAGCTTCAGTCATAGCGCCGCCGCCGATAAAAGCCAGCGGGCCGGTTTGAGCTGTTATTTTTTCCACGGTTGACCACCCTTTTCATCATAAATGTTGACGCTGGCGTCGATATCTACGTTTTTCGGGGCACAGACCAGAATATTACGGCCGATTTTTTTCATACTGCCGCCTAAAGCGTAAATAGTCCCGCTGATAAAGTCGGTCATTCTTTTGGTCACCAGGCCTTCAGTACCTTCAAAGTTCACTACTACAGGCTGGTTGTTGCGCAGATAATCGGCAACCTTTTGCGAATCGTCAAAATTAGCCGGTTCCAGCACCACTACCTTGACCTGCTTTTGAGCAAGCGGCATGGAAATGGTTTTGCCTTCAGGCGAATTTTGGACGTTCTTTTTGCTGAAGAAGGATTTTTTCTCAGCCGGCACTTCACTTCTGGCTTCGCTTTTTTCCAAAGCGGCAGACTCGGCGGGAAGTGCTGCCCTGCTGACGGCAGGCGTACTGCGGGGAATCCGTTTAGGAGCTGTTTCAGCCTTTTTTACAGGTTCCTCTTCCTCTAAAAGTTCATCATCTTCCTCTTCATATAAACCTAAGGTTTCAGAGATACGATCAAAAAATTTCATACATTTCACCATACCTTCATGCTCATTTATTTTTACTGTAATCGCGCTTACCAAATAAGGCCGTACCCACACGCACGATGTTGGCGCCTTCTTCAACAGCTACTGTAAAGTCGTGAGTCATACCCATCGACAGCAGCTCGATTCCAGGCCGCTGCGCCCGCAGCTCGCAAAAACAGCGATAACCTTCTTTAAAAACAGGGCGTGTTTCCTCTATATCGCCGCACAGTGGCGCAATAACCATCAAACCGCGTACACACAGATTTTTATAGTCGTCCAGCTGCGGCAATATCGCCAGATAATCTTCAATCAAAAAGCCTGTCTTCTGCTCCTCGCGGGCGATGTTGAGCTGCAGCAAAATATCCTGCTGCTTATGCTGCTGTCCAGCCGCCTTGTCCAGCGCAGCCAAAAGATGCTCGCTGTCAGCTGATTCGATCAGATCGAACAAGGTGACGGCCTGCTTGGCTTTATTGGTCTGTAAATGGCCGATCAGATGCCAGAAGCCGCGGTCAGGCACAATAGTGCGTTTTTCCTTCGCTTCCTGCACCCGGTTTTCGCCGATATTAGTCACACCAAGCGCCAGCGATTCCAGCACCACGTCTACGGGATGATTTTTAGTTACGGCGACCAGTGTTACCTTATCGCCGGTCAGTTTAGTTTCAGTTCGCCGGCTCAAAGCTTCGGCGATCTGGGTCTGTACTTTGTGCAGATTGTCTTTTAACAAAATAAAGACCTCCTAAAAGTTTTATATTCGCCACAAAAACTATTATTCCTTTTTTATCTTCGGCAAATGCTTACGCCCATGCGCCCGGTTTTACCCAACTCGGCACGATAGGAAAAAAACAGTTCCCGATTATCGCAGGTACATGTCGCGGCACAGTGGATATTACCTCGCTCCAGTCCTGCTGCTTCTAATTCTAATCTATTCATCAGCCATAAGTCCAGCTGATATTTACCATTTGGTTTAAGCGTAAAACACTCACGGTATTTTGCACCCGCCGTCAGAACTTTATCGTCTACTTCGTAACAGCAGCTGCCAATCGACGGTCCGATCGCCGCCAGCATTTTTTCCGGGTTGCAGCCATAATGACGGCACATCATCTGCACCGTTTTGAGGGCGATCTCCTCCACACTGCCGCGCCAGCCTGCATGCGCCAGTCCCACAGCCCCGGTTTCTGTATCAGCCAGCAAAACCGGTACGCAATCTGCATAAAACAGCAGCAGCGGCACATTTTGCAAATCGGTGATCAAAGCATCAGTGTCAGCAATAGTATCGGCAAAATCCACAGCGCCGCTGCCGATAAGGCCTTCTGTCACACAAACGACCTTACTGCCGTGCACCTGGGCACAGGTAGTAAACCTTGCCGCATCCACACCCAACGCCGCCGCAAACTGCCTGCGGTTTGCGTTTACAAGCTCTGCTTCATCGCCCACATGCAGCGCCAGGTTGAATCCGTCCGGCACAATACTGCTTGCTCCATGCAGACGGCAGCTGCAGCCGTTGCTGAATCCTGCTTCTGTCAGCGCCGTAAATTCACCCAGCCAGATCGGCCCGTTATTTCTTAATCTGAAACTCATACCTGTGCCTCCCCGCAAACACCGCAGCGGCGGCATAAGTCAAAACACATCGGTGTAAATTCTTCCCGCTGCGCCTTCCGCCACTCGCTGATCAAATAAGCTTCGGTAAAGCCCATATCCAAATGCTGCCAGGGTAAAGGCCTGCCGATCTCGTAAGCAGCAGCAGCAAGTTCCTCTATATCCAGTCCCTGCTCTTTCAGCACCTGCTTCAGCGGCATTTCTCTGCGGAAGGCTTCTAATAAAGCGGCGCCGATCCTGCGATCACCCCTTGCCAAAACTGCCTGCAGAACAGTTTCCTTCAAGGATTCTGTCTGCACCTGGATATGTTTCGCTTTTTTAAAAGCGGTTTCCAGCATTTTAAAACGGCGTTTCAAGGTTTTGACATCGCACAGCGGCGACCATTGAAACGGTGTAAACGGCTTGGGGATGAAACCATTCACGGAAATTATCAGATCGCCTTTATTAAGGGCGGCATCCATCTTTTCTCGTACCCGACCGATCATCGCTATCATTTCTTCGATATCACTGTCAGCTTCCCCCGGCAGGCCCAGCATATAATACAGCTTGATATTTTTCATACCTGCTGCCGCTGCCAGTTCTATGGCATTAAAAACATGTTCTTCGGTAATGCCTTTATTGATGATATTACGCATTTTCACGCTGCCTGCTTCCGGAGCCACAGTCATCGTCCTCTGACCGCTGGCAGCCAAAGCCTGCGTCAGCTCTACATCTAAAGTGTCGGCCCGCAGAGAGGCTACCGTAAAAGGTACCTGCTCATCTACCAGTGTCTGTGTCAGTTCTTTGATGTACGGATAATCAGATACCGCGGCCCCCATCAGCCCGACTTTTTTAGTCTGTGGCGGACGGTTGCGTATTTTAGCAAGCAGCAGCTCAAGATCGCGCGCCCGCGGTTTGCGGAAGCAATAACCTGCCATGCAGAAACGGCAATGCCGCCCGCAGCCTCGTGCTACTTCGACGATATACATATTTTCAAATTCAGTCGCATCTGTCATAATTGCCGATGTCTGCGGATAATTATCCAGTTCACGTACCCACTGACGTTTTACGCTGGCAGGCACCTGCGTTGACACCTGCATACCGCAGAACATACCGCCAGCATCGTACTGCGGCTCATAAAACCGCGGCACATAGATGCCGCTCAGCTGCGCCAGCTCCAACAGTGTATCTTCCTTAGACAGGCCTTTGTCCCTGGCTTCATAAACAGCGTCCAGCAGTTTATTGACAGTTTCTTCACCTTCACCGATCACGAAAGCATCGGCAACCCCTGCTAAAGGCTCAGGATTGAAGGTCGCGCAGGGACCGCCGATGATCACCAGCGGTTCTTTGGCGCCGCGTGCTGCCGCTTCAGGCTTCACATTGCTCTGCGCCAGCATAGTCAGTAAATTGGTATAATCCATTTCAAATGACATCATCACGCAGATAACTTCAAAATCTGCAAGCGGCCTCTGTGTTTCCAGTGATAAAAGCGGCGTTTTCGTGCGTTTATGCTCTGCTAAGAGCTTGCTGTCAGGCAGAAAGAAACGTTCGCAGGCTGAATCGCCGCGGCTGTTGATGAGCTGATACAGGATATGCAGTCCCAGATTCGACATCCCCAGATGATAAGTATTGGGGTAAATAAAGGCCACCGGCCTCCGCGCGCCAGGCGCAAATACCTGTACCCCGCTCTCGCGGGCAACTATTTCTTTCAACGCATTTTTAAGCTCCCAGGTCAACTTGTCTACCTCGTTTATACTCTCTCAGTGTGCTGTTAGTCCTTCAACCGTTTTTCAAACATTTCGATCACCGTTTTCAACACCTTCAGGCGGGCATAATATTTATTATTGCCTTCCACTATCGTCCACGGTGCATAATCAGTACTTGTGCGCACCAGCATTTCGTTCACAGCCGCTTCATAGGCATCCCATTTCTCACGGTTGCGCCAGTCTTCGTCAGTGATCTTCCATTCCTTGTTCGGATTTTGCTCCCGCTCCTTAAAGCGTTTATACTGCTCGTCTTTATCTATCTGCAGCCAGAATTTGCCTATCACCGTACCGTATTCCGCCCATTGGGCTTCCATCTCGTTGATCTCGGCATAGGCCCGCCCCCATTCATCCTGCGTTGCAAAGCCTTCGATACGTTCTACCATGACCCTGCCGTACCAGGTACGGTCAAAAATGGCGATCTCTCCCTGTTTGGGAAAGCGTGTCCAAAAACGCCATAGATAGTTAAAAGATTTCTCTACCACGTTGGGAGCCGCTACCGGGTTCACCGAATACCCCAGCGGATCGAGAGCTGCCGTCAGCCGACGGATCGCTCCGCCTTTACCGCCAGCATCCCAGCCTTCAAAGCCAAAGACCGAAGGAATGCCCTTTTTATACATTTCATACTGCAAAACACTCAGTTTGGACTGGTATTTATCCAGTTTCTCTTTATATTCCGCTTTTGCGACCTCTTTGGACAGATCGACCTTCGATAAGACGTCGTAGATCTCGGTACGCGGCAACACCAGCTGCTGCCCGGCCTTCTGTCTGCGGGCTTCCGCTTCGGCCAGCGCCAGTTCCAGCCGCTGTACGATCACATCAAATATCGAGACCTCGGCAAAACGCGTATCGTCGCCGGCGATCAGATACCAGTGGGCATTAGGCCGGTCGCTGTCGATAAACATTTTTTCGTAGATTTCCAGATACCGCTGATAATCAACAAAATCATCGTCGCTTTCGCTGACCTTGTTCCAGCCTTTGCCATAGGTTTTTTCGGCCTTCTGCACATTAGCCTTCAGCTGTTTTTCGGAAACGTGCACAAAAAATTTCAGCAGCACATAATTATCATCAGTCAGCTGCTTTTCAAAAGCATTGATATGCCTGTAGCTCGTATTTATTCTTTTAACTTGCTCCGCATCGCGGTCAAAGGTATATTCATTTTTCAGATAGTACCAGCTGCGGTAATACACAGCCATATTGCCTTTGGCCGGCAGCTGCCGCCAGAAAGGCTCAAAAAAAGGTTGGTCCGGTTCTTCGTCCGCCATTTTGGAAGCCGAATAAACTCTGAACCCGCGGGCATCCATCTGCTGCATCATATGGTTGATGATGACGCTGCGCTGTGCCCCGCGCCAGCCTTCAAACAAAATTATTACAGGAATACCTGCAGCGCGGCAAGCACGCTGCAGTTCTCCCAGCTTGGTTTCAAAATAACTCATTTTTTCATTATAGGCATCTTTTTTCAGGCTTTGTTTTAAATCGATCTTTTCTAACACCAATATCACCTTATTCTCTATAGATTATCAGTCAAAAGCAGTTAAAAATTCAGTCATGCAGGCAGCAACACCTTTCTTTACCGCCCTGCTCTGGCTCGCGCCGCCGATCTTCCAAAAAGCTACGGCCGACGAGGAGCCAACTTCCTCCACGATCCTGTTGAACAGATACTTCTCAGTTTTTACATCCACACATTTCAGCTTCATGGTAATGACTGAACTATAAGTCTGACTGCCGACGATAACCATAAAGCCGGTTTCCTTGTTGCGCGGCGGTTCCATCTCCATGTAGATCACACGGTCGACGCCAAGCTCTTTACCAACGGCAACGAGCTCTGCCAATACCGGCGCATCAGCATTTTCAAACGGATGGTTCTGCATCGCCTTAGCAACAGCCTTGGCGCTGGCAACGGTATTCACGCCGCCTTTTTTAGCAGGCGGATATTTCTCTTTCAGCGCGTCTTTGATAGCATTAGCCGCTACCTTACGCCCCTTTTCATCCATGCCAGACTGGTCGATATACGGCAGCACCGCCACCGAATAAGGCACTGTCGAAGCAGTTATTTTTTTCTCTGCGTCTTTGTCAGCCCTGCCTGTATCGGCTACGCCGGCAGTGACGGCATCGATCGAGGAACTTTCCTGTGCCTGCAGCGGGGCGGCGCCTAAAAGCAGCGCTCCCGACAGCAGTACAGCAGCAAGTTTTTTATTCATTAACTAACAACACTTCTTTCGTTAGAAAAATAATCTTGCCCAATTATCAAAAACTATCATCGTACGGTTTCAGCGACCGCGGTTTGTCCAGTATCTGCGCCATCACAAAGCCATAGCGTACATCTTCCGCTAGCGTCCGGCTGCTGCGCAGGCTTTTAAAGGCAGGCTGGGGCTGCTGCGGCTCAAAACGTTTATACAAGGGTTCCGCCGCCGCAGCAGCTGCTGCCGGTACAGGTTCCTGATAGGTCTTTTCCGCCGCAGGCTGCTTTTTGGGTGCCCTGTCTTCCGGAAACTCCACATACCACGGTACAGCTTCTTCGTCCTCATCTTCATAGCCGCGGCTCTGCCATTCCTCCGGCAGCTGCGTCTGCCTGTCGGCAGGCTGCTGCGGCGGCGGAGCAGGACGTTTCTTGCGGTTGCGGACATCGAAAAAGATAAAAAACAACAGTACGATGAGCGGATAAAACAGCATCAAATTGTCCATACATTCGCCTCATCTCAATACAATAACCGGCTCATAAGTCGGCTTATTTCGGGTTGCTGCCTTTTTCGCCGCTGTTTTCAGGGCTGGAACCGGCAATCATTTTCCGCATATCAGTATCAGCATTGATATTGTTCATACGGTAGTAATCCATCACGCCTAAACGGCCGTTTTCCAAAGCATCTGCCAACGCAGTCGGTACCTTGGCCTGAGCTTCGACGACCTTCGCCTGCATTTCCTGGGTATAGGCTTTCATTTCCTGTTCTTTAGCAACTGCCATTGCGCGGCGTTCTTCGGCGCGGGCCTGGGCGATCCGTTTATCGGCTTCGGCCTGGTCAGTCATCAAAGCGGCGCCAATGTTACGGCCTACGTCGACATCGGCAATATCAATAGACAGGATCTCAAAAGCAGTACCTGCGTCAAGGCCTTTAGCCAAAACGGTACGCGAAATGAAATCAGGGTTTTCCAGTACATCGCTGTGTTTAACTGCAGAACCAACGTTAGTGACGATACCTTCGCCGACACGGGCGATGATAGTCGCTTCACCGGCGCCGCCGACCAGACGGTCAATATTGGCGCGTACGGTAACGCGGGCTTTGACCTTCAGTTCGATGCCGTCTTTAGCAACTGCCGAAACTACCGGCGTTTCAATTACTTCGGGGTTAACGCTCATCTGCACTGCTTCCAGCACATTACGTCCGGCAAGGTCAATAGCGCAGGAACGCTCAAAAGACAGCGGGATCTGAGCTCTGTGAGCAGCGATCAGCGCATCGATGACACGGTCAACGTTACCGCCGGCCAGATAATGCGCTTCCAGCTGATTGACATTGACGTCCAGACCTGCCTTATTGGCTTTGATAAGCGGCAGCACGATCTGGGAAGCCGGCACGCGGCGGAACCGCATACCCACTAAATTGAAAATACCAACGTTGACGCCGGCAGCAATAGCCGAGATCCACAGCGCCAGCGGCACAAAATTCAAAAATACGGCGATACCGGCAATGATCAGGATAAACATGAACCCGCCGTTAAACAAAAAATCAAACATCACAACACTTCCTTTACTAGTTAGTTTTTACTTCCTGAACAAACAGTTTATTGCCTTCCACTTTCACGATCTCTACCAATGCGCCCGGCATGATATAATCGCCAAAGCTCACCACGTCGACACGTTCGCCGTCGATGATGACAGTTCCCGCAGGGCGCAGCGGTGCTACGACCTCTCCACGTTTACCAAGATATTGCGAGTGATCCTCGGCACCTGTATAACCGTGGCGGTTCTCTTGTTTCTCCCATAAAACAAAGGGATTCCACTTGCTTTCGGCGGGCAGATAAACAAACAGCAGGGCAACTACTGCGCCCAGTGCCAGTACAACACCAAGCAAAATATACGCGGCCTCAGCGCCGCCGCCCAGCAGATAATATGAGCCTGCCAGCAGCGAGATCAAACCCGTAACGCCAAAAAAGCCAAACCCCGGCACCACTGCTTCGATTCCCAAAAGCACGATCCCGACGCCCAGTAAAATATATTCGATTGGCATAGGCTTTTACCTCCCTTCGTATCGTTATATTATACCAAAAAACTTACCTAACAGGCAAATTTCACTATTCTTTTACAAAAGTAAAACCCCGCCGGCCGGCGGGGTTTGCTCTTGATGCTGCTGTTTGATTGTTCATATTCTCTGCCGCAGCAGCCTATTCCAGCTTGATACCGTCGCCTTCAACTGATACCGACGCCTGTTCGATCGTATTGCGGCGGCGTTTATCAAGATTACGGTATTCTTCCTGCTGCATTTTTTCTGCCTTAATATTCGTCAGGGTCCCCGTATATTTACTGTCGGAGGACGGGACGTAATTATCTGCCGGAGGCTCCGGTTCAGGGCTTTTTTCCTTAATGACAAGCTTCCCTGTGACATTCAGCGCATAACCGTCCTGCGTTGAAAACAGCATATCTTTCAAATCATATTCGCCGATCTCTGTTTTCCCGTCAGCCAGTAATTTGGTAACGTCGATAATAATCCCCTGCTCTGCCAGCTTATCGGCAAGCGCCTGTACCAGGCCGGTGTAGTCGCTGCCTGTATATTCTGTTTCAATATCGCCGACGTTGATATCCAGCGGCTTCAGCAAGCCTTTAAGCAGCGGGGTCATACGGTCGCCATAGGTCAGCCACAAGGCTTTATCGCTATCTGTCATCCCTGCCAGGAAGGCCGCATTAAAGGCTTCGATGCTTTCATATTCCGAATCGTCGCCATATTTTTTATAACCGCTATCAGTTTTATAGTAGCTATTACTTATCACACTGTCACCAGTGCCAATAATAACACCGTAATTCTGCGAATAACCGGTCACTTCTCCCAAATTATAGACATTCGTTATCGTTCCACTTTTGCTATTACCTGCGATACCGGCAATATACTGGCTGCTGCCCATCCCGATTATCGCACCTTCGTTATAGCAATTTCTGATATCACTGTTATTATATCCGGCAATTCCTCCCAAATAATGAGACGCAGCTATTTCACCGCTATTCCAACAATTTTCAATAGTACCAGTTTTACTATAACCTGCTATCCCACCTACATATTGAGCACGAACGCTGCCAACATTCCCCGTATTATACGCATTACTGATAACACTGACGCTATAGCCGGCAATACCGCCTATATATTTTGCCCCTGATACCCCAGATGCTACAGCACCTGTGTTAAAAACATTATTCAATTCTCCCTGTGAGCTGCCGGCAATACCGCCTACATACTGACTTCCGCCCGTTACATTGCCTTTATTATACACATGTTCTACGATGCTTTCCCCATAATTATAGCCAATGATACCGCCTACGCCATAACCGCCGGCCTCAACATCACCAGTATTATAACTTTCGCCATTGACAGTACCTTTATTGGAACCGCTGATACCGCCCACCTGAGAAAAACCTTTACTGTCAACTGCTGTGCCTGTAACAGTGGCCGTATTATATGAGCCGGTAATGACGGACCCGCTGTTATTACGACCGGTTATACCGCCAATAAGGTTTTGCGCCGTGACCGACCCGCTATTATAACAGCCGCTGATACTGCCGCCTTCGTTAGACCCGGCAACACCGCCGGCATATATCGTTCCGCCAGTTATGGACGCATTGTTAAAGCTGTCTTTGATCGAGCCTGTATTATAGCCGGTCACTCCGCCTACAGACATTCCGTCCGCTGTGACTGCACCCGCAGCAAGATTCTGAGCGTTTTCAAGCACCCCCTCGTTGCTTCCGGCAACGCCGCCGACGGTATTATCACCAATTACCGTACCGCTGTTCTCCGCATTTTTCACAACACCGCCGGCATTATTTTCACCTACGATACCGCCAACGCAGCTGACACCCATAACATTAGTGCTATATATATGCCCTTTAATATTTCCGCTGTTTTTAACATTTTCGATCAGACCGTCGTTGTCACCGCTGATACCGCCAACTTCACTGCCGCCGCCATCCTTTAATTCGACCAGACCTGTATTTTCGGCCCCTGTGATCGAACTGCCGGAACTATTGATACCTGTTATCCCGCCAATACCTCCCATACTCTCAGAAGTAATATCGCCGTTATTTTTGACATCGAGCAAAATGCCGGTATTGCCCCAGACAGTATCGCCGTTATAGCCGGTAATACCGCCGCTTCTGCCATCTATTTTCAGTGTGCCGTTATTGACGGCATTACGGATCACGCCGCCGTTAGTACCAACGATACCGCCAACACCGCCGCTACTGCATACCAGTTCGGCAGAATTGACAATATTATAAATCGTGCCCCAGTTCAATCCGGCAATACTGCCGAAATTCGATGTTCCTTCAATATGGCCGCCAGCCATATTTACATTGCCGACACTGCCGCCTTTGCCAATGCCTTCAAACAAGCCGATATAACCATCATATTGGTTTCCGATCTGCCTGATATAAAGATTCTGGATACTGTGACATATACCGTCAAAAGCGCCGCTGAAACTGCCTGTTACACCATTTCCTGTGCGGTTCAGCCGTCCTATCGGGTCAAATCCACGGCCGCTGTTCCAGTTTTTAGTATCACCTGCATCGATATCGCCGGCCAGCATGTAATTGCCCACCACATAACTGCTGCCATTTATAGTCCCGGTATTTCTGTCGATGGCCTGCAGTTCATACACATCATGCACCAGCATAGCGTCGTTGATACTTTTGGCGCTGCCTTTCAGATCGGTAACTGAAGCTGCGCTCAGAACGTCGCTGGCTTTATCACCGCCGCCTTTACCGTAATCGCTGACCTGATGCGTATTCCCCTTGCCATCGCCTACGTCGATCGTTGTTTTGTCGGTCACCTCGTAGCCGATATTGATATTTTCCCCGGCTCGCAGCGTGATTTTACTTTTATCAGCTACTTCCAGGCTGTCAGCGCCGATGATCGAAAGGTTATTCCCTTCTAAGACCAGTTTACCCGCCTTCAGCTTGCCAAGATTGATGATATCCGCTTTGACATTGGCCGCACCGCCGGCATCAAGCGGTGACAGACTGCCGTTAAAGCTGTTTAAAGCTGCTTTTTCAAGACTGCGGGTCGATGCCGTCAGCTGTCCTACGTTGACCTGTGCCGTTTTACCGAACAGTATCCCATTGGGATTGACCAAAAACACATTCACCCCGGCGCCGTTGAGCTTGCCGAAAATCTCACTTTTACGGCCGCCGCTGACATAATTCAAAACAGCCTGCATATTTTTAAAATTCACAATTTCATCAGCCGCGATATTAAAACTGTTCCAATCGATCGCCACATTGCCGCTGCCGGTTATATCCATCACCTTGCCCCCGGCAGTAATAGTGCCGTTATTGGTCACTACCTGTCCGCCGCTCGGCAGCGCATAGCTCCAGTTTGGCATAAACAGCATCCCGCCGCCTAATAACCCGGCAAATATTTTTTTATATAAAAGCTTTGTCCCTCTTTTCATCTTTAACTGCCTCCCTTAGCCCTATTTAAAAAAGTTTATATGCCAAAAACCACAGCCTGCCGTTTTTATCCTCAGCTTCACTCTGGAATTTCTCCCCGTCAAGTTTCCTTGCATAATCCAGCCGTAGAAAATAATCATTGGGCTTCGCATATTCTACACCTACGCCCCAACCGGCCAGATTACGATGCTGACCGCAGCTTTTAGCCAGGTCCACTTCGCCCCAGTCTGTAAAAGCAGCAAGACTTAAATATGGCACGGGAGTAGAATATCGCAGCTCGGCCGTGGCCTGATAACCGCTGTCACCGCTGGCTTCTCCCTGAGGGTAAGCACGTACTCCGTTGGCTCCGCCCAGACTGAACTGCTCACTGCCGTCAAGATCGCGGCTGGCCAGCTGACCGTGAAAATTCAGATGCAGGTCGAAAACAGATTCCAGATGCTGGATATGATTGATATCCGTAGTGAATTTAGAAAAACGCCCTTCCGTCTCAGGCGCGCTGGCGTCATCATAGCTTAGCTGTCCCAGATAATACAAAGCGCTGTAACCGGTAGCACTGGCACTGCCGCGCCTGCTGCCTACAATGCCGCCGTGCAGTGTATTACTGTGTTTTCGGGTGCTGCCCAGCTCGCCAAAGCTTCTCATTTCATCTTTCAACTGCCGGTTATCATAACCATAAATAACGCTCAGATGCCTGCTGCTGGTGTTGATCAGCGGTGTCGACGCATACAGGCTCAGCGTTTTTGCCCGCCCTACCGCATCAAGCAGAGCGAAGTAATCGCCCAAGGTATAATCCATTTGGCTGTAACTGATGCCAAGCCTTGTACCCCGGCTTCCAAGAGGCATTTCATAACCAAAATTATAATTATGCAGATCTTCATTGCTCAGCATCCCGCCTGCAAAAATTTTATCGCCGATCCGGCCGGGATTATTAAGCGTTGTCTGAAAACCATAACGGTACCGGCCGCTGTATTTGCCGCCGTAGTTATCGCTGTACACAATATGTTCGGCAGTTTTTCCGTCATGCAGAGCGATTGTCAGATCCGTACTGCCGATCGCTTCACCGGCACTCAAAATACCGGCAGCGCTGATACCCGGCAAATCATTGAAATTATTAAGTACAGACTCGATCCTCGCAGTCCTGATATAACCATCCCGTTCCAGTGCAGCAGCCAAAGCAACGGCTGCAGCATCGGCCAGGCGCGAATCATTTTCGATAATTACTTTGCCTAAAGTCCCCAGAAAAATCCTGATCTCAACTGTCCCGTCTTGAATATTTTGCTGTGGAAGCACAGCTGTTGCCACCGTATAGCCCTGCTGCCTGCAATAATCAGTTACTGCAGCAGCCGCCTGTTCCAGTTCCGTAACAGTCACTTCCTGTCCCAAATACCCCTGCGTTGCCTCAGTCAATGCTGCCGGGTCTATTTCCTGCTGGCCTGTAAAGACAAATTGCCGCAGCAGTAATTTCTGCGGCAGCGTTTCTTCAGCTGCCTTCTGCTGCTCTGGCTGCTGCAGATCAGTTTGCTGCAGATCAGTTTGCTGCTGCCTAGCGCCGCGGTTCTGTTCCAAGGCCCTGACATCATCACTGCTGCCCGGCAATGAAGGTGCCGCCCATGCAGATGCGGTGATCCCCAAAGTTAAAACTACAGTTATTCCTTTTCCCATCAAATCCAACAATTTTTCTCGCTCCTCTTCCCGCTTAGCTGTAAATTTTTACTTTTCAAGCCCGGCCGCCTTTACCTGCTGCGGTGTCACCTTACGTCTTTTTACCGGCTTGTAGTTTCTGCAGAAAGCCCTTAACTTCTGCAGATGAATATTCTCTGACCTCCATTACTGTTCTTGGCGGTTCCGTAAATTCCAGCTGCAGCAAATCATCTAATGTGCACTCCAGCGCATTAGCGGCACGCAGTAAAACACGGAAATTAACTGCGACCCTGCAGCACTCAATATTGCTCAGATGCGTTTGACTGATAACCAAAGCCCGGGCCAGTTCACCCTGGCTGATACCGCGGCATGTCCTGAGCAGCTTGATATTAGCGCCGATTATTTTCAAACAGCGTTCATCGTACATATTGCCAGCCTCACATCTTAATGTAATCAGATCATATTTTTTAAAATTATCAGTCTTTTATCTGCTATTACTTGCAAAACATTTACCGAACAATATTTTCTATAATTATAGCACTGTTGTACCCCCCACAAGACATGCAAGAACTTTTTTACGCCGCCGTCCGGTTCCGTTATTGCTCTTACGTTTTGATAATCGCCAAAATCACCTCCAGCAAACAGTGCTGCTGCCCGTCCGCACAACACTTTCACACTACTGTCCTGGCAGATATGGTATAATGAAAGCCATTAAACAACTATGCTATTTTTTATTAGGCAGCTTCGCCTGTCCTGACACAGAAAGGTACAGCTATGCATTATGTGCAAGTAAAAGGCATCCTCTCAGCTAAAAATGGTATGAACCTGTATCGCGGCTGCTCACACGGCTGCATTTACTGTGATTCACGCAGCAGCTGTTATCAAATGCCGCATGCTTTTGAAGATATCGAAGTCAAACAAAACGCTCTTGTACTGCTGGAAGAAGCCCTGCGGCGCAAGCGCAAAAAATGTATGATCGGCACCGGGTCGATGACAGATCCTTATATTCCTCTGGAAACCGAACTCGGCAGCGTGCGGCAGGCTATGGAGCTTGTTTATAAATATGGCTGCGGTTTTACAGTGCTGACTAAATCGGACCGGATCCTGAGGGATCTTGATCTGCTGCAAAAAATAAACGCGTCTGCAAAATGCGTAGTCCAAATGACTCTGACCACCTATGACGAAGAATTGTGCAAAAAAATAGAGCCGTATGTAAGTACGACCCGTGAGCGTTTCGAAGCTTTAAAGCAATTACGTGACGCAGGTATCCCGACTGTAGTCTGGCTTGCTCCCATTCTGCCTTTTATCAACGATACCGAAGCTAATCTCCGCGGTATTTTAGATTACTGTATCGAAGCCGGCGTTTACGGCATTATTTGTTTCGGTATGGGGCTGACGCTGCGCGACGGCAACCGCGAATACTTTTACCAGCAGTTGGACAGACACTTTCCCGGACTGAAAAAACGCTATATCGACACCTACGGTAATCAGTACGTTATCGACAGCCCCAACAGTAAACAGCTGATGCAGCTGCTGCGGCAAAAATGCCGTCAGCATGGTATCATTCAGGATAATCAGCAGTTATTTGCCTATCTGAGCACTTTTACAAGCAATCAGGCAGACCTGCAGCAAAGTTTATTTGAATAAACTTTCACCAGTATGTATCGGCCGTTATTTAAGGTTTGGTCTAACACCAGCCTGTCACTTCTATCTGCTGCAATCTAAACTTGGGTTCAAAATGCTTCAAGCCTGAAAAGCCGCAGCGGCCGCAGCAAAAATAAAGCTCAGCAGTATTATTGTACAAACAAAAAGCATAATAAAAAATCAAGCCGATAATGGCTTGATTTTTTATTATCACTATTTAAATCAAATGCTTTACTAAACTAAAAATCTTACCTCTTATGCTTAAAATCGCAGTGCACCATAACGGCTTTCCAGCTTCTGCAGGTGTTCGGTAAGAACTCCCGGCTCAATATAAGCATATTCCAATATCTGCAGCGCATTCGGTGCATAGTCCCTGATAGAAGCGAAATAAGGCTCCCATTCGATAGTTCCCAGTCCTACAGGCTGATGGCTGTCGCCGCTGCCATCGTTATCATGCACATGCACCGCCAACAGCTTTTTCTGCAGCCGTTTCACAGTTTCAGTAATATTCCAGCCATTAACGTGGGCGTGTCCCGTATCCAAAAGTGCCAGAGCCTGCGGATAACGTTCAAACAGCGCCAGATATTCTTCAAAATCAAAAAGCAGTGATCCGCAGGGACGCAGACCCACATTTTCTATAACAACTTGAACACCGTAGCTTTGTGCCAGGCTGATCACTTCAGTCAAGCGCTGATAGACCAGTTCTTTAACTGCGGCGGCCTCACCATGGTAGCCTTCATTGGTATGCACAACTACAAATTCTGCTTTGATCTTTTGGGCATAGGTAAAGGTTTGAGCGTAGGCTTTTAAATAATATTCATCACCGCTGTCTGCCAGATTTACAGCAACACAGGGACCGTGGATAGAAAACGTTCTTTTTTCCTTATTATTCTGCGCCAGCGGCAGCAATACCGTATCCCAATAATGGTCGGTCCCGAATTCATAAAAAAATTCTATATTATAGGTCAACGGCAAACCGCTGAGATATTTTTTATTGAAGCCGGCAAACGCCAGATCACTAACTGCCCATTGCATCAGTAAAAACCTCCCCTTTTTCTATATAGCCAATATTCCTGCCGCTTGTCACATCAAACAGGCTCACATCGTCCCAGCTGAAACAGATACCGCCGGAACTGTGTACATCCGCATTACGGTCACTTACTGTAACGCTGACAGTCTCACCGCTCTCAAGCTGTAATTCAACAGTACGCTGATTACCTGTATTTTCAACATAAGTTATACTTCCATGCACAGCAGCGTCCTCGCTTAAACGGCAATGCTCAGGCCTGATGCCAAGCAGCAGGTCTCTGCGCTGACCGATCACCTGACGCCACAGCTCCGGTACCGGCAGTACGGCCTTGCCGATACAAATACAATCACGGTCAAAACGTGCTTTGAGGATATTCATTGACGGGGCGCCAATAAAACCGGCAACAAACGTATTAGCCGGGTGGCGGTAGATCGTATCCGGAGCGGCTATCTGCTGCAATTCGCCATCTTTCAGTACAACGATACGGTCGGCGACAGTCATTGCCTCTACCTGATCATGCGTTACATAGATCATTGTCGGTTTATAGATCTCATGAATACGTACCAGCTCTGTCCTGGCCTGCTGACGCAGCTGCGCGTCCAAATTGGACAGTGGTTCATCCAGTAAAAAGTAGGGTGATTGCTTTACAAGGGCACGGCATAAGGCCACTCTCTGTTTCTGCCCGCCTGAAAGCTGTTTGGGTTTATAGTTTTCATAGCCTCTTAAATTAAGTATTTCTAAGGCTTCATCGGCTCTTTTTTTGATTTCCGCTTCCGGAAGCTTTTGGATATGCAGGCCAAAGGTGATATTATCCCAGACAGAAAGATGCGGAAACAGCGCATAGCTTTGAAAAACCATGGCAATATTACGTTCACCGGGAGCAATATCATTAACTACCCTGCCGCCCATTTTCAGCTGACCGCTGGTAATGTCTTCCAAACCAGCGATCATTCGCAGCGTAGTAGTTTTGCCGCAGCCGGAAGGCCCCAGCAAAATCAGGCGCTCGCCTTCTTTTATTTCCAGATTCAAAGACTTGACGATTTTAGCATCGCCGTAAGATTTACAGACATTTTCAAATACAATACTGTTCATATATTATCCTTTGACCCCCGATTGCATAAAGGTATTGAGTATAAATTTTTGGCAGACGAGATATAGTGCCAGCGGCGGCAAACTGGTCAGAGTAGCGACAGCCATAGCTATACCCCACTCACTGCCACCTTCAGCGCTGATAAACATTTGCAGTGCCAGCGGCAGGGTATAAGTTTCTTTGTCCTGCAGCACCAGCAGCGGCCAAAAGTATTCGTTCCATGAGTTGATAAAAAACAGGATACCGACTGCTATTATCGACGGTTTGATCAGCGGCAGCACAACCTTGCGCAGTACCTGCAGCGGGCCGGCATTATCTAAAACAGCGGCTTCCAGTAATGGTTTGGGTATGCCGCGCATCGTCTGACGCATCAGGAACACACCCATACCATCAACAAACTGCGGCAGCATAACACCCCAGGGAGTATTCAGCAAATCCAGCCTGCTCATCAGCAAATAATTGGGCATTATCAGTACCGTTATCGGAATAAAGAAGGTCAGCAGCATGCTGTTAAAAACAGTTTCTTTATATTTAAAGTCATAATAGATAAAGGCAAAAGCTGCCAAAACACTGGTCAGCACTTTGAATACTGTTACGAACGCAGCAATGAAAAAGGTATTATAGATATAAGTAAACAGCGTAAAATTGCCTAATACTGTCAGATAGTTATTCAATGTCGGCGGCAGCGGCAATGGATTGAGCGTTGCCTGGAAAATCTGGTCCATATCTTTGAGCGATGTGGAGACCATAAAAACTATCGGCCACAGCTGAATAAATACTGCCACAAGCAAAGGCAGATGCCAGCAAAGATCTTGATGTGTTTTAGTTTTCATAATAAACTTTTTTCTCCAGATATTTATTTTTCAGATACAGGAACGCCATATAACAGAACATGGTGATAATGGCGAAAGCTGCTGATTTTCCGGTTTGGAAGAAAATAAAACCATACTGGTAGACGATATATACCAAATTGGAACTGCCCTGATCCGGTCCGCCCTGCGTCAGCATATTGACAGGCACAAGTACATACTGCAGACCGAAAACTACGGTGATCGTGAAAACATAAATCGCAGTCGAAGAAGTCATCGGTATGATAATACGTCTAAAGATCGTCCAGTTCGAAGCGTTTTCCAGCTTGGCTGCTTCGATCATTTCCCTTGGTACGGCAACCATCGCTGCCAGCATCACGATCAGGTTATAGCCAAACACCTTCCAGCCAATGATAGTACAGATAGAAAAGATCACGAGCAGATTTTCCTTAAACCAGCGCGGCGATTCCATATCAAACCACGCAAGCACTATACTGAGCGGGCCGGCTAAAGGATTATAGATCCACAGGAACAGAATGCTTGCCACCGCCAGGGATAAAGTTGCCGGCAGAAATAAAACAGAGCGATAAAACATTTTCCCCCGCTGAAGCAGGTGCCCGAGGATAAACGAATAAAGATAGGGCAAGACAAAGTTGAACAGCAGCATAATAAGTACAAAAACTATCGTATTCCCAATGATTTTGTACAGCTCTCTGCTGCCTAAAATATCACTGTAATTGCTCAGTCCCACATATTTCATCGTCGGGCTGATCATATTCCAGCTGAAAAAGCTAAGATACAGATTCTGCAGCAGCGGCCAGTAAAAGAAAACAATAAACAGCAGTGCCGCCGGCAGTAAGAACCAAAAAGCAGGCCATTTGGCTTTATTCATGACAACTCTCCTTTGGTAAAAATCAGGATGCTGCGGCAAGCAGCATCCTGATTGGTTCAAGCGTTTGTATTACAGTAAGTTATTGATCTTTTCTGCAGTTTCGTGCAGCGCCTGAGCAGCAGTTTCTTTGCCGCTCAGTATAATATCGCGGGCGTCAATCAGGAGCTGTTCAGCCTGTAAGCCGTTAGCGCCTGGGAAGCTGGCCCATTTTACCAGATTAGGCATCGTGGACAAGGCTACCTGGATATTTTTGTTTTCTTCGATCATTTTTTTGAAACCGTTGGGGTCTTCTGCTACGCCTTTACGAGGTGGCAGATAACCTGTACCGGTGCTCCATTTAGCCAGCGCTTCAGGTGATTCGATATATTTGATGAATTCCCAGGCTGCTTTTTGTTTATCGGCATCTTTTGAGAACAGCATCAGAAAGTTACCACCTGCCGGCACTTTCAACTCTTTGCCTTCAAACTGCGGGAAAGGAGCTGCCATAACTTTGAACTTGGCGCTTTTTTCAAAATTGGCACGTTTGCCGATAGTAGTGCAGACCATCCCCAGCTTACCGGACAGATAAGCCTGGAAACCCTCTTCATTAGTAGCATGCAGGCCATTGCCGTCTTTGACCATATCAGCCAGCAGCTGATACGCTTCTGCCGCTTCGGGAGTATCGAAACCGGCTTTGACTTTGCCGCCTTCATTTTTCAGCATTGAACCGCCGTTAGATTCAATAATGGCCTGCTGAGTCCAGTTATCAGCATATTCCTGCATAAAAAAGCCCATATTACCGGTCTTTTCTTTGATCTGTTTTGCCGCGCTCACTACCTCTTTCCAGGTTTTAGGCGGATTATTGGGATCAAGTCCTGCTGCAGTAAAGATTTCAGGATTATAGAACAGGACCGGCACACTGATAGAATAAGGAATACCGATCTGTTTGCCGTCATCAGTCTGAGCTAATGCCAAAACATTGGGCAGATAATTCTCTTTCAAGAAATTTTTGTCTTCAGGAGCCTGCTTTTCGATCATCGGCTGCAGGTCAGTGTACTTAAGATTTTCAGCGGCATAGTTCAAATAAGACCAGCCCATCTGTACAACGTCAGGATTTTTACCGGAAGCGATAGCAGCCTGCAGATTTTGTGTCAGGCCTTTATACATATCGGGGTTATATTTTTCGACAACCTGGATATTGGGATGCTTGGCATTAAAATCTGCGACCAGTTCTTTAACAGTTGCACCGCCGAAGCTTTCGGAGGCTACATGCCAATATTCGATCTGCACCTTTTTGTCAACGCTGCCTTTAGACTGATTATCACTGCTGCCGCAGCCGGTAAAGACCATCGCGCTGGCAGCTGCTAAAAGCAGTGCCGCAAGTTTCTTTTTCATCATCATTTTTACCCTCCACTTTTTTAGTTCCGAGCTCTGTTATGTATGATAACGAATTTTGATTAAATCTAAACGTTGTTTTTGTTAAAGATTTGTAAAGTTTATTGCAAAAATATGTTCAGAATAAATAAAAAGGACAGTAAAACTTTATCTAAGTTTTACTGTCCTTTATCTCTTTAAAACTTCAATATATTAAACCCCCGACTGTATAACAGCCGGGGAAATTATATCTTAACTAAAGCATTTCCATGTCAATCAGCCAAATCATCAATCTAAATATTACTTAGCTCCCGGTCTGTTCTTAAAGCAGGAGTACCTGCAGTAATAGTAGCGTTTTCTTTTTATCAAAGCCGTGTAAACATGATGGGCTTTATTACAGACGAATTCTTTGCCGCAAACCGGGCAGATCATCACCAGAGAACCGACGATGCTTTTAGCTTTTGTTTCAATTGTGTTCATTGTTTCTTTTTCTTTCATAGCAGATCACCCCAAACTCAGAATATTTTTTGGTCTGAGTTTATTTCAATGGAATTTTCACTGTATCACTCCCTTACAGGCTTTTGTGCTTTATATTCATCGGGGTACCAATTATTGAGCGCCATTTTACGGCGTTGTTTTTACTTACTGTAAAGGACACCCGTCAGTTAAACTTTTTTAAAGTAAACTATCTTTGTCAGATATTTTTTCAACATCCTCTTATTGCAAAATTTTATAATTTGTAAATTTTAATTCACATTATTGAAAAAAGTTTGTCTTTTTAAATTTTTATTTTTCTTTATAGATATTTTTATGTATAATAACATATTTGTTTTGAGTATGCAAGATATCTTTATTTACATAATTAATTTCAGATTTAACTTATTGTTATATTTTGCTATTCTTGTTAACTATAAGGAATGTTTGTGATTTATAGATACAAGTGAATGGAATTATTAAAAATACTGTATGTATCGTCATTGTTGCGCTTCTTTAACCTGCGAAAATATTAAATTTGAACAACTGCAGATAAATAAAAAACACCTGTATTCACAGGTGTTTTTTATTTATTAATTTTTAGCTGTTTATTCTTTGCCTGCACAAAAGTAGGCAAACGGGCAGTTTTTACAATATTTAGTTTTCACAGTAAATTCACTTTCTCTGCGTTTCGAAAAAATATCTCTGCATAATTCGGCAACTTCCTGCAGCCTATCACTGCAATCCTGCAGCTGCCAGCAGGAATTATTTTGTAAAAAATGCAGTTCGGCCAGTGCTGCCGGGCGCTGCCATAATTCTGACGCTGCCTTTTGATACAGTGCCAGCTGATAAATATAACCCGGCGCAGGTTCGCCTGCTGCCGGCGGCACGCCTGTTTTATAGTCGACGATCGTCAGAGTCCCGTCACTGTTAAAAACAGTACAGTCAATATAACCGCTGAACACAGCAGTAATCCCATATTCCTGCAGCAGCGGCAACTCAAAGCTGATCTCAGCCTTACGTTCAGCTTCCTGCAGCCTTTGATAAAGCGGTCCATTAATATACTGCATATACATATCGTATGTCCTTGCAGCACTTCCCTGTACCTTATATGCCTGCAGCGCTGTCCTGAAAGCCGGTTCCTGTTCGTAACCGTTCGTCAGTAATTCCAAAGCCTTATGGATAACGGTACCCTGCAGTGCCGCCGGCAGATAACCGCTTGCATCAGCTGCATTTACAGCTTCATACCCCGGCATCTGCAAAATATACTGGTAATAATAACAGCGGGGGCAATCAAGATACGTCTGCAGCGCTGTTGCTGACAAGCTGCGCTGCCACTCCAACCCATATTCCGGCAGCGGTTTGATCCGCTGCAGCAACTCATCTGTTACAAGTACCTGTTCCAAATCTGCTGCTGATTTAACGGCAGTTCCTTTTTTACCAGCTTCATATTCCTTTAACAGGAACTGGTCATAGTCCTGTAAAATATTACGCAGGCTGCTGAACCAGTTCTCACTTCTGCTTTTACTGCTGCTATCATAAGTACCTGACAGTATCAGCCTGTCCTGCGCCCTTGTCATTGCAACATATAACTGCCTCTGTTTTTCAGCGCTATCCAACTGCTTTTCTATGTCTTTGATTGCCAGCATGACGCTTGTATCCTGCAATTCGCCGCCCATAGCCACTTTAATTCCTAAACCTGCGTCTGCATTAAATCGCAGCATATCCGTATCGCCTTTGCTCCTGGCATCAAGCGCGGGTACAAAAACTACAGGGAATTCCAGACCTTTGGATTTATGGATCGTCATAATCGTCACAGAAGCGCAGCCCGTCATATCTGCAGCAGCTGCTTCTCTTGCTCCAGCCTGACGCAGCTGCTGCAGCCTCAGCAGATAGTCGGCCAGTGTCCCATGCTTTTCTATGGTATAGGACTCAGCCAAAGCAATCAGTTTTTTTATATTGGCAAGCTTTTCCAGTCCAAATTCCTGCGCTGCCAGAAGCGGTTCCAGTTGTAAGACATCAACAATCGTATGCAGCAATTCCGGCAATGGCATCGTCTCAGCATATTGCCGCAGCAGCCTCAGTTTCCCTACAGCATTCAGCAGCCGGCAGCGCTTCTGATAATCGATCAACGGCCATGCATCCTGCTGCAGCAGCTGCCATAAGGTAACTGTCTGCCCCTCCTGCCTGTTCAGCTCCAGAAAAAGTGCTGTCAAGCTTTCATCATCAACAGCAAAATACGGCGACCTCAACACACCAGCAAGCTCTAAACTGCGGCTGCTGTCTTCCAAAAATATCAGTAAATTGATCAGATCAATAATTTCCCGGCGTTCGTAAAAGCCTTTGCCGTCAACGATAGTATACGGTATCCCCGCCTGCTGCAGCGCAGAGGCAAAACTTTTAGCCGCTGTTAATGCGCCAAGTAATATCACCATATCTTCGTAGGCTATCTGTTTTTCGGTATGCAGCTGCAGTATCCGTTCTGCTATAACGGCAGCCTCCGCTTCCCTGCGGCAGGCTTTGCTTTCTTTATCGTATGCTATTGCCAGCATTTCCGGCAAAATATCAGTCGCACGATTAGCATTCAGAGCTTCAAAATAAACGTCCTGCTGTCTGTCTTCACCTAATAATGCCGCAAAGGCCAAATTGCATAAATCAAGCACTTTATCGACTGTACGGAAGTTATCATCTAAAACGATATTACTGCCGCCAGCGCCCGCTATATCGCGTCTCACACGGGCAAATACGCTTACGTCAGCGCCGCGAAAACGATAAATTGATTGCTTGGCATCACCTACTACGAACAGCTTATGTCCCAGCAGCATGTCTTTATCACCGCCGCACAGCAAATAAACCAGTTCTCTTTGGCGTTCGTTAGTATCCTGAAATTCGTCGACCATAATATACTGATAGCGGCTGCTGTTTTTACTGCAAACCTGGCGGTTATTTTTTAAAAGCTCCAAGGCCCTGCTTTCCAAGTCGTCGAAGCCCAGCATATTATTAAGCTCCTGCTGTTCACGCAGATAAGCACTGCAATTCACCAGAGCCTGCTGCCAGCAGGGTATCAATTTCAGTGCAGCTGCGTCTGCCGCCAGCAAATGCAGCTGCTGCAGAATTTCTTTAGCCGCTTTGACCACTGCTTTATCACTGCTTGTTGCAGCTAGAGTACCCACATAGCTGTCTAAAAGCGTCATATTTTCAGGCTTGCTGCTGTCTGCTGCCGCCTTTAAAAGTTCCGGAAGGTGTTCGCGCAGCAATTCCAGCTTTTGCCTATGAGCTGAGGCTTTCACCTTCATTTTGTCTTCTGCCAGTTCCAATAGCAGCTCCTGCAGTTGTACCTGTAATACGTTTTTCTCGTTCATCTTTGCCTGATACGGCTGTAACAAATCACCAAAGTTCAAAATCGCATCCATTTTAGGTATGGCAAGCAATAGCTGTTTTACAACATCAGCTGCGGTATATTCATCAGCCAGACGTAAAATATCACTGTCACCGCGGCGCAGTCCCTGTTTTACAAACTGCTGCACAGTGCGCAGTAAAAATTCATCCATTTCTACTTCTTCAGCTACCTGAAAAGCAGGATCAAGACCTGCTTCCACGGGATTTTCTTTCAACAGACTGTTACAAAAACCATGTATAGTATTGATACGCGCCTGTTCCAGCAGTTCCAGCTGCTGCTGCCAGAAAGATGCATGCAAAGCATCCTCCTGCTCCAATTCCGCCAAACGTCTGCGAACCCTTTCTTTCATTTCACCCGCGGCTTTGCGCGTAAAGGTAATAGCCAGAATATCGGCAGCACTTACCTGTTTGCCGCCCTGCCTGAGGCTCTGTCGAAGAATGTTGACAAAACGTTCTACGAGAACACGTGTTTTACCACTGCCGGCGCCGGCAGACACAGATACATTTCTATCCAGCGTCTCTATCGCTTCCTGCTGGGCTTTAGTAAAATCAAACATTTTCTTCACCGCCTTCTGCTGCCAGTTCGCCGTAGGCCCGGCAAATATCCTTCCCAGGACAATACTCAGGGCAGTTTTTACGCGGCGCCGGCGGGAAATTCCCCTGCCGCAAGGTATTGATATATCCTCTGACAGTCGTACGGCAAAAATCTGCAAAAGCCAGCCATTGATCTTCTGCATCACTGAACGGTTTATTATTTGTTGTAAAAGGCGTTTTTCCTAAAGTCTGCATGGCAAAACCGCCTTTGCGTTTCGCTTCCTTTAGTGAATAGTAACCGCCGCCAAGCACTTTACTCTGAGGCTCTAAGGCTGCAAGCGCCATAAGATATACCGGAATCTGCAAATCCAGTCCTTCTGTCAGCTCACTGCCCGACGGAGTTTGGCTGCGTTTATAATCCGTAACAAAAATACCATTACCGTCACTGTCGATACGGTCGATACGTCCGTTCAAATAAATTTTTCCGCCGTTGACCTCCAGCACCAACGGAGCACTGCCGTTACGCCCAAAATCCCATTCTATTTTTACCGGTACAAAAGGTTCCCATTTTTTCTGGTATACAAGCTCCCGCTGCAGCCAGCGGCGCAGCAGCAAATTCAGCTTCCGACGCTGCGAAGGCCAGAAATCTGTAACGGCAATCTTTTTCCCAGTAATATATTCATCACAAACTGACATCATAATGTCATCAAGCTGACTTATAAGCTCAGTCGGCGGATATTTGGTAAGCTTTTCGTGCAAATGTCCCGCCATAAATCGTGCTAAAACATCATGCAGCAGGCTGCCTTCAACAGCAGGCTCCACCGTTTCTGTAAGTTCTTCATATTGCTGCTGTTTCCAGACATAGCTTAGTAAAAACCTGTATGGGCATTGAGCATAGGTTTCTAAATGCGACGCACTGAATAAACCGCCAACAGCTTCATTAATAGCCCGCTGCAGCTGTACGTCTTCAAAAACTCCCTTATAAACACTATCGCCTTGCTCACGAATTCTTTCGATACTGCTGCGCAGTGTCCAATCTGCTCCCAACCGCTCCAACAACCAATTATGGCAGGTATCTTTTTGGGTAATCCCCAGCAGCAGCTCCTGCTCAGACAAAGCCTCCTGCCAGCCTATACGTCCAGCTCTGCTTCTGGTTATACACCCGGCTGCATATAATCGTTCCACATCTTCAATATATGCGGAAGCGCCAGCTGTATCGTCGCTGTACCAGCTCAAAGTCAGAGTTTCTGTTGCCATTGCTGCCACTGCGGCAAAAAAGAATTTATCCTCAGCATAAGCACACGCAGTATTATCTAATTCCACACCAACACCGCTCAATTCGGCCCGTTCTCTGTCATTGTAGATCCAGTTTTCATTTTTACTGCGCGGAAACTCACCTTCGCGCAGTCCCATAATGTAAACATGCTTGAACAGCAGCCCCTGCAGATTAGCAGCTTCTCCGAATAAAATACCTTCACTGTCGGCCGCTGTTAAAATGATTTGCCGTTCGGAACAGGCAGAAATCAGCAGCTGGCTGTATTCCTCCGCTTTTAAAGGCACACTTTCCAAACCGCCATTCTGATAATCTTCACTCAGTGTATCCAAAACTTCGGATAATTGCCGTACTGTCTCTACTATATTTTTAACCTCAAGCAGATCTGCCCTGCCATTTTTATAATTTTCGCCAGCCTTAACAGGCAGCGCCAAAGCTTCTAATATTGTTTTAAATGTTTCTCCATAAGCAGCCGCCGTATCTCGCCGCTGCACCTTGTCCAGCAGCAACTCAAGTTCGCCTAAATCAGCTGACCACTGCTTATGTTCATTGGCATCAGCCTTATCACGAACTGCCTTACGCAGTTGCCGCAGATCATTATATAAATATTCCTGTTTCAATCTGTTGAGCTGCTCTCCGTCAAAGCTATAGACCAGCTTTACAACGCCGCATTTTAACAGACGCCAGTAAGCAGCGATAGCTTCACTGCCGCCGGCAGCTACGTTCAAAAGTAAACGTAAAAATTCACAGACAGGCTGAGCACTCAAAGAAGCGATCTTAGGTAAAGTAACAGGTATACCATATTCATCACAAACAGCTCTGATACCGCTGTAAGTCTTAAAATCACGTACAGCAACCAAAAAATCATTATAAGCGGCGCCATGCTGCAGCTTAGCTTTTATAGAACGCAGCACTGCCCGCAGTTCACCTTCACTATCTCCTGATTCAATAAAATTTATACTGTCAGCAACAGCCAGCGTCTGGTAGCTTCCAGCACCTAACTTAGCCGTTAAGTGCTGCAGATCAGGCTTTCGTACTGAACCTTCCATATGCAGATCATGCAGCTGAGCAAAACCGCTTAAATAACCGAAACTCCGCTCTACAGCAGCAAATATTTCCGGTCGTTTGGGCTCGTACATCAAACCGATACTGATCTGACAATGCCGTGACAAAGATTTTATAAGCAAACGCTGCAAAGCATCAAAATGATAAAATTCGCTGAAATATAACTGCTGCCAAGGCAGCTTGGCCTGCGGTCTTTCTAAAACCGCTATTGCTAACCGGTATAAACCCTCTACATCATACCAGTTTTTTTGTTTTAGCTTATTGCGATAAAGGTTATAAAGTGCCGCTACTTCACGGTCCTTCATCACATAGGCAGGATTGCGCTGTTCCCATTCCAGCAGCGCCGTAGTAATTTCTTCCTGTGTCGACCCACTGCGTGAAAGCTGACCCAAAAGCCCGGTAACAGCTTTAACGAAACCTTCTTTATCTGCCAGTTTACTAAAATAGTCCAGGCCCTGCAATTTAGCCAGCTGGTGCAGCAAATCACCCACAAGCAGTTCCTGTGTCCTCCGGGAAATCATTTCTAATTTCACTTCCGGAGGCAAATCCAGCAGCTGCCTGTTTAATGCTACGATACGGTTGGGCAGATATTCAAAATTAACTGCCTGCGCCCTGCCTGACCGGCGGGCATGATTCACAAGCAATCTGCTTGGAAGCACCAGCAACGCTTCATCATAGCTATATTTGTTTTCTGCCTCTGCCGAAAAAAAATCCCTGGCCGTAGCACCTAACGGTACTGTATATAAATCGATCATTTTTCTTCTCCGCTCAATAAAATTATATATTTATTGTACCACAAAACAGCAGTTTCCAGTATTAAGCACAGACAAAAAGCAACAGCTGCCAGAACCGTTGCTTTTAAACACCTAACTTATTTTCATTTACTGTTTTTCCAGACAGAGGGAGCGTAAATTTATAGTGAAATTTATGCATGCCTTGCCGTTCATAGAAACAATGCGCCTTTTCCCGCAGCATATTACTGCTTAGTTCAAACTGAATACAACCATTGTCCCGGGCCAGCTTCTCCGCATAAGCAAAAAACTGCTGCCCTAAGTTCCTGCCGCGATGGGATCGCTTCACATCAAATTCTAAAATCTCTGCTATTTTAGCGGCATGATGCAGCTGTCCTTCTACGCGCAAATGTAAAAATGCAACGGTTCTGCCCTCAATTTCACCAATCATGAGAAAATGTTCCGGCAGCTTCAATAAACTGCCGAAGATATTTTCAAATTCCAGCAGCGGCAAATCCTGCTCCTCTAATTCACAAATCAGAGCGTACACAGCTCTTACATCCTGTAATTCAGCCTTTCTTATCAGCACCCGCATCACTTCCATCATAAAATTCTTTTTGCAGCAACGCCGCAAAATCTTCAGCCGGCTGCGGTTTACCAAAATAATACCCCTGAATATAATCACAGCCAACACTTTTCAAAAATTCAAACTGCGCTGCAGTCTCTACTCCTTCGGCAGTCACTTCTATTTGCAGAGAATGAGCCAGATAAATGATATTTGAAATGATTTTTTCACTGCGGTCATCCCCAATATCGTCGACAAAGCTTTTGTCCAGCTTCAAAACGTCGATAGCTACATTTTTAAGCATCATCATCGAAGAATAACCGGTTCCAAAATCATCCATCAAGACTTTGATGCCAACTTTATGCAATGCTTCGATAACATTATTCATAATACTGATATTTTCAAAAAAGGCACTTTCCGTCAGCTCCAGCTTTATATAAGCAGCAGACAAACCGCTTCCATTCAAAACACCGATATATTCGTCAACAATATGCGGATCATACAGGCACATCCGCGACATATTGACTGATATTGGCACAGGTATAAGCCCCTGTTTAAGCCAACGCATCTGCTGGCGACAGACGAGTTCGAACATATAACGGTCAACCTTATTGATAAATCCATTACGTTCAAAAAGCGGCACAAATTGATAGGGCGGAACAATAATACCGTCACTTCTGCGCCAGCGTACTAAAGCTTCTGCACCGATAAGTTTCTGCTCTTTGGTACTGTACTTGGGCTGATAGTAAGCAATAAATTCGCCTTCAGCCAAAGCTTTTTCCATCTGACTTTCAATTTCTTTTTCGTGCAACAGCTTATCACGTACGGCTCCGTCATAAAAAGCCCAGGCTGTGTCACCTTTATTTTTTATTGTCTGCCGGGCAATATAAGCTCTGTCTGCCATACTGACGATATCATCAGTTTCACCGTCAACCTCGTATATACCCATAGAAAGGGATAGTTTATAGACCTGTCCGCTTTTTGTAATATAGTTATTCAAATGCAGACATAAATCATTGATACGCCAAAGCAGTTCTTCTCTCGTATCAAATCGCAGCAAAAAAATAAATGTATCGGCAACACCATGCGCTAATATTTCGCCTTCATTCAGGCTTGCTTTTACTTCCTGCCAAATATAACGCAAAAGGTCATTGCCTTCTCCATAGCCAAACATATCGTTGAAATATTTAAAACCGTCGATATCCATACTTACGATTGCTGTCTTTTTATCTGTTTCAGGTAACAACAGTTCTGCTTCTTTAAAAAACTTGGCAAAAGAATAACCACCAGTAACTTCATCAACATAAGCAATATCCATCAGTTCCTTTTGATTGCGGGTATGGATACGCATAATGTGCCAGATAAACAATAAAAAAATCGCAATCAACAAAATACCCAGTAAATAAGTTTTATTCAGCACCATATTGATTTTATCTTCGATAACACTGGCTGGAGTTACCGTCAGCAGCATCCAGTTATTAACACCTATCGGTGAACAGTACATATATTTCTGACTGCCGTTATAAAATTCAATATAACCGCCTTTTTTACTGTTGATCATCTGCCAGAGTTTTTCAGCACTGTCTTTATTATTTACCGGATCTGCCGTCAGCAGGGCCGCATAAACATTTTTAAAGTTTTTAAAGCTTTCTGAATGCTGCGAATCTACTACAACATCACCATTTTCCTGTACCACATAAGAATATCCAGCACCGCCAAAAAACGATACTTCAATAGTTTTTCTAAATGTATCCAGGCTGTAAGTAGCGAACAAAACTCCAATCCTCTTATCGCTTCCATCTTCAAAAATCGGTACCGCATAAACTGCGATCCTGCCGCCATCCGTATAATCATCCAGATTACGTGAAACAGCCGTGTGCCCGAGAATCGCCTTACTAAAATACTCTCGCTCTGAGATATTCAATTCAACACCATCTGTTGTATAAGCACGTCCATCCGTCAATGCTACGCCAATTCGTTTAAAACTGTTGCGCTCCGCGGCTTCCTCCAAATAAGCGGCGGCCGCCTGCGGATCATTTACAAAAATCCGACTGACATCGTGCGAAAGTTCAGCTAAAAGATTTTGTTTATTTTTGATTTCATTATGCAGCATCAAAGCTCCCTGATTAGAAAGTTCTTTCAGTGAGTTGATATTTTCTTCTTTGTAACTCTCTTCGATACTTCTGCTATAGGAAAAAACAGCCGTCAGCAAAATTATAATGGCAATCAGACCCAGCAAAAGCGTGCCATAAAGTTTTTTATATTTGCCCATCGCTGCCTTCCTCCGATTTCTGAATCATTTTTTGTCAGATTATTTTAATAGTTTGTCCGTTTTCCGGCTCTTCCAAATATATCTCGCCAATATGCAGCTTGCCGTTCACTATATCAAAAGCATCTGTTTTGATTGTCCCCATCTTGGTTTCAATGACAACATTTTTAAATTCCAGATGTTTATTTTGATTGGAAAACTCGCCGCTGATACTGTCAAAAGGAATAATATAGTACGATCCTTTTCCTGATTTAAAGCTGCCATAGGTCAACGCAGTTTTAGGATCTCCCTTGGATCGAATCTTAAAATCCAGTTCGACCTTGCATTTTATTTTACCGTTACGTGCGGCAATGCTTCCCAACAATTCGTGTCCCAGCGCGTCAATATTGTAATATTTTGTATCCAGATGATAATCTCCGAAAGCTTCAACTGTGCCTCCAAAAACATTTCCTTTTACATTAGTAAATTTCAGCAGAGCATCTTCGTAATGCAAATCGCCTCTGACCTTAGAAAAATGCAGTCCGGGAATATTCAGTTCTTTAAAATCCAAATGACCATCTATAACAGGATTCGGAAGTTCTCCAGTAACTGAAGCGGTAATAGAAACCGTATCTTTGATATCCGCTATTCCCAACGAAGCAGGCAGAATATTATAAAGCTCCAAATGCAGGTCGTAATGAGGAATCTGCTGCGCTAAATTGATGTTTCCTTTTATTTCCACCCCATCGCCAACCATAGTGCCGCCAAATTTTCCAGTCACAAAATCAATCGTAAGCTTTTTCTGCGTATCAATATCAATTATTGCATTAACTTCATTCAGTACAAAATAACGGTTATGATAACCGGCAGTTAAGGTACAGTTATTAAAAACAACACGCATTTTCAGCCGCTTATTTTCTAAATCCAGATTCAATTCATGCCTGTCTCCAGGATGCCTTTCCTTTACTACGATCTTTTCCTGCGCTATATGTTCAAGTTCAGCTGCTGTTTCGTTTCCTGACAAAACAGCTTCCTTTTGTTCAGCCCGGTCAATAACTCTTTTGGCCTGTGCCTGCTCAAAAATATCCAACTGCATCTTTCTGTTGAATCTTACGGCAAACAAAGCGTTGTCCAATTCCAGTTCCTTAATAGTAGATGTACTGATACTTCTGGTAATAATATCCCATGTCCGCACCTTGAAACGTCCCTGCGGCACATGTACGATAGGCTGACCGTCAATATCAAGCCAGACAAGATTCTGAAACTCTACCCGCCCCCAAATGTCGGCATCAATACTGCCAAGCGTCACCGAGCCTTTGAGCACTTTTTGAGCAGACATAGTTTTATTAAAAATAAGCATAGCCTGATCACTGGCTATTTTACACAAAGTAAAATAAGTAACTGTCACAAGCGCCCACAGTCCCAAAGCGATATAAATATATTTCTTTTTTATCTGCATATTATCACTATCCTTTGAGCGGACTGTTTCAGCTACGCTTAAACACTCTGTGTTTTCGTCATAATCTTCAAAATTTCCTGATCAGTAGTAGCCATTCCCTCTTTAGCCAGCTGCCCCACATTTTTTATAGTGTTCTCAACACCTTTGCTGACGATACCATCGCCTCCGTAAAATTGCTGCCCTTCTTTATACATATGATAACCTAATATACCTGCATCGATAGCCGTAGCTATTTTAGCAGCGCACGAAGCTTTAGCGCCGTCGCAGATAATACCGGAAGTTATTGCCAGAGAATTGACGATCGTGTGAGAAACTTCATCAACACCGCCTCCATACAGATACGCAATACCGGCACCACTGGCACAGCCGGCACTGACTGCACCGCAGTAAGCCGACAGCCTGCCGATACCTGACTTCAAATGGATCGTGATCAGATTAGATACCAGCAAGGCCCTATAACGTTTCTCGTCAGAAACACCCAACTCCTTAGCATACTCTATAACTGGTATAGAGGCAGTAATCCCCTGATTACCGCTGCCGGAATTGATCACGACTGGCATCTCGCAGCCGTTCATTCTGGCGTCAGAACCGGCAGCTGCTTTGGCTTTAGCTCTTATTTTTACGTCATCCGTTCCATAAGTCTTTAAAAGGACCTTACCGATATTAGCTCCATAATCGCCAGCCAAGCCTTCCTCTGAAATATTAACATTACATTCGATCTGAAGATCAAGAATATCCTTAACATCTTCTATTCTTGCAGTATCAGCAAATTCAATAATCTCCTGTACATTCATAAATCCACGATCTGTAAAGCCCAAACTGTCTTCGACTGCAATATCTTTCTGCAGCACATATTTATCATCTTCTCTTATTTCCACTATATTTGTATGAAACTCACAGATGCGTACATAAGCAGAATGGCCATTACCATAAACAGTGATCATTATATCAAAGATTTTTTTACTATCAGAAAAATTAACTGTTATTGGTGTGCTTTCTAAAAATTTATGAATTACGGCAACTGCTTCTGTACTCACTTCCGAAATAACTTTAAGCTCCTTCGCGGCATCTCCTGCCACAATACCTGCTGCCGCTGCCACTTCAATACCGCGCAGTCCCCCTGTATTCGGTACAATAACACTTTTTACATTCTTGATGATATTACCGCTGACCTCAATTTCTACACGTTCAGGCAAACAGCCTAAATGCTCTCTGGCAATAGCTCCGGCATAAGCAATAGCAATAGGCTCAGTACACCCCATCGCCGGAATCAATTCCTCTTTCAGCACATTGATATAATCCTGGTATTTTTGCCTTGTTATCATCTGCTTACCCCTCTGTATTTATGATTTATTCTTAATTATTCTATACATCTGACCTGTGATTCTTTATAAAATCATAATAAAAGTCCCCAAAAGTAATAAGGACAGAACCGATAATTGTTTTTACAGTAAATTGTTCATGTAAAAATACCGCTGCCATCACCAAAGTGATGACTATACTGAATTTATCCACCGGAACTACTTTCGAAGCAGCGCCAAGCTACAGCGCTTTAAAATAACATAACTCTAAAAGCAATGTGAAACGATGGTTCTAATCCATTAGTTCAGTCTTCGACCAATCTTTCAATTTCTTTCTCAAGCAATAAAAATGCTTTGGAAACTACATAACCATCAGCAATCGCATGATTCATTCTCACCGTCACAGGCATCAGCAATCTGCCATTTTCACTGTGATATTTTCCCCAGTTTATAATCGGAGGGAAATGCAGATGTCCGTCAGGCAGTTCTACATGCAGTGCTTCATATGACAACCAGGGAATATAGGAAGCATCAAAATAATTTAATTTACTGCCGTCCAGACCATAACTGCGGGTCTGTTTAGCCTTTTCCATATCAGCGCAGCATCTGTCATAAAAAGCCTGGTAATCTTCGCTGAACTCTGTATAAACTACTGTAAAAGTCTCCGTATCCTCGTGGAAAACATAATGCGCAGTGTTGATTTTATCAAATACGACTAACTTATCTTCCTGATACAAATACCGCATTTTGTAGTCATCTCTGGTATTCAGCGCCTTGGTCAGGACATACAGAAAATTGATATAAAATTTAGTTCCAGTTTGTTTTGAATATGCAACAAGTTCACTAACATCGATCTTGGATGTAATCATAACCGAACATTTACAGTCCATCGTAAAATGCCTGTAAATATCCTTACGATAATACTTTTCCATATCTAAAACTTTATAATCCATAATTACCACCTTTTACACAACACAAATCAACTTTGGCCGTTTAACAAGTTTGCATAAATTAAATATTCAAATAATTCCAAAGAATCTTTTTTCCAATTTATTGTTTACATCGCAATTGCCAAAACGCCACAGCGCTTGCAGCAGCTACATTAAGTGAGTCCACATTGTACTCCATAGGGATCTTCACAACATAATCGCACGCATCAATCGCAGCCTGAGATAAGCCGTAGCCCTCTGTACCAAAAACCAAAGCCAGCCTGCCCTCTGCCATCAGCGCCTGATCATCTATACTGACAGCATGCTCACACAAAGCCATTGCAGCTGTTTTAAATCCCCATTCTCCCAGCTCTTTGACATTGTTTTCTATATAAGTCCAAGGTATCTGAAATACCGTTCCCATACTGACACGTACTGCTTTTCTGCATAAAGGATCACAGCAGGAGCGCATCACAAGTACCGCATCAACACCTAACGCCGCTGCCGATCGGAATATTCCTCCTATGTTGGCTGCATCCGTGATATTATCCAATACCGCCACCCGCCTGGCTTGAAAACATATCTGCTGTACTGAAGGCAGCCTGGGCCTACGCATAGCACACAGGATACCGCGGGTCAGCTTATATCCTGTCAGTCCAGCCAGCACATCCCTGTTCCCGGTATAGACTGTAACATCCTCATACCGAACAAGAATATTTTGGGCCTGTCCCGTGATATGTCTGCGCTCCATCAACAAGGAAATCGGCTCACAGCCAGCAGCAAGCGCCAACTCTATGACTTTGCCGCTTTCAGCGATAAAGATGCCCTTTTCCGGTTCCAGCTTATGGCGCAGCTGCTTTTCAGTCAATTTTGTGAATACTTCCAGTTCAGGAGCAGAAATGTCATTTATTTCTATAATATTTGCCATTATGCCACTCTTTCTTAGAAAAGCATCTCTCCCGGGTTATAGCCGCTTGTCAGCTCTTCTTCAACTAAAAAATGAAATTCTTCATCACGCAGGACCGGCAAAAATACGGCATAGGGGATCTCTAAAAATTCAGACGTATAACTGCTGGCCCCGAACCATTTACCCTCTTTGGTACCTAAATTCAAATCTCTGGCAAACTTGGTATCATTAGAGCAATCATGTACAACCAAATTCCATTTCTCTTTTGCTGCGGCTGCCATAAATCTGAGTGTCAGTTCGCGGCTCCAGATTGGTGATATATATCCATGGCGGGCAATATACATTTTTTCACCCCAATAATTCTCAATATTATTGGGATTCAAATGCAGCTCCGCACAATTAATAAAATCTAATCCCGTGTCCAAAACAGCCTGTTTTTTCAAAAAGAATTTTTCAAAAAACTCATTGGTCATAGGCGTTTCAATGCCGACTTTTTTGATATACTTTTTTGCTATGCCAATATTTTCAATGACCTTATCAGCACAACCGGAAGCTCCTAAATTAAATCTAAGCTCATTCAGGCCAGCCTCCCCCAATGCTTTAAGCGTTGTTTCCGTAGCCAGAGTGCCGTTAGTATATAGATGCTGATAAATACCAGCCTTGTTAAATTTTTGAATAATATTATAATATTTCTCGATTTCCATAAAAGGTTCTAAATATACATAGGCAACCCCTGTAGGTTTTTTATGGATTTCCAACAACAGATCAATGTCATTTTCATAAAACTTGGTCCCGCCAATGACCCAAATCCCCTCTCCTACCGGTTCAATAGCATCCAGCTCGCCATAATTATAGCAAAACCTGCACTGCAGATTGCATTTATTGGTTTTTCTGATAGCTGTCAGCCCGCTGCCCAACAGACATGAACGGCACCCATCAGGAAATTTTTCATCTGGTCCCACAAAAAGTGTTCTGTCCTTTAATGTTTTCAAACCGGTAATTTGTTCCATAAGCTCTTCTTTTCTTTTTATAACAACTGCCTCAATCTGTGCGAATGTGGCATAAACAATTTCCTGCTGTTTAACCAGAAGCTGTTCCCCTGCAGGCAATTGTGCAAAAAATTCAAACCATGACAAAGCATCCTTCTTAGAAATCTTCATATCTGTTACTGCTCCTTGTCTACAATACAATCTACTTAATCAATCCATTGCTCTCCGCTCTGCGTAAATTGCAGTGCCTGGCAACCGGGCTCCATAATTTTATTTTTTTACTATTGTCATCAATACAACAGTCTCTACATGTTTTGAGAGGTCTTGATAGCTGTCAAAACGGCGTTTTAGTTATATTTTTACCTACTCTCGAACTTAGGAACATATCCACGTTCGTAAATGGAAACATATCCAAGATTGACTCTCGTTTATGGAAAAATATCAAAGTCAAATTTAAATAAAAAAATTCTCAAAAATATATTGACAAGTGGAACATTCTGTGTTATATAATAATTAGCACTCAACAATCGAGAGTGCTAACAAAAAATAAGTTGAAAAGGAGTTGTTATTTATGGCTGGATTAGTACCTTTTAACAAAAAGAACAAAGAAATCTCTACAAACACTGGCTTTGAGGACTTCTACAACGTACTTGATGACTTTTTTTCCAATGACTGGCCTTTTAGAAGAACCCTCACACATGACACTTTCAAAGTTGATGTCGAAGATAATGGCAATGAATACCTAATTGAGGCTGAAGTGCCAGGTATAGATAAAAAAGACATCAATGTTGAACTTAACGATGGAAAACTTATGATTTCTATTACTAGGGATGAAAACAGTGAATCAAAGAAAAAGAATTTCATCCACAGAGAGAGACGTTATAGTTCTATGAGTCGTTCAATTTATTTGGAAGATGCCAAGCCAGATGGTATTAAAGCAAAACTGGAAAATGGTTTACTTAAAGTTGTAGTTCCTAAAGAAGAAAAGCCAAACAACAGCATTACAATTGATGTTGAATAAGGCAAAATAAAGCACATCGGGTTATTCACCCATGTGCTTTATTTTTTATACTATCAATTGCTTTTTTTATTTTTCTTGTTTGTGTTCATTTTATTTACTGCTTTTAAATTAATTAGTGTTTCTTTATGTAATTTTGACGTTATATTGGGGAAAGCAGCAAATACTCTTTTCACAAACTCTTTATTTTGTTTTGATATATCATTAAATTTTTGGTTAAGCTCATCGATTTTATTTGTTAATACCCTAATCTGAGACAGTTCTTCGTCAGATTGTATTGATTTTAATTTTATAAAAAATTCCTCTGACATCGTCTCTTTGATTTCATCCGCAATCATATGAAGCTTCGATAGGTTGGTATTCAATTTTAAAGCATTTAGAGTAGATATTATATTATCAGTCAAGAATATGGATAGTAATATTAAACTTGATGTGTAACGCATGCTTAATGGCAACTTGTTAATCATATTAAGTAAAATAGGATTTAGAAAATATATTGCGATTAATGATAATCCTCCAAAAATCAACGAATTATGTAATACGACTCTTCCATGAATATTCAACTTATAATTTGAATAATCCCACCATTTTAAATGGTATATTCGTTCTAATAAATATCCCGTAACATATTCCAAAAGACTAGTTACAATCACTGCAAGAAAATAAACTATTATAGGATTATCTGAAAAAGGTGTCAAAATATTTATGACTGCAAGTGCTCCAAAGCCATAAATAGGACAATACGGGCCTATTAAAAACCCTCTGTTCACAAACTTTTTATCCGGAAACGAACAATATATTACCTCACATACCCAGCCAATAAAGCTGTATGTTAAAAAAAGCAAAAATTCTTTTATTATATACTCCATAACGATCCCTTTCTATAATTCAATATTATTCGAGAAACTTTTTCCTAATCCGCATTTTGTCTCAACAACTCTTTTAAAGCTTTCCTGTTCGATATTAGCCATACAGATGAAAAAATCTCTGATTTAAAAGCATCCGAAAAGCTCTCGGACTTAATAAAGCAAAGGAACTTATCCGATGAGCATGAACAAATCCAAGGCAATACCAATATTTTATTTGCTGTAATATCATTTTCCATCTGATGACATCTTTGAAAATAATATATCTCCACAGACGACGGTCTCTTTACTCCTTTTTTGCTTTGTAAATAGTATTTAGAAATCTTCTTTGCATTTCTTCTTCTAAATCATTATCGTAGTCCTTTGTGTGCTTATGCATTGCATTAATGAAATCTTCAAAATAAGTCACATCATCAAACAGGCTCCTGTTTTCAATAAAGAAATTATAAATTTCTCTGTAATAAATGACAGTATACTTTTCACCGCACGAAAACTTGCTTAATTCAATGCGATTGTAATTAGGTGAAAAAATAAAGCAACTCACAGATTTCTTGCGATACTCATCATCAGTTGTGACTTGTTGATAGTATTTTTTAAGCTGTGATTGTACCTTATCACTGTAAATATCGTGTCGGTCATCAATACCATTGATGCTTGATTTGATTTTATTTTCTATTACAATGGCATTGTTTTTGTCAGAGATTAGCAGGTCAATATTTCTCTTTTCTCTCTCTATGTTGAAATCTGTTTGTATCTTGATAGATAAAACTTCATGCGCAAACTTAGAAAAAGCTTCTCTATTTATATTGAAAAAGTAAGCAAGCATATTGGAAAAAGCGAGTTCATTGTCTTCCTGCTTAATTATTTTAAGGAAATTGAAATGTGGATCTTTTTGTAGCTTTGGCAATTCAGAAATTGCTTGGGTCGTATTAGTATCTTCCCATAGCTCTTTGGCCTCAATTATCTGATTCAAATCAGCAAAGGAATCCGGCTTTTCATTTTCGTTGTAGAACTCTCTTAATGTTTGTTTGCCAAATCCTTTATTTGTACGAATGAAAAAAGTGTTATCTCCACTTACAGATTCATCGTCTGTAATATAAATCTGATTTTTTGGCTTAATAACCCTATCCGCAACAAACGTAGTATAAGCATTTTTTTCTTCTTCAAGGCTACCTTGATATGAATTTTCATTAAATAAATCAACAAGGCTTACTCCACCATAGGTCAGCCCTTAATTCAACTTGCCCTTGATATCTCTCTTTTCGCGTAAGTTTACTGTCGGCAAAATCAAGAATTTTAACACCCTCTGCCTTCGCTAGTATTTTATATGTTTTCGAGGCAAATTTCCGTACCAACAAAACGGTTATACAACTTTCTCCATGAGATAATTCTATTGTTCCTTGTGAATTCAGATAAATATAGTTCTTTCCATCATCAGCCTTATATAAGTTAATTATTTCATGACCTATATTATCGCCCTCAGACAAATAGCCTCCAACATACATTTTGTTGATTATTATTTCTCTACTCTTATGTTTTGGCTTTTCTGTGATTTGTTTTCTATTCTCAACTGGAACTAATTTCCCATCTGATGACAAAAATAAACGAAACCTTCTTAAATGAGATAAGTAGCTATTAACAAGTGAAACAACGTTACCGGTCGAGTTATTAGAAAGAGCTTTTAATAACTCTTCCTTTGCATCACTCTCAAAATCAGTAGATGTCACTACATTCCAGAACAGCTCTTTACTCCCTTTTTTCCAAAGATAGAAGGAATCAGAGTAAGAAGTGCTGACTGTTGATTTGGAAAGGTTCAGGCTATGTAAGAATTTTTTATATAATGATCGTAACTCTTCATAAGATAAAGCTTTCATATTGTTTATCTCCAAGGTTGCTCCTCCCTTACCCAATCAAATCTACTCATCCTCATCCTCGTCCTCCTCAGTAACATCGATACCAAATAACATCTGAAATTTATCGAAGTTATAGGGGTATGAGTTATCACCATCAAAGCTTACCGATTTATGGCCATTGCTATATTCAAATTCCAGCTCCCACTGTGTACCATCAAGTACCATGTATCCGAAACGCTTTGTTGAGTATCGTCTACGCCACTCACCGATATGAAGATCTTTAAGTGCAACTATAAAAGTATCCTTTGTACACGGCTCCTGGTTATCTTCATCCCATAATGAGAGAGGTTCTTCATCTTCCCATAACTTTGTATAGGCTTTCAATTCATCAGTTAGTTCTACAACATAATTACTATAGCCACCAAAGTAACCTCCAATGCTAAAGGTTATCTTACTGATGGCATCTATATTTGCATCAAAGTCAGCTGCCTTTTCTTCTGCCTTTGATAAGGTATACGTTCCACCAGCTTCAGCATAGGCTTCTTTGGCTTTCTCTAAATATTCACGATTCCAGTGTAGGCGAGTATCTTCACTTGGATGCATAACAGTTTTAATGCCACCATGCGGGTTTTCCATTGAGTTTTTTAGACGACCTATTTCTTGCTTAAGTCCCCGGATAGCGGTCATTATCTGTTCTTTAGTTTTTCCTTTAAGATACTCTTCGTAATAACTTTCTGGACTGATCATCATATTAGACCGCCTCCTTTACTCATTGCCTGTCTTTATTTCATTGCCATCAGGCAAAATAAACGCCTGCTCAAACTTAATATCCAATACATCGGCTATAGCCTTCAACTCATCCAAGGTTACAGTTTCACGTTTTAATTTCTTATTGAAATTCTGTGGAGTCTGACCAATACGTCTAGCAAGTTCCGCGACGCTAATATTCATTTGTTCACATAGTTGCTTAATCATATCTGCCGTAGTCATACAGCACCTCCAATTTACACTAAAATATATTATAAACCATTTGGTTGATAATAACAATAGTTTTTTCAATATTGCTACAATTATAAACCAAAAGAAAAACCCACAACTCTACGTTAGAGTCATGGGCCATCTAAGTTCCTTTTTTCATACTTCAACTTCAATGCCAGATTTAAAGCATATTACAAAGTGGTCATTGTAAACAGTAACATTCTGTATTAACTTTCTTACAAGTGCATCATCATATCTTTGGGTACGGTATTTATTGTTGCGGATAAATTCTATCAGCTCGTTGATCCTCTCATTCTCTCCACTTAAGGATGCATCCTCCACAAGAAGGTTCTGCCGTTTTTCACGCAAGTTATCAATCTCATCTGCAAGAGGTTCATAGTCTTTCCCTTTATTCGCAAGGCTAATTAACTCTTTCTGCTTTTCTTCAAGCAAGGTGTTAATCTCTGAAATTTGATAATCTGTAGCGTCACCGATTACTGCATGAATGTTTTCTTCCAGTGTTTTTATCATGTTGTCACCGCCAGCAAGTAATCTATTAATGGCGGTCATAACAGCATCATATAAATCGCCTTCCTTTACTGTTCGGCTCTTACAAACTTCGGGGCCTTGCTCGATTCTTGTTACGCATCGCCAAACAATTTCTTTTCTACCGTGAATGTTCCAGTAAACTCGTCTGTAAATATCACCACAATCGCCACAAAAGGTTATGGAGCTCAAAGCGTATTTACTGCTGTAAATCCTTTTGTTCTTGTCTTCACCTGTGTAAATGTTATTCCGGCGATGAAGCTCTTCCTGTGCTTGTAAAAAAAGTTCTTTTGGAATAATAGCATCATGGTTATTTTCAACATAATACTGCGGGAGATGACCTTCATTCTTGACCCTTTTCTTTGTAAGAAAATCAACTGTAGTTGTCTTTTGCAAAAGTGCATCACCGATGTATTTCTCATTCGTAAGGATTTTCTTTAAGGTTTCTGGTCTCCACTTTGGTTTTCCGGCAGCTGTTAAAATACCATCCTTTTCAAGATCCCTACCAATACCCGCCAGGCTTTTGCCCTCAAGGTATTCTCTATAAATTCGTTTAATGATTTTTGCCTCTCCAGGAACTATTATTAAGTTGCCGTCTTCGTCTTTTGTGTACCCCATGAAACGCTTGTGGTTGACCTGTACCTTTCCTTGTTGATATCTGTATTGAAGTCCCAGTTTAACGTTCTGCGAAAGGCTCTGACTTTCTTGCTGTGCTAGAGATGCCATAATGGTAAGCAATACTTCACCCTTGGCATCCATTGTATTGATGTTCTCCTTCTCGAAAAATACCGATATGTTCTTCTCCTTGAGTTGTCTAATGTACTTTAGGCAATCCAGAGTATTACGAGCAAATCGACTAATGGACTTGGAAATAACTAAATCTATTTTACCCTCCATGCACTCATCTATCATACGGTTGAACTCTTCACGTTTTTTTGTGTTAGTGCCAGATATGCCGTCATCTGCAAATATGCCTGCAAACTCCCATTCAGTATTTTTCTTAATAAACTCTGTATAATGTGCAACCTGCACCTCATAGCTTGAATTCTGTTCTTCAGTTTCTGTAGAAACACGGCAATAGGCAGCAACACGCAGTTTCTTTATTATCTCTTTTGCGGCTGTACTTCCAACTCTTTTTCGTGCTGGAATTACAGTTATATTTTTCTCTGCCATATTAAACCTCGCTTTCTATCAGACTATATAAATACTCTGCCCGTGCTATAGGCTCATTTGGAAGTTTTTCTTCTGCCTTTCTCATCTTAAATCGTTCTATAGGGGAGGGGGAGGTAAAAGCCGCAAGCTCTACAATCCTTCCTAAGTCCTTAGCACGTTTATTTCTAACTTCTTCGGCCTTATCAAATGTTTCCTTATCTATGATTGCTGGATATATATCATTCCCGAGATAAAGGACATTTTTTAATATACGTCCCATCACTGAATGGGTCTTTTCAATACCTGCCTGTTCGCCAGCCACTGTAAGGGATAGTCCTGATATGTATTTTTCAAAGAACTCCTTTACTTGACCTGCTGCCTTTTCATCGACAGTAACAACCCCATCCGTAATTGTATATCCGTATGGTACATAGGCCATTTATCTCACCACCTTTTCTTTAAGGGAAAGACCACATTTCATTATAAATGTTAGCTCATCCCTTGAATTTACAATAATGTTGTCTACAAATTTTTCAAATGCTTCTTCTGTATAATCGCCATCAAACTTATCTTTCGCCACATAATCAAGAAGTAACTTTATCTCGTCTGCCTGTGAAGTACCATTAGTAAATGACATTACTAGATTCGTCTTCTCAGCAGTAAGATTTTTAATTTCAATATCCAAGGAGCTTCGTTCTTTGTTAAAAAGCGCTGGTTCAAGAAAGCCTTTCGTCATAAGTCCAATAAGAGTATTGCGTTCTTCGGTTAATTGCTCCATGCGCTTATCTATGGCATCAATTCTTTCAAGGTCACATTCTTCGTCAATTTTGTTTATTGAATTGTAAAGTGGCTCTAGGATTATCTTTCTGCTGAACGCCAGTTTATTCATCATCGTTGTAAATGTGGCTTTTATCTCTCCATCACGTAAAAATAGCATGGAACAACTGTCCTTGTCTTCAATGTGCCCTATGCAACTCCAGGCTATATAACTTCTACCAACAGAATAATTTGTTTTTCTCCTAAACTTGGAACCGCACTCTCCACAGATTATTCTTCCACTCAGTACATATCTGTTTTGATAGGCATTCTTAGCAAAGGAATTATTACGACTCTTTGCTCTTTCTGCTATCAGCTTTTGAGCCTTAGAAAATACTTCTCTACTGATAATAGGCTCATGGTGATTCTTACAGTAAAACTGATCCTTCTCGCCATTATTAATATGACGGTTGAAGTTGCTGTCTGTATATGTCTTTTGAAAAAGGACATCGCCTTTGTATTTTTCATTTCTGAGCATTTCAATTATCGTACCTGAACTCCAATGATTACCTCTTCTTGCAGGAATCTTATCCCTGTTCAGACCTTTTGCAATAACACTTCCACCTTTACCTGAAAGGCACTCTGTAAAAATGCGTTTTATTACTTCAGCTTCCTCTGGAATAATAACCATCTCACCATTAACATTTGCATAACCATAAGGAGGGCTGCCAATAATGTAACTGCCGTTTTGAAATTTCTTAGTAATTGACCATGTAGTATTTTGCGATATTGACGCAGACTCTTCAGCAGCAAACCCAGATAAAATAGAAAGCATCAATTCACTTTCCATATCACCCGTATTCAGATTTTCTTTTTCAAAATAAATATAAACACCGATATCCATTAGGTGCCTTACCAGCTCTAGGCAATCCGTGGTATTTCGTGCAAAACGGCTGATGGATTTGGTTATGATAAAATTGATCCTATCATTCTCACAATCACGAATCATCCGGAGAAGTTCAGGTCGTTTTTCCTTCTTGGTACCTGATATCCCTTCGTCATAATAAAGTCCGGCAAACTCCCATTCTGGATTGGATTTAATATAGTTTTCATAGTGTTCCCGCTGAGCTTTAAGGCTTACCAGTTGTTCATCACTATCCGTTGAAACCCTAGCATAAGCGGCAACTCGAAGTTTGTTTTTAGATAGCTGTGATCTGGGAAGTTCATCTATTTTCGTTATCTTTTTCATCATCTCACCTCACTTTCTTTCATTACATATATCACTCAAAAGTCCACTAATAGCAAGGGTTTTATGACATAATCTCAGCTAACTTTGGAGAGAACTTCTGGCGGTTTAATGCTGATATTTTGTGTAGTTCGTCATCTGTAATTTTGCCCTCTCTATGCAGCATAGCGACAATGCTCTCTGCTATATAAAAGTCATATTCATTTTGTAATTGCTCATCTGTTATCTGTTCAATCTCACCCTTGATAGGACAGCCATCTTTCACTTCAATAACGTTCATAAAAAAACACCTCCTACCTGGTAGCCACGGCGGGAGGTGAAATCTGATGTTTTCACTAATCTTTTTTGTAAAAATCGCATTCATAACCATCGGCATTAAGGAGTAGCCCCTTTGCCCAAGGAGGAACTCTGCCCATCTGCTCACATACACTATCTATGGACATTCGAGGTCCTGCCTCAATGATTACTTCATCATGCACATGAGCCACAATGCTACAATTACGGAGTGTCTTCATGGCATACATTAAAATATCACGGGAGATTCCCTGAACAATGTTTTCTACAAATTTAGGGCCATAACTTTCAATACGCTCCCATTTCTTTGTCCCACCTACACCTTCATAAGTCACGGACTCACCACCGAAGATATTTTCATCGATACGAGGTTTTACATAGGCAAGCTGTCTGCCGGAAGGAAGAACAATGAATAACATTCCACTCATGCAATGAAACTCAATGTTATTCGTTTTCTGTGACTTATTTTCCTTAATGCATTTCTTAACAACAGAGTCAACATCCCACCAGAACTTTACGATGTTTGGATTGGATGCTCTCCAGGCATTTACAAGAGGTTTCAATTCTTCCTCTGCAAGTCCCATCTCCAATGCACCCATAGCCTTCAATGAACCGACTGATCCGCCATATCCAAGTGCTAATTCTGCTATTTTTCCTTTTTGCCTTAGATGACCGTTCACACCATGCTTTTCAACAGGAACTTTAAACATCTGAGATGCAGATGCACAATAAATATCACCGCCGCTTGCGAATACTTCGGTTCGCCATTCTTCACCTGCAAGCCATGAAAGCACACGAGCCTCAATAGCAGAAAAGTCTGCAACGATAAACTTATTGCCGTCCTTTGGCACAAAGGCTGTGCGGATAAGCTGTGAGAGGGTGTCCGGTATATCTTCATAGAGCATTTCAAGAGTTTCATAATCACCACTTTTTACTATGCCTCGTGCCTCTTTTAAATCCGGCATATGGTTTTGCGGCAGGTTCTGTAATTGCACAAGCCTTCCTGCAAAGCGGCCAGTTCTGTTTGCACCGTAAAACTGGAACATACCTCTGGCACGAGAATCTGCACAAATAGCATTTTCCATTGCCGTATATTTTTTTACAGATGATTTTGCAAGTTGCTGACGGAGCTTAAGAACTTCAGCCAAAGGCTCCGGTGCATCCTTCAATAACTCTGCCACAGCTTTTTTACCAAGTGTATCTGTTTCTAGCCCGTTATCGGAAAGCCAGCCTTTCATCTGTTGTACCGAGTTGGGATTATCAAGTTCTGTTAATTGCTGCATTGCTGACATCAGTTTTTCATGAGAAATCTCATCCATAGCAATAGCCTGTTTTACAAAATCCATATCCACCCTTATGCCACGATCATTGATTTCCTGGTCAAGATGGTATTCATCCCATATATCTTCTGGCACAGGAAACTTTATAAGCCTTTGTTGTATCTGGATTTCTGTTTCAACGTCACGCTTGTTATAATCCTTAAACCTCTGCCATTTCTCCTCATCATTACTTGGCAGATTACGAGTTCTGCCACTGTTTGATTTAGTAGGAGTACACGGAACACAAAAGTATCTTATAAGGTCTTTGCCTTCGGTCAACTTTTGCTTTTCAAGGCCAAGAACAGCACCCACACCTTCCAAAGAAAGGGGGAGTCCCATATAAGCAGACCACACCATAGAACATTTCCAGGATGCAGGGTTTAGATATCTTGCTAGTTCTTTTGATAGTGGATGGTTGTTGTGAAATGGGTCAAGGTTTATCCCTAAATCGGATAAATACCTTGATAGGCAGATACGCTCAAATTGAGCATTGAATGCCCACTTGGTTACTTCTTCATCGGTTAAGGCATCTAGGATTTCTTTCGGTATTTTTTCTCCACTCACAAGGTCAACCACCATAACCTCTCCACCGTCAATTGAATATCCGAACAGTAATATTTCAAAATCATCTGCCTCCACATAACGATAAACTCCGCTCTTTTGTAGATTAACAGATGAGTAGGATTCAATATCGATTTCCAAGTTCTTCATAGCACTCCTCCATTCCTAAAAGAAAAAAGGTGGCAGAGGGAAAACCTCCACCACCGCAATGTCATCGTTCCTTTTAGGCAAGGAAGTCATCATCTACAAGAGTAGTAAAATCATCTGCTGCAGAGGTCTTGCCACCGAGAGGTTCGCCATCCTTAATCTTTTGAATGTTCCCAAGACCACAAGCTACACCCTTATTGCCGTTGGAGTTGAATGCATAGAAGTTAAGAGAAACTCTTCCATAACAACCGCTGTACACTTCACTGCGATCCATAATAGGTTTAACTCTTTTATCTACAATCTGCGGAGCTGTAATGCTGTTTGCATTGATAAAGTAATGCCCCTTATATGCTTCATCATCACGCTCTACATCACCATCACGGAGCGGAAGTTTAATGGTAGCTTTATTCGGTTTCTTACCACCGAACTTTGCAATACCTTCTTCAATAGCTGCATCGATGGCAGCATTTACTGCATTAATAGTTTCTTTATCATCCTTTGGAATGAGAACGGATACGCTGTATTTCTCAGCACCGCCGTTAATAGATACTGGCTCCCATCCGTGGAAGTAAGAGAGTCTTGTGTTTACACCTGTGATAACCTTTGTTTTATTAGTGTTATTTGCCATAATATTTAATCCTCCATTATTTCGTTAAATTCGTTTTTTGCATCTGCTACGTTCATAGCCGGTCTTTTATCCGAGTTGGGAACAAGAGTCGGCTTGCCCGGTGGTTTATAAATGAGGCTTCCTAGAATTTCCTCAAACTTGGTTTTACCCATCAGTTTTTGCATCTCTGTCATAGGGATAAGGCTCTTACGGTAAATGTCTTTAAATCCGCTTGCCACAGCTTTTTCTGCGATGACATTTTCATCTTTGTATTTGCGAACCGAGCGACCTTCCACAACTTTAAAACCATTCCACTCTTTGCCGTGGTTTACTGCAGCGTCTGTTGCGTATGCTGTTATTTCATTTGCCCATTTAGTAAGGTCGGGAAGAACAAGTAAGATTTCTTCTATTTCAGCATCCGTCAGAAGAGGTGGCATCTTGAATTCTTTCTCTGCAAGTTTTAGCTTTTCTTCGGCTCTGGCCCTACATTTGTTTGCCGCTTTACAGAAAGTACACCATGGACCGGGAATATATTCGCCCTCGCCGTTATAGGCTTTTACTGCCTTTGGCTTAAGTTCCTCTTCTGCCCAATCTTTAAGTTCATCTACCGGCACAGTCCATGTGCTGACATTTTCTCTTCTTGGCTGGAAAATCGTCATTGACACTTCGTTGATATCATAAAGGCTGTCATAGATTTCAAGAGCACCTAAGGCATACAGTTTCATCTGAGGATTGTCCACAGCATCTACAAGCACACCCATGCCATATTTGAAATCCACTATGTGAAGTCTGTCATCTGAAATGATTAAACAATCTCCAGTACCAAAGCCGTCTGGCACATAACAGGAAAAATCAAGGCGCTGTTCGATAAGGACGATAGGATCATTGCAGATTTGCTTTGCAAGCTCCACCTGTTCCATAACGAAATCAACATAGGCATCCGTACATTCTTCCATCTCATCCGAGTCATATTCTGATATAGGACGCTTACTCCTTATATGAAGTGCCTTTTTTAGTTTGTGTTCACACAGGTCATGAGCCGCTGTGCCTTCTTTTGCTGCCTCACCACTTTGGTCTTCAAACTCCAGTTCAAGTCTTGCAGAGGGTTGGCAGTTAAGCCACCTGTGGGATGAGGATGCAGATAATATTGCATGATTACCCATTTCCAAGACCCTCCGCATCTTTCAAGATGTCAGCGTAGTAAGCCTTGTCAACCGCACTTAACTTGTCTGCACCATACTTTTGAATGAGTCCTCGCACTTCGGCAGTAAACCCAATCTGGCTCTTTTCAGCAAGTACCATACGCACTTTTTCCAGTGGGATATCCGGCTCGTTTGCTGTTTCTGTCTTTGTGGCAGGCACTTCTTTGGGAGCAGAATCACTTTCTGCCATTGCATTACAAACCGCCTGTATGCTGTCAGCAAGACTTCGCATATCATTTACCACTTCAAGCAGTAATTTTATTTTGCTCAAGGTCAGTTCCTCCTTTCGTCATTTCACAGATAGATAGTTCCTCGATGCTATCTCCAGGGATCACAATCGTTACACGCTGTTTACTCCCTAAAAGAAAGCGAAGAATTCGTTCCCTTACGGACACATTACGGTAGGTAACAAGTCCGCCTGTCTGTGGTTTCTTAGAAACACTAATTTTGAGATTGTGTTTCATATCCATCACCTCTTTCCAAAGGGCGATTTATTTGTTGCCCTCTACCTAGTAGCCACGGGAGGTAATAGAATCTGACGGTTTAGAAAAAAAGAATGCCTACCAAAGAGAAATACTCCTTGATAGGCAATCTTACTAGTTCTTATTTCAAGAGTTCATTGACCCTTTTTTGTACCGAAATGTAGTCATAACCGGCATTTGTAAGTTTGTTTTTTCGATCTTGTCCGTTACCCCAATCGCCACGAATGACTTCCTTTGCGATGGCATCAATAGACTTTTTACTAGATAACATTTCATTGACCTTTGATTGCACTGCCACATAATCATAGCCTGCATCCGTTAAGCGTTTCTTTCGTTCTTCACCATTACCCCACAAGCCTTGAATGACTTCCTTGGCCAGCGTCTCGATCGATTTCTTTTCTGTAGGAGCAGGTATATTTTCTTCTTTACCAAGATGATTAAGCCCTGCACTTTGGATAATCGCTTTGTAATCTTTATAGGCATAGTTCATGTCTAAGTTTCCTGAGTAACCACTTAGTTTACCTTTGCTTGTGTACTGCCAGATACCATGACGAAGAGTCGGTTCTTTATTAGACCACTGAGCGACCCAGAAATCATAAGGTTCTAGACGATCCAGTTCTGTTAAATCTTGAAACCAAGAACTAGACGCATAGATGCCGGCGTAATAGCCAGCACTTTCTACTGTTTCACAAAAGCCTACTAAAGCATCGGAAATGGCTTTCTTGCCACTTGGTCGTTGATGATAATTATCCTCTGTATCAATAAATACAGGGTAGGAGATGGTCTTGCCTTTGATAATTTCTAGGCATTTCTTCGCTTCTGCTATGCCCTTGGTTTTGGTATTGGCACAGCTGTACCAGTAAACACCGATAGGAATACCTCTCTCGTGAAAGGCTTTGTAGTGTTGTTCAAAGGCATCATCCTTGTGCAAACTTACTCCTGTACCGTGGCCCGTATATCCTGCTCGAAGGATGACAAAATCAACTTCTTTTGCAAGTTGGTCATAGTTAATCTGACTTGGTTTTTGCCACGTACTAATATCAATTCCTTTAGTTTTCATGATTATTCCTCCTCGTTCTTTTTATGGAGCTGCTTTAATACATCTTTTAGTTTTTCTGGGATAGGTAGTCCAAGGTGAGCTGAATTTTCTAACAGCGAAATTCCCTCATTTGATAGATAGAAGAAAACAATCGCTGTTCTTAGTACGCTCCCATCACCAATCACATAAACGTCTAAAATATTGGCTACACCCACTAAAACAAAAATCAGCACTTTACGGCTGATTCCGATAAATCCCACTTCACTTGATAGGGTCTTATCAGCGATTGCACATAAGACACCTGTTAGATAGTCGATGACTACAAAGACTAGTAGCGCATATAAAAATCCGTCTGCTCCTCCTAAAAACCATCCGAAGAATCCACCGATTGCTGTTATCACAACTTGGATCCAGTTCCATATTTCTTTCATTTAAAATTCCTCCTTTTGATGAAATAAAAAGAACACCTACTTTTGCAGATGTTCCTTTGATTACTCTATTTGTTTTGGTAGCCACTCCCAGAGTCTTAAATCCTCCTGCCCTAGTGACCACATACACATGCCTCGAAGTTTCCACCGATAAGCTGCTTCATTTGCCCAGTACACAAGGCTATCCACATCCTGATAATAAAGAATGGAAAATCCGTCACCATCACCTAAGAAAATACGAGATATCCAGATGTTAATATCCCTTGGAATGATGGTGACACTGTAGTCCTTTCCGCACTGAATGGATGGCATCATATCTGAATGAAAAAAATCATAATCTAGGGAGATGCTTTCACTTCTTGTGGCTGATTCTTCAAGGTCTGCTGTTAAAGTAAACACTTGAAACTCATCATCCCAAGAACAGTTACTTCTTGATAGCCGACCATAAGTTTTAAATGTTCCATCTGGCATAAGCACGTCAAAGCGTTCATAAGGCTCATAGGTCCAAGCATCGCCTAAGCGAAGCAACTGGCAATGGACTTTATTATCCGAACGAATACCTGCATACCCTGTCACATCCGAGCAAGTGGCTGTAAAGCGCAGTGTATTGGATGCAGAGGAATAGACCCGCACTTGATTGCCACGCTTTCGAATTTCTAGAGTGTAAAAGCTTGGATTCGATCGAATGTTTGCGGCCGATGTTTTTGAAAAGCTAGTGGCATAACTACCTTTTAAAGTAGAACCTTCATACAGTTCAATACGCTGGTTATCATAATTAAAGCAACAATAAATCGTTCCAATAAAAACACCTACCTTGCCAATAAAGGTCTCAGGAAAAATAATCTGCGCCCTTAAATGTATATCTGAAAAATTGTTGTAGTTCCATGCTAACTGACCCTTACCCTCCAGTTGGGAATAGGGTCTATTCATCGAACTGCTTGTATCTTGCCAAACACTCCATTCACCCGATAAAGTTGTCCAGTAGCTTTGGGGGAGAGGGTTATCATCTCTAAAATCCTCATACCACACAAGGGCAGAATCTGCTTTTCTTCTAAGCATCTCAAGCGTCAACTTAAAACCAGTTGCAGGCCCTACCATATCACCATTTACATCTTTGAAATGTCTAGGAGCAAGGGTATATTCTGCTTCACCAACTGTTGGCTCCTCAGAAAATGAAGAACAGACTCTAAATCCATAAAACTGTGCACCCTTTGCCCCAAGCGAAATGGTGATGGTATGTGTTCCTTGAGAAAGGCTCACTCCTTTTTTCAGTACCGTCCAGAAAGTCGTTCTCCAATAAGGCCACCACAGTCTGTTTTCAGAAAAATCTACTTCATTTCCATCAAGGGAGATGTGAATACTATTCTTATCCCAAAAGGGAAAGCCTAGCTTTACTGCTACATCATAAGCACCTGCCTGAGCAAGCGTAAAATGATAGGTTGCCGCACCTTCATCCCCCAGTGTTGTGACGCTATTAGAAACAGAAACAACACCAGAATAACTATCCGGCATGGCATCATGATCCACATAAACAGTTCCAAAGGCTGACTTTTGTTGTTTGCCATAGGCCGTCAGATACTGTCTTCCATTGTAGCTTGCAGATAAGAGTGGATAGCTATAGCGAGTGGCATCTCTTCCTTCCATATAATCGTAGACATGCGGCAAAGCCCAAGGTACTTTATTCTCATCATCCCAGTAAGCCACGATGGGAATAAACGGTTGAGGAGGAGCATCGTCTGTGAAATTATAGGCTCCTGTCATCCAGTATTTTGCCGCATAGTAGGTATGAGACGTTCCTCGGTAGGCTTTTCCTAGGTTTTCTGGTGTGTCATAGATTTGCCAGTTCCAGCCATAAGCAGGCATTCCAAAGAAAATCTTGTCGGGATTCATCACTGTAACGGCATAATCATAAATCCCTTCAAGCCAGCTCCTTGGAGATACAGGTCCCGGTGCAGAACCTGACCAAGCCATACCATAACTCATAATTGATGCGGTATCGCAATAAGGGTCTAGGTCACCATAAATGCACCAATTCTCACCGCCTACAGAGCCATTCACGCTGGTCATACCGGGAAGGCAGATGTTCATCAGTTTACTTGAATCATGGGCTTTGATGGTGTTGTAAATATTTTTGAACATGGCGGTTGACTCAGCATGAGTGGAATAGTCATCGCCTCTTTCTAGGTCAATATCAATACCATCGCACCAAGGATACTTTTTCATAATACGAATAAGCTCGGATAGAAACAGTTCCTGAGCGCCATTCGTGTTATCTCTCAATGCTCTGAAAATACTATTTGCTCCATCATTGGCAATGGTAAGTAACCATTTGATGTGACGATAACGGTTAATGTAGGGGAGCATACTGCTGATGGTGACACCACTCTCAACAATTTCACCCGTAGCTCGTACCTTAAAAGAAAAAAGACCGATGGTATCAATCCGGTCTCCATATTTCTCTAAAGCTTCATACATCCGTGCATTTCCCATAAAAGTCCACACCATGATTTTCTTGCCTTTTAGTCGTTCCATTAGAATGGTTCACCTCCGTCTTGCATTTCCTGCATGGTAAACAGCACCCTTGCAGATTTCCCTTTTTCAAGGGTCACTTTGTGCTTTGAATCCCAGGCAGCACTGTATTGATAGAACCCCTCTTTGGGTTCGCTTGCTCCGTTTTTGGTACATGCTCGTGTAGATGCTAGGAGCGCCAAATCAACATCTTTTTCAATGGTTCCAGGGAAGAAGACCTGTTGCCCTCCTATACCTTGGCTTAGTTTCACTGTTCCAGCAGACATAGAAAGCTTTGGATAGATATGAATATCAAGTCCTGCAGAGGTTTCACCAACATTAAATAAAATAATGGTTTCCTCTGAACGGACCACACCATTAAACCAAACAGGATTCTTGATACTGCCATCTTCCTTTAGTTTTTCTAACCTGCTCTCTGTATGAGGTGCATAACCATTTAGAACAGGTCCTTCTTGTAACTGGATGTCCGTAAACCAAATCATGCCAGTGCAATCATAGAGGGTAGGTTTTATTCTTACACTCATGACACGATTATCTTGTTTTTTATTTATGACTTCTGCCAACCTTATAAATTTAACCTTAGCCATCTAACGTCCACCTTATTTCACAGGGATGACCTACCCATCCCGTGACCACTGACCCTGCTTGTAAAAAGAGATCCGTAATATAAAAAGTGCCTGTGCAATTTGTGACACAGACACGAATGGTAATGGATTTTACTTTAGAAGAGTAGCTTTCTGGAAGTATCTTTTCTGATGTTCTTGAAAAATAAGCCACCAATCCACCTCCTTAATACAAATCAATAAACCTTGTTTCTGTCGTTCCATCTTCATATTCAATAACCACTTCAATGCCAACCTGTGAGTCGCTACTCAGCTTTTCAAGGTTTTCAGATGCGATTTGTGCCGACAGCGTGTAGCTAGAACGATTCGCTGGATAGATGGTCTGAGCCATGCTCTTTGTCATATTTGCTACACCCATTGCTTTAAACGATGCAGTACCGCTCACACCGTTATCACCATCTACTTCAAAGCCTGAGTTAACCCAGTAAGCCATCCCATCATCACCACGAGAATTTCGCAGCAGATTAAAAGGCACCATTTCCCGGATATCATTGTTCGTCACCATACTTGTGCCTTCAAGAGAATCTGCCACGTTATCCCACTGGCTTGCAGAACTACCCAGATTTTTAAGGGTAGTAGATAGTTCTAATACTGTATTCCATGGTTCTTGTAAGTTGTATTCTCTTCGTATGACACGAGTGGTCACCGACAGTCCTAAATCCTTATCTTCTACATGAACATAATCGCCAAGCGACCATGCCTCATGCTCATAACCCGTTAAGACTGATAAATCCATTGCATTTAAGACATAAGAGATATTGGGTTTTGCATACTGAGCAAGCCTCATCTCGGTATATTCCTTCATCTGATAGGGATTGGTAAAGGAAGAACAATCAAGCGTTGATATTCGAATATCAGACGAATAAGTATGGTCCTCCACATATGCCTTTCCACCATTGATGTCTGCAAAAGTAAGGCCATCGCCACCAATGGCATAGAGCCTTGTCACAAGACTTCTGGTATCAACGACTCTTTTAATGCTCTTCATATTTTTCTTATAGGCGAACAATGCACCGCTATCCGTACCATAGACCGTTAAGAGATGGACCAGCCGATTGGGGCAATCAAAGACAAGGTCTCCACCGTGTAAGTCAGCAACCGTGCGAAGGATGGATAGTGCATTCTTTTCTGTACTCGTCCAGGTTCTTTTGGTTCGCACATTGACTGTGCCTACACTCCACTCTGTTCCTTCTAAGGCATAAGCCATGGAGACTTCAGCAGTTTCTGCATCAAATTTATGCTCTTCTTTTCGCACTGAAAAAGTCAGGTCATAAAACTCTGCCTCAGCATACACTTCTGTCGCTAGATTTCCTTCGCTATCTTTTGTATCCGTCAAAGTCCTTACTTTGTAGATGTCATCAACAATCTGAATTTTCTTTTCGCTATCAATAAATCCCCGCTTGGTATCACGGTAGGGAATCATAAAGGAGAGCGTATCCTCGCCATTGATTTCACTGGTTACTACAATGTTATAAGCATTTTCTAACACAGCCTCCCAAGCCCCATTTGAATCCAGTACGACCGGTCTTGAAAAACCAATCCTCTCATAAGGTGACTTTGGAATATCATATAGTCTGATATCAATAATTCGAGGGGTCTTACTCGTATCTGTGGTAGTAAGCGTGACCCTAAAACGAATGTATGCCTTATTCGGAGATACCAGTTTTCCATCAAGTGCGATGGCTGCCCAATCACTCCAATGAACAAGGTCATCGCTTGTTGAGGTTTCTATTGGCCCAACTGCAGTTACCCCAGAAATATATTCACTGGTAACAGAGACCCGACCTGTGCCAGACAGATTACAAGATGCCGGAGCCGTATATAGTGTTCCTTCCGTTGGATAGACACCTTCTGTTTCCCTTAAACTCACGACTCTCGGTACGCTAAGGGCGTCAACAGTACCACCCATATCACCACCGTTAGTCAAAAGAGACCCATTGAAATAATCAATCAAATCATCCGTTGTAAGACTGGAATCCATATCAAAAAACCAGTCATCAAATCTTCCTGCATACCAATAGGCATCCGCATGCATGCCCATAATGATGTCGGCCGTACAAGAGGGGTTTAGTGAGCCTGTAAAGGAATAGGTCGGGGATACCCAGCTTATTTCATTCGTCCTATCTCCTAGTACAATCCATGCATTTTTATTGTTTGGCTCTATGACCATGCAAATAAAATACACACCACCATTGATAAGTGAAAAAGGCGGTGTGGTTGTTTGGTCGAGTATGAGAGAACCACTAGCGTTATAAAGCATGATTCTAGGTCTGCCTGCAAAGAGCGACAGGTAAAAGATTGGCTGACCAGGACCATAGCGCGTATTTAATATGGGGCAATAGGTATTTCCTACCGAATAAGTAGTCGGTATCATCCAACCGCCAACAAGGATTCGTTCTCCCATCTCCGAAAAGAAAGTACCATCATTGGCCACTTTAAGGTAGGTTTTTTCTGTAGCGGGATTGTTGATGTTGATTCGGATTTGTCTCCCTTTTTGGCCACTTAGAAGGCTCGCAGTTGTTCCTAGATAATTGACAAGCTCTATTTTTCTGTCTAACCCAGAAGAGTCTGCAAGATAGCCATATTCATCAACTGATACATCATTAAATCGCCACAGTCCAGATTTTGCATATTCGACTGGGAACTCTCCCGTAAAATCTGTCTGTTTATTTAATATTGTTTTTAGTGCCACTGGATCACCTCCATCTACTGCGAGCCTTTATTTCAAGTGCTGTAAACACAGCATTATTCGTTGTTATTGCTAGGGTATTCGTGCCCACATGAAGACTTGTAAAATCTATATCCTCTAGGTAAGGCAAAGCGTTTCTTAAGATGATCCCGTTTTCGTCTTCCACATAAGCCGTCATCTTATCTGTATCAATGACAAGGGTTTCTTCTGCCAAAAGTACAGCATTCACTATTTTCATTTCCAAGCCATTGGTTGTAACAGAAATAGAATTGTTCACACCCGATGTGATGATTCCCTTCAAGCGATACATAGGATTGGATTCAACATTGCCGGTCTGTCTTAAAATCGTGTGACTTCCTTCGCTTTCTATTAAATAATTTTCATCCGTAATGGCATAAGCAAATGGGTCAGGGCAGAAAAACTTCAAGTTGAAACTTCCTGCAAAACGAATGAGTCGTTCACAGTCCACTTTTTCATTCAGCCTTGCCATAAAATACCTGTCTGGTACATCATCAAAAACAAGTTCTTTTAACCCTTGCATGGGATCAAGCCATGTTGAAAGTTCATCAAGCGTACTCACCAGAGCAGAAAAGCTATGCTTGGGATAGATATTGCAAGCTACATTGATTTCTCGGTAATCAAAATCAGCTCCAAAGTCTGTCACCCCATACTTTCCAGGTACGTTGGTGGTGAAATTTCGCATTCCTCCACAGACCTGCCAGGAAGTGAGCCTGGCTTTTAGTCCCATGCTTTTTGAAGAAATATCGTCATATGAAAAACCCATCGGCACACCTCCTTATGTTGTAGAAAACCGACCCTGAGCACGAGAGCCTGTCTGAATTAAGTTATAAAGTTCCTGAGATACCCTTCTGATATCATCTTCACTTCGTACAATCATCTGCTGTACAGTAACTAGCGACCCACTGACACCACCTAGGGAAGAGGTCGCTGCATTTGAAATCACGCCGCCTACAGAAGTATCCACTGAAAAGTCTGTAGGCAAGGATGTACTCATATCACTGGCAAGACTGGTCATCACATCGTTAATATCCTCGCTCATCATTTCAGCTGCTTTTACAGCCTCATCACCGTTATCTTGGATAGAACCTGCAAGACCTTTCACAAGCATTTCACCAACCCACCCCATCTGTTTCGATGGTGATTTGATACCGAAGAAATCCTTGATGCCAGTCCAAATGCCACTAATCCAACCACTGACTTTATTCCATAACCAAGAAGCAAGGGATTGAATACCCTGCCATAACCCTTTTACAATGTTGCCACCCACCGTCACGATGGAACCCATGGAGTTTGTAAATGCTCTGACGATGCCACCAATAATCTGGGGCACTGCTTTTACGATTTCTACCACAATGGTTGGTAAATTCTGAATGAGTGCTACAAATAGCTGAACCCCTGCCATAATGATCTTGTCGATGTTTCCAATTAAGGCATTCACAATACTTGAAATGATTTGAGGTATAGCAGTCACAATGGTAGTAATAATGGTAGGTAGATTTTGAATCAGTGCAACAAGTAAGTCGACACCCACTTGTATGAGTTGTGGAATCGAACTTAAAATCCCATTTAATATTCCATCAATAATCTGTGGAATCGCCTCTACTATAGCCGTAATAATTTCAGGCAAAGCTGCAACTAGCGATGTTAATAACTGAATACCAGCATCTATAATCTGAGGAATTGCGCCAATGATAAAATCAACGATTGCCAAAATAATCGTAGGGAGAGCCTCAATTAGTTGCGGGATCGCCTCGAGAAGCCCCTGAGCCAAACCAAGTATTAACTGCAGTGCTGCATCAAGGAGCATAGGTAAATTATCCACCAAACCTTGCACAATCGTAGTAATTGCATTAACTGCCGCAGGAATCAGTTCTGGGAGAGCCTGCCCAAGACCATCCACTAAAGCTGCAATTAACTGAACGGCCGCATCCACTAGCAGTGGTAGGTTTTCAATCAAGGCATTGACAATTGTGAGAATGGAATCAACCGCTACCGGTATCAGGGTAGGGAGTAGGCTCAACAGTGCATTAAGTACCTGAGTAAATAAATCTGTCACCGTAGCAAGGAGTGTCGGTAACAAATCCGAAATCGCATCCAATAATGCTTCAATTGCTATAGGTAAAGCCTTTACGATATTTTCAATCACTGGAGTAATGTTTTTTACCACAGACTGAAAGGCATCCACCATGTTTTTACTGAGTTGTTCCATATCCGCATCGGCATTTCCAAAACCAACTAAAAGATTTTGTAAAGCAGATTCGAAGGCATTCAAGGATCCAGAAATAGTCTCCTCTGCCTCAAGAGCAGTCGTACCAGCAATGCCCATGCTTTCTTGAATGACATGGATGGCAGAAACCACATCGGCATACGAAGAAACATCATACTCAATGCCAGAGATAGCTTTCGCATCGGCAAGGAGTCGCTCCATTTCACTTTTTGTACCACCATATCCAAGTTTAAGGTTATCCAGCATGGTGTAATTTTGCTTAGCAAAACCCTGATAGGCATTTTGAATGGATTCCATGTCTGTACCCATTTTATTGGCATTGTCAGACATATCAGTAATTGCCATATCCGCATATTTAACGGCTTTTTCAGTATCTCCTCCAAGAGAAGAAATAAGGCTTGCAGAAAAGGAAGTGACGGTTTCCATGTAGTCATTGGCAGAAAGACCCGCCGTCTTATAGGCATTCGATGCATAGTCTTGTAACTGCTGAGAATTCTCTTTAAAGAGAGTATCTACACCACCGACTAATTGTTCGTAATCGGCATAAGCGGAAATGACTTCTTTACCAAGTTTGACAGCCGCCGCACCTGCTGCAACAGCAACTGCTCCCATCGCAATGCCGATAGATTTTAGAGTTGTACCTAAGCCTTTAAACTTAGATTCGGATTTTTCAGCAGAGTCAGCTGCCTCATCAATCTCTTTTCCCATATCATCTGCACTGTCGGTGACATCGTTCATTTCACGGTTCATGTCATCGAGAGCATCTTCAGCATCATCATAATTGGAGTTTGCTTCTTCAAGAGCAGCATTATTGCTACTTAACTCTCGCTCCATATTGTTGAGTGCCGCCTCAGCATTGTTCAATTGAATCTGCCAGTTTTGTGTTCTTCTATCGGTTTCTCCAAAGGAGGTAGCTGCATTTTCTAGAGCCGACCTCAAGGTATCAATTTTGCTTTTTTGGGTTTCAATCTCTTTGTTGAGGACTGAATTTCTGGCGGAAAGAGCCTGGACAGACTTATCGTTTTTATCAAATTCTGAAGCTACCAGTTTCATTTCAGAGCCAAGTACTTTAAAGGAACGATTGATATCGGTTAATGCTTTCTTAAATTCTTTCTCGCCTTCAAGACCGATTTTCAAGCCGAAATTATCTGCCATGCTTTCCACCTCCTTTGTCAGATTCCATCAGGGATAATGTCATCGATAAACATCTCTCTTTTTGGTTTTGCCAGCCCCTGATACTGTTTGTGACACTCCCACAAGTCTAGTAGCAAACCAAACGGCATCAGCCAAAATTCATCTATGGTCAGATGTAATACGCTGATGCCGTAATATAAAAGCCTCGTAAATAACTCTTCGTCACTTACGGGGCTACTGCGTTTTTTGGGCTTTCCTCACTGAATACATTTCTTTTTGCACCCTTGTAAAGAGCATTCATAATTGCCTCTTTGTACTCTGCCAAATCAATCGGGCTTGTGAGAATTTCCACCTCATCTTCGGTCAGTAATTCCTTCGGTGCATCCTTATGCTTGATGTTGTAGACAAGGGTACTTTGATTGGCCAGTAAGGTAATCAACCACACAATCTCTGAAAGTGCCATCTCAACATTCTCAGACTTCATTAGCTTATCGCCTAGGTTTTCAAGACCACCATATCTTCCTGCGATTTCCTTTGTTGCCTTTGTAGTAAGTAGTAGCACATATTCATCGCCACCAATACGAATGCTTGCTGTTCGTTCGTTATCCATGAATTATCCCTCCTTATACTGTGTAATCCGGTTCATAGACTTCTGTATACCAACTGCTGATAACCGATGCCGGTACATCCTTATCGCCTTCGGTCACTTCCGCTTTCCAGGGATGTTTACCGCTTGTATCCGGCTTGTTTCTTCGGAGAACCGTACCTTCAATTGTTGGTGTTGAGAATGTAATACTGTCACCTTTTGTTGCTAGGTTTGTCGCAGGAATACCGAATTTCACTCGATAGAGCCAATAGTATTTATACTTGCCATTGGATTTCTTTGCTCTAAAACCAACAGCCACAGGATCCCCGCCATCTTCACTGTTAGAAACCACAACGTTGTTCTTATCAACCGTGACTCCGGTTAAGGCGGCTGCAGTAGTCGAGCCAATATCATCCACTCCAAGAGAGATAGTGCCATTTTTAAATTCTTTAACGATTTCTGCCGCACCATCATCTGCATAGAGAGTTGCCTCTGCCAGTTCAACAGATAACTCTGCTGAGATTGCTTTTGCCAGCTGAGTGGGTGTGCCATAGATTTCTTCGCCATTTTCATCATCTGTGATGGTCGCATAATAAAGTTTATCCAGACCAATTGTTGCCATTTTTAATTACCTCCTATTTCGTAATGTTTGGCTACATCCACGTTGTAGTGGTAATAGCCCGTATCATCTTCAAAGCCGATGTAGCTCCGTGCGGTTATGGTGAAACTGGAATCCAACAATAACTGCACCACTTGATTTTTTAACGCTGTATAACTGCCTTTGCTATAAATTGAAATCCGTGCCTCTTGAACATCCATGCATGGTAGATTATCCGAATGAAGGTCAAAGCTATCGCTCATCGGAACAATCACCATGTACTTACCAGGAGCCACATCTGAAAACACTCCTGTTTCAATCGGAACGTCTAGTGTTTCTAAAACTACTTGTAAGTCCTCTAAAATACTCATAGCTTTTTGACCTCCTCTTCAAAAGTGCTTTTCATAACTGAAATACACTCTGATTTGGAAGCACTCCTAGCGGGTTTCAAAAAAGGCTTTGCAGGTTGACCGTGTTTGCCATACTCAAGGATGTTTGCTATTTTTGCGTTACTCTCACCATCAGGCCTTGGTTCAGAAAATCCAATTTTTATATTGTGGTTTCCGTTCCTATCTAATCGTACTGATGTAACACCGAGTGCTTTTTCAAGTTCACCCGTTGAGCGTGATTCATGCTTTGTACCTTTACCGATTACAGCAGAAAGATTGCTCTTCGTTCGTTTGAAAACGACTTCACCACCTGCTTTTAGCACCTTTTCTGCAACAGGGTCAAAGTCAGAGCCAAGCTTTGAAACCTTAAGTAGAAATTCATCGGGCATTTTAATATCAACTTTTGCCAACGCTACTCACCACCTTCTTAGCCAATACTTCTGTATACATCCCTCGACCTTTTACGTTTTCCACCGATGTAATATCAAATAATTCTCTTTCACACTCGATAAAATGCTCTGTGGTTACCAGCACTCCAGGAATGGCACGAAATCTAAAGAGATCCGTAGCTTCAGAAAAAGCAGCGAGGTTAGCCCAGCGCTCACTACCATGACGCCCTTCCCGGTAGACTCGAATCGAAGCAATCACGGTTTCTGATGTTGTCGCAAATCCCTCACTATCTTTCGTTGTTGTAATTGCTTTAATATCAGCAAATTTATTCATTTTTCCAAAACTCATCTCTTACACCTTCCAATCCCGATCAAGTCGCAAAAGAAGATTGACCGTATTCCACACCTGCTGACCGGCTTGCACATTGTCAGCAAAGAAGCCACCCGTACTGCCATCTCTACTTTCATAGAAATGAGAAGAGAGCATAATAACAGCCTGCTCAGTAGTAGGCGGCATAGGATTGTCGCTATAGAAATTTTCTGGTACATGCTGATAACTTTCGGCATAACTGACAGCAGCGGTGATGAACATCTCTAATAGTTCGTCATCAGCGTCATGCTCTAAAATCAAGTTTGCTTTTACCTTTTGAATCAGTGTCATACCGCCACCATCCTTTCTCTTTTTAATCAGCTTCCATGAGTCCTGCTGTTTGAAGCTTTAGAAGCAAGGCATTAAAATCAGCAACTAAACTCGTAATATCTTCTGCCACACTAGGTGCTTGGTTTTCTGTAGGAGTAAAAGAAGAAGGGAGACCTGTTACGGTTGCTCCCTCCTTAATCTCTAATGTTCCTGCGATGACGGTTTTATCTCCGCCTTGTTCGGTGTAGTTTTTTGTGTTGTAATCCATATCACACCTCCGTTAGGCTTTCTGCTGAAGAACCTTGATTGCTTCAGGTAGTACTAACTTGCCATCCACACGTTCTTTAGCTACAAAACCGACCATGCCATTACCTGCAAACAGCTCACGAAGTTCTGCAAAGGAACGAGAACCACGATCTCCAATGTTGTAATAAGACAAATCGCCAAAGATAATGGTCTTAGCACCTGCCTCAATGGTAGGCATATAAGCAGATGTATAAACAGGATAGCCAAGTAGTTTATCTGGTTCACCTGCAACAAGTGCCGGTTGCCACATATAGGCACCATTACCGTCTTTCAGTTTTCTAAGCGTAGCAATGGTCTGATCATTTAAAATAAAGACTGCATTCTTACGGTATGGACGTTTCAGTGAATACACTAGATTGATAACTTCATCTGCTGTAATTGCTGTCGCTGAGGCAGCAGTCACACCTACTTCAGCACCACCACTTGCAGCTAGAATGCCCAGCGGTTTTCCTGTGCCATTACCATTAATGAAGGCATCTTCTTCGGCATTTGCCAGAGCCTTATAAAACTCCTTAATAATGTAATTCTCAAGCTGGAAGGCATTATCATAAAGCAGCTCTTCAGTCACCTTGACTGCCACATGAAGTTTATGGGCATCCAGATTAATCTGAGAGAATGTAGCATCGCTAAAGGTCAGTGCTTCACCTTCATCAATCCATGCAGCTGCAGGTTTTGTAGCTGCAATATTGATTTTTCGCTCACCTGATGTGGTAATTCTGTGACCCAGCTTACGAATGATATTCTCTTCTTCCAGACCATCAATCAATCTGCTGTCGTATTCTTCGGGTACGAGATAGCCACCATCTGCGTCTACCCCTTCTTGTAGAACATTGGATACATTACGGAAGTTTGAGCGAAGGGCTGAAAGCATAGCAGTCTTATAAGAATCAGCTGCTCGGCCAGTTTTATTTTCACTGTTATCCAGTCGACCATTCATCGGATTTTCAATGATTGGCTTGCTGACAGGTTTTTCAAGTTCAGCCTCGATTGCTTCACGTCTTTCCATGCGATGGATTTCATTGGTAAGTTCAGAAATTTCATCTTCCATGGTTTTATAGGTAGCATCATCTTCTGCGGATAATGTGCCATTCTTGGTTTTATGAGTGTCCAAGAACCCGTCCATCGTTTCAATAAGCTTTTTGCGCTTGTTACGCATTTCTGTAATCGTCATAGTAAAATTCCTCCATTTACATATATTTTTTGATAATTAAAAGTCGCTCCTTGAGTTCATCAATTGAGCGCCCTTGGGGTTTGGCAGATTCCTCCGCCTGAATTGGTTTATTCTTTTCTGCCATTTTGTTAAGTAGGTTAGTTGCCACTGCTTTTCTAGAAAACGCATAGGCAGAAAAAGTGGGTTCGGATTGTTTCTCATCCTTTAGCACATCGTCTGCAAAGCCAAGTTCTATGGCTTTGTTGGCATTCATCCAGGTTTCAGCATCCATCAGATGAGATAGTTTGATGCGAGATATTCCAGTCTTAATCTCATAGGCATTGATAATGCTTTCTTTCACCTCATCTAACATCTCAATCGCTCGTTTCATGTCTTCATGATCGCCCATCGTGATGGTTGCCGGGTTATGAATCATCATGAGTGCTGTCGGAGCCATCAATACCTTTGTTCCTGCCATGGCAATGACAGAAGCGGCTGATGCTGCAATCCCATCAATCTTGACAGTTACCTCATCTGGGTAATCCATCAACATGGTATAAATCTGACTTGCGGCAATGCAATCTCCACCCGGTGAGTTAATCCATAAGGTGATGGGTCCTTTTTCGCTAAAGAGTTCATTTCTAAACATCTGTGGGGTCACATCATCATCAAACCAGCTTTCTTCAGCGATTGTTCCATAAAGCTCAAGAACTCGTTCTTCTTGTTCGCTTGCTTGGTTCTTCCATCGCCAAAACATCTTGTTCTTCATCCAAGTCTTCCTCCTTTCCATCCTCGTTTGTTTTTGCGAATGCACCTGCCTTTGTAAGAGGGAGCATATTACCGTTGACAAGGTACATGTCACCACCGTCCTCTGCTGGGATACGGTCTAGGTTTTCAAGTTCTCGAATATCATTGGCACTCATCCAACCGTTCTGCCTTGCTGTGGCATACCCGCTCATGCGACTAACATAATCCCCTCTAAGCAGACCTTCTACATTGAATCTAAAGAAGTATTTTTTCTTTTCTTCCGGTGTAAAAAGGGTGCGGGCTAGGGTTTGCTCCCAACGCACTACCCACGGGTCTAAGGTGTATTTCACAAACTCAAGGGATTGTTGCTCAATATTAGAAAAGCTCGACTTCTCAAGGTCGCCTACCATGTGAGGAGGGACTCTAAAAATCCGAGCAATTTCATTGATTTGAAACTTCCTTGTTTCAAGGAATTGTGCTTGTTCTGGTGAAATGGAAATCGGTGTATATTTCATTCCTTCTTCAAGCACGGCTATTTTATTGGAATTGGCACTGCCACCAAATTGCGACTGCCAAGCCTCTCTGACTTTCCCAGGCTCTTTAATCGTTCCTGGATGTTCAAGCACACCACTTGGAGCAGCACCGTTAGCAAAGAACTTGGCTCCATATTCCTCTGTTGCGATGGCTAGACCAATCGCATTTTTAGCCATCGCAATCGGGGAGTAGCCAACCAGTCCATCAAACCCGAGTCCGGGAATATGAAGTACATCGGAGGTACTAAGTTTTACTGTCATACCCTTCGTACTGTTCACATCATCTGCACCTCTGGTATATAAGTAATAGAGCTGCCCACTCTCATCTCGATGAACTGACATCCGATTTGGCATCAAAGGGTAGAGTCCTACAACTTCACCTTTGCCATTGCGAATAATCTGCGCATAACAATTCCCCCATAATAAAAGATGAGTCATCAATGTTTCTCTAAACACAAAAGAACTCATCTCAGGATTCGGTTCATCATGCAAAAGTCGATACAAGGAGTGGTCAATTGCTTTTTCCTTGCCACCATCATCTGTATAACGATAAAGGTGCAGAGGAAGCCCTGCTACTGCTTCAGCTAATATTCGAACACAAGAATATACGGCCGTCATTTGAAGTGCCGACCGCTCGGTCACTGTTTTACCTGCTGTGCTTGAACCCATTAAAAAGGTATAGTTGGAACTCACCGCTCTATCAGTAGGCTTATCTCTCGCCTTAAAAATGGATGATAAAAATCCCAAAACCAATCACCTCCCTCATATAAAGAGAATGCCTCGGTTGTCATAAACCGAAGCACTCGTATCATTGCCACAACGAATCGCTCGATCAAGAGCCATAATCGTTGCCACTGCACCATCAATCTTTTCTGATGATTTTTCCTTGTCTGGCTTGATGTTGCCTGCCGGGTCTGTTCGAACAAAAATGTTATCCATCATCCAACGAAGTACAGGATGCCCACCATGAGCAACCTTTTCTTCTAGCGTTAGTTTCATCAGTTCCTTAGTCGGTGGACTCATATCCTTAAATCCTTGACCAAAGGGGACAACAGTAAAACCCATGCCTTCTAGGTTTTGAACCATTTGTACGGCTCCCCAACGGTCAAAGGCAATCTCACGAATATTGTACTTTTCGCCAAGTTCTTCGATGAACTTCTCAATAAAACCGTAATGGACCACATTGCCTTCCGTTGTTTTAAGCTGTCCTTGCTTTTCCCAGACATCATAGGGAACATGATCACGGTTGACCCTGGCACTTAGAGTTTCTTCTGGCAGCCAAAAGTAGGGAAGAATGATGTATTTATCATCCTCATCTAGGGGAGGAAACACCAATACAAAGGCTGTTATATCAATGGAGCTAGAAAGGTCTAGTCCGCCATAGCATACCCTTCCAAGTAAATCCTCTTCATTTACGGCAAAGGCGCATTTATCCCATTTATCCATTGGCATCCAGCGAACCGCTTGTTTGACCCACTGATTAAGCCTTAGCTGTCTAAAGGCATTCTCTTCTGCAGGGTTTTGCTTGGCTGATTCACAGGCGGCTTTTACCTTATCAATCCCTACCGTTATGCCAAGGCTTGGATTCGCTTTTTTCCACACCTTTGGACTGGTCCAATCATCGGACTCATCTGCTCCATAAATAACCGGATAAAAGGTTGGATCAATCTTTCTTTTCTCCATGAGGTCTTTGGCTTTCTGATGGGTTTCATAGCAGATTGATTTTGTATCAGAGCCTGCTGTGGTGATCAGAAAATAAAGAGGCTGCGTTCTGGCATCACCAGAACCTTTGGTCATGACATCAAAGAGCTTTCTGTTGGGCTGCGTATGCAGCTCATCAAAAACAACACCATGAATATTAAAACCATGCTTCGAATAAGCCTCTGCTGAAAGCACTTGATAAAAACTATTAGTCGGTTGGAAAATGATCCGCTTTGTTGCCGATAAGATTTTAACTCGTTTACTTAGAGCCGGGCTCATACGTACCATATCAGCAGCCACTTCAAATACGATGGACGCCTGTTGCCTGTCTGCAGCGCATCCATAAACCTCGGCTCTTTCTTCGCCATCACCACAAGTAAGCAGTAATGCGACAGCTGCCGCTAATTCAGATTTCCCCATTTTCTTAGGAATCTCAATATAGGCTGTATTAAACTGCCGATAGCCATCTGGTTTCAGTGTTCCAAAGAGATCTCTGATAATTTGTTCTTGCCAATCAATCAGTTCAAATGGTTTTCCAGACCATTTCCCCTTGGTATGACTTAAACACTCAATAAAGTTGACCGCATAATCTGCAGCCTCTTTATCGTAGATAGAGTCATTTGCCATAAAAGGTGTCGGTTTATATTTCTTGAGCTTTCTAATTGCGGTCACCTCCCTTCAAAATGAGCATAAAAAATACAGCCTTAAGCTGTATGACGAGAGAAAGAGCGTCTGAACGCTCAAATCCCTATATTATTAAATTTGTTTATGATTTAATCTTTATCACCGTTTAAAATGAACTTCACATACTTGGCTTTTTCTTCTTCAAGAAAAATGACCAGCTCATAAAATTCCATCTCATCTGCGATTCTTTGGACTGCGTTCACATCAAACATATTGGTAAGGCCTGTATCTCGAATGGCAAGAATCTGCTCCTTTATCTTATCTGTCATCGTCAATCCTCCTGCAAAGGTCTTCTCCGTAAACAACGGATAAACTAGACCCGGTGTCCCAAGACACCATGATTGAACCGATATCATCTACGCCTATTACTGTTCCTTTTGTTCCAATAACTGGTGCTTGAATGTCATCCATCCTTAAAAGTTCTACACGGCATCCAACAGGATACTTTTCACGAAAATGATGTAGTCTTTCCTTACTGATTATCCTCATTTTTAGCTCCTCCTTTAAATGCCGATGAACCTGTTAGGTTTCTAAGCAGTATTTTTCGTTCTTCCTTATATTCTTTTCCGATAAAGCCAAGGCGCAGTAAAAAGCATCGGAATGCATATTTCTCATTCGGAGTTTCCTTTTCTTTTACCGTGATTCGTTTTTGATTCCTTGCCATCTCACAAAGGGCTGAAATAAAGTGGTTATACGCTTGTACCTCCTCTGGTGAAGGCATTTCTTCAAACCAAGGAAATGAGACTTCCTCTTCTGAAATCTTAATCGGTAAAGCCTCTAGCCGCAAAGCGTGACGAATCAGTTCGCCTTTTACCTGAATGATTGCTTTTACGTTTTCTAATGCTGTATCAGTAAAGCTGTTTCTTGGCATGGAGATACAAAGACCAAACATTCCGCTATCCGCCGTTTGTGCGGCCTCTGTGCCCTTCGTTTCTTCCATTGGGGTAAAGCCCTCACTTAATAAATGCTCGGCCACACTTTCGATTTCTTCGCTATCTGCCTTGCCAGCCAGTTCAAGTGTTCCATCCTTGTCGATGATAAAATCCCCCACCTCATAAGCCATGCTAGGCATTCCTAGATACTTTGCTTTCACACCTGTAATTTTGCTCAGTGTTGTAACTAGCCTTTTTCGGTCTGCTCCTGTTACGTTATATTTAATGACCATGTACAAAACCTCCTTTGTTTTGGTATGTACATATATCACTCTAAAACACTACTATAGCAAGCTATTTCTCGCTTTTTAGGTGTAGAAATGAGACTTAATATTTCACCTCTAATTGTGTAAACCAAACAATGCCCGATAGGACAAAACATACATTGGGCAGGGCTACTCCATTACCCCACATCTTATATTCTGCAGAATCTGAATGAGGGTTTTTAAGCCACTTCGTGATTTGCTTCAGTGTCTTAGGTTTGGTGTAAGCTCCCGTTGCTTCACGGAATGTTTCAAAAATATCATACCAAATCCGAAGGTCATCCATCGTTGGGGTCTCTATGCCTAAATCACTGCACCACCAATCTGGAAAACCTTGCAGTCTTGCACACTCAGTTGGAGTTAGTCTTCTCACCGTATAATCTATCCCGTCATTATCATTGATAAGTGGTGGATCCTTGTAATCTGTAGCCACTAAAGTATTGGCCAGTTCCTCTTTGGCATCTGTAAAAAACGATGCCTTACTGGATGAGTAGGTAGGAGTTGCAACAGCACTGGGACCTTGTGCCTTCAGTGTTGAATTAATTCCATCTTCACTAATTCCAAGGTTTCTAGCATAGTTTTGACCGCAGTTAAATGACTCCCTATCAATGGCATAGACCACAGCGTGTTTATCTACAGTATTTAGAGTAAAGCTAAGCTCCTCATTCACACCATCACCTTGAGGTCCATTCTTGTCTGCCCGTCCTATCATAGAACCTTGTAAGCCATACGATTCCACCACTGCAATACCACCTTGATTGCTGTCCGGTGCATTACCTGACGTATCAATCGTTCTTGCCGTGTCACTCTCGTAAACATTGGAACGAGCATTTACAGTTCCTTCCGAGGTAAATCGCACATCATAAGTCTTAGAATTCTCCACAACAAATGGTTGGTTGTTGCCGCCTGTTCCATAGGTCGCTGAAATCGTTGGTGCAACATCTATCGGTCCAGTAAAACGTGTATCCTTTCCGTGATTATCAAAAACTGCAGAGTCCATGATGCAAGGAGGATGATTTGATTTCGCTCTTAAAGTGCAAGTGATATCGGTTGTCACATCCATTCGTTCTCCGCCTTGGTCATTTAAGCAGATTGTGCCTGTCTCTCCAGTGCTGTCTGCAAAGTTGCTGGCAGTTCCTTGCCACGAGCGGATGCTCTTTTTAGAATACCCAGACAAGCCTTCTGACTTAAATAGTATTTCTCCGGCACCCCCACCTGCAAAATCTGCGACAAGGAAGATGCGTTTTCTTCGTTGGGGAACTCCCCAGTATTGAGCGTCAAGTACTCGCCAGGCAAGGGAAAAATGATCTCCCACAATAGTTCCTGCTTGTTTCCATTTATCAATCTTAGGAACTGATAAGGTTTCATCCTTGATGTGGCAGATGCCTTCAAGGACACATCTGAAATCTTCTCCTTTGTTTGATGAGAAGGCTCCAGGGACGTTTTCCCAGACAATATATCTTGGTTTTTTGCCATCTGTAGCACACCTCATTTCTTTTATAATTCGGATGGCTTCATAAAAAAGACTTGAACGTTTACCATCCAAGCCATCACGCTTACCTGCTATGGATAAATCCTGACAAGGTGAGCCAAAAGTAATAATATCTACCGGTTCTATCTTACTGCCATCCATGTAAGAAATATCGCCGTAATGTTTTATAAAAGGCAGCCTTTTCGTTGTGACCCTAATAGGAAACGGTTCAATCTCCGATGCCCATACTGGGGTAATACCAGAAATTAAACCGCCTAAAGGAAAACCACCTGAACCATCAAAAAGACTGCCAAGGGTTAATTTATCCATCAGCAACCTCCAGTTCATCATAGTTGTAGCTCAGCCCATCCCTTTGGACGCTGACATCAGTAGAAGTTCCGACCTGTTCAATGTAGCGTTTGATAATGACATCGCAAAACTTTTCATCTAATTCTGCCGTGTAGCAAATGCGCTCTGATTGTTCACAAGCAATTAAGGTACTACCACTGCCGCCAAAAGGATCTAGCACAATGGTGTTAGTCATCGAGGAGTTCAAAATCGGATAGGCGAGCAGAGGGATAGGTTTCATCGTAGGATGGTCTCCATTTCTCTTCGGCTTATCAAATTCCCAGATGGTGGTTTCTTTCCTGCCCGTATACCACTGATGCTTGCCTTTCTTTTTCCAGCCAAACAGCACAGGTTCGTGCTGCCATTGATAAGGAGAACGCCCCAGTACAAGTGAGTCCTTTTTCCAGATACAACAGCCAGACAAATAAAAACCGGCATCCGAGAAAGCTTTTCTAAAATTAAACCCTTCGGTGTCGGCATGAAATACATAGATGGAGGCATCGTCTGCCAGCACTTCTTCGATATTGATAAAGGCGTCTAAAAGGAATTGATAAAAGGCATCATTTCCCATATGGTCATTTTTGATTTTCCCTGCAGCACCTTCATAATTCACATTGTAGGGAGGGTCTGTTACACACAAGTTTGCCTTCTTTTTATTCATCAGCACATCATAGGTTTCTTCCTTTGTGGAGTCACCACAGATAAGCCTGTGTCTGCCAAGCGTCCAGATGTCACCAAGCTTGCTGATGACAGGCTTTTTTAGTTCTGTCTCCACATCAAAGTCATCATCGTGGATCCCCTCTTTCAATGTGTCCTTAAATAAGTCATCCAGTTCTTTAGGGTCAAATCCAGTTAGGGAAACATCAAAATCTACACCTTGTAAATCTGAAATTAAAAGGGCCAATTTATCCTTGTCCCAATCACCGCTGATTTTATTGAGCGCGATGTTGAGTGCTTTTTCTTTTTCTTCGTCCATTTCAATGATGACACACTCAACTTCTGTGATGCCCATATCCATGAGAACCTTCAGTCTTTGATGCCCACCAACAACATGGCCGGTCACCTTATTCCAGATAACCGGCTCTACATAACCAAATTGTTCAATGGATCGTTTTAATTTATCGTATTCTGCATCTCCTGGTTTCAAATCTTTACGAGGATTGTATGTTGCAGGGATGAGGTCTTTTGTGTTCTTCTTTTCAATCAACATATTTGTTTACCGCCTCCCTTAGTTCTGTATAGCAATCTAGAAATTCCCACGTGCTTAAGCCATATCTGAAATGGCCGTAAGTAGCTGTATCTGCATAAATGACATCCGTCAGTTTTAGCTTTTCAATAATGGCTGCAGGTCTTAGATTGAATACATCTAACACAGCACGGCAAAGGGTACTTTCCTCAATCGTCCCTGTTCCAAAGGTATCAATCTCAAGAGCAACAGGATCTGCTTTTCCAATTGCATAGGAAATCGCTACCTGGCATCGCTTCGCAAAGCCACATCGAACGATATTCTTTGCAATCGCCCTTGCCATATAGGCACCACTGCGGTCAACTTTTGTCGGGTCTTTTCCTGAAAACGCACCGCCACCATGAGCGGCTAATCCGCCATAGGTATCAACCATGATTTTTCTTCCCGTAAGACCGGTATCAGCTGCTGGTCCACCTTCAACAAATCGTCCACTAGGATTAATAAGGATCTCAGTCTCAACGTCAAATGGATACTTCTCAAAGACAGGCCAAAGCACCTGGGCAATGACTTCATTTCTAAGGACATCTAAATCTTTATCTGCACTGTGTTGAACGGAGACAACGATGGTCTTAATTCGTTTTGGTTTGTCACCTTCATATTCCACCGTCACTTGAGCCTTACCATCTGGGCCAATGTCTTTGATTACACCATTCTTCATCACCTTATCCAGCTTTTCGCAAATGGCATGGGATAAGACTAAGGGGAGAGGTAGTTTCTCACTAGTTTCATTGGTGGCATAGCCATAAACGGTGCCTTGGTCACCAGCACCTAACATGGAATACCATGACGTATCACCCTCACGAGATTCCAATGCCCTATCCACACCACCTGCGATATCTTTACTTTGTTGATGGACATAGACAAAGACTAAAAACTTTCTAGGATTGTAGCCCACATCTGTCAGAACACTGCGAACAACACCTCTGATATCAATTCTCTTTGAGCAGGTAATTTCACCGGCAACAATGATGTGTCCTTTGGTAGCCATCACCTCGCAAGCAACACGAGAGGATTTATCTTTTCTTAAACATGCATCTAAAATGCTATCTGAAATTAGGTCACATAATTTATCTGGATGACCTTTACATACACCTTCACACGTTTTATATTTTTTCATGTTATTTTCCTTTCCGAGCAGATAATAACCGCTCCATCAAATCATCTTGTGGGCTTCTGCCGCCAAACTCCACAGAGCAGTTTTCTTTTACAATCTGGTAAATCTGATACCAACACTGGTTGACCTGTTTCATGTATTCACGACTCATCGCAACGTAAGGTGATGCGATGGCAGCGGAAGTGGTTGGATGCTTTGCTAGAAAGCCATATTCTGAAATACACTCTTCACACTGAATCCAACGAGAAACACTCATGGCATACTGCTCGATTAGCTGGTTGTTTACTAACATTTCGCAGCTACGATCTTTCAGCCACTTGTAAGTTTCGATATAAATATCTTCTGCACAGAGGTCTTTGCCATTTTTCTGAGTAGCCTTTAAATAGTCTTTTACAGCCGGCACATCTGCACCTTCTATATCCGTTGGCTCTGGCAGGATCATGGCACCATTTAATCTGCCGTCAGCAATTTTGTCGGTTAGAGCCTTTGATTTTCTTCCAGCACCAACACGCTGACCGCCTCTTGCTGTACCGTCTTTTGCCATGTTTTTCACCCCACTTTCCTAAAAGTCTTTAATACCCCCTTTGATTTCTGATTTTTACACGCGAAGCCCCCGCCCGTTCCTCCCGTACAAGGGTTTTGAGATTTGACCTCCCCCTAACCTCAAAAGCTTGTTGGATTTTTCACCATACACTTTTGCAGGAACTAAACAACTTTTATCGAATACTTACTTAAACTTAAAAGCAAGAGGTGATGTATATGTTAAACAGGCTTCGTTCGACCCTAATCATTTTTGCGTTAGTGCTATTTACCTCACTACTAATATCAACAACAACCTTTGCCAATGATAATCCCAACGCCATCTTCAAACTCATACCAACACAAAACATTTTTACTTTACTTAAGCTCAATACTCGTACCGGTCAATTATGGCAAGTTCATGTTAGTATCGATTCTGGCGATTTAAGAGCCACTTTTCCAATTAACTTGATAGTACTTACAGAAACTCCTGCTAAAGATACTTTTGGCTTATATCCAACAGGCAATATGTATAATTTCATTCTTCTTGATCACACTGACGGAAGAACTTGGCAGGTTCAATGGAATCCAAAGGAAAAACACCGTTTCATAATACCGATTCCTTCCTAAAACAAAAAAACAATAATTTTAAAAACTGCTGCCACATTTATAGTGACAGCAGTTTTTATTCCATCGTTCCCCGCTCAAAGCATGAATCCTTGCATGGCATTCTTTACACAAAGCTATAAGGTTCTTCCTATCATGCGTTCCTCCTTGGGCCAACGGAAGTTTATGGTGTATCTCTTCAGTCGCAACATACCTGCCCTTTGTTAAGCATTCCTCACACAAAGGATGCTCCGCAGCATAGCTGTCACGGATTCGCTTCCAAGCGCGTCCATATCTACGGCGTACAGCAGGATTCCTGTCGTACTTCTCATAGCGTTTGTTTTCTTCTTTCTGGTGTTTCTCACAAAACCGTCCATCCGTTAAGTCAGGACAGCCTGGATAAGAACACGGTCGTTTAGGTTTTCTTGGCATCTTCTCACCTCATTTTAGGCATAATAAAAGCCCTGCAGGTCGGTGTGACCCACAAGGCTTTCTACGATTTTACCCGTTTATATTTTTTTTGCTTTTCGCTATTATAATAATATCACAGGTGCTTACTCTCATTCTATCACATTAACTCTCATGTTCCGGTGGCAAGATAATTTCTTTCAGTGCCGCACTATGCATTCGGTGTATGTGCTGCATAGAATAATTCATATCCACGGCAATCTGCTCCCATGAGATAAAGCACAGATATCGTTTTTCTAACAGCGTCTGGTATTCCACATTTGGCACGGCTTTTATAACACCCATGATTTCTCGCTTTAGTTCTACAAGCGCATTGATGTCCATATTTATTTCTTCCTGCAAAGAAACAATTTTAATTACGGCATCTGCCATCTTGGAACCGCCACGATTTGGATTTCTCGGCATATCACTGATTACAGCGGAACAGCTTGTAGCTAAATCATTTAAGGATTCCACCTGCTGAACCTTCGAGTGAATACGCTCATCCAGATATCGTGCCTGCAATAAGTATTCTTTTTCTGTCATATCCTTACCTCCGAAATTTTGTATTCCACTCGGATTGGCTTGGATTGTCATAGGTTGACTCTGATTTTCATAGATTGGCTTTTACGGCATCAATCAAGGCGGATTGGGAGGTATCCTTGGTTTTCAGTGCCTTGATGATTCTCTCGTCAATGGTGTCTTTTGCTATGATGTGGGTAATGACCACGGTTTCTGCGGACTGACCCTGCCGCCAAAGTCTGGCATTGGTCTGCTGATATAATTCTAGTGACCATGTGATGCCGAACCATACCAAGGCAGAACCACCCTGCTGTAGGTTCAGGCCGTGTCCTGCCGATGCCGGATGTATTACGGCAATTGGGATACTGCCGTGATTCCAGTCGGCTATATCCTTTGCGGTCTTGATTTCTCTCACATCAAAGCGTTTTTTGATACGCTCCAAATCGTGACGAAACCAATATGCCACAAGGACAGGCTTTCCGTTTGCCGATTCGATGATATCCTCCAGTGCATCCAGCTTTCTCTGGTGTATCTCCAAAACGCTCTCATCATCGAAATAAACTGCTCCGTTTGCCATCTGGGACAGCTTGCCTGTTAGCGATGCGGCATTGGCGGCTGTTATCTCTCCATCCGGCAGCTGAAGAATGAGGTCTTTTTTCAGTTCCTCGTATTTCTTCTTTTCCGCTTCCGACAATTCCACCGCCAGCTGTGTGCTGATCAGTTCCGGCATTTTCAGATGGTCGGTAGATTTCATGGAAATCGTTATATCCGAAATCTTATCATAAATCTGCTGTTCGGCATTGGGCAGTGGCTTGTAGCTGTAAACAATCTGACCATTACGCTTGTCCGGGGAGAAATAGGCCGTTCGGTATTGACCGATGAATCTCCCTAACCTTACGCCCATATCCAGCAGTTTGAACTCTGCAAATAAATCCATCAGACCGTTACTGGAAGGAGTGCCTGTCAGACCTACCACTCTTTTTACCTTCGGTCTTGCCTTCATCAGTGCCTTGAACCGCTTGGACTGATAATTCTTGAAGGAGGACAGCTCATCCACAACCACCATATCAAAGTCAAAGGAAACCCCGCTTTTCTCAATCAGCCACTGCACATTTTCACGGTTGATGATGTAAATATCCGCCTGTGCTTTCAGTGCCGCCAGCCGCTCCGACTCAGAACCCACCACCACCGAATACTGCAAAAGGTGCAGATGCTCCCAATGTTGTATCTCATTCGCCCAAACATTACCTACTCTCAAAGGGCATATAACTAAAACACGATGAATATCAAAATAGTCAAACATCAAATCATTTATAGCCGTAAGTGATGTTACAGTTTTCCCAAGTCCACAATCTAAAAGGACTGCAGCTACAGGATGTTCAATAATAAAATTGACACTATATTCCTGATACCCATGCAAATCATTCTTTTTTAATAAATCTGCCATGACAGTCCCTCTCTTTCTGGGAAGCGTGTATTTTCATATGCTCTGAAGCTGTAACAACTTTTAAATTGGCAAAATCATTATTTAGATGATTGCCGTCAATATGATGAACATCCTCATTCTCTTGAAGTTTTCGTCCAATCTTTATTTCTGCAAGCCTGCGATACAGTTTTTCTCCTGATATCATTTGATTATCTGCACCAGCTTTTTCAAAATTGACGTAGTCGATATAGCACCCATAATCACAAAAATTATGCTCGTTTCTTGCAACATCAGAACGCTTTTTGTAAATTGGATTGCCACACCAATCGCATGATACATATATTTTTTTCACTTTGAATTCATAGCTGCATTCTGGGCAACAGAAGAAATGTTCGTTTCTCTTTTTATGGTTACCTCTGTATTCAAAAATTTTCCCACAGTTATCACACGTTCGCAGACTCTTCAATCGAAAACGTTCTGCGTTTGCTTTTCCTAAACACGCTCTGCAGCAATAGTTTTTTTCATGAATGTGATTATGGTTTCTCTCAAATTCTTTTCCACACCAGTCACATTGAATTTTCAATTTCATCAAGAATCCCTCCAATCTGCTCCTCATTGTCAAGGACATACACCCGAAATCTCAGACGGCTCAGTAATCTGTGTCTTGCCAGCTGTAATGGTCTTGGTTTTTCCCCCGGTGCTTTCACTTCCACAAAGGCGCACCTGCCATGCGGAAGAAGCACCAAGCGGTCAGGCATACCATCGAAGCCGGGTGATACGAACTTGGGACACATCCCACCATGCTTTTTTACTGCCATTGCAAGTTTCTGTTCTATTATTTTTTCTCTCATTTCATCCTCCTGTTCCCATTACCTAAAATCCCTATACGCGCGAATGTGTGCGTACTCGATGCAATCTACTCTTTATTACAATTATTTTATATTTAATATAATTATTAGGAACACAGGTACAAAAGCAGTAAAGTTGGCTACCGCCCTCACCCTTGAGGTGTTCCCAGCCTTGTTCCTGTCACTCATTTTAGGAACAGAAACACAGGTTGGGAACAGTTCCTAACATCACAGTTTTTTAGGAACATCGTCAGGAACACTTTTAGGAACAAAAACATACTGTGGTCCATATAACTGCATTCTGATTTTATTCGCCAGACGATTCCACTCGAGTTTAATCAAAATCGCTGTAATTGCATTTGAATCTGCCCGTCCGATATTGGCTCTTTCTTTGCCAAAGCACTCGCACCAAATTTCCATACTGCTGACCTGTGTTCTTCTTACGGTGCCTTTTCTGCCGATTTCGCCCAGCTCATTTCCACTTAGGAAATTTCTGCGTTCAAACAAATCCATAGCATCCCAGTTGTCAGGGAGCAGCGTATCAAGGTACTCGCGCACCAAACCCTCGCGCTCATCTGATTCCATAGCAGCTCGCTGTTCATCCTTAGCAAGACTATCCTCTTCTGGTGTCAGATACAGCTTTTCGCCTGCCTCAACAAGTTCCAGTGCTTCTGCCCAAATCTGCTTCACATCCTGTTCTTTCAATTCCCATGAATGCTTTTGTCCATTTCCCGGTGTCTTTACTGGCCAGAATCGTCTGTTGCCTGTAGTATCACGAAGATAGCCTGACTCTGCATTCGTAGTACCAATGAAAATACACTGACGGGGATGCGGATTTGGTCTCTTACCAAAAGCGGCTCTGTAAATATCATTCTGTCTTGAAATAAAAGAACGCAGTGTTTCCACCTCTGCCTTGCGAAGTCCTGCCAGTTCTCCAATTTCCAAAATCCAATATCCCTGCAGTTTTTCCGCTGCCGTCTTGTCCTTGCTATCGCTAAGGCTCAGTGAATCCGAAAACCACTCACCGCCAAGCAGTGAAATAAGTGTACTTTTACCGATACCCTGTGGGCCATTCAGCACAATCATCGTATCGAATTTACAGCCGGGGTCTAATACTCGTTTTACTGCAGCACATAATGATTTCCTTGTTACCGCACGAACATATTTATTGTCCTCTGCACCAAGGTAATCAACCAGAATGGTTTCCGCCCTCTTAATGCCATCCCATTCCGGCAATGCATGAAGAAATTCACGAATCGGATGGTAGGAACGGTCATCCGTCACCTTCGTTACAGCGATTTTATAATTCCTTTCAGAAAAGGTGCCATAGTTCGTATCAATGTAGCTAATCAGCTGTGCATCATCTGCATCTCTCCAATATTTAGCAGGATGCTGCCAAGGCACACTGCCTTTGATTTCCATACCATCAAGCTGTTGATTAAATACGATATCCTGCAATTTTTCATCATTCTCAAGCACCAATGTAAGGTTACGCAGAGTATTGCAAAGATTCCCGTTCTTATCACGCTGCAGTGCCTGCGTCCAATCCTCAAATTCCTGCTTGGCATTTTCCTGCTTTTCTTTTAACAGCTGTGTTCCTACACGCTCATCTTTTAGCAAAAACTCTACTGCCGCAGCATAAGATTTCTTTTCATCCAAATCTGCGAATTTGTGAACTCGAATCAAATCAAATGCATTAGACAGCTTGCCCCCGGCCGGGTCCGTTGCATGATGGCTGTAAGCAAATTTATCCTCATAAATCACAACACCCGCAGCCCCCTCGCCGGGAATGTAATCGTATCTGCCTGAACCATCAGCTGTTGGTGCATAAACATCAGAAAGAAATGTATCCATAGCATCCTGAATCGTATAGGCTCGGCACACCGCTCCGACTACACCTTCTTTTTCAAGTGGATCTTTCTGTTGCTGTACTTTTCTGTCAGCTACTTTACTTTCCTTCGGTGTGGTAGGGAGCAGAGAGCAGTCACGCCAATTTGGATGCTTTGCAAAGATCGTATCAGGGTCAAGCCAATCGCCCTCAATGACACCAAACAAATATTCTCCGTTGGATGGGCAGGTCGGCCAGTACATCAGCTGATGGGGCGAAAAGGAGCAAGGGTCAAGCATACTGATGAATCCGTTGTCCTGTGCGTAATATCTCGCTGCCGCATTGAACTCATCGGGTGTCATATCACGGCTGACCGGGATAATCATTCTCGCTCTCGGCTTGTCCGCTGTATGGCTGTGGGTTGTATAGTAGCAGCCCTTGTTGCTAATCTTGGCGCTGATATCCTTTAGAAAATCCTGTTCAATACTGTCGAGGTCATATACCAGCATGGAACGGCAGACCACTTTGTTTGCCTGTCTGCGATTGCCGCTCAGATGCCCTGCCACAAATCCACCCTTATCCTTAATATCATCACGCTGACCCTTCGGCAGCTTCGGATATTCCTCCGCCGTCTCTGAGGTATAAATCGGATTACGCAGCCGGTCACACAGTTCATCAAATTTTATGGTTTTATTCGACCAGAACTTTGCCGTCCTGCTGTTGCCATAAGCAATCTTCAAATCACGCATCTTTGCTTACCTCCTTTAAATCACTGCCGAAATATCGCAGTCTGTAATTTTTTCTCTTGGCTCTCCTGATTTCAGCATCCATCCCGGCCGATATGGTTTCTCCGAACACCCACACCTCGCTGCAGTGGCTCATCAGCACATTTCCAAAATGCAGCCCCAGCTCACGTTCCGTTAAATCGTTATCGTTAAGAAACTGCGGAAACAGCAAATGCGGAGCAATAGGGATATACCCCTGCTCCACAGCATAGCGGCTGTACTTTCGTGCATTTGCAATATTCCCGGCAACATCTCCCGAAAACGGGGAGCATACATACACCATCGGTCTGTATGCCCTTGCCGCCTTCGTTTCTTTTTCGATATTGGATAAGGCACCGTAGGTGGTCGGATCAGGATAACCTTCGCTGTTATACCTATTAATCGACATCACTGCTCTCCTGTTCCATTGTTGGCAAAATTCCATCTGCTTTTAATAATTCATAGACAAACAATCTGCCCTTTTGTGTCCAGTAGGTATGTGGCTTAGTATGAATCGTTCCGTCATTAGCAGAATAGCTATGTGTCTTGGTGCTTGTATAACCTTTTTCTGCGTATTTCTGATATAACAGCCAAATGTCACCCTGTTTAAACTGCACACCTTTTTCATGGAGATAACGGTTCATCCAAATAGCAGACTTCCCATAATCTTTCGCTACCGTAGAAGTGGAAATAAGGTCTTTACAATTAAGTACTACATCGTAGTAGCTTGCCTTAGGCTTCATTTCTGCAATCTGCTGTTTCTGGACGGCAGTAGTCTGCTTAAGAAGTCGATTCTTTTCTCGCTCTTCCTTTAATGCCATAAAAGCTGCAATGGCAAGGTCTGGATTTGCTATTAATTCATCTGTCGCATACATACCGTGTTTTCTTATAGTCGGAAGAACCTCACTGGTTACCCATCGTTTAAACCTTCTTGCATTCGGCATCTTGCTAGAAAGAATAAGGCTGTACAGCCCCGACTCATTTATAATGATAGTTTCCTTATCCTGCGTTCCATCGAAAAGCATTGCTTTTCGCCTGTCCTCTTCATCAACATGGCGGTTTATATCTCGACTACCGTTTTGGTACCCGAGGATATCCGCTACATCCTTACCGACAAAATAAGAAACTCCATTAAGGTCTGCTGTTCTCACCGAGCCAAACTCAGCATTTTGAAAAATTTGTATTTCGTTCATCAAAAAAACCTCCTATTATTATTTGGAGAATTATTACTCCTACCTTATAGCCACGTCCGAAGGTCAAATCTGACGATTTTGAAAAAATACCCGAAGTTTTTTCTCGGCTCTCTTTAATTTCTGAGTAATGTTGTTTTCGTCAGCACCTATTGAAGCCGCATATTCTCTAATTGGGATGCTATCGATACGAACAGCTATAAACATATCCGCCCAATCCTGCTTTTTACCAAGAGCCTGTCTTATACGCTGACATACAGCGTCATATTCATAGCGGGCGGTGCGATTTATTTCATCAGAATAATCTGGTACTGTTTCCATTCCATCGGACTCATCTTCCGCTTCATCATCTTTGCGGAATGGAGTCTGTATCTGTCCACGGCGGCGATGTTCTTTGTGCCAGTTGTTATATAGTAGCTTATTAAACCGCTCATCCATGATTTCCTGAACATTTCTGCGTTTTACAATTTCATTATCCGTTTCCTCTTCAAGACGATTTTGGTAATCTGCCTCAATCATTAATGTGCAGTCCTCGTCTGGCACCTCAATAGTCATTGATACTGGCGGTTTGTTTTCATTTGTGTTTTCATACTTAATACTGATTTTCATAAATTGCCTCCTTCGCCGGAGGCAATCATGGCAGGGTATAATAATAGGTCTACATATGGAGATACACAGACCCGTAGATGCAAAAGAACGCAACGAGGTAAGGGTATCTCTTTGCAGGCTCGTCCACTGTCTTTATCACAGTGAATCGAAACCTATGAGATATCCTGCCAAGATTGCGCACTCCGGCATGATTTTCTTTTTGGGTAGCTAACCCTTAACTTGGGATAGGCAGGCTGATTATTCGAATCCTTCTCTGCCTATTATTTGGTCAAACCCTTTTACTGGGATTTGTTAGTGTAAAAGCAATTCTAAAATTACAAGAGTGAATCAAAATCAATCATTTTTATCATTCATTTCTGCGAACACATATTGATAAGTTGTGAAAGTGTAGATTTTTTAAAAATATCTGTTATAATATTAGGTAGACCAATTCCCTAATACCTATCTACTACCACTAGCGTTCTTTTGATTGTTTTTACACTATGAATTATAGGATATCGGCTTGGTAGTCATAGGTAGGCACGGGTAGGCTTGGGTAGGCTTCGATAAAAGGTGGTGGAATAGATGGATTTTGTAGAATTCGTAACCATAACTAGACCTATACTTGGAGGAAAAGGCGGCGTTCATATTTATGTAAAAACCCTCTTTGATGCAATACTTACTGAAAATGGAAAAGAAATACTTGATGGTTACAGTAAAGAAAGTTACAAAGCTTATGCTGGCGGAAAAACAAGCATTAGAGATATATCGAAGGCAATGGTTCAATACATAGATCCTGTTGAGTTTTCTTCATTTATTTTTAATACTGAAGAATCCACTCAAATAGCTTTATGCGAGCAATTTACGGAGTTCTTGCCAAACATCAATGTCAATAATGTTGGCGATGAAATAGCTGAACTCTTTGCAAATATAATAAGGACTGCCGCTCAAACCAAAAGAAAAAAGCCAGCATCCAAAAAGGACACTGGCACAGATTCTATTAAACTTCCTGATGAACAACCTTCTGACGAAAGTCCATATTTTTTTGAAGATAATAAGTTGCTTCAAGATTTCACAGCCGATTATGATGAAATTATGTTCACCTTGATAGGAGAAAACTATGATGTATCATTAGTTGATATGTCATTACCAAATAAAGTACAAGCTTTGTATAAAACCAAGTGGAATGCAAAAGCTGATGCTTTCAGCGACCCCATTTTGAAATCATATGTATTTGGGTTGCTTGGAGAATTAAATCAACTTAGCCGCAGTCTTTTGCTTGGTAGTGGGGAGCCATTCTCAATCAATAGTACAAGAACAAAAATAAGAAACTTATATGTAAAACTTCATCCTGACTCATTTGCTAAAGCATTTCCATATGATGCTTTCATTGATGATTGGGACAATGGAGAATTCTAACGAAGGGAGGAATGTTGATGCCGACAATCGATGATTCTATCCGAAAGATAGACAATGTAATATGTAGACATTTGGACGAAATTGAAGATACATCTCGTGGTGCTATTTCGCAGGATATTTTAGAGCAGTTAACGAAGTTTGTTAATTATGTCATGCTCAAGTTTTATGCTAATGGCAAAGATATCCCTATTAGCGAAGAAAATATAGCTAAGGCAACCGAGTTTGCTCAAGTAAACAGTGAACTACATACTTTATTTAAATTTCGCAATTATTTGCAAATTGTAACTACCCAATATACTTTAGATGAAGACGGCTCAGAACGATTGATGCTGAAGTATTACCAATACTTGCTAGAGGCGAAAAATCTCCTTAGCCACTACTACAACATAGAGGTATTACACAACATTGAGAAATTCCCTCTGCATTTGGATGATACCTTGCAGGAATATTATGCAAAAATCTCCGAGAAGTTGGAACGATACCCTAGAAGAACAGATAGTTACGAAAGCAACAAATATTATATACAAAAAATAAAACCCCTATTTGTAAACAGAAAGATATACTATGAAGTCACATTTGCACCTGTAGATGATAGAAGAAATAAATCTAAATCCAACAGAGTAATTGCCTTTACAAAACTACCCATCAAAAGCAACTACGCATCAAAATTTCATCTTGTGCAAGATTCAATAGAAATTCTGGGTAAGACAATGCCCATTATCATTATCGATGGTTGGGAAGTGTCCATCCGTGACTGCGAATTTAAGAACTTCGCAGCAATAGTAAATGGCGATAAAATCAAAATACCATATCCTGAACAACGTATCATCTGTGGGTTCATTACAAGTCGTAGTTATTCACTTAATGAACTTATGGACTTTCCAGATACAGCATACGAAAAGATTACAAATGAATGGAAAAGTAAACTGAAGTCCTGCTCTTTTATTTCGGTTTTGGATAGATGCAGAGAAATAATTCGACATAAGCGTTCCGGACAAAATATACTTCGTTACCTTCTGTATAACATGAACAATGTTATCATCAAGAATCAGTATTCATCTGGCTTCTATAGTAGCTATTATGAAGAGTGGAGAAATGTTGGTAACAGTTCGCTCTCATATTTATTCTTGTCAAGTAAATGTAGGCCATTTGATAGGATGCCTTTCAACCAATCTCCAAGCGGTCATAATCCAAGGCAAAGCGCATTATTTGAATGTATTCCTTGTTACGATAGAAAGCCAGAGCTATTTGCTAGATTTATTAGAAACAATACAGCGGGAAAAGGACAATTATTTACAGACATTAGCGAACTTAGTAATTATCCTGATTACGAATCCCTTATAAAAAAGTACAATGATAGCCTTTGGGATGGACATAGACCTGCCAGCGATTTGATTTTTGAACACAATCAAGTGTTTATCAACGACTATAAGCTGAATACTTGTACAGTAATTGAGAAGTTACAAGAATTAGCTGAGATTGGCATTGAAAACTATAGCGATGATTTTGATACTTGGTATATTTTAGGTGACTACGAAATTGACTGTGACGAAAAAAAAGACATAATTAGCCGTATTTTTTCCGAATCAAGTGTTGGTGTGATATACGGTTCTGCTGGTGTTGGAAAATCCACACTAATAAATCATGTTTCTCACTATTTAAACGATAATGAAAAACTATATCTAACACAAACAAATCCTGCAAAAGAAAACTTGATGAGTAAGATTGATGCTGAAAATACAACTTTCTCAACAATCGAAAGCTTCAAACATCAAGGCTCGCCTTTAGCAAAATATAAACTATTAGTTATTGATGAATGTAGTACTGTTAGTAATAAAGACATGGTAGAGGTATTACAAAAAGCAAATTTTGAAATGCTTTTACTTGTCGGAGACACTTATCAGATTGATGCCATTCAATTTGGTAACTGGTTCTCTGTGCTAAAATCATTTTTACCGGAAAGTGCTGTTTTTGAACTTACCCAGCCCCATAGAACTAAGGATAAGCGTTTGCTTGAACTTTGGGACAAGGTTAGACATATGGAGGATACAGCAAAAGAAGTCATCGAGAGAGAAAGCTACTCCTTAAAAGTAGATGAGACACTGCTCTCTTCGCTTGAATCGGGGGAGGCTATCCTTTGCTTAAATTATGATGGTTTATACGGAATCAATAATATCAACCGTTTCCTTCAAGAGAGCAATCACAACCCTGCTGTCACATGGGATATTCAACAATACAAGGTTGAAGACCCTATTCTCTTCCTTGATTCAGATAGATTTCGACCTGTCATACACAACAACATGAAGGGCATCATCAAAGGTGTAGAAATAGTAGATGCAGATACTCCAGAAGAACGTATTCAATTTGATGTAGAAATACCAAAAGCTGTAGATGAACGTGATATTTCAGAATTTGACCTTGAACTGCTAGAACGCTATGAAGGAAAAGAAAAATCATTAGTTCGATTCTATGTACACAAATTAAAAAGTGCAGATGAAGAAGATGATGATTTAAGAACTGTAGTCCCATTCCAAATTGCTTATGCAGTATCAATCCATAAGGCACAAGGCTTGGAGTATGATTCTGTTAAAATAGTAATAACCGATGAAGTAGAGGAATTAGTAACTCATAACATTTTCTACACCGCCATCACTAGAGCAAGAGAAAAGTTAAAAATTTACTGGACTCCAGAAGTTGAAGAAAAGGTAATCAACAGAATCAAGCCACGAGATATAAGCAAAGATGTTGAACTCCTAAAAAACTATCTCACCAATAAACAACAAGATGATTCACTTGATTTTTTGCTGTAAAATACGAGGAGGTGCAAAATGCGAATCAGTTATAACAAACTGTGGAAAATGTTAATTGACAAAGAGATGAATAAAAAAGACCTTAAGGATGCTGCCGGAATCAGTGCGGCTTCTATTGCCAAACTTGGCAAAGGTGCAAATGTTACAACAGATGTTCTTCTTAAAATATGTGAGGCAATGGATTGTACTTTAGAAGATATCATGGAAACCATAAGAGATTAAATGATGTCTACATCATTTGAACCGAGCAAGTCTAACCGAACGCATATTGAAGCGAGAAGATGTATTTATCCGCCAAAATGCAGACTGTAGCAAAAACAGAGATTTGCTCCTATCTGTAACCGCAATGCTGCATTACATAGGTTCTGACACGCAAGGATTCAATGACGAGCTCCACTATGTGGAGGGTTTAGAGGATACTAACAGGATTAAAGAAATCTTCAAATGTATCTTTATGGCTATGGAGCAGAAACAACTCTATCAGATGATGATTGAAACATCGATATAATTATTTAGGAGGAAATAAAAATGGACAATTTATGGTTACTAACTGAGGAAAGACCAAAGCCTTCTGTTGTGTTGCAGATAATAAAAATGTATTGCACGGACTTTGCGGATTCTGTTTCGGTTCTTGGAGAAATAAAAATCAAACCGATTATTGAGAATGGTTTTTTCAAATTTATCTATGTTGTGGAAAACTTAAGTGTGGAAAAAGCACATAATATTTTTATCAAAACAGTAAGCGGCAATTCCAGTTTTCTTGATTTTTTGCTTTTCAAGCAACCAAATGCCCCTACCGAAGGCAGTTCAGGAGATAATCTCATTATGGCTATTGAGGAAACAAAAACAAGCGATGATGAGTCCCGTAATACAGGTGTATACCAAAGAGGTTCTAAGTTTGTATACATAACGCCATATTATAGAAATGTTCGTCTTTATATGCTTTATAACGAGGAACTTGAAGCACGAGAAGAAAAAAAGCCGTCCGACACAAGTGTATTTGGTACAAATATCTTGCTCACATTAGGTGTTACAGTCGTTGGAAAAGATACCAGTCGTTGGTTTAGACCATTCGGAAACCTTGACGAATTAATTCAATTTAAAGCAGCAATGAGAATGCCTCCAGCAGGAAATGTCCCAATCACAATAAAAAAATATGATAATCGTATTGAAGTATCAGGAAGGCTTGCCAAACCCGCTACTGCAGGAAATATTGGTCACGACCCTAACATAGGTGCACTTTCAATGATTTCAGCATGTATAAGAAAACTGGGTTGGACTAAAGATATAGTAATAACCATGCATGGTGTGACTCAACAGTATGTAAATCGAACTCATGGGAAAAACAAATTTTTATACATATGCAATATACTTGGTATGAAATTAGATGGATTGAATATGCCTCCACAGGTTGCAATGCCTGAATTCTATTGGCATTATGAGCAGCGTTCAGAAAAAATGGCCGACATTTTACTCCATTTACAGACTATGTATCACGGAATGTATTGCGTCTATGAAAATCACGCTGGTTGCGAACGCGGATATTTTCGTTCAAAACGCGGACAACTGATTACTCTTCCTAAAAAAGATAGTAGCGGAATCAATAATCTTTACCTTCCGGATGTTGTTCTGTATGATGAGCCAACCGACTATGTTATTTTAGTTGAAGGTAAAATGCTATCCACTTTACAGTTGGGAATTGAAGAAATTGAAAACTATGACAGTATAGAGCAAGAATACATCTATCCGGCATATGGCAATGTCCACATTATGAGATGTGTTAGCATTTTCGGTGGTAATTGCCTCCACATACCGCATGAAAAAGTGCTGTTTTACCTTGCCAATAATGGTCGGATTATAATCAACTCTAATGCACCACAATGCATAAGAAGGGCATTCGCTGGCACAGGTGTTATATACGATTAATTATTAATTGAACATATACACTATATACAACAAAAAGAGAAGCGCTGTTTTTTTAGCGCTTCTCTTTTCTAAACACAAGAATATATTGATGAATTTGATTTGCCACAAAACTAAACGGATAGCCATATGGGTATATTTTCGCAGATTCATCTGCCCATATTTTCATCCCTTTGTAATACAATTTAGGAATTTCATTTAGTTTATCTACAACCTCTGCGTGAAGAAGGTTTGTTTCTTTCTTTTGAGGTTGTAAATCTTTGATAAATACAACAACATATCCTTCTGGTTTCATCCGTGCGAGCATTAACTCAACTGATTTTTTTAAGGTTTCAAGGAAATCTAAACGCTTCATATTTCCAAGATCAACTGATTCATTGGTAAATGGCGTTGCAATGTCCCCATAAACATTTACATCTGCTCCCGTTTTCTTTTTGCTCATCATATTTGCATAAGGGGGATCGATAAGACAAAGACTAATATCTTGACTTCCTGTCAAATCACCCATAAGAATGTCATTTTGAAGTACCTGAATACAATCCCCACAAGTGGTAGGGTACACTTGCAAATTCAGTTTTCTTGCAGCTTCAGTATAGGCATTTAAGTATTCTTGATTCAAGTCTATTCCGGCAGCTTTTCTGTTACAAAGAGCTGCACCAAGCAAACTACCTCCAACTCCAACAAAAGCGTCAAATACAAGTTCTCCTTCTTTAGTAAAAAAAGAAATCAAGTCTCGCATCAATTGTGGTGGTTTAGGAGATGGATGTATTTTTCTAATCTCGTGTGCATATCCTTCCGCTCCTCTTGTTGGATAATGCGTTGTAAAAACTGAATTAATGAAAAAAGTCCAATCTCTTCCTGTCATATCATTCAATTTATTATCGAGATGATATTTTCGTCCATCAGGTAAAATAACTCCCTTTTTTTGATTTCCGTATACTCTTGCTTCTTTAATATTATCCTGAACCCATCGTGGCAATTTTGATAGATCGTATTCTGGATAAATGTCAAGGAATTTATCTGACTCATTGTACAGTGTTAAAGCTGCAGACTTAATTGTTGGCAATCTGGTTTCCTCCTCTCAAAATTAGTAATTAAGACTTCAACTGTTTTCGCATCTCTATCTTTGAAATGATAGCTACAATTCGAATACGACTTATCAATATAGTATACTCTGTATTTCTTGCTCCATTCTATCAGCATTTCATTAGACATACCTTTGTGATACAATACGTTGGATAAAGCAAACATAACGCCCTGCGAGTTTAATGTATCAAGAAGTTCAAGTAATTGTCGTTCTTCTTTTTCTGTCCAATCCTTAAAACCACGCTTGCCATCATTATAGGAACCCGTAGAAATTAAATATGGTGGATCACAATAAACAAGGTCCGTTTTTCCTAATGTAGACAAATCTACAGACAGAAAGTCAGTATTTAAAAACTGAATTTCTTTGGAATGAATCGCGTTGCAGAACATAATTAAGTTGTTTTCTATGTTCTGATTGTAGCTACTTCTTTCTTTCCCAAAAGGTGTATTAAACTGATGGCTGTTATTAAATCTAATTTGGTGGTTGAACGCAAAACATATCAACACAAAGAAATCAATAATATCCTTACTTTCGTTATATCGCTTTCTGAGCTGATTATAACCATCTGCATTCTGCTGTGATAAATTAAACTCTCTTATTCTTTTCTTGATTTCTATAATCAGTTCATCGGTTGTAAAATCTTGAAAGCACTTATACAAGTCTATAACATAGTTTATTTGGTCATTGCAGATTATTTTTGATGCGTTAGCATTTATACCAACATTGAACCCGCCTGCAAACAAATCAACAAATGTATCCACCTGTTCAGGCAAGATTTCGTAAATTGGAGCAAGAATTTTATATTTTCCTCCGGTATAATTTAGAGGGCTCTTTATATATTTTTCAATTTTTTGTTTTGCGCACATATATAAGTAACTCCTTTAATTCATCTTTCTTTTCCTGTGTTCTGCTCTTATACCTTCTATATGGTATTTCATATATTCTGAAAGTATCTTCTATTCCATGTTTTTTCATAATGCTTTCAATGTCTGCCACTGACATAAGTCCATCTGTGCTATAGCTTAGTATGATATGCTCGTATTTCGCATTCTTAATCAAATTAGAAAAAGCCTCAACAACTTTACTTTTTAAGCAAAAATCTGACTTATTATTTTCGTATGGTCTTTGAGCTGTTACACCTCTAACTTTTGGGTAATCATACTTTGCGGCAGTCTCCAGCACATGGTAATTAGGCAAGTATTGCCTTCCGTTATAAGGAGGATCAATATATAAAACATCTCCAGATATTCGTTTCAGAAGTTCTACACCATCCTCATTAAAGCATCTGTTTTCTTTGCCATTAGTGAATACTTCCAGTTTAAAAAGTTCAAATTTCTTAAATGAACGTCTTTCCCACTCTTTATGAAACGCACCATATGTTCCCGATATATTGGATACGAAGGGAATGCCTTCAACTATGCAGGCAATCAAATAATAATATTCATCATCATCAATCAAATTTGATTGATACCAATCTTCTACTGTGTTACGGGCATAGTCAATCCTAAGAGCATTTTCATCATTAACATACATTCTTCCGCCCTTTGGTGCATATGTATTTTGGAAAAATCTCTTTTCATTTTCTAAAGTCTCCATTGCCGATATATCCATTTCATTGAAATACTGAACAGGGTCAGTAATTCCTAACGGTATCAAATTTGAAAATGAAGGCAATGCATCATTTTCAACGGTTGCTCTTTGCAATACATATGAAAAAAACAGAATATCATTTGACGTGATTTCATACCACTGTTTAAAATATCTTGAAACAACAGAAGTCCCAGAAAAAATATCGCATAATGTTTTTGCTTCTGGCGCATTCTCATCTATAACTTCCTTGATTTTATCTAACAAAAGTGTTTTACAACCTATGAATCTCATTTAATTTCTCCTTCTGTATAAGCACTTTTCCCGCTCTTAACCCATGCATCAAGTTCGGATAATTTAAACTTCCATTGTTTGCCTATTTTATGAGCTGGAATTCCGCTTTCTTTTTTTATCCAATTTCTTATAGTGTCTTGACTAACATCAAGATACTCAGCAGCATATTCGATGCTTACCCACTTATTAGTAATGTTTATATCCATCTTTTGACCTCCTATCACATGATATTAAGTATACCATATTTCCGTATGCAATTTAAGTGATTTGATATGAATATATATGAATTGGCATTAATTTATATGAAGTGTGCTATCATACTCTGAAGCCAAATATTGCATCATACTTGTCCTACCTAATCTTGTTACGAAAATATCCAACTCCGCTATATTTTCTGTACGCATTCTTTATTCTTTCCTTCAACTAATCTCATCTCCATAGCAATCCTATCAACCCAACCTATCTGTTTTCATTCTGTCAACTCAACCCTACGGAATTTTGCCCTTTGATATGTTTGGTCATTGCCTAAAATCAAAAAATCCGAGAGCCGTAGTTTTACCTCCAACTCTCGGAAATCCATTATTTCAAGCCTTTTTCACATATTACTTCTGAACCCGTGACATCAACACAACACTCTCAACATGAGAAACTTAGGCTATTTCCAAATATATCTACAAGCACTGTAAAACCTTGATTTTATGTATGTTTTACATTAATTCTATCTACTCACCACTATCATTTTCGACTAGGCTATTTTTGCCCTTATGCTGTATGTAAGAAATCATTTCATCTATTGTGGCTAGTCTATCATTCATCATTAGTGTAACCTTAGGATACCAACCCAAAGCCTCTGCGATTTGTTTCTTTTCATCTTCTTTTTGAAGTTCTTCACTACATTTCTCACAGGCATTAAGCTGTTCAAAAGAACAAAATCCAAATGCAGCATGACTCACATCTTCAATTCTATGTAAACTTTTGCAAACATCACAATACACATAAATCGCATCATCCAATAATGGAACAAGTTCCCCCTGCTTATAATCAGCATTTAGCTTTAAGTACATCATACATAATTCCTACCTTTCTTCTTTTGGTAGTACTATATATCACTCGTGAGGCACATAATAGCAAGTCATTTATTATACAAAGATGAAGATAATTATCCGACTACTTTTTCTTTGAGCTATACTTATTTGCGCTGCGGTGCTTTGTCCCCTCTTCATCTACCGTGACATTGCTTCTCTGAGTTTTTCTTTTTTGCACTGCCTCAAAAACTTCCTTAGAGATGATTGCCGGGTTATTATCACTGATTAAATAATATGTACTATTCTCATCAGATTTCAAAAGCTCCGCTTCTCCGATATACTTTCGTTTGGTTAGCGTCAACTCAACAGTTCGTTTGTTCCACTTATCCTTGCCGGTTGGTGATTTGATACCTAGATTTTCTAGTTCTTTCAAGATGCCTGTTACGCTTTTGCCACCAAGATACAAGTTGAATATCTTCTGAACAATAGTTGCCTGTTCCTCATTAACAATTAATTTTCCGTTCTCATCGCTATCATATCCGTAACATTTTCTATCAGCTAATTTTGAAGTTCCGTATTCGACCTTCTTCTTAATACCCCATTTGATGTTTTCGCTTCTACTCTCGTTTTCTGCTTGTGCCAATGCCTCCACGATGGAAATCATCAGCTGGTTGTCGGTTTCAGCGGAATCCAGATTTTCTTGTTCAAAAATAACACGAACATCGGATTCTCCTAGTATCTTCAAAGCCTCGAGTGTATCAACAGTATCCCTGCCAAACCGACTAAGACTTTTGGTTATCACTATATTAATTTTCTTTTGCTTGCTATCTTCAACCATACGAGCAAAATCTTTTCTTAGAGATTTGGACTTACTGGATGCAATATCAATATAGACATCAACTAATCTCCAAGTATCCACTGTAGCCACAAGCCTAGTAAGTCCGGAAATCTGAGCAGTAAGACTATTCAATTGTTGCATGTCATTTGTACTAACCCTGCAATATATTCCAATCTTCTTTTCAATTCTAGAACGTACAGCCGGAATATAGTTTACTTTCTTTTCCATTTTCACTCCTTGTGGCTAATCAACATCAATTTCATTTTATCTATGATGAATAGCCTATTTTTCTTCAAACCACACATATACTCTAGTGAAAAATCAATTTACAATCATTCCGTCAACTTGCCATCACATCTTAACAATCCTATCTCCACAACCTACCCGTTTTCAAGCTGTCAACTCGACCCTACGGCATTTTAGCCGTGGATATGTTTAGTTCCTCGATTACAACCAAAAATTCGAGAGCTGAAGTTTAACCTTCAACCCTCGGAAATCCCCTTATTTCAAGCCCTTTTCACACATTACCTCTGAACCCTTGACATCAACGCTACACACTCGACGTGATGCGTCATCGGGAACATATCTACCGGCTGGGCAACTTCAGCCTGATAACCGTTCTGTTCCAGATAAGCCAAATCGCGGGCAAGCGAAGCCGGATTACAGGAAACATAAACTATACGCTGTGGCATGACCTGCGCAATAGCAGCCAGCACTTTTTCTTCGCAGCCAGCACGAGGCGGATCAAGCAGCACAACTTCGGGACGCACACCTTGTTCTACCAGTTCCTGCATTTTAACAGCAGCATCCCCTAAAATAAATTCAGCATTATCACAGCGATTATCTTCAGCATTACGTTTTGCATCTTCAATAGCAGAAGCTATAATCTCAATTCCATAAACTTTTTGGGCATGTTTTGCCAAATACAGAGAAATTGTACCGGTTCCGCAGTAACAGTCAACAACGGTTTCACCACCGCTCAAAGCCGCAAATTCAATCGCTTTGTTATAAAGCTTTTCAGCCTGGGCACTGTTTACCTGAAAAAACGACTGCGCAGAAATATTGAATTTTAAAGTTCCCAAACGGTCTTTGATCGTCGTTTTACCATATAATAAGCGTGTTTTATTACCCATCACGATATTGGTCTGTTTTTTGTTGATATTCTGCACTACACTTTTCAAGCCCGGAACAGCATCACGCAGCATTTTGACCAGCTCTTTGCCATGTGGAATATCGTAACCGGCAGTAATGATAACTGCCATAACCTCACCAGTGTTAACACCAACCCTGCCCATAACATGGCGGACTACGCCCTTACCTGTTTTTTCATCATAAGCAGAGATTTCATACTGCCGCATCCATTGACGGACAACAGCAATAATGTCATTGTTACGCTGCTTCTGGATCAGACAGTTTTCAACGCCGACTACTTTATGTGTAGCCGCAGCATAACATCCGATTTCCAAAATTCCATTTTCAAATGCAACCGGGAACTGCATTTTGTTACGATAATGCCATGGATCTTCTTCACCGATGATCGGCAGAACTTTGACTTCCTGTAAATGCCCGATCCGAAAAAGCGCATCGCGAACCTGCTGTTCTTTAGCCTTTAATTGCCCCGTATAGTTTAAATGCTGCAGCTGACAACCGCCGCAGGCTTCATAAACAGGACATAATGGTTCTACCCGCTCAGGTGATGCTTCCAGAATGGCCGTTACTTTCCCTGACGCATAATTTTTCTTCACCTGTTCCAGCTCTACTTCTACTGTCTCATCTGCTAAGGCGCCATGTGCAAAGACCGTAAATCCATCAGTCTTGCCCACACCTTCACCGCTGCTTCCTAATCCTGTTACTTTTAAAGTTATTTTATCACGCACTAAAAATTTATTATCAACGCTCATAAAATTCTCCTAAATTAAATTTTCAACAACTAAATTATACCACAAATCTATACAGTTTCTTCATTTTACAGTTTAAATAAAATGGCAGAAAAGCGAACTTTTTCACCTTCTGCCAAAATAATCAGCTATTATTTAGTTGCATCTACCCAACTACCTCCAGTTACCTTTTCCAGCATTTCAGCACTGATCGGCAAAGCTGAATGAGGTGTCCCTGCAGCAATAAAAGTAATGTCATACTCTTTCAAACTATTATCCAGATAAACTGAAACCTGCTGACGCAAGGCAAACGGACATACTCCTCCGGGCGCAAAACCTGTGATTTGCATTACAGTTTCCGCATCTGCCATTTTGATTTTTTTCGCTTCGATGGCACGGCCCCATTTTTTTGTGTCTATTTTCTTGTCGCCACAGGCAACAATCAAAATCGGCTTGCCATCGGCTAAAAAGCATAAGGTTTTGGCTATCTGTCCCGGCGTTGTGCCCAAAGCCTGAGCCGCCAGTTCCGCCGTATGTGTTGATCCCGGCAATATTTTTATTTTCAGTTCCGGATAAGCCTGCAGGCTTTCCTGTACTCTTTTCAAACTTGCTTCATATTCTTCTGCATGCTCTTCCATTTCCATCATCCATCCCTCACACTTCTTTTGCAATTCTGCCACAACTAACTGCTTTATTTTTATACTTTCTGTGCTATAATATATCCATACATGAAGTCATATAGGCATCTGTTGTAATTTTAACACAGACAAGTCTCTCTGACAAATCAAAATACCTGTTAAAGGAGGTTTATCCATGGATATCATTACTAAAGATACCGGCATCATTGATGCTGTTCAACAACATCCTGAAATTTTGGAAGTGTTTGCTAAATATGGTCTGGGCTGTGTTGGCTGCATGGCAGCCCATTACGAAACCATCGGCCAGGGAGCAGGCGCTCACGGCATAGATGTTGAAGCGCTTATTGCCGACATCAACAAAGCTGTTGCTGCTGCAAAATAATATTCTTAATAAAAAACAGTCTGGCGCTTAAACGTCAGACTGTTTTTTATTACCACCTGTACAACGATCTCAGTAAAGCTATCTCAGCTTTATACCCTGGCAATTCATTCGGCGTTTCCAAATAAAAGGGCAAATCTTTCAGTTGAGGATGATTAGTAACAGCGCTGAGCGCTTCCAAACCAATGTTCCCCTGACCTATTCTTGCATGCCGGTCCTTATGGCTGCCCAAAATATTCAGACTGTCATTGATATGAACAGCTAAAAGACGTTCCAAACCAATAATTTCATCAAATTCCTCCAAAACCTTTTCCAGATCATTAACTATATCATAGCCGCCGTCAAAAACATGACAGGTATCCAGACATACCCCGAGTTTTCCCTGCAGCTCCACTCTGTCGATAATCGAACGCAGTTCCGTAAAGTTTCGCCCAACTTCACTGCCTTTGCCTGCCATAGTCTCCAACAGCACCATTGTCTGCTGCTGAGGACGCAGGATTTCATTCAGTAATTCTGCTATCATGATTATACCCTGCTCTGTCCCCTGTTTTACGTGACTGCCGGGATGGAAATTATATCTTGTACCAGGCAGCAGCTCCAGCAACTGCAAATCCTCAGTCATTACCATCCGTGCAAAATCCCTTATTTTAGAATCTGCCGAACAGGCATTGAGTGTATAAGGCGCATGTGCCAGGAGCGGCGCAAAAGAATTCTCCCGCATCAGCGTCAGTAAAGCCCTGATATCCTCTGTATCGATCGCTTTAGCTTTGCCTCCGCGTGGATTACGTGTAAAAAACTGAAAGGTGTTGCCCCCAATAGCCAATGCTTCCCGTCCCATATGTAAATATCCTTTTGCCGACGATAAATGACAACCAATATTGAGCATAGATCCTCCTAAATTTACAAAGCTTTTAAAAATACGTTATAATTATAACATATCAAGCCTGCTGAAAGGAAAAGATTGACCATGCAAGCATTACGAGAACACCTGCTGAGCCTGCAGGACACCAAATATCAGAAATTTCACAGTGCTCTTTGCCCCGGTATCGATAACATCATCGGTATCCGTATCCCCGTACTGCGAAAACTGGCAAACGAAATCGTCCGTGAAGAAGATTATCATACTTATCTGCAGAAAGCCTTAACCGAACCTTTTATCTATAGTGAGGAAGCAACCTTATGCGGTATGATTTTAGGTTTACTGAAAATTGATTTTACTGAATTGCTGGAAAATCTCAATATTTTTGTTCCCCGCATCGACAATTGGGCTGTTTGTGATGTTACCTGCGGCGGTTTGAAAGTTTTCAAAAAAAATCAGGCTCAGGGCCGCGAATTTCTGCAGCAATATCTTGCTTCTCCCAGAGAATATGAACTGCGGTTTGCTGTTGTAATGCTGATGAATTATTACAATGATGACACATATATCGACAGTACACTGAAAGAACTGAACAATGTACGACACGAAGGTTATTACGTAAAAATGGCCGTAGCCTGGGCTTTATCGCTGTGCTTCGTCAAGCAGCGAGCTAAAACAATGGTACTTTTTCAAAATAATGAACTTGATGACTTTACTTACAACAAAGCCCTTCAGAAATGTCGTGAATCCTTCCGTGTCAGCGATGCAGATAAAGCCCTGCTGCAAAATATGAAGCGTAAATAAATAATAAAACTCCCGTCTTTATTCAAGACGGGAGTTTTATTATTTTGCCATGCTCAGCAGCATCGCTACTGCTAAAATACTCATGGGTATCAAAATCGCCAACTGACCGATTTCATTGGAATAGTTGAAGAAAAAGAATACAGAAAGCCGAGGCAACAGCTCCTAATTGCCAAACAACAGACCAAAAATCAAAGGAAATGCATTAACAGGCCTTAATTCCGTTATTGATGGTATAGGTATAATAACAAAACCTTTAAAGACCAGCGCCGTAACGGCAAATACTGCCTCAGCAAAGCTGCAACTGTCAGTTTTTCTGTTTTATTTCTCTTCGCCCATCATTCCGCCTACTTTTGCACCAGTTTAACCAGCACTTCCACACATTTTAGCAGGGAAGGCACCGGCAAATATTCAAAACGCCCGTGGAAATTATGCCCGCCGGTAAAGATATTGGGACATGGCAGCCCCATTTCTGAAAGCCTTGCACCGTCAGTACCACCTCGTACAGGTACTAGATGCGGCTCGATTCCAGCTGCACGCATTGCATTTTCAGCCCGTTCAATTATTTCATAAACAGGCATAATATATTCCTTCATATTACAATAGACATCTTCCATTTTACAAACAACGCTGCCCGCGCCGTATTCAGCATTCAGACAATCCACCATATGCAGCAGCAGTTTTTTACGATCTTCCAGCTTCTGTCTGTCATGATCGCGCAAAATCATTTCCAGCTCAACTTTATCCGTACCGCCATTGATACGCAGACTGTGATAAAACCCTTCATACAGCTCAGTATATTCAGGACGCTCGCCGGCAGGCAGCAGCATCTGCCACTTGGCTGCCATCGTCACAGCGTTGCGCATCTTATTTTTAGCAGAACCAGGATGTACCGAAACTCCATAAAATGTCACCGTGGCATTGCAGGCATTAAAGGTTTCATAATTCAATTCACCAACAGCGCCGCCGTCAACTGTGTAGGCAAAATCAGCACTAAAATCTGTCAGAGGAAAATGCTCCGTTCCCCGTCCTATTTCTTCGTCAGGGGTAAACGCCAAAAGTATCTTGCCATGCTTGATTTCCGGATGTGCGAGTAAATACTCACAGGCTGAAACAATAGCGCATACTCCAGCCTTGTCGTCGGCTCCCAGCAAAGTCGTACCGTCCGAGGTTATAATTTCCTGTCCCAGATAATTTTTTAATTCTGGAAAGTCCTTCGGGCTCAATTTAACCCCTTTGCCAAGGTCCAGCTCACTGCCGTCATAGGCAGAATGCACCTGCATTTTGATATTCGCTCCCGATGCTTCATTACTGGTATCCATATGAGCAAGCAACCCGATAACAGGCAGTTTTTCATTCGTATTAGCCGGCAATGCAGCCAGTACGTAACCATATTCTGTAAGTGCTACGTCATCCAAACCCAAACCTGAAAGTTCAGACTTCAGTAGTTTTGCCAGCTTTAACTGCTTTGCCGTACTAGGCGAAGTTTCTGATTTATCATCAGAAGCCGTATCCAAAGCGACGTAGCTTCGAAAACGTTCAATAATCTTATCTTTACTGAGTTCAATCATTTTTATATACCCCTAAGATCTGCCGTGCAGATAGTCTAACAACTGTCGCGCAATCCTGCCGTTGCGCCCGGTGTGACTCATTTCCCACTTTACCGCAGCAGCACGCAGATCTTCTTTTGGAATATCCAGCCCTTCGGCTTCAGCTTTATTTTCCAACAAACGGAAATACTGCTCCTGATCCATCGAATCAAAAAATAATTTTATACCGAAACGGTCAGCCAGAGAAATTTTTTCGTTAATACTGTCGCGGCTATGCAGCTCGCTCATATTCTGATCCTGCCACACTTCCTTGATAATATTACGGCGATTGGAAGTAGCATAGAACAACACATTATCAGGTTTTACTTCAAGCCCACCATCTAAAATGGATTTTAACGCTTTGTATTCCACTTCAAATTCTTCAAAAGACAAATCATCTAAAACAACGATAAATTTTTTGCCCCAACGGCTCAATTCCTGCATCACCTTTGGCAATCCGGCAAAGTCATGGCGTTTTACTTCAACCATCCGCAGACCTTTTTCAAAAAATGCATTGCCGAGAGCTTTGATAGATGATGATTTGCCAGTACCACGATCGCCAAAAAGCAATACATTATTAGCAGGCTTTCCTTCTAAAAAAGCTTCCGTATTGCGTATCAATTCTTCTTTCTGATAATCATAACCATACAGCTTATCAAAAGTCATATCAGAATAGTTTTTAGTACCAGACAGGCATTCCAGTTCGCCATTCCAGGCAAAGGCACCGTTGTCCAGCATTGCGCCATAACCATAGTCATTATAATAACTGCATAAAATTTCTACAGCTTGCCGCCCGTTTGCATCACCTTCAGCATGCAGTAAAATTTTTTCCAGCTTACTGCGTCCCGGCAAAGGCCTGAACACTGTCGGCGTATAGTTTCCCAGCAGTGGATGGTTTTTATAACGATTAAAAACATCATCGACGAACTCGCGCATAATTACAATATCATGCGCTGCAGCTCTTGCCAGTCCTTCACCAATTTTACCGTCATTTTTTTCGGCAACAGCAGAAAACACATTCTGCTCATGCACGATTGCCGACAGCAAATACTCCAAAGGAATAATCCCTGTCAGGCCTTTTTCTTCAGCAGCAACCAGCAGCAAACCTTCCAGTTCCGGCGCAAAAAATTCTTTAGGCCTGCGCAGAGCATTTACGATCGGGTCGGATAACAGAGCTCGGTAGATCACCAGGTTACTTAAATTAGCGCAGCAATTCATCTCATTCATCTCCGTCTGTCAAAGATTTTAGAAGGTTCTGAATACTTTTTTTATAAACAGGGTGTATTTTATCTGCAGCAATTTCTGACAGCGGCTGCAGTACAAAAAGTCTGTTTTGCATATCAGGATGCGGCAGTACCAGTTTTTCACTATAATAGATCAGATCATCATACAAAAGTAAATCTAAATCTATATTTCTTTCACCCCAATGCCGTAATCGCACCCGACCCATTTCCAGTTCAGTATCCAAAAGCAGCTTCAGCAACTTTTCTGGTGCTAAATCAGTTTTCACACAAGCAACAGCGTTAATAAATTCAGGTTGATCTGTAACACCATAAGGTTCAGTTTTAAAAAAGCTTGATACAGACCTTATTTGCAGTCCTTTTACCAACAGCATTTTTAAAGCCTGTCTGAGATTAGCTTCCTTATCACCTAAATTACTGCCTAAAGCTATATATGCGATGGACATAAAATTGCCTCCAGCATCCTTATAGCCCGCAGATTTTCCTGTACATCATGCACTCGTACCATTTGAGCTCCTGCATACACAGCCTGACAACTGGCAGCAATCGTACCTTCCAGGCGTTCTTCTGCTGGAATTCCGCCGAGCACACTTCCAATAGTACTTTTGCGTGAAGCAGCAAGCAATACAGGATAGCCTAAACCTGTCAGTGATTTCAGCCCCTGCATCAATTGCAGATTTTGTTCAATATTTTTAGCAAAACCAATGCCGGGATCAAAAATTATTTTTTCTTTTGCCACGCCACGGTTTTCCAGGACTTTAGCCCGTTGCAGCAAATAAGCTGCAACCTCTGTTACTACATTTTTATACTCGCAGTTTTGCTGCATATTTTTAGGCGTGCCTCGCATGTGCATTAAAATAATCGGTACTTTACTGCCGACAACTAAGTCAGACATAGCAGCATCACCTTCCATCGCAGTAACATCGTTAATGATATCTGCGCCGGCTGCTAAAGCCGCCTCTGCCGTCGAGGCACGATAAGTATCGATAGAAATAACACAAGCCGGATAACGCTCTTTCAATGCCTTGATAACAGGAACAACACGCTTTTGTTCCTCGTCTGCAGTTACGGCATCACTGCCAGGGCGAGTAGATTCCCCGCCAATGTCTAAAACAGCCGCCCCTTGTCTAAGCATTTCGCCTGCCTTTTCCACTACCTGTTCCAACTGCGGCACACGCGAACCTGCGTAAAACGAGTCTGGTGTAATATTTAAAATACCCATCACCAACATTTTATCATAATTCAGTGTCCTGCCGTCAGCTAAAATAGTTTGAGGAATCGGCGCATCTAATATAGCAATCAATTCACTTTTTATTCCTGCCATACCAAAATAAGGCATCTGCGTTAATTTTTCCAGCAGCCTGGCATAATGTTTATATGTTCCCAGAAGAATTACATCTACCCGTTCTTCAGCACAAACTACACAGCCGGCTGGAATTGCACAATCTCCACCACAAGCCAGCATTTCCTGTTTGATAATATTGGCAGCAGGAGTACGGATATCCAAAATTTTTAAGGGAACAATTTCACTTTTATGCAAAAAAATCGCTTCACTGGCAGGATGAATACCCAATTGACTGAATTCATTGGCCAATGTTTGCGGTTCCAGCTTCAGAATCATATCTCCACGTCCTTCCAACCCTTTTCGACACAAGCAAAAGCGTTATGATTATGGATACTTTCAATGCTTTCCACAGTTGCTTTATACCATATTATGCGTTTATCGGCTTCCAGACGCAAAGCAATTTCGCGGACCGCGTCTTCAACAAAACGCGGATTATCATAGGCCTGCTCAGTTACAAACTTTTCATCAGGACGTTTCAAAAGACCGTAAACAGGCGCGCTTGCTCCTGCATCAGCAATAGCAGCCAGTTCTTCCAGCCAAACCATTTCAGCAGATCTAATTTCCAATTTAGCCAAAGCTCTTTGGTTATGAGCGCCATAAGCGCTGATCTCTTTCGAGCATGGGCACAAGGTTTGAATAGGAATCTCCGCAGAAATGCGCAATAAAAACTGCTCATCCTTTTCAGCCGTATAAACACAATCGATATCCAGCGGTGCTCTCTGCCCGCTGACAGGAGCCGTTTTATAAATAAAATATGGAAAATTTAATTGCAGAAAAGCCTTTTCTGCCTGCAGCCGGTCCTTCAAATGGTCAAGAATATTTTCTAAAGAACCTAATGTCACTGGTCCTAGCGTTTGCAGGCACTCTACAAAACGACTCATATGCGTTCCGCGCAGATCATGAGGAAGATCAACCGCCAGACTTACTGTAGCAACCGTGTTCTGCGTTCCCTTTTCTTTATCTTTCAATGCTATCGGCCAGCGCAGATCTTTGATACCAACATGCTTCAACGGTATATTACGACGATCTAATTCACCCTGTACATCCTTCATTATAGATCACCTCGGTAAATACAGCCGCTGGTTTTAGTTTCCCAGACCTCGACTTCATAAAGCTTATAGTTGGGTCCCTGCAGCATTTTTTGTAAACGTTGCCACACCCAAACAGAAATATTTTCTGCTGAAGGCTGCTTTAAAATATCATTAAGACAGGCATGATCCAATTTACTTAAAACCTCTTCCTTGACAATATTCTTAAGACGGATAAAGTCGATTACCATGCCTTCCTTATCAGGAGTTCCCTCTACTTTCACGACTAATTTATAAGTATGCCCATGCAGTCTTTCGCATTTACCATTATATTCTGGTAAATAATGAGCCGCATCAAATTCAAACTCTTTTAAAACAAACATAGCCCACCTCCAAAATAATTAAACTGTCAAGCCGGCAAAATCATCCTGCTGCCGCAAAGCTTCATAAGCAACGATAGCAACTGAATTTGATAAGTTAAGCGATCTTGCTTCAGCAATCATCGGGATACGCACACAGCAGTCTTCGTATTCCATACGCAGTTTCTCAGGTAATCCTGCCGTTTCCTTACCAAAAATCAACAGGCTATCCTTTTCGTAGCATACTTCAGTATACCGCTTATGTGCTTTTGTTGTCAGCAAAAACTTAGCATTATCCTTATACTTTTCCAGCACTTCATAAACGCTGTCATAGTAGTGCACATCTACCAGGTCCCAATAATCCAATCCAGCACGTTTTAAATATTTATCTTCGACCGAAAATCCTAACGGCCGCACTAAATGCAAATGACAACCTGTCGCTGCACATAAACGTGCAATATTTCCCGTATTACCCGGAATTTCTGGTTCTACTAAAACGATATGCATAAAATGTTCACCTCTTCAAATTTTAGAAACGCAAAATGCACAGTCACCTGACTGTGCACTTACATTATTTATTTTTCTTCAACAGTTCATCAACAAGTTCACGCATTTTATGCTGATCTTCTGTCGTATTTACTTCCTCTTTCACCTTGTTATCTTTTTTATCATGCTCATTTTTATATTTTTCAGATTTTGTTTCTACAGCTTCTATTCCCAGCATTCTCTGCCATACTCCCATAATTTTTTCACTATAATTAGGGCTCATGGCCCAGGTACCGTTCAACTTATACCAGGTATCACACAATCCACGCTCTAATCTGATAGCATGAGCCAAATCATAACGCGGATCAACGATCTTCGTCGAAGGATGCTTCTGCGTAGTATAGGCTAATAAATGCTGAATATGTGCACGTACACCAATTTCAGGAGTCTTAAAATGTGCCCCTTTTACACCGCCGCCTGTAGTACCAAGTCCACAGAAATTATTCTGTTCCGGCTTCACATCGCCGCCAAAACGGAAAAAACCTGTTTCTACAAGAGCCTGGGCAAAAGCAAGATCTTGGCGCACTCCTTCGCGACTGGCTTCCTGCCAGTATAAATCAACAATTTCTTCTGCACTGCAGGTCAATTTTAAATCCGGATTATTTTGTTTTAGCAAAGCCACAGCCTGAGATTTACTGGCGACCGCTTCTCCAAAAATACCAATTTCCTGATAACCGACCGGCAAGGCAGGACTTACAACCGTCTTAGGCAAAGTTCCTTGAGCGGTGGCAGAACTGCCTGCTTTATCATTATTTCTGTTGATTATTGGAGTCTCGTTTTTTTGCTGCTTAGTTTTATTTTTTTCTTTAGACTTCTTTTTCGCTTCTTTTTCTTTCTCTTTAGCCGCCTTTTTAGCTTCTTTCGCAGTCAACTGCGGCGCTGCCGCAATAGTACGCACCTGTACCTTAGATTGATTAGGCGTTGTAATACGCCGCGATTCGGTCGGGGTATTCTGTATCAATACCTGCTTCTGACTGCGTGGTTGCGGTACAGATGATACTACAGGCTGAGTTTCATTGGTTTTATTCTCTTTCTTCCTCGCTTCTGCCTGAAGCGGCATCACCGCAGCACAGCAAAAAGCCAAAGAAATAGCTATTAATTGTTGTTTTTTTAAGTTCACGTCACTTCTCCTGCTTATTATATATTGATAGTTAAATTTTACCCCATTTCTACTGATACTGTAAAGTTTTATTCAGCTTCTTCACAAAAAATACGCATCTTCTATGTTATAATATAAATAAAGAATTTTTTAAGGAGTTGATAAATTATGCCCACTACTTTTAAGTTCATCAATCACGCTTGTTTCACTATGACACATGAAGGACATACTATTATTTTTGATCCTTATCTCGATGGCAGCACCCAGGATATCAATGATCTTAAAGTTGAATATATTTTTGTTTCTCATGGCCATTTCGACCATCTTGGCAGTGCAATAGAGCTTGCTAAAGCGTGCAATGCAACAATTATTTCCACGGCTGAGGTTTGCGGAGTTGTTAGTGAAGCCGGCGTGGAAAACCATGCTATGCATTTGGGTGGGACGCACGAATTTCCTTTTGGTAAAGTGCGCCTTACTTTAGCATTCCATGGCAGCGGCATTCCTGGTGGACATGCCTGCGGTTTTATTGTCGATTTCTATGGTACTAAACTTTATTTTGCCGGCGATACCGCTTTATTTGGCGATATGCAGCTTTTACAACGATTGGATGCCTTTAATTATGCAGTTCTCCCCATTGGTGATAATTTCACAATGGGACCAAAAGACGCAGCTATTGCAGCCGAATTCTTACAAGCTGAATATGTAATTCCAATCCATTATAATACATGGCCTTTGATTGCTCAGGATCCAGTTAAATTTAAAGAAGCTGTCGAAAAAAGCACGAAATCTAAAGTTTTAATTGTAGCACCAGGTGAAAGTATTGAATTAAAATAATTTAGATATAATTAAATATAAGATAGATTGTAAAATGAAGTGCGCCACCCTATGCGGGCAAAAATAATAGCC
>ERZ857801.121-NODE-121-length-107778-cov-5.403591_pt1 | contig 107778 bp, 128 predicted proteins | sample MGYA00519762_ERZ857801 | MGnify/ENA primary metagenome ERZ857801 (study PRJEB31778, sample SAMEA3449368) | human gut metagenome | biome: human gut; feature: human-associated habitat; material: faeces | place: United Kingdom | collected 2010/2012 ...
CAGATGTAGCCCCACGGCTCGGACTTGGTGCAGGTATACGCCAGCACCGCCAGCAGCAGCAGCGAGATCACCACGCCGGCGATCTGCTTTTTGGGGTGGATGCGATCCACGGCCTCCTGCGTCACCACGCCCTCCTGCACCATGGCCTTGGCGAACTGCTTCTGGACACCGAACAGGCTGGCCGCCTGCAGCATCATGGGTGCCACCACGAAGAACGCAAAAAACGTATCGACTACGCCGATGATCAAAATACCGAAATCTCCCATTTTCTCCCTTACTCCTCCTGTGCAGACTGGTTTTTGAATATGATGCGCATATCGCTTCGCGCCGTGGCGTACAGCATGTGGCTGTAGCACAGCGAGAATCCCACAATGTCGCCCACCTGCAAGCGCCGGGGGCAGTCCTCCACATCCACGATGCAGTGGTCGGATGAGCCGCCGATGACCGTCAGCCCCGGCTCCCGGGGGATCAGGCTCTCCAGCTCGCCCACGTCGGCGCGTCCCAGCGCCAGGATCGCCCGGCGGCGGATGCCCCGATCCTCGTAGACGGGCTTGCGTCCAAAGGCGTCGATGGCGAATTCCCCGATGGGATAGGTGGAGAATCCCGCTGTACGCGCCGATACACTCTGGAAAAATGCCCCCAGCCAGGATATATCCTCGGTTACCTTCAAAAGCAGGGTTCCTGTAATCAGCAGAATCCCGCTTGTCGTAATAACAACCTTTGAATGAAGGCACAGCTTTTTAAAGGACCTCATCTTCAAAACATCAAGAATAACCAGGAAGCCAAGCCCGCCAAATATAATCAGGCCGCAGGTAACAAAATTCAGTAATACGTCCGACTGATAGGGAATCAGATTTTGCAACCCTCCCAAAATATCAAATCCTGAGTTGTTAAAAGCAGCAATCGAATGGAAAATACTGATTTCCATAGCTTTTAAAGGCGGATAATCCTGAACAAACACTATGAAGCTGAGAATCGCTCCCACAGCTTCAAAGAACAGGGTAGTAAGCAAAATTGCCTTAATCAGCCTTACAACGCCCTTAGAGCTGTCTACATTCAAAGCTTCCCTTACCAGCAGCCGCCCCTTAAAGCCTACCCGTTTCCCGGCTGCCAGAATAAAGCCCACGCCCACAGAGGTAACACCCAGTCCCCCAATCTGAATCAGAAGGGCAACCACAGCCCGTCCGAACGCGGTAAAATGGTCGGCGGTATCTATTGCAATAAGACCCGTGACGCATACCGCGCTTGTGGCTGTAAAAAGCGCGTCGATTACCCCTACCTTCATGCCAGGGTTCACGGATATCGGTAACAGAAGCAGGAAGGTCCCAAGCAGGATCACTGTTGCAAAGCCTAACGTAATTAATCGGCCCGGGGGCTGTCCTTTTAAATATTGAAATACACGGTTCATAATTTTACCATTGAAATTCCGACATATACGCTTTTTCCACGAAAAAAGCACATCTCAGCCGCAAAAAAGCGCAAGACGTGCGTATGTCATAGCCAATCAAATTTTGAACGTATGTACACGGGGCAGCGTCGCCTGCGGCGTTGTCCATGGTATGGTATTCCTCCTTTCTGCATGGCAGATATTGGGCCTATTATACGGGACAACAGGCAGAACCGCAAGCCAAAATTTGTTTATTTATAAAAAATTCACGCTATCTTTATACTTATACGTTTTCATGGCTGAAATGAACCGGAACACAAAATTTGTCGAACGGTCTTATACTTTACTCACAATTAACTTACGTTTATCTAATACTTTTTTTATAAAATTAACTTATGGCAGCTGAATTAAAGCATAGGAGGAGAAAACACAGCAATAGTACCACAATAGAATACTGATATGTCAATAGGGGGACTTGTCATTTATAAAATGATGGGATCTCCCTGTTATATTTTGAGGGATTTCCAATATTGTAACACCACAATCACATATATCGGCAGGGTGGCAGCTCGTGTTGCCAAATCCCGGACATGAGAGAGGATGAGACGCCGCCTGTGTGCCGTCCGCATAGCTGCGGGCCAGGAGCAATGTTATGGATAAAAAAACTATCCACAACATTGAGCTGTTCAAAAGCCATACAGCTCCACGACACACAGCTTTCAGGATACATGACCCAATAGGACTTTTTAAATTACTTCAAGAAAAAGTATCTGTCTTTTTATGGATACCACCACTTTTAAGAAGTGATGGGCTTACTATTGAACTTCTCAATGTATCAGTCAGAAAAGCAGCCGTTTACGTTTATTGGCGTAATCACGGTTGCTTTCTCTGTTTTAAGGTTTCCGCCCGTTGCCGCGGACCACCATTTTCAAAAATTTTACAAAAATTCTTGAAAATGGAGGAAAGGCCATGTGGCAGAGAAATAATGGACAGAGCGAAGCAGAGAAACTGCAGAACCGTTTTACATCTTATCTGGTAACCGCTGTAAACAGACGCCGGAAGGATTACATGAACCAGAGGAGCCGAAGAATCTGTATGGAAAGTTACCTGGAGGACGAAGCCTGGTATTTAGAATTTGACAAACAATTACATAGTAACCTGCCGCTGCTTTTGCAGCTGGAAAATGATGCGCTTGTGTCAGCACTGAAACAGATCACGGAGCGGGAACGGCACGTTTTTCTTTCTCATGTCCTGGAGGACAAGGGCTTTGAGGAGCTTGCCACAGAGTTAGGAATAACCTATAAAGGAGCAGCCGCAGTTTATTACCGTGCGCTTCAAAAAATCAAAAAGAAGATAGGAGAAGATAGAGATGGATTTCATGGAACTGCTGAAGCAGGCAAAGACCGGAAATGAGCCGGCTATTGCTGAGATTATGAAGATGTACCGACCGCTGCTTATTAAGAATTCAATTATTGACGGCAGCTTTGATGAAGATTTGTTCCAGGAGCTTAGTATTACGTTGTTAAGGTGTATCAGACAGTTTAGAGTTTAAGATAAGGGGCTTCGGATTATTAATCTCCGAAGCCCTTAATCCTGAGCTTTAAACTATTTCTTATCTTTATTTTTAAGCTTAGTTAAGGAACCAGATATCAATCCCAAAGCTACTCCAAGTGCTAAATTATTAATCGCAAGGCCGGCTATCACTCCTAAAGCTAATCCTAATCCAAACCTGTCATCTGAATCTGTTTTTTTCATCGTCAATTCTCCTCTGTAAACCCCGGCTTATTTATCCAGGTCTGTCATTAAAGTTGCTAACTGTCTGCCCAACTCCGATATACGGCGGATAATGATTTTCTACCGTTTCCTTCAAGTATCTGTCATCGAATTTCTCATAATTCAGAGTATCCTTCACAATCAAATTCTCAAATTCTATCGGCAGCCCGGGAGAGGAATAAAAGCTTTTCCCAAGCTGCACCTGAAAATGGAGATGCGGCTCCGAGGTGTTCCCGGAATTTCCACATTCCGCAATTTTTTCTCCCCTTTTTACGGATTGCCCCACAGAAACCTGTATGCTGTCCGGTTTTAAGTGTGCTGACAATGTGTATTCCTGATCAGAATGACAAATCAGAATATAATTCCCTCTAATATCCCGGGCTTTACATGAAACAGCCCTGTTTTTCGTGATTCCGCTGTCCAGGTTCCCGGTACAAATTTCCGCAACACTGCCATCTGCAGGAGCCAGGATATCCCTGCCATAGCAATAAAACGAGCCTGCCTCTGTCTCATCCCCCTTAAAGCTGCTTCCAGTGTTATCCAATATTATAAAATCATAAGCATACCTCTGCGTTGGTATCTCCCAGGAATGTGAGGTTTTTTCAGTTACTCCCCCATTTGCAACCACCCATTCACCATCAAATGGAAGAGAGTATTTTACCTGCGTATGATAGTTTTCAATATTGGGAAGATTGCCGTGATATTTATATTCCAGCACAATCATTCCCCACAGCTGCTTCAGTGACTGGATCAATATAGCACCGCTCATTTATGTAATAGCACCTCCCCCAGTTCTGGTTGAAGCAATTATACCAGATAACCGGGAAGAAATGAAGCAATATATGGTTTTTCATAATATCAGGATAAATATTTTCTCTTTTGCAGAAATATCTTAACCGCCCCCTATTTATATAGTGTATAGCTTAAAACCGCGATACCAGATATTGTTATATTCCTTTTGCACCTTGACAATCCCATACCCCATTCCAGGAGTTATACAGGCGTTTCGGACAGTATGCGATGACCCTTTGAGCGTGCCCGTTTCTTAATCCGTGCATAGCACAGCCTGCCAATACGCGGCATAACTTTGGCGCAGGAAATGACCTGGAGTGTACATTCAAAAATATTACTATCAAAAATAATCTGCTAATTGCAGTTGAAAAGTCGTAGGTTCACCTCGTATAAGATATATGGAGAGCAACAGACAGGGATTGTGCTGATTCCCCCTTCAACTGCAAAAGAAAGGAGTAAACATGGCAGTTGGAGAATTTAACCACGACAAACAAGCCGTTTCAGAAAAGCGAACCTACTCAGTTCAAGAAATTGCAGACATCCTGCAGATCAGCCGCAGCATGGCATACAACCTTTGTAAACAGCCGCTTTTTAAAACGGTCAAGGTTGGCAAATATGTCAGAGTCTCAAAACCCTCCTTTGATGAATGGCTTGACACACACAAATAAGAAGGAGAATCAGTATGGCATCTATCGTAAAGCGAGGTAAAACATATTCCGTAGTATACTACGAAGGGGAAGGAAAAAAACGTCAGCAGAAATGGGAATCCGGACTGACATATTCCGCTGCAAAAGCCATGAAGGCAAAAATTGAGCATGAACAGGCACAGCAGACTGCAGGTGACGAATCAAAGAACCGTCTTAAAGAAATGACCATCAGTGAATTTCTATATGAGTTCATAGAGAAGTATGGATATAAAAAATGGGCTGCCTCAACCTATGATGGCAATGTAGGGCTGTTGGAGAATTATGTCCATCCTCATATAGGTGATAAAAAGCTTCTTTCTCTCACAACCAAAATGATTGATGATTATTACGACTTTTTAGAAAAGGAAGCGGAGCCTGCCACAAATATGGGGAAACCCACAAGAGAACACATTACAGCGTCCACAATCCATGACATTCACAAAATCCTGCGCTGTGCCTTTAATCTGGCCGTGCGCTGGGATTACAGAAAGAAAAATCCGTTCCTTAATGCAACTCTTCCAGAGCATAAAGAACAGGAGCGGGTAGTCCTGGAGCCTAACCAAATCCTAAAGGTTTTAAAATATACCTGCCGCCCTGACAATTACGATTACTACCTGATTCACTGCGCCGTATTAATTGCCATAGGCTGCACGATCCGCGGCGGCGAAATCGGCGGGCTGCAATGGGACCGTGTCCATTATGAGAAAATGATATTTCACATTGACAGAGCCATTGACCGGATCAGTAAGAAAAACTTGAAACTGCCCAAAGTAAGGATACTGTTTAAGTTTCCCAATCTAATTCCCGGAGCGAAAACCTGTATTGTCCTAAAGCAGCCTAAAACTGATAATTCTGCGCGAGATGTAGATGTCCCGCAGATGGTTCTCAATTCGTTACAGATACTAAGACAAATGCAGGAAAAATTAAAGGCAGAATTAGGCTCCGATGGATATATAGACTACAATCTGGTAATCTGTCAGGCAAACGGCCGCCCAATGATGACTGAGCATTTAAACAAGCGCTTTAAAGAGATTCTGGTAGAAATGAATGATCCGGAAATTAAAGCGGAAGAAATTGTATTTCACAGCCTTCGTCACACAAGCGCCACTGCAAAGCTGTTTGTATCCCAGGGAGACTTTAATTCAGTCATGCAGGCCGGAGGCTGGGCAAACTTAGAGATGCTTACCAGACGTTACGGCAAACATTCCTTCCAGGACAACCGTGAAAAGCTTGCTCACAAGATGGACGACTTCCTTGGCAATGGCCTGGAAGAAGCAATCGGAAACGATGGCGGAACCGGCATCGCCCAACCCGGCGCAATAGAACAGGCGTTGCAAACCCTGTTTCAGACCAACCCTGATTTGCTAATACAAGTCATCCAGTCTGTCCAGTCTGCTAATAAAGAATAATTTTATTAGCAGAAAATTTTGGGGGCTGAAAAATCGTATTAGCAAATCAGCCCAAAAATATTTACCATGGGATCAAAAAAAGACCATTTTATTAGCAAACAGAATTTCATGTAAAAACAGCCCCAAACCATTCACCTCGTATTAGCAGACCCGGTTTTATTAGCAAGGACACAATTTTATTAGCAGATTTTAAAAGGTTCACCAAAAACAAAAAAGCCGAAAACCCAGTAAAATCAAGGCTTTCGGCGATGTGTCTGGTGTTCCTGAGCGGATTCGAACCGCTGGCCTTCCGCTTAGGAGTTTACACTCCCAAATTTTTTAAGTCCAGCGAGTTCGTCAGAATCCACAGAAACGCTTTAATTCCGGCACTTTTCAAACCGTCAAATTTTTTTAGTGCCGTTTCGTCCATCTGCTTTTATCTAATATCCGCCTGTCCAATTAGCAGGCTATTAGCAAAAGAGAGAAACGAACAGGGAGCTGCCGCCGCTTTATTAGCAGCTTCCAGTATTTGCTCATTCATTATAATAACATAAAAAGAGTTCTTCCTCAACAGCAGGAAGGGCTCTTTTTTGCACCCTCTTTTCTTTCCTTTTAACTAAATCACATGGAGGTCAAAATGGAATATCAATTAGAACTCAAACAAATCGTGGACTATCCACGCTGCCGGATTTACCGGCCATTCGTCCGCCGGCTGATGCAGGACATTAATATCCGCACCTGCGGCGGCTCTTACCTGTATTATTACATTGTCCTTTGCTCTTACGCAAACTTCCGGTCCTCCTACCGCCGGCTGGACAGTATCACCTATCTCGTTGAACCGGGAGAATGGATATGCACGTTACCGGAGCTGTCCAGGTGGTTCCGCACCAGGTTCCAGCACCAGGCAGCGGCCATTATGGATTACCTGCAGCAACAGCATTATATCACCTACACGCGGCTGGATCGGGGGAGGCTCATAAAATTCCATATTAATAACTGGAAGGCCAACAATACTTCTCTGGAATACAATTACCCTTGCCAGAAGGACGCCGGCTTTTTCTTTTTCCCCATTTCCGCCGTACACGAACTGGTCAGTATGGGGAAATGCTCGGAGATGGACATCGTTCTGGATATGTGGATCCACGCAATCTACAATGATTCCCAGGTGCAGGGATCCGATGTCGGCCCGGTCGTCTATTTCCGCAACCATACCGGAAGCCCGCTGATTAATTACCGTGACCTGGCCGGCCGCTGGGGGATTTCCAAATCTTCCGTCAGCCGGCTGCTTAAAAAACTGGAGGAGCAGCAGTACCTTACCTCGGTTTCCTTTACCGGTACCCATGGAAGTGTCCTGTATTTACAGAGCTACTTGTCTACCATGTTTAATATCAGCGATGTCATGATTGATAAAGAGGAAGTGTCCCTGACTTTCCAGCTGCCCGTGACGATCAATGAGGAGGACTCATCTATGAGGAATATGACGCAAGACACAGACAGCCCGGAATCCACCGTAAAAACCGAACAGATATACGTTTCAGAATCCGAAAATAGCGTTCCGGAATCGCACATCAAAAAAATGGTGCAGAAAGCGGCCGGAATCCTTGCCGCACAAGGGGTTTCGTGCTGTGAATGCAGCAAAAGCATATATAAGTTATATAGGTTATCCGACTGCGGGGAAGGGATTTACAGGTATTCTCTAAATATCAGTTGCGGCGCCGGTACTGCCGGGTATCAGTTTGAGTTGAGTATCCAATCTCCCCATACAGTGCCGGTACCGGCAGGGGATGTGGCAGAAAAAAGAGTAAAATCAGATGTTCAGCCACGGGCTGATGAAAAGTGAAGGAGGAACGGCATATGAACCATTCAAAAGGCAAAAACCATGAGGTAGATCAGAATAATCCCATCTACCACGATACCTGTAAGCTTTTAAGGAACTACCGGGATGCGGTGTGGAACCTGGAGCTGGACGTGCAGCATGTCCGGCGCGAATTTGAAATTGAATATGGAAACAGCGTGGAGGAATTCCTGGATTCTATCTATCTGGCGGGAGCGGACATTTACGGAACACGGCTTGAGAATTACGCAAAGAGCATTGAGCGGAGTAACCAGATGCTCTCCCTTCTTACCTCGGCGGTTGATATCATGCGTAGTAAGCATAAGTTTGGCGAGCAGTATTACTGGATTCTGTACTATACCTACCTCTCGCCCCAGCAGCTGCAGAATACGGATGAAATCATAGATAATCTGCGCCCACACATCGCCAATATTTCCTACCGGACCTATTACCGCAAAAAGCCCCAGGCAATCGAGGCCTTGAGCGGTGTCCTGTGGGGATATACCTCCAAGGACTGCCTGGGAATCCTGGATAAATTCTTTCCGAAAGATGCACAAGCGAGAAAGGAATGACCTGAAAATGGCAGAAATTCAAGAAAAACTGGCACATAAATGCGATTTACACTGCATTTTTGACATGATATAATGGTCACGCTTAAAGCTATATCCAAATATCATTACTGGCTCTTCGCCAGCAACAGGCACCTGTTTATCCAGGTGTTATTTTTTTACCCGAAAGGGCCGGCTATTTTTGAAAACTGCCGGCCCTTTCTATTTCATTTACAGGAGGTAGAACGTGAAAAAAGAAAAGAGCACTCAGACACCCGCTGTATCTGCAGCAATCCGCCGTATTTTTAGCGGAAGAAAAGTATTTCCTTTGGGTAAAGCCGTCTATACGGGCGCAATCGCCGCCTATATGATTGCCCTCAACGCCCAGCCGGTTCTGGCCGCCGACATGTGGTCCCAGGCCGAAACTATTATGAAGGATGTCTATGGGAAAATTTTAGGCATCTCCACCATTGCCGCCATTGTGACCGCATCCGTAGCCCTGCTCCTCATGAATTTTTCAAAATCCGGAAGAACCGTGGATGAGTCCAGGGCCTGGCTGAAACGGATTGCCGTTTCATGGGTTATCCTAAATGGGCTGGGATTCATCATGGCCTATGTTTCCCCATTTTTCGCCGATGGAAGGTGGAATGGTTAAAGGAGGGCTGGTCGCATGGGCATTTTAGACGGGATTGTCGAATGGCTGGCCGAGCAGGTCATGAATGGCCTCGACTTAATTACCACTTCCGTATTGGGGGCTTTAGGGTGCAGCATGGATACGTTTCTGCGCTACTTCCCCGCGGCGGAAACGATGTACCGGATTTTTGTGGCAACGGCTATCGGGCTGATCCTGCTGAACTGGGTCTGGCAGCTGTTTAAGAACTTTGGGCTGATTGCGGGTGTTGAAGCCGAGGATCCGTTTAAGCTGAGCATCCGCTCCGGGCTTTTCATCGGCCTGGTGTATTACTGCCGGGATATCACGGATATCCTGCTGAAGGTGGGCGGTACCCCCTACCAATGGATTCTGACTTCGGAGCTGCCGCCCATCAGCTTTTCAGACTTTAACTCTGTGATGCTGACGGTTCTCGGCGTGTGCGCAAGCGGTTCGGTTGCATTGATTGCGCTGATACTTGTCCTGATTCTGGCATGGAACTATATCAAGCTGCTGTTTGAGGCGGCAGAACGCTATATCCTGCTGGGAGTTTTAGTCTTTACGGCTCCCATGGCATTTGCCACAGGGTCTTCCCAGACAACCTCCAATATTTTCAAAAGCTGGTGCCGGATGTTTGGCGGCCAGCTTTTTCTACTGGTCATGAACGCCTGGTGCCTGCGCCTGTTCACGTCCATGGTGGGCAGTTTCATTGCCAATCCATTATCACTTTAGGAGGTGCTTGAAAATGAAGAAACTCAAAACCGCTGCTAACGTGCTTTTTCTTTCGGCTTCCCTGGCGCTTATGCAGGCCATCCCGGTTCTTGCCGTCACGGAGGACGAGGTTGCCGCCAACGGGAAAGAGGAAACCGCCGGCAGCATTTTTATCTGGTTTCTGTGCGCCATTGCTTTTCTAAAGGTCAGCCAGAAGATTGACAGCTTCATGAGCAGTCTCGGTATCAATGTCGGGCATACCGGCGGCTCCATGCTGGGTGAACTGATGGTTGCCGCAAAAGGGATTACTTCCGCCAGGAATATATCTACCGGCGGCAGTTTCCGTGGCGGCTCTGTAAGGGGCGGCTCTACCATGAACCGTGCGTCTATCCTTTCCGGCGGACTGGCAGGGGCAGTGGGCCGGCAGTTCTCACAGAGTGCCATGCACAGCGTAACCGGCCAGTCCAGCAACCCCATCAGCCGGAAAGCCTTTGAAAGCTCCGTGAAAAAGGGCGGTGAATTCGCCAACAACGTCACCGGGGCCGTTGCCCAGGGGAACATCAGCTATACGGGTTCCATGACCGGGCCGCAGGCCGCCCAGGCCCTGGCCTCTTATATGGGGCAGGTCGGAATTCCGGATGCCCCGGATTACTCCGATGTGGAGATTGGCGGAGGACGCATTATGGGAACAGAAACAAGCACAGAACACCCCAATGGCTCCGCTTTTGCCATGTACCATACCGATCAGTATATGGCCCCGGAAGGCAGCTATGACACGGTAACCACCGCGGATCAGACTACCTGGTACCGTCAGTATGCCGCCGACACTGTGGAGCGCACCCCTTATATGACGGAAAAAGGCCAGATTGCCTACCACGAGAACATTGTCCAGAAGCTGCCGAATATGCCGAAAAGGAAGGACCGCGTATGAGCGGAAAAAACAGGGAGGAATCTCCCATCTCCCAGACAGCACAGGCCGCAGGCGCTGTAAGAGGGGCGGTAAAAACAGGGAAGGCTATTGCAAACCTCTCCAAAGGAGCGGCAGCCGGCCCCTACGCCATGGCGGCTGCCGGCCTGTGGGAAGGCAGGCATATACTGGCAAAAGCAGCTGCCGCCATAGCAGCCCTGTTCCTGCTTCCGGTCATGTTTATCCTGATGCTTCCGTCACTGATTTTTGGCAGCAACGGGTTAAATGATGTCCCTGCCAATGTACTGAACGACAATACCGTTATCATGGCAAACATTGCAGAAGTCGAGACCGGTATTGAAGCCATCCTGCGCGAAAAGCATGACGCGGTTTTAAGGCAGATTGAAGCGGAGGCAAACGGGCTTGGCTCTAACTGCGAATACAGCATTACCGATGATTTCTCGGACCGGATTATATATGAAAGCGCACTGATTATCTCCCAGTTCTGTGCTTCCCAGGCAGATTATCAGGAAGTGAAGCTTTCAAAGCTTGAACAGATCTTGCGGGCGGGAACCGATGGTATCTTTTCCTACACAGTCGATGTCACCAGTTGGACGGAAACAGACCCGGAGACCGGGGCATCGGAAACCTATTATCATTACGAGTATACCATGCAGTACGCCGGCGACAGTTATTTTGCCGACCATGTGTTCCATCTGACTGGAGAGCAGGTGGAAACAGCCGGGCTTTTTGCGTCCAACCTGCATTTATTCCTGTTTGATACGGTTTACAACGTGGAAATCAACCCGGATTTAATCCCCGGTGAGACCGGCAATGCCGCGGTGGACCTGGCGCTTACCAAATTGGGGATTCCCTACAGCCAGGCGCTGCGGAACCAGGAAGGATATTTTGACTGCAGTTCCTTTACCTACTGGGTATATAAGCAGTTAGGCCTCTCCCTGCAGTATGACGGCTCCAACACGGCTGCCGCCCAGGGGCGCTATATTGCCGAAAACCATCTGGCCATTGCCTATGAAGACCTGGCCCCCGGAGATTTGATTTTCTATTCCTTTAAAGTAAACAACCGCTATATGAATATCAGCCACATCGCAATCTATGCCGGTGACGGCTATGTGGTGGACGCCTCCTACTCAAAAAAGAAGGTAGTCTACCGTCCGATTTACAGTCTCAACAACATTGTATTATGCGGAAGGCCATATGCCTCGCCCTGACCGGCCGGCAGATGGCTTTTTTAGGAGGTGCATTATGTCCATGCGACAGGAAGAAACAGATATCTATGTCATACCGCCCAACTTTATCGAAACGGGTACGATATTCGGCGGGACTATCAAACTGCGGAACGCAATCGAGGCTCTGCTGATTGCCCTTATTATCGGCCTGCCGGAATTCCGGCTCCCGGTAACGCTTACCACTAAAATCATCATTGCCTGCTTAACGGTGCTGCCCTTGTCCCTATTTGCCATCATCGGCATAAACGGGGAGAGCCTGTCCTCTTTTGCCATTAACTTTTTCATTTATCTGAAGAACCGGCGTATCATCGGGAAAACAGAGAAACCGGATACAGAGCCGGAGCCGGACAGTACAAAGAAACGCCGGAAGCGCCCTGCCAGGAAAAAGGAACGCAAAATCAAAGCAGCTAAAGAAGATTTCCCGGAAGAATTCGGCAGCCACCGGGAACGCAGGGCTGCAAAAAAAGAAAAGGCGGAAGGAAAACCTAAGAAAGCCCGCAAAAAGAAGCCCGTAAAGCCGGAACCGGTCCGTGAGGAATCGGCCCCGCTCTTAAATCCCGCGGCAGAATACCTTCCTATCCAGAAGATTGAAAACGGCATTATCTATACCAGAAACCACCGCTATGTGAAGATTATCGAGATTGTACCTATCAACTTTCTGCTGCGCAGCGCCAGGGAGCAGAAAAATATCATTTATTCCTTTGTCTCCTACCTGAAAATCAGCCCGGTTAAGCTGCAGTTCAAAGTCCTGACCAGAAGGGCAGATATTAACCGGCACTTAGAGACCATACGGGAAGAGATGAAGGATGAAACCGATGAGCGCTGTATTGCCCTTCAGAAAGACTACGAACTCCTGATCCAGCGGATTGGTTCCAGGGAGGCCATTACCCGGCGCTTTTTCATTATCTTTGAATATGAACCATTTGCTGGAAGCCGCAGCAGCGATGAGGCAGAAGCACGTTCCGCCCTGCTTACCGCTGTCCAGACGGCAAAAACCTATCTGCAGCAATGCGGCAATGAAATCCTGGTTCCGGATAATGAGGATGAGCTGGCCACTGATGTCATCTACAACCTGCTGAACCGGAAAACCAGCGCTGCAAAGCCGCTGTCCGTCCGGGTCAATGAGGTAATCGGCCAGTATATCAACGCCGGCCGGAAGGAGGAACTGGACCATATCCCCGCCTCTGAGTTCTTTGCCCCGGAACGTATTGATTTTACTCATGGGAATTACTGTGTCATGGATGGGGTTTATCATACCTATCTTCTGATTCCGTCAGGCGGTTACCGCACGCAGGTCTGCGCGGGCTGGCTCTCCCTTCTCGTTAATGCCGGGGAAGGGATTGATGTGGACATCTTCTTTGACCGGCAGCCCAAAGACCGCATCCAGCAGAAGCTGGGACAGCAGCTCAGGATTAACCGTTCCAAAATAAAAGATACCTCGGATACCAATTCCGATTATGACGATTTGGACAGCGCAATCCGTTCCGGTTATTTCCTGAAGGAAGGGCTGGCAAACAATGAGGATTTTTACTATATGAACATCTTGGTCACCATCACGGCCGACACCCTGGAGGAACTGGAGTGGCGTACCAATGAGATGAAAAAGCTCCTGCTCTCCCAGGACATGGAGGCGGTGACCTGCCATTTCCGTGAAGAACAGGCTCTGCTGTCCGCGCTCCCTCTTGTGTCTTTGGATAAAAAGCTTTTTGAGCGCTCGAAACGCAACATACTGACAACCAGCGTGGCAAGCTGCTATCCGTTCACCAGTTTTGAAATGTGTGATGATAATGGAATCCTGCTCGGTGTGAATAAGCACAACAATTCCCTGATTATAGTGGATATCTTTAATTCAAGGGTTTATAAAAACGCCAATATCGCACTGCTTGGGACCTCGGGGGCCGGAAAAACCTTTACCATGCAGCTGATGGCGTTAAGGATGCGGAGGAAAAATATTCAAGTATTCATTATCGCGCCCTTAAAGGGGCATGAATTCCACCGGGCCTGCAGCAATATAGGCGGTGAATTTATCCAGATATCCCCTGCCTCCAGAAACTGCATCAACGTTATGGAAATCCGGAAAGTGGATACCTCCGCCAACGACTTATTGGACGGCCCCCAGGCAGAAAAATCAGAGCTGGCAGCCAAAATCCAGCGGCTCCACATTTTCTTTTCCCTGCTGATTCCGGATATGAGCCATGAGGAGCGGCAGCTATTGGACGAAGCCCTCATACAGACCTATAAACGTAAAGGCATTACCCATAACAATGAGAGCCTGTGGGATCCAAAGTTTCCCGGAAAATACAGGGAAATGCCGGTTTTAGAGGACGTCTACAATATTCTGAAGGAAAATACCGACACCCGGCGGCTGGCAAATATTATGAACCGCCTGGTCCATGGCTCTGCCTCCACCTTCAACCAGCAGACGAATGTGAACCTGGAGAATAAATATACGGTCCTGGATATATCCGAACTGACCGGCGACTTACTCACCGTGGGCATGTTTGTTGCCCTGGATTTTGTGTGGGACAAGGCAAAGGAAGACCGCACCGTGGAAAAAGCAATTTTCATTGATGAGACATGGCAGCTGATCGGGGCTTCCTCCAACCGCCTTGCAGCTGAATTTGTACTTGAGGTTTTTAAGATTATAAGGGGCTATGGAGGCTCCGCAATCTGCGCGAGCCAGGATTTGAACGACTTTTTTGCTTTGGAGGACGGCAAATACGGAAAAGGCATTATCAACAATTCCAAGACCAAGATTATCCTGAACCTGGAGGATGAAGAGGCCATGCGGGTCCAGTCAATCCTGCACCTGTCCGAGGCGGAAACCATGGCGATTACCCATTTTGAACGCGGTAACGCCCTGATATCCACGAACAATAATAACGTCACCGTTGAATTTAAAGCCTCCGACCTGGAAAAAGACCTGATTACAACGGACCGCGAGGAACTGAAGAAGATACTGGCACGTGAGAAACGGAAACAGGCTATGGCGGAAGCCGGCTGATATCCTCATATTTACGCAATCCCTACTCATTCATAATAATTCTGGCTTTTGAACTGCTTTTACCTATGCGCAAACATACGCAGGATTGAGTAAAGAAAATATGCTTCTGTCAAATGTAAGGAGGCTCTTATGATTTATCCCAATCAAACGGACAATGACCGGAAGGAAATCATCCGTGTCCTGTCACTCTACCACCGGCTGGAACTGAGGCAGCTTATCCGCCTGTTCCCTTCCATTCCGGAACCGTCCCTGCTTTCGCTTCTGAAACGGCTGCAGAAGCAGGGACGGATTCTATTGCAGGGTACCGCAGTGGCCGGCCTGCCGGAAAGTGAGCCGGCAGACGGCACATCAGAGGCCTTTGATGTGCTTCTGGACTTTTTCCCGGAAGTCACCTACCACTCCCCCGGGGAATTTCCGGTCACCCTCACTTTTTTTGCCCGGGAGGAGGGGTACGACATCATCTGCTTTCCGGAAGGAAAAGAGCTTATGATTGCACACGCCCTTTCCCTGCAGTCCCATTCAGGAGACGCCAACCTGCGTCTGGTCGTCCTGGCAGACAGGGGGCAGATGGAGAAAGCCTTAAGCCTGCCGGACATTACGGCCTTCTGCCTGGTAGAGGACGGAAAAGTCCAGTATTTTAAGAAACAACAAGGAGGATCCCATGGATAGGAATACCTTAAACGCCCGTATCCAAAAAATACAGGCGGAAATCCCAAAACTTACAAACACCTTATACGCCCTGAATCTGACGGACAGCAAGGACTATCCCCAGAACTATGAAGAGCTGAGCACCGATGCCGCGCTGCGGGCAGAACACATCGCGTGTTCCCTGCGGAACTTAATTTACGCCGCCAACCTGGTGCCAAAACCAGTGCTGATGAAAAAGGCAGCGGCTGTACAGGGCATAACCATTACCCAGACCTCCGGGATGGTCATGATTACCCTGCCCGGGCTGATGCCAAAAAAATACCGGCACAGTAATCCGGCCTTCGTCACCGAGCCGCTTTATCAGTGCCTCTCCGACTATGCCGGCAGCCATGAGCTGCTCCGCTTTCAGGAATGCGTGGTGTGCTTTTCCCATCAGTATGACCGCAGCCTCTCCCAGCGCCGGGTACGGGACTATGACAATCTGGAGTGCAAGCAGATTCTGGACACCGCCGCTGCCTTCCTGATGAAGGATGACAGCGGCCTTTTATGTGATGTCTACCACTGCACCCGGCTGGGGACAGAAGACTGCACCGTCCTTACCATTATGGAAAAAAGCTGCTTCCCGGAATGGCTGAACTCCCACCAATACAGCCTGGATGAGGTATCGGATTTTTCCTAAAATTCTTTTCTGTTTTCCCGACTATGGTAAAAACACGGCCCGTACTGCGAAAGGCATGGCTTTTGCCCATGCAGCCGGCCGCCTGTTTTACCCGAGTTTCAGTCGGGTACGGTTAAAATTGGGAGGTGATTAATTCTTGGACACATCAACTGCGGCCTACCGCTTATTAGAACTGACCGCCCTCTCCGGGGAGCTCCCTGCCGACAACCTGTGCCGGATGGGGATAGGGGAAAATTATGGGGAAAAGCTTGTGACAAAGCTGAAGGAAGAAAAACTGCTCAAAACGCACTACAAAGACCGGCTGCGTGGATACCGCCTGACTTCAAAAGGCAAAAAGCTGCTGCTTTCCCGAATGCCGGTCAGGTTTTCCTTTTACCTCACCGGAAACAGCGACACCAATCAGCCGCGAAGCGATTATGCCAGAAGGCTCCGGCTTCACCAGGTATCCCGCACCTATTGCCTGCTCCTTAATTCCGGCATTACCCTGTTTCGGGACACAAAACCGGCTATTTTCTCCGGTATCCCGCCGGATGGGGATATTGCGTTTCCCATCCCGGTTTTCTATCACTCCCGGGAAATCAAGGAGCTTGGAAGTGAAACCATAAAAATAAACAATTCCAGGAGTATCGGCGTATTATTTGCCGACCGCTGTATCTACGTTGTTTTTTACACTGGGGAATCCGTGCTGAAATGGGAATACAAAACAGAGATCCGTATGAAGGCTTTCTTGTCCTACCATGTGAGCCAGGGAATCCTGGCGCCCTGGTACCGCCATGACACCCCCATCCGTGCTCTTTTTATCGGTAAATGTATGGACACCGGCATCCGGCTTATGACCAGCACAGGCGGGTACCGGCACAGCCTGTTTACCCTGGATACCAGCTTTGAGCATTTCCATTTTATTCCGGACAGCCACGCAGGGGAGGTGATTTTAAGAATCCTGTGCCGCCCTGGTTTTACCAGGCAGTTTTCTGCATTGCTGCTGTCGGATCTGGAAGCGCCGGACGAAGCGCTTGGTTTTGAACATGATGCCATAAAGGACGGGAACCCGGTATTGCTGGCTTACGATTTTGATATGCTGCGGATTTCCCGCTTCATCACCTGCCTGAAGCTGCGCAAATGCAGCGGCCACCTGATTTGCTTTGATTTTCAGAAGGATTCCCTGCTTTTTTACTGCGGGGAGATGGTTACCATAACCACAGTTGACCTTGCTAAATTTGAGAGGAGGTTTTTCCCATAATCCAGAAGAAACCATCCTGGAAGGTACTGGCCATCCTTCCGGTGTTACTTGCCGCCCTGCTCTATGCAGGCGGATATCTGGCCCAGTTTCTGATTAATTACCATGCCTGGTCGGAGGCCGGCAACACTCCCGGAGACGGCACCGGCCCCCCCGTTCCCCTCCGGCTCCCTGTCCGCCTGCCTGTCTGCCCTGGCGGTTTTCCCCTACAGTCTGTATGGGATTTTTTTATGCCTTGCCATCTTTGGCCTGCTGATATTCATGGTTATGAAGATGGGGTTTGGCGGTAAGGGCATCTATGACCAGGAGCGGAACCTGGTTTACTCGGATAAGGGAACCTATGGAACCTCCGGTTTTATGACGGAAAAGGAAATGCGCCAGGTGCTGGAGTTGGTTCCCGATGTAAAAAAGACAAAGGGAATCATCCTTGGGAAGCTGAACGGAAAGGCAGTCTGCCTGCCGGAAAACACCCGGATGAACCGGAATGTTGCCGTATATGGCGCCAGCGGTTCCATGAAGAGCCGGGCCTATGCCAGAAATGCCATTTTTCAATGTGTGGCCCGCGGGGAAAGCCTGATTATCAACGACCCGAAGTCAGAACTGTATGAAGACATGGCCGTCTACCTGGAAGAAAACGGATATACCGTCCGGGTATTCAACCTGGTGAATCCTGAAAACTCGGACAGCTGGAACTGCCTGAAGGAAATCGAAGGGCAGGAAATCATGGCTCAGCTGACAGCCGATGTTATCATCAAAAATACCGGTTCCGGGAAGGGCGACCATTTCTGGGACAATGCGGAGCTGAACCTGCTAAAAGCATTGATCCTTTATGTGGAACGCGGGTTCCCGGAAGAGGGGAAGAATATCGGGCAGGTTTACCACCTTCTGACGATGTGTTCCGAAAAGGAACTAAATGGGCTGTTTGATTTACTCCCCATCACGCACCCGGCTAAGGCGCCTTACAATATATTCAAGCAGGCATCGGATACCGTGCGCACCGGCGTCATTATCGGACTCGGTTCCCGGCTTCAGATTTTCCAGAATAAGCAGATCCGTCAGATCACCAGTTTTGATGAGATGGGCCTGACACGTCCGGGATATGAGAAATGCGCTTACTTCTGCGTATCCTCAGACCAGGATTCCACCTTTGACTTCCTCTCCTCCCTGTTTATGAGCTTTGTCTTTATCAAGCTGGTAAGATATGCGGACAAATACGGGGAGGGCGGCCGGCTCCCGGTTCCGGTACATATACTGGCCGATGAGCTTGCCAACGGCGGCGTTATTTTGGACCTCACGAAAAAAATCAGTACCATCCGCAGCCGCTCGCTCTCCATCAGCTGCCTGTTCCAAAACCTGCCCCAAATGCAGAACCGCTACCCGGACAACCAGTACCAGGAACTAATTGGGAATTGTGACACGCAGCTCTTCCTTGGATGCACGGATGAAGTGACTGCCAAATTTATCTCGGACCGTTCCGGCGAGGCCAGCATTGCCGTGGAGAGCCAGGCTAAACAGCTGAATACCTGGAGGGTGTCAAACTATACTCCGGAATACCGGCAGACCAGCTCTGTAGGGAAAAGAAAGCTTCTTACCCCCGATGAGGTTCTCCGCCTTCCTCTGGACTCTGCCCTCATTATTTTGAGGGGGCAGAAAATCCTCCGGGTGGAAAAGTTTGATTACACCCAGCATCCGGAGAGCAAAAAAATGAAGCCCCGTAAGGCGGTGGAACATGTCCCGGCCTGGAGAGGGCTTCCCGAACCGGCGGACGATTTCGTCAGCCAGATGAAAGCAAAGCCGGCCAAAAAGTCAGGCGCCCGGCCAAAAGCGGATACTTTGGCGCCTGCAAAGCCAGCTTCATCCACACGAAAAGAGCAGCCATCGAATCCCGATGAAGATTTCCAGATGGTCATAACGGATAAAGAATCCATTATGTCATAAAACCACACGATTGAAAGGAGAACACATTATGCCAAGAAAAGCAGCAGAAACCATGTTAGAGAAGGAAGAACGGGTAGAAGAATTAGCCGGACCGGAAACAACCGCACAGCCGGAAGAATTTTCGTTGGAGGGCGCTACCGTGCAGTCTGAAGAATCGACAACGCCGGGGGCCGTCACGCCGCCTGAGCAAATTCCGGAACCGGCTGCCAAGAGAGCCCGAACTCCGGCAAAAAAGTCCGTTCCTGCCAAAAGGCCTGCCCCGTCTGCCATACTGACCATTGACTCTGACGGGGAGGTGGAGACTCCGGAAAGCATAGAGGATACTATTTGGCACGACCTGCAGAATGCTTACCGGACCAAAAAGCTTCTCACCGGCCAGTTAGGCGGTGTAGAAAAAATGGAGGGCGGCGGAATGATTGCCGTTGTCTACTATAAGAAGTTCCGCGTAGCCATCCCGCTGTCGGAAATGATGATTAACCTTGTGGAGGACGAGCAGCACGATTATGGAGAACTCACTCAGCGGCAGAATAAAATCGTCAGCAACATGCTTGGATGTGAGATTGACTTTATCATCAAAGGCCTGGATAATGCCAGCCGGAGTATTGTAGCCAGCCGCAAAGATGCCATGCTCAAGAAGCGCCAGATTTTTTATCTGCCGGATGCCGGAGGCAGCTCCCGTGTCTGCGAGGACCGCATCGTGCAGGCCAGGGTGGTAGCGGTCGCTGAAAAAGTAATCCGGGTAGAAATCTTTGGCGTGGAAACCTCCATCCTGGCCCGGGACCTCTCCTGGGACTGGCTTGGGAATGCCAATGAGATGTTCCACGTGGGAGACCAGATTTTGGTGCGAATCCTGAACATCAAGGCTGCGGATATCAACCACATCTCCGTAAAGGCTGATGTTAAGAGCGTCAACGGTGATACCAGCAAGGCAAACTTAGGCAGGTGCAAGATTCAGGGGAAGTATGCCGGTACCATAACCGATATCCACAAAGGGACGGTCTTTGTCCGGCTCTCCATCGGCGTCAACGCCATCGCCCACAGCTGCTACGATAACCGCACTCCCGGGAAGAAAGATGAGGTCAGCTTTGTTGTCACCAGGATTGATGAAGAACGGAATGTGGCAGTCGGGTTGATTTCCAGGATTATTAAGCAGCATATCTGAGTTCCTTAATACTTTATAAATTTCGTGCGGTTTTGTTGCTAAAACCGCACGAAATGAGTATAATATAAGTGAACCAGAAGATACGGAAAGGAGGCGTCCTCTATGTCGATTACTGCAACGGAACTAAAAGAAAATTTAGGGAAATATCTGCTGCTTGCCGAAAAGGAAGATGTATATATTACCCGTAATGGGAAGGTTGTTGCCAAACTGACGAACCCCTATCAGAACCGGGTGGACATGGCAAAATCCCTGTTTGGAATCCTTCCGGCAGACATCACCCTGGAAGATGCGCGGGAAGAAAGGCTGAATAAAATATGAGAGCACTGATTGATACCTGTATTATCGTGGATGCGCTCCAGAACCGGGAGCCATTCTGCGCGGATGCCCAGGGCATCTTCCTCGCCGTGGCGAATAACCAGGCTGACGGGTTCCTGACTGCGAAATCTGCCACAGACATTTACTATCTGACTCACAGGCATACCCATAGCGATAAGGATACAAGGGCTGTATTAAATACCCTCTTCCAGCTATTTGACTTACTTGATACGGCCGGCATGGACTGCCGCCGTGCCATTTCTTCAGACGTTTCTGATTTTGAAGATGCTGTTATGGTGGAATCCGCAATCCGTTCCGGCGTTGACTGTATCGTTACCAGGAATTTGAAAGATTATGTGAAATCGCAGATACCGGTATATGCCCCGGCCGATTTTCTGAATCAGATCGCATCGGAGTAGTTTCTTAATTGATAGGAACGGTGTTGTGCTGTCATACCACTGGCGGCACAGCATTTTTTGTGGTAATTTCTTTGGTCATCTGATAAAATAAAGCTGAGTTATGATTTATTTAAGGGGCATTTATGGGTGTATTAAAAAAGGGGCGTCGAAGAGATTTTTTTGTCATCAGCAAAGGTAGAATAAACCGGGAGGACGGACATAATGAAAGTATCTGTTATTTTAGGACATCCATATGAAAACAGCTTTAATTCGGCAATCGCGGCAACAGTAGTTGGATCATTAAAAAGAAATGGACATACGGTCATGTTCCATGACTTATATCTGGAGAATTTTAATCCTGTAATTCCAAAAGAAGAGTTGGTAAGCGATCAGACAAGAGATCCTCTGGTCAAACTGCATCAACAGGAAATCCGGGAAACAGATGGAATTATTATAATTCATCCAAACTGGTGGGGACAACCGCCAGCTATATTAAAGGGTTGGGTTGACCGGGTATTACGGGAAAATGTTGCTTATACCTTTCCTGAAGGCGATAATGGCGGCGGACTTCCCACAGGGCTTTTGAAAGCAAAAGCAGGGCTTGTGTTTAATACTTCAAATACCCCGGAAAAACGGGAAATTGAAATATTCGGGGATCCGCTAAGCCGTCTTTGGAAAGATTGTATTTTTGATTTTTGTGGTATTTCAGTTTTCGACAGAATCATGTTTAGGATAGTTGCAGACAGCAGCCGAGCAGAACGGGAAGAGTGGTTAAATCAAACCAGGAATATGGTAAATCACTACTTTCCGTAAAACACATTCCCATCAGGAGGGATCCGCTTATGATACTTTATTTTTCTGCGACAGGTAATTGCAAGTATGTAGCGGAGGAAATAGCAAAAGCGTTGGATGACCGGGCTGTATCTATTTTAACTACAGATACACAGGAGTTGAAGGATACCTGCCTTGGTATCATTTGTCCTACTTATGCATTTGGCATCCCGTCCGTGGTGGAGGATTTTCTGCGGCGGCAGCCGATTACAAAGCAGGGAAATTATCTGTTTTTCCTTGCAACCTACGGGACCACCCCTGGCCAAAGCGGATATTTTGCCGGCAAGGCGCTGCAGGTAGCAAGCGGAGTCACATTTGACGCCTGTTTTAGTGTAAAAATGCCGGACACGTGGACACCCATGTTTGACCTCTCCGACGAGAAAAAAGTGGCGCACATTACCGAAAACGTTGAGCCACAGCTTGAGTATGTGATAAAGGCCATACGGGAACGGCAGACCGGAAACCGGATGCAGAACCGCATACCGGCGCTTGCGCGGCTAATCTACAGGCCATATTATAACCGTATGCGCAGGACGAAAAAGTTTTCATTGGAGAATAACTGCATCGGGTGCGGCCTATGCGCACAAAAATGTCCTGTCGCCGCAATTAAGATGGTGGATGGAAAACCTGTATGGACAAAAAATCAATGTGTGATGTGCCTTGGCTGCCTGCACCGCTATCCAAAATTTGCTATTCAGTATGGCAGGAATACAAAGAAGCACGGGCAATACAAAAACCCGCATGTGACAGTGTGAGCCGTCAGGAATTAACCGGGCATTTACCCGGTAACCCCAAACCAGATCAGCAAAGCCAAACCAATCAGTCCAACTGTAATCCCAACCTGAATATATTGCTTTTCTCCATATTTGTCATATTTATAAAACAGCATGGCAGCTCCGCCGATAAATAATAATGACAGGCTTCCTTTCCATGCCGAGTTACCCTTTATTAAGCACATAACCGTCAAAATCTGTGTGGCGGCTATCATGAATTCCAACGCGTTACTTTTAGAATGCGTGTCTATCTCCTGATCTCGCTCGTCCTGAAAGGGACGCTGTATCTTTTTCATCACTGCAGCCCTCCTTTAATTACGCTTCTCATAATACAGGTAGGTAAAAATCTCCGTAAACATAGAAACCGCATACGCAAATGCAAGCCCAACACCTGCACTGATCAGCAGAATCTCCCCCGACATTTTCCCCATCACAAGGAAGAGGAGCATCAGCCCAAAACAGATTGCCTGCGTCAGGCGGAAGGCTCTGCTCTTTGTCTTCAGGTCGATCAGCCGATTGCGTTCGTCCAGTTCGTCCAGCTTATCTTCCCTTGACATATTCCTTGAAAAACTGCGCATGATATAACCGCCTCCAATAAATAAAAGCGCCAGCGTTATAACCATACCGCTTACGTCAAATCCCGTCGAAAAGCAGGCCAGGAAGTTTAATACCCCCAAAACAATACAAATAAAACCTGAGCCAAATTTCTTTTTGTTATAAATCTTCATATTGCCTATCCTCCAATTCTTTATTCTCTTTCAAACAGCACAGTTCCTCAACAGTCACACCAAACACCTTTGCAAGCCGGTAAGCAAGCATAAGGGACGGACTATACTGCTCCTTCTCTATGGAAATAATGGTCCGTGAAGAAACATGGACTAAATCAGCCAGCTGCTGCTGCGTCATTTTAACCGCTGTCCGCAATTCCTTTACTTTTGTTTTCATAACCTTCCCCCATTAAAAAATATGAAGCACGCTTCACAAGAAGTTTGCTTCATATTAGCATGGGTATGAGCTTTTGTCAACAAAAACATGACGTCAGCTTCATGCCTTAAGTATCTCCGGGCGAAAGCCCCAGGCGGTCAAAATATTCTGGCGGAGCATCATTCTGAACCATGAGTCGACACATCAGCCTCTGCATCTCCCGTACCTTCGCCTCCATCATCTCAGAACCATCTGCCAGGTTACGTTCCTGCGCCCCATCCGAGACCAGATCAAACAGGTAGTCCTTTCCCTGCACCACATTCCCGCACCAGCCCCCCGTCCGGCATTTTAAGACAGGCAGGCCCTTCGTAAACGGCAAGGCCGTCTCCAGCGTGGCAGATTTCAATTCATCATCACTGAAAAACCCATGCATATGGGTAGGCATCAGCGTGTAATTGAACACAGGTTTTTCTGAATCTGCCCCTCTCATATAGATCCATCTTCCATCCGTACAGCAAGTATACAGCCCATGAACCCCAAACAGAGCTCCCTCCCGAACCGGGGTATTCCCGCCTATCACCTGTCCCCTCATATTCGCCGGTTTCGGGGTTCCAAAGAAATCCAGTACCGTGACCGGGATGTCGATAGTCTGGGTCAGCTTCCTGCTCCGACCGGTTTCCCTATCCTTCGGATTCCAGATGTAGAGCGGGGTATTGCACACCTGCCGGTATCCCGGCATCTGCACCTTCCCCACCAGTCCGTGTTCGCCGAGCAGATAGCCATGGTCGGTACAGAGGATAAACAGCGTATCCTCCCAGAGCCCGTACTCATCCATCGTATCCAGGAGTTTCCCCAGGTTAGCATCACACATGCTGACTAAGGCGGCATAATTCTTCTTTGCCATCCAGCCCTGCTTAGATGAGCAGTCCCAGTCCGGCCAATCCACCCCATAGTCCTTCAAATCCGGGTAGAGGTCTTTATACTTGTCCGGCACGAAAAATGGCTCATGGGGGTCAAATGTCTCTATGGTCAGAAACCAGTTATCCTCAGCATGGTTATGCCGGATAAATTCTATCCCCCTGCGAAAAGTGACCGACTGGGGCATATCCTTCTCCTCCCGAAACAGCTTCCGGTTATAATAATCCTGCACCGCATACTGATATGGCAGCCTGCCCGGGATCCCCTCCCGACTTCCCTTCACATCTCCTTTGAACGGATCCCCCTCCTGCCCCCTCGAGACCTCCCAGGAATTGTACCGCTCATGATAGGTGCATCCGCCTTCCTCAAAATAGTGGATATGATCCGTCGTGATATGCGTGTAGATATGGTTCTTTTTCAGTATCTCCGGCATCGAGTCGTCAAACGGCTCCAGCGGACCCCAGGACCGATGAAGGAAATTATAACGACCGGTATGCAGCTCCCGCCTGGCTGGGATACAGGGAAGGCTTCCCACAAAATTGTTGTCATAGACCATGGATCTCTTTTCTAGCCGCGTAAAATTAGGCGCGTGAACCCAGTCGCAGCCATAGGTCGGCAAAAAATGGCGGTTTAGGCTGTCAAACATTACCATTACTGCTTTCAACCCCATCCCTCCTCCCTATCCTATTCATTGGAAAACCGGTAGACCGTGACAGCCGAGAATGGGGCATTCGGACCTACCAGCCGCGCGTGGGACGGGTTGAACGAAGTCGCATCCTTAACATAAAAAGGCTCAAAGGCAAAACCACTTCTCGCCCCATACACCGCCCCCTGTTTCCCATGCACGTCCGACAAATTCCCGCCGTCATACACAATCGCTCCCGGGCAGTCCGTGTCAATCTCCAACACCCGTCCGCTATCCATATCCCGCATCCACATCACCTTGCGAAGACCGCTCCCTTCCAGGATATGGAAATGGTTGATGCCGCCGGCCAGCCAATCGCCTCCGCCAGCCAAGATCTCCCCAATCGTCCTCGGCCTACCAAAGTCCAGCCCGGTTCCCTTGACCAAAACAGGGCTTCCATCCACGACCGCCTTCTCATTCCGAATCCAAAGCACCTGGTTGTCAACCCGCCCGCTTTCATGCCCGGCAAGGTTAAAATAGGTGTGGTTGGTCGGATTAAAAGGTGTATCCTCATCCGCTGTCGCTGCATAGCGGATCTTCAGGCAGCCGCTCTTTGTCAGCGTATAGACCACTGTTGCCCGAAGATTTCCTGGATAGCCGTCATCCCCGTCCGGGCTGTCATAGACTAGGGTTATCTGGCTTCCCTCCTTTGTCTCACAAACCGTAAAGTCCCAGACAGACCTCGCAAAACCCTTCCTGCCGCCATGCACATGCCGCCCCAGAGCGTTGGACGGAGGCAGCATGACCACCTTGCCTGCATATTCCAGCCTGCGCTCCGGCACCGGGCCGGCAAGCCTGCCTATGACCGCCCCAAAATTCGGCTGGTTCACCAGATATTCTTCCAGGCTATCAAAGCCCAGCACGATATCCTTCAAATCCCCCTTGCGGTCCGGCATCACAACCGAACGCAGGACACCGCCGAGATTTAAGACCTCCACGGACAGCCCGTTTCCGCTTTCCATAACAATCCGGTGGATTTCCTTTCCGTCCGGCATCTTCCCAAACTCTTTTATCTCTATGGACATTCTTCTTAGCTCCTTATTCTTACCACCATTTGATTAAATCCGTAATCTCGTTCCTGATCTTTACGAACTCCGGCTGCGTGATGTCTCTTGGACGCGGCAACTTATTGTCAATCTCTGCCTTGATATGCGTCGGCTTGTTCGTAAGGACCAGGATTTTCTCTCCCAGATATACCGCCTCTTCGATGTTGTGGGTGATAAATATCACGGTTGTCCCCGTCTTCTGCCATAGCTGGATCAGTTCATCCTCCAGCTTGAACCGCAGCCCGATATCCAGCTGCCCGTAAGGCTCATCCATCAAAAGAAGCTCCGGCTCCGTGGCAAACGCCCGCGCGATCACTACCCGCTGCAGCATACTGGCCGATAATTGTTTCGGATAATACTTCCGGTAAGGCGTAAGCCCCACCATATCCAGCACATAATCCACCCGTCGGGCAGTCTCCTCCTTGCCCAGCCGCCTGATGTTTAAGCCAAAAGCCACGTTCTCCTCCACATTCAACCAGTGCATGGTCGAATATTCCTGAAAAACGTACGCCAGCCTGTTCCTACCCAAGTCCACGGGGCTGCCATCTATCAAGATGGAACCGGAGGTTGGTTCGTATAAGGTGGTAATCGTGTTTAAAAACGTGGTCTTTCCACACCCGGTCGGTCCAACCACACACAAAAAGTCACCCTTTTTCACATGAAAGCTGATATCGTCCAGTACCAGCAGATCTCCAAATTTTTTTACAAGGTTTCGCACCTCAATGCCAACAGACCTATCCTCCATACATATCCCTTCCTTGTTTTGCCTATTCCCCGTCGAAGCTGATGCCCATAATCTCCTGCCGCAGCCGCAAGAACTCCGGATCCACATAATCTCGCGGCCGGTTTAGTGAAATCTTATACTCCGCTTTCACCCTGGCCGGTTTTTCAGAAAGGACGATGATTCGGTCAGCCAGATATACAGCCTCCTCAATATTGTTCGTCACAAATATAACCGTGCGCTTCTCCAGCTCCCAGATCCGGATAATCTCCTCCTGCATCAGATACCTGGTCTGGGCATCCAAGTGGCCAAACGGCTCATCCATCAAAAGCACCTCCGGCTCGATACAGTATGCCCTGGCAATCCCCACACGCTGCTTCATCCCGCCGGAGAGCTGGTTGGGATAGGAATCCTCAAATCCATCCAGCCCCACTAACCGGATGTAATGCCTCGCCTTTTCCTGCCTTGTTTTCTTATCCACGCCCTGATGTTTCAAACCAAACTCCACATTTCCCATGACGGTAAGCCAAGGAAACAAGTTGATGGTCTGGTAGACAACACCACGATCCGGGCCTGGTCCTTTCATCTTTTTTTGCCCCAGCATCATCTCCCCGCCTGACGCCTCATCTAAGCCAGCCAGGCAGTTGATGACCGTGCTCTTACCGCACTGCCCCGGTCCAAACAACACCAAGAACTCGTTCTGCTTCACATCCAAATCCAGCCGGGCAACTGCCTCCACCATCCCCTCCGGAGTGTGAAATTTCTTGCTTAAGTTTCTGCACGATATCACGGTCTCTTCCCGGTTTAACTGTTCCATCTGCATACTCTCGCCTCCACCTCCCTCATGATATTGGCAAAGACAAAACCCATCAATCCTACTGCCAAGATTCCGGTAAAGATCCTGACCGTATCGTTGATTTCCCTGCCGCTGTTTATCAGCCATCCAAGCCCCTCCGAGGACCGCACCATCTCCGCGGCTACCACGGTCGCCCAGGAAGTCGTCACCGCAATCTGAAGGCCCGCAAAAATATAGGGGACCGAAGAAGGCAGCACCACCGAGAAGAAGATGTCTTTCTCCTTCGTCCCCAGCATCCTGGCCGCTCCGATTAACTGAGGATCCACGGAAACCGCTCCCCGGTACGCATTCAGGGTCACATTGAAAAAGGCCGCCAAAAATATCAGGAAATATTTCGTCGTTTCCCCCAGCCCGAACCACAGGATTGCCAATGGGATCCAGGCAATCGCGGGAATCGGCCGCACCATCTCAATCAGGGGCTTGAACACTGCGGCAACGGTCCGGCTCCACCCCATGCCGAGTCCTATCAGGATTCCAGTCATGGACGCGATTAAAAAGCCAACAAAGACCCTGGAGAGGCTCCACAGCGTATGCCCGATGATGGTGTATTTCCCAATCGGATGGACGAAGCTTCCCAAAAATGCCCTGATGACCTCAACCGGCCCCGGCATGATCCTCCCCAGATCCGTCCCTTTCGTCGCAAGATACCAGAGCAGGAACAGGGAAAAAATCGATATCGCGCCGCAGGTGATGCGCACTGATTTTTTGTATTGAGTCATCTTATCCCTCCATTTCTACTCCTTAATCAACCGTTTTTCCAGCATCGATAAGATGAAGGACAGCAAAGCCCCCACCGCCCCGATGGCAATCATGCCGGCGATGATAACGTCCGGCCGGTACAAACCCCTGCACTGCTGGATCATAAATCCCAGCCCCCTGGTTGAGGCCAGAAGCTCCGCGACCACGAGACCGCTCCAGGACACCCCCAGGGCAATCCTCATGCCTGTAAATATCATCGGCAGCGCCGTGGGAATCGCAATCTTCCAAAGCATCTGGAAATTGCTTGCGCCAAACGTCCTCCCCACCCACAGATGCACGTTCTTTGTCTGCTTAATCCCCCAGAAGGAATTGACGACACAGGAGATGAACGCGGCCGTAAACACCACCATCGCCTTGGAGAGCAGTCCGATTCCAAAGAACATAATCATGAGCGGAATCCAGGCAATCCCGGGAATCGGACGGATCAGATCAAACAGCGGCTGGGCAAACAGGGAAAACTTCGGATACCATGCCATCAGGATTCCAAGCGGAACCCCGATGACAACGCCCAGAGCATATCCCGACAGCGCAACCTTCAAGCTGGACGCCAGATGCTGGGGGATGGTGGCGCCATCCGGCGCCGGGTCATACATTTTCATAATCAACGTTTTTAATACTTCTAACGGGCTGGACAGCGCAGTCGAAGGGACGATATGCAGCACGTCCGTGCACAGCTCCCACACCCCTATGAACACCACCAGGGTACATACCGATATCAGCGGATACTTATAACTCCTTACTGTTTTCATAGCTTTCCCCTTCCCTGACGGTTAGCCTTCTGCCTTCTTGATCGTGATTCCCAGGATCTTCCCCAGATAGTCCGGATTCATGTTCTTGATCACATTCGGAATCTGTTCCGTCTTTACCTTCCCGTCCCTGGTATAAAACTGCGCCATATCAAGCAGCCCTTTCCCAAACACATAGTCCGGGGCCTTTATCATATCCGTCGTCATGAATTTCTTCGCCGAGATCTCTTGCCGGAGCAATTCGTCGTTGTAGCTGATGCCGTTATTATTGTAATAAGACATGGATACGTCATAGCGGGTATCCTCATCCTTCGCCAGATAATCCGCCGCCCGGTAATAAATCTCCAGGAATTTTTCAATATCCGCCGCCCGTTCCTTGCTGATATCCTTGCGAGCCACGATCCCGTCCACCAGGTTGCTGTCCGTGGCGTCCTCATGGGTCGCAATACAGACCGCCCCCGCGTCCATCGCCTGGAATGTGAATGGAGGGCCTGCCGCCAACGCGTCGCCCTGCCCGCTGATTAACGCCTGCAGTCCTGGTCCATAATCCATCTGGACAATGCTGACGTCCGACGGCTTTAAGTCAAATTTTTCCAGATACTTAATCAGGTTGTACTCCGCGGATGTGCCCAAAGGCACGAGGAACTTCTTCCCCTTGATCGTCTCCTTACTGCCAAGGATATCCGGATAACCGGGGACATTGCCCTTTTCCTTTATAATGTCGCAGTCCGCCCTGGCATAGATTCCGCAGCCCCCGGCGATACAGCCTTCCCCAATCCATTCCACCACATCATTCGACATCGCAAATACGGCGGCAGTGCCAATAACCGAGACGTCCAGCTCCTTTGCCGCCATCGCCTCGTTGATGGTAGCTCCTGTCTGGAACATCACAATCTCCATATCCAGCCCTGCATCCTGAAACCATCCTTGGTCATAGGCATACTGCAGCGGAACCCCAACCGCGACCGGCATGCTTCCCACCTTCAGCGCCTCCTTTTTCTTGGGGGCGCACCCGCCTGCAGACAATACCATAGCAAATGCCAAAACCACACACCATACCCGTTTCATCTTTTCTCCTCCTTTGCAAAATCATGAGCCATTTTTCAGATATTCCTTCATAACCTCCGTGCAGACCGTGATATCCTTCCCTTTCCCCCCATCCTTCAAAGCAGTGCGTAAAAGCGTGATGGCTCCGTCCAGCGTAAAGGACGGGGCATTGTAATGGTCAAATAGCTTCTTCGCATACAACAGGTCCTTCAGTGCCAGGTCTGCGGCAAAAGCAACTTCCCTGTTCCCGCTTATGATCTTCGGCCCGTGGAATTTCATGGCGCCGCAACCCATGCCAGTATTTTCCAGCACAAAATCATACAGCTTCTGCGGCTCCATCTCCATCCGCTCCGCCAGCGCAAAGATCTGGGTATAGATGGTGATATACTGGATCCCGATATAGTTGGCTGCAAGCTTGGTCAGGTCCCCCATGCCCGGGCCTCCCATGTAGACGCAGTTCCTGCAAAAAGCAGAAAGGAACGGCTCCACCTGCTCAAACACTTCCATATCCCCACCAAACGCGGTGTTAATCTCTCCCCGCGCTGCCGAAGCCGGGTCGCCGGTCACCGGGGAATCTGCGTAAGCACCTCCTCTTTCCCGGAAGAACTCATAAAACTTCTTCGCATAAAAGGGGTCACCTGTTGACATGTCCACGCAGGTTTTACCCTTTAAGCTTTCCGCATCAAAACTGCCAATTACCTGTTCCACGACAAGGGAGGAGGGCAATGACAAAAATACAATCTCACTCTTGTCCATGACCTCTGCCGCCATCGCACAGACATCCGCCCCGGAAGCAAATTCCCCTATGGCCGCTTCGCTCTGGTCGTAGATATGGAGATGATAGCCTTTTTTCATTAAATTCCCGCACATTCCTCTCCCCATTTTTCCAAGACCGATAAAACCCAACTGTTTCATGACAAATTTCCCCTTTCATTTTTCTATTTATGGTATAATTATAACATCGTGGTTGTGCACTTTCAATATATTTGTTATGTTTAAACCTTATTCTATTATCTGTTTTTCATGGAAAAACGAGGGGTTTTCTTTCGCTAAAGTTCTTGACATTTTATTTAATTTTCTATTTATGTAAAAATAAAAAATATTCTTCTTTTCTATTTTGGGAAATTATGGTAAGATTATTTCAAGAACCATCTAGATACCGGACGAAATGTAATAGCTACAGAAACGGAGGTATTTTATGAACCTGCATCAATGGCCCAAAAACGTCAGGGAACAGGAAGTATTAAAAAGCATTTACTGCCACAAGGAGATTTCCAGGCCTGAGCTCAAACAGGAATTGGGGATCAAAGGCGCAACCCTGTATAAAATCATCGACCAACTCGTCGCGCAGAATATCGTAAAGATAAGCGGCCTGACCCAGAACCATGCCTCCGGCCGCCGCCCCGAAGTCCTGAAGCTGGAATGCAATGATAATTATATCTTTTCCTTCGCTTTAAAACGAACAGAATACCACCTGGCAATCTTAAGCCTTGCCCACGAGACCCTGATTCGACGCAGCTTCCAGATTGAAAAGAACCTGACGCCAGACTCCCTTGTCTCTCATGTCTACGACACATTTCTTATCATGTGCAGGGAAACAGGCATCTCCCTGTCAAATGTCGCAGCCCTTGGCATGGCCCTTGTCGGTCCTCTTGATGTCAGTCAGGAACTAGTGCTGGGGCCCACACATTTCGCAGCTGCCAACTGGAAGAATGTTCCCCTTGTAGCCATGTTCCGAAACGCCTTCCAGACGCCTGTGGTCTTCGATACCCTTGCCAGGGCCTGCCTGAGGGGTAGCTATATCCCCAGGCTTTACAAGCATTATAAAAATATGGCCTATTTTACAATTGGTGCCGGCATCGGTTCCGGCTTTCTCCTTCAGGAAAATATTGTAGAAAACAAAGACAGCATTTTTGACGGTCTTGCACATATGACCATGGAAATTGGTGGCAGGAAATGCATTTGCGGCGAATACGGGTGTCTGGAAGCTTACGCTACGACTCTGGAAATCCCCAAGATACTGGAACGGGAGATGGCCGTCGGACACAACTCTTCCCTGCAAGGAAGGGACGACATCACCTTCGACCTGATTGCAGCAGAAGCAGACGCCGGAGACCAGCTTTGCAGAAATGTGCTGATGGAGTCGGGCATCATACTGGCCAAAGCAATCCTCAACCTGCTGCGGCTCTTTCACCTGGAGGCAATCATATTGGGAGGGGAGATTATCGAAAAATCCGATTTTTTCTATCAGACTGTGTGCAGACAGATCTATGCCAAGGTCAGCAGCCTGATGATCTTCAAACAGGACGATGAAAACGAAATCATGCTGAAGGGGATTGCAATAAAAGCAGTGCTTCCCTTCTTTTCCGATGCGCCTCTCAATAAATAACAGATCCGACCGCATAAGGATATCCCACGAGCTTATGCCTTCTTCGTTCCAGTTCCTTGTCCAGTTCATTCAGCATGGCATTCCTACACAGCGAACTCAATGGTCCTTGAGGAACGCCTTCTGTGGTGGCAGGAAAGCTGCCATCTCCCATAATTCCGGAGTTTAAGTATTTGCGTATCAGCGATATGCCCCGCCGTCTTTAAGAGCATTGTGCTTTCCTACCGCGTTGGGGAAGGAGATTTTTTTATCATCAGCAAAGGCCGGATGTTCCAGAGGAAAGCGACCTCCGGGCGCTGGGAATATTATGAATACCCAATGGCGTCACCGCCGACCGTTGTGACGCCCAATTTTGTCTACAACCTGATCGTATGGGCTGTAGACGGTGACAATGCGATCCGCCTGGATTGCCCTGTAACAAAAGAGACGGATAGTTAAATCAGCTTATAACTGCAATGCCCAATATGATGAGGATTGCCCCTGCCATCTCGTTCACGGACAGCGTTTCACCCCAAAAGATAAATCCGATTATCAGGGCTACTACCGGGGAGATAAAACGATAGGCTGTTACCTGGGCGACATCCCACTGGCTCATCAGATACGTGGTTATTCTCGTTGCAAGCAAGGAACCAGCAAAGGCCAAATATAGCAGTGAAAATAAAGCAGCTCCATGGAAAACCCTGGTTCCATGTTCAAGAAGAAGGCTGACGGTGCATAGACATATTCCCCCCACCAGCAAAGCAACTGTGTTAAACGTATATGGGACAATTACACTGACATTTGACTTGAGCATTGCCGTGGCATATGCAGCACCGCCGTAAGCTATCATGGATATCACCAAGTACCCCAGCATTTGCCCTCTGTATTCTGAAAAAAGCGAGTCAGAAAAGATACAGACGATTCCGGCTGCAGAAAGGACAATTCCTTTGATCTGCCGTTTACTGGTCTTTTGCCCATAAAGGAAATAGTGAAACAGTATGGAGAAGATGGCAACGCTTGATGATAACACGGACAAAAGCCCGCTGGGCAGGTATTGCCCTACCCAGTAGATGATTCCAAAGGGAATTGTAAAATATAGCACTCCATACTGTATACCAGTAATTACGGATTGCCTGTCATAAGAAATTTTTTTCCTGTAAATTCCCCAGCCTATAAGAATCATAGCGGCTATAGAAAACCGCATTCCGGCGGACCATAAGGGAAGTCCCGTTGTCAAGCCAAGCTTTTGAAACGCATAGGTGGTTCCGCCAATACCGCACAGCAGCAAAAAGAGAACGCAGTTTCTTAATTGATTCTTTTGCAAGGTATCATCTCCTTTTATCGTAATTTGTTATTTATGAGCGGAATTGCTGACATGTTTTGGAAGCGGAATATTTTTACTGGTAGGCTCAATGGCAATGTTCCAGGAGGCAACTACTTCATCAATTTTCTTGACCAGGGAACTTACGTGGTCATCCATTCCGCCCTGCATTAAAATCATTGCAAGTCTTTGTCCTTCCCCAACAATATCGCCGGTTTTTGATAATATCTCCAGAACTTTTACTAAATCACATTCACTGGAGCCATCCCCACAACGAAGCTCTCTGATTTTCCCAGCTCTGTCAGGATAGACTACCCGGAAAACGACAGGCCTCCTTTTTGAGACGGGGCTGATGTTCGGTTTTTGGCCGATTGCAATGTCAACTGCAACTTGATAGAGGTTTATTCCGGTAGAATAATATGCGGAAGGGACAATGAGGCCTCCCCCTGTCCGTGCATTGACCTCCAGTAATTGTATCTTTCCTTCGCTTGATATCCGAAATTCGGTATGTGCGATTCCATTCTCAAATTCGATTTCCTGTAGAATGGATTTCGTCTGGGAGATAAGCTCCCTCTCCAGTTCCAAATTAATTCTTTCTGATGGAGTCCCACTATAAATAACACGGAATAGAGGTGGTAAAATTTCGTTGAGTTTATCGTGGACACATATTACCGTGGTTACAGAATCATAAGTAAAGCTTTCCACGCTCACCTGAAACCCGGAGAGACACCCCTCTGCAATCCAGCTGTCATTGATTGCCCGCTCCTTATTGAACGGACTTAGGCTTTTGGATTTTTTCAGGGACTGAAAAACACCCATTACGTTTTCTGATGATGAAATAACAGAAGTAAACATAGACCCTAACCCGTTGATAGGTTTTACAACCATCGGCGTACCAATTTCTGCAAGAGCGAGCTTCATATCCTCATCCGTGTTTATTTTTTTAAACTTCGGATGCGCAACTTCAATATTGCACATTTTACTTCGGCACAAGTATTTATTTTTGCATGTCAAGGCAGCCGGATAAGAAGTACCCCTTAAACCAAAATATTCATTGGCCAGTGCCGTCACTTCCACATGATAATCCGAATAGGTCAATATCCCTTTTATGACATGGCTTTTAGAAAATTCCACCAGCTCTGTAATGATGCTTGCCGCATTACCAGTATCGGCCTGAATGATATAATCTGCTTTTACACGAAGCAGGTTTATATCATCCATTACGATTACCGTACTTAATCCCAGAGACTTGACATACTTAAGGGCACTTTCTTCCATCTCCATCAAGGCGCATGGTGAGATGAATATAACGCATTCATTTAACATAGCCGTTCAATCCTTTCGTCTTAGATTAATGAGTCCTGTAACTTCCTAAGTAGTTTACATGATAGATACATGATTGTAAAATACATATTCTCGTGCTAAAATATAACTATAACTTTATATTAATGAGGAAATTTTTATGACCAGATTAGAAATTGAAGCCTTTATAGAAGTGGTTCAGGCGGGTTCTATTTCCGCTGCTGCAAAGTCCCTGTACATTTCCCAGCCGGCTCTCAGCCGGCGCATTCAGGTACTGGAATCTGAACTTGGATATCAGTTGATTGAGCGGAAAAAAGGGCAGCGGTCACTGGTCCTTACCCAAAAAGGTATGGCATTTATAAGCATTGCTGACCAATGGCTGCGTGTGTGGAAGGACGCCCAAGAGATTAATCATCTGGATAAGAACCACATATTAAGCATTTCATCTGTCGGAAGTATCAGCACCTATATTCTCCCGGCTGTTTTCCACCGCTTTTCCCAGTCGAACCCGGATGTACGAATCTGCTTCCACAATTACCATTCCCTGGAGGCATATCAGTACGTTAATACCGGCACGAACGAAATTGCATTCATTTCGGATGACATGTATCATAAAAGTGTGGAGACAATCCCTGCTTTTAAGGAGCCTATGGTGCTGATCGCAAACGAGAGCCATCCTTATGGCTCGACCGTCCATCCATCTGAATTGAATCCGGAAAATGAGATCCGCCTGCCATGGTATCCGGAATTTGATATATGGCATGATTTTTGGTTCAAACCATTTTCGCCCTATAAAATGTTTTTGGACCAGATGACTTTGTTAGAAGATTTCCTTCTTTGGAAAGACACTTGGGCCATTGTCCCGGTTTCCGTAGCCCATAGCCTGTCAAAGCTAAGCTATGTAAAACGGTACGATATGGTGGAGGCCCCGCCTGACAGAATCAGTTATTATCTCAGACGGAGAACGGAGCCTTCTAAAGACCAGATTATTGCCGAGTTCTTAAACGCGTTTGACGCAAAATTGAAGAAAATACCGAGTCTTATCTCATATCTGTAAGCAATGAAAAACAACGTCCGGGAGAACCTTCCTGCGGTTCTCCCGGACGCTATAATTTTAATCATTCTACAAACAGATACTTGGGTCTGACCATCTGATAACCTTCTTCTTCGGTAAACGCCTCTACCACTTCATTACTCTTCTTTTTCTTCTTTTCCTCCTTCAGCCATTTACCGCTATATTCCTGGTAGGTTGCATCAATCGAGCTTAAAATATCCATGATACTATATTGGCTGTTTTTCTCCTCATAGTATAAAATAGTCGAGAGTACAGAGTTTACATATCTATATAACCGGAAGCTGATATATTCCAAAGAGTCATCAATATCCTTTGCCGAATGAATCAACTGGTTGCGCAGACGGTAAATATAGTTTAAATCATGTTTAATCCCATCATAGTATTCCTGTATGGCCTTATATGTTTTCTGCGGCTCAGTCAAAAGCATGATCAATTCCCTGCATTCCCGTTCCAAGACAATATGGAACGACAGCTCCGCGAGAACTGCATCGTATTTGGCCTTGTCCTGCAAATATGAAATAACCTTCCGTGTAGAATAATCCCGTTCATCCCGGCAGTCCTCACAGAAATGGGCCAGGCACGGATATTTCTCCCTGTAGCCCTTTTTCTCCATGCAGAAATTGAGCCGTGTCCAGAAGATATTTATCTTATTTTTCAAATAAAATAACCCAAAAACTTCTGGCACCACAACTCTGGCCTTTTCAATAATCGTGAACCTTGGAAACGGATACAATATATATTCCAGGGACGACCAGAAATTTAAGAATCTGTTTTGGACCGTATACGCTTTTGCTGTATTCAGTGTATACAATACCCGCTCCAGCGTTCCTATATTTTCATTCTCCAGGCTGTCGCTCAGCTGAAGGAAACGCTCCATCTGCCTTTTATAATTATTGTCTATGTAGTTAAGCATTCTGGTATTATCTATGCTGTTCAGCCCTATTTTATGAAACCCGCCAGCATCCTCCCAGGCATACCATAAATCATCCTTTATACAATTCCTGGTTCCCTGCCACATGTCAAACAATTCTTTTACGGATTGAAACTCTTTTCTGGCCATATCAATCGCTTTGACGGCATCTAATGCCTGATATTGCCTGCTTGCAACTAAATAGCCCTTCTGAACCCATTTATCAGCTATCTTTACCTGACTGGCATCTTGAATTTTAAATTGCTTACCTATCAAATCTCTGGCCAGACTATTCTGGCTTTCGCTGGCAATCTTAAATTTTATATAAACGCTGAAGCTGGATGGATCCTTATCAAGTTCATGCAGGTTTTCAATTATCTGATTGGCGTCTCCGGTTTCAACAAATAACTGCTGCTGCTTCCTAAAATATTCCGAAATATAGGCCATAGAAAATCCCATGTTTAGCAGGTCGCTGACCAGTGCTTCCATAAGATTATCCATACCCCGGAAGGAATCTTCCCGCAGTAAGCACTGTATGTAACACTCTATCAGGTTTCCCGCCTCAAGTTTTTTCTTCAGCGCAACTAAACTCCGATGGATGTTATGGATTTCTTTTTTCTGATTTTCCTCACTCAGGCAAATCAGCTGATGTAGATGCGCAAAGTCATTTCTGAACAGAGGCAGCTGGTTAAAGGGATGGTTCTGCAGCTGATAATCCAGCCCTTCCAAAAGCGCCTCGTAAGCCCGGCTTAATTTACTCTGATCCAGAGACATCCTCAGCTCGTCGTAGGTGCTGATACAGATCTCTAAATACTGAAGTATGCTCTCTATCCGCTTTTCTTCCAGTGTATGAAATGCGTTATTTACCAGATCCTGTATCTTAAAAATAAAATATTTCCTGCTTGCCGCGAGTCTGTCTCCTTCCATTTCCTATATCCTTTCTGTATTTTCAATGGTGCATGGAAGCTGCGCAGACAAAAATCTGCGGCTTGACAAATCACCAATTTTCAGCTATGATTAGGGCAGATGAAGATACATAAACAGGAAATCGGCTACCCGGGTAGTTCCTTCTTGTTTACTGTATCTTTTTAATTTTGCATATATTTATCATTTGGACATAACCTATACATATGGAAGATGCTTATTTATGCGATTAGGCTGCCTGGGCAGTCCCCCTTAAATACTGCATCTTCTTTTTATAGTCACTGCTAAATGACTCACAAAAACATATCTGCCTTTTATGTGCCCTTATGGGGGTATTATACCTTGCATTCCTTAAAATAGCAATCGCCGGATTCGCCACTAACCAGGCATTCCATTAAATCTCCCATAAAATAAGCCAGCAGCTCAACGCTGCCGGCCGCCTTTATTACTCTGTCTCCGTTACCTTCTCAAACAACCTCTTTAGCATCTCATTCTTTTCATACAGCGCATCCGCAATGGCAAATATCCCTTTGGCAATATCATAATCCCCCAACTGGGTCTTCGCGCCATCCCCAAATGTCTCAATCAGGCCATGGAGGTTTTGATAGCCAGTCACGATTTCCTCCAGCTCTGTTGCCAGATCGGCCATGTTGAGCTGGTTGTCCATGAGATGCAGCATGGACACCGTATCAGAGACACCCATCACATAGCTGGTATGTTCCAGCCGTTCCATTGCCTGCTCATTAATCTGCCGATAAACATTCAGTTTATCCTTCGGCACTTTATGCTCAGCCGAATCCTGTAATTCATCCAGGGTCTCCCTGGATTTCTGCAGAAGTTCCTGCAGGATACTGTCACTCTCCATCTGTTTCCTGCGGCGTTCTTCCATGTGTTCTCTTATCTTCAGCATCCATTCCCCGGGCTTCGCATCGGCCTCATTTACCCAAATCCGGCTATATCCATTGGCTATCATATAGACCTGGTAAAAGGTTTCGTTCTCCAGGGGAGCCCATTCCGGAACATTATCTACATCGTCCGAATAGAAAATCAGCGTTCCTTCCCTGCCCTGAAGCTCAAAGTTCACATTGATGCAGTCAGAGTCTTCCAGCCGTTCCAGGCTGGTTACCTGGCTTTCCGGAAGCAGGACCTTCATGACTGCCTCCACCTCTTCTTGTGTCATACATTCTGTATGCCTGCGGTACTTCATAGTTGTTCTCCTCCTTAAAATAAATTTCGTTGCTACATTGTATCGTTAAAATTATACGATACACAAAATTATAATACAACGAATAAATGAAGTAAAATAAACGAAGAATGAAAGTACGGAGGTCGTCCATGTTTAATATCAATGAAAGAATTATCAAATTGCGAACGCAGCGTAACTGGTCGGAGTATCAGCTGGCTGAAAAATCGGGCATTGTCCAGTCAACCATATCCTCCTGGTCCCGCACTAACGCCATGCCAACCATACCAAACCTGGAGAAAATCTGTACCGCTTTTGGTATTACCCTTTCCCAGTTCTTTTCAGATGAGGAAATGACGGTCTCCCTTACAGAACGCCAGCTGGAAATGCTCCATGGCTTTGACCGCCTGTCTTCAGAACAGCAGGATTATCTGGTGTGTTTTCTGAAGTCCCTGTAATACCTTTTCACTCCAGAATTATTCTTTCCCTCCGGGCTTTTTCCATTCTTGTTCTTACCTCAAATTTATATACGAACCAGCCTTCTGTTTGCCAACACAGACCGGGCATAAAAATGGCACAAAAGCCAGAAAAAGTGGCACGTTTTTGCAATTTACACCGTAAATCCTGCGTGTTAAGATTAGTACCGTGATATTTTATAATTCATTGAGATGAGCAGAGAAAGTTTTCCTTTCCCTGCTTTTTTGCTGCCTGGAGGAGGTGAGTATTTGCAAAAAAATCCCCGGCCTTTTAGAATGGCCAAGAACTGCAGATTCCAAAAGTATTACAGGAAACTGCTGAAAAACGAAAACGGGGAAGCGTCCTACATCAGTGTCTTTTTTTACATTCTGGCCGCAGTGGTCCTGATTGCTTTTATCATTAATGTCTTTCAGATTATCAGCGCAAAACAGCAGATGGACCATGCTGCAGATCAGCTTGTAAAGCAGATACAGTTGAATGGCGGAGTCGATTCCGAAACAGATTCCCTGTTTGATTTTTTATCCGGAGAAATATCCGGTGCCCGGGACCTGTCATACTCTGTAGAATGCTCTGATTCAGAGGACCGGATTCAGATTGGGAGCCCCTTTTATGTGACGGTAACCGGCCGGTGCAGTCTGGGCGGATTTTGGAAATTCCGGTTGGTAAACATTACGGTACGGTCCATCGGCGCCGGGGTCAGTGAACACTATTGGAAATAGGAGGTGCGTCATGCTTAAGAAACTGTGGAAGGGTGAACACGGCGATCTGTCCTTCTTTACCGTTTTTGTAATTCTCGCCATTAATATGCTGATGGCCTTCCTGTTACTATTTGCCAGCATCCGGATTGAGTGTATCAACATCCGCAATGCCGCCAAAATGGAACTCAACAATGTCAGTGCACGGATTTATGCGGATACCTTCCACTCCCAGCGGGAAGCGAATCTGGATTCCTATATGGAAGACCTGCATTTCAGTTCTGACTACCAGGAGGCGCTCCGCTCTGATTTTATCCAGGGTCTGGCTGACCGGATCCCCATGGAAAATGAGGACTATTCCCTGTCAGATATCCGCCTGGACTTCAGACAGTATGGCGAAAATGACGGAAAAATCGAATATGTCTTTTCCTGTCATGCCCAGTTCCGGATACAGATGTTTGGGGAATTGTTTCCTCCGGTTTCACTTCCCATTACCCTGACAGGATCGCACAATACAAAATACTGAAAAAAACTGTTGGCTTTTGCGCATAAAAACCGTATATTTATTTAAAAGACAGAAGGGAGACTCACCATGAAGAACAAAAAAATCATTGCTTCAGTGCTTGGCATCGCCTGTGTGGCCATACTGATTGGCGTAGCAGTCATAACTCCGAAAAAAAATCATACCTTCACCCCGGAAGCATCGGAAGCCGCATCCAATGATTCCTGGGAGGAAAAGCATACACCGCCTGCCTCCGGGCCGGCCACCCTGCAGGAAACAGAAGCGGAACAGGCTCCGGCTACCGGCTCTGCAGATGATAAAACACAGGCTGTGGTCGCCGAGGATGAGAAAACCGTGGTTACGGAATTAAATCCCACCGTTGACAAAGAAAAGGTCCAGGCGGATACAAAACCTATTGCCCCGCCGGCGGATTCCGAGAAAAAAGGGCGGCTTCCATCTTGTGATATGCCTGAGAGCACGCCGGCTCCCACCACAGCCCCGCCGGCTCCGGAACCGGAAAACGTACCGAATTCTGAGCCCGCAGCAGAACCGGAAAATGCGGCTCCCGCAACAGAAGCAGCAAACCCGGAAAACAGTGGCCACGAAGGGCAGGTATATGATCCGGTCTTTGGCTGGGTTACTCCAGGCGCGGCACAGGGGCAGGTTGTTGATAATGATGGGGACATCAATAAACAGGTCGGGACGATGAATTAAATACCGCCGTCGGTTGATTTTTGGAGACATGGAGCGACACCATGTCTCTTTTTATACCCCAAAAGAAAGGAACCGATTTTATGAAGACAGTTTTTCACAGATCCATCTGCCTGCTCCTGCTTCTCCTGCTGGCATTCCCTGTAAAAGTATGTGCTTCCGGGAACGGCAACATGGATGGCGGCGGTACCGGCATGGGGCAGGGAACCTCGACCAATTACTGGTCTCCTGGGAATGACGGCGTCCGGATTACCGTCGTGGACGCTTCCACTGGCACTGCGGCCAGCTCACCGGTGGATTTTTCCAACAAGACCTTTTCGCAGGCAATTATCCACTTTGCCCCCAAAAGTAAGATGCAGTATCTGGCCGGCGCCGCCCTGGAACCAGGAAGCGGCACCTACATCTACCAGATTCCTGCGACCACCATGCCCTACATTATGACGAGCAATTCCAAGCCGGCCAACATGGAAAACACCAAGCGCTACTTCTGCTCTGAGTACGCAGCCCAGATGGTTGCTGATGCATCCGGCATTTCTTATGATGACTTAACCGGAGGCGGGTATAAGCTGGTGATTGAGCCCATCGGTTATTTCACCTTTAACGGCAGTTTTTATGCCATGACCGCTACAGAGGCGGCCCTTTACAACCAGGCCTCCGGCGGCGCCCTCGCGGCAAGGCTCCCCAGCACTGTGCACCGGAACCTCCCGCTTGCACTTTTTCTGGAAACAGCGGACCTGGGATTTCCCGCCTGGACAGGCAGTTCCACCGCTTCCGTCAATGACAGCCAGATTATTTCTTCCCTGGGCATCGGAATTGTCAGCTATGAGGCAGCGCCTTCCGTGGAAATTGAGGCACCGGACGTCACTTACCGCGTGGATACAGACGTCATTACCAGCATCACGCTGACCACCGGTTCAGAAATCAACCCGGATCACCCGGCCAGCGTCACCTTCCATATGGATGGGCGCTCCTATACCGTCAACAATATTGTAATACCGGAAGGCGGCTCCCAGGTAGTATGGGCCAAATGGCATACCCCATCGGAACCGGCCAGGCTGACGATAACCGCATCGGTTCACAGGGCGGCCGCTGCAAAGACCAGTTTTATTGCAGACATTGTGGATTTGAGCGAGAATCCGCCCCCGGATCCGCTGGCTACGGATACCAACCCGCGTTTTTCCGTCCCCGGTGTTCCATCCAACCCGCAGAACAGATCCGCCTCCTGGAGCGTATGGTACGCTTACTGGGTCCCGGATTGGGATTGGTGTGATCACGGCGATGAAGGCGGCCACTGGGTAGACAATGGGTGGTGGGAGTTTGATACAAACGACTACAGCGCTTCCCTCACCGGTACCATGGAGATTCTGCCGGATGACAAGGTTCCCACTGCAGACGGCCGGAGTATGAAAAGCGGCTATGGAATCAAAGAAACGGCCCGCGCAAAAATGACTGTAAACGCACCCTCAAGCCACTTTGCCCCGGCTCAGACCGCTGTATCCTATTTTCCGGAGTTCAAATATGAGGATTACTGGCGCCTTTTAAGCTGCAGCGGAGGATTGGATGCCACCTTCCAGTTCCGGCCCAATGAGTATTCCACCTATAACCGAAGGGTTCATTTTACTCCCGTCTGGTATCCGGACCGGACTGCTTATACGGTTTATACCTACGTGCTGGATGCCTGGACGCCTTCCGGGATGCTCTCGCTCAACCTGGATGACTCTGTAGAAATAGATAGGAGCTTATATGATGATTGGTATAGTAAGAGGGAGTAGCCTTACTTTATACTACCAGCTTGCCACGCTTTGCATACTTATCCTGTTTGCCCTTTACGACATTCGGTACCACAGAGTAAGGAATGCCGCGCTCATATGTTTTCTGCCCTGGTGCCTTCTGTCCTTATTGGTACAGAGATACTCCACAGGGCTTCCGGATTTCTTCCTGCTTTTTAGGGCCTTCCTTGGCTTTTTAAACGGAGGCCTGATACTTTTTACCACTGCCCTGGTAACCCATGGCGGTATCGGCGGAGGAGATATTAAGCTGACGGCTCTGCTGGGGATTATCTGCGGCAGTATGGGTGTATGCATACTGCTGTCCGCAGCGGCCCTGGGCGCCCTCCTCTTTCTCCTCTTAAGATCCGCCAGAACCAAAAAGTCCGGAGGACGGCTTCCGTTTGTCCCGTTCCTGTTGTTCGGATTCTTGCTGCTATGGCTTATTTAGGAGGAACTGCTTTATGTTGATTTGCATAATCGCCGGCATTTTAATGCTGGCGTTTCTTTTTATCCTGATCCTGGGCTATGCCCTTATGTATCGCGCATTTACATTTTTAGACCAAAACCGCTAAAGGAGAGACGCAAAAAAATGAAAATGAATAACCGATTTATCTATGGAATCCTCAGCATCATGCTGGCCGCCATCATCGCCTTTGTTGCCATCCCGGCTGTCACCAGCCGGACCAGCAGCACCGCGCAGATTGTGCGTGTCGTAAAAGAACTGGAACGCGGCCAGCAGATTACGGCTGAAGACCTGGAGCTGGCTGAGGTAGGCGGCTTTAACCTGCCTGAGAACGTGGCGGTCCGCATAGAAGATGTGGCAGGCGCCTATGCTGCGGCAGCTTTTATGCCCGGAGATTACATTCTCTCAAGCAAGGTAAGCGCCGCCCCCTTATCCTCCGATCCGGCGCTGTATACCATCCCTGACGGCATGGTTGCCATCTCTGTTACCACCCAGACGCTTGCAACCGGCCTGTCGAACAAACTCCAGCCAGAGGATATCATCCGGTTCTACCATTATGACGATGAGAGTGAAATGCTCAACCCAGTGGAGGATATCCCGGAGCTGGACTATGTGAAAGTCCTTTCCGTCACGGACTCCAACGGCCTGGATATTGATTATTCCCAGCCGCCGGAGGAAGAAGAGGAAAAACTGCAGACCGCAACGATTACCGTCCTTGCAACGCCGGAGCAGGCCATGCTGCTGACACGGTATGAAAACGAGGGGATCCTGCATGTTGCGTTAATCAGCCGCGGCAATGATAAGCTGGCCAATGAGCTGCTGGAGCGCCAAAGCCAGACCCTGGATGAGCTGTATGGCACAGCAGAAGACAACGAACTGCCGGCTGCCTCCCTTGAGGATGGAGAAAAGCCGGCTGCCGAAAGCTCTGACAGCCCGGAAGCGGAAAGCGGCACCGAACCGGCTGCCGGAGAACAGCCGGACGAACTGCCGGCCAGCAAACTGCAGCAAAACAAACAACAGGAGGAGTGATACCATGTCAAAGATAATTACCGTCTGGGGAAATCCCGGCAGCGGAAAGTCTGTTTTCTGCTGTATCCTTGCCAAGGTTTTAACAGCAGGGAAGCAGAAAGCCATTATTATAAACGCCGATTCCGCCACGCCCATGCTTCCGGTCTGGATGCCCGACCGGCTGCTAGAAAAGTCAGCCTCCATCGGCGGCGTCCTCTCTTCATTGGAGATTAACTCTGCGCTGGTAGCGGAAAGAGTCGCCGTCCTAAAGGATTATCCCTTTATCGGTGTCATGGGATATGCGGCCGGGGAAACACCATTTTCCTACCCGGAGCTTAAATATGACCGTATCAAGCTGCTGATTTCCGAAGCAGCCCGGCTGGTGGATTACGTGATCTTAGACTGCAGTTCCAACGTGGTGAATTTCTTTACGCCCACCGCCATTGAATCCGCCGATTTATGCATCCGGATTCTGACGCCTGACCTGCGGGGAATCAACTATCTAAAAGCACATAAGCCGCTTTTAACCGATGCGAAATTTTGCTATGAGGAACATTTAACCTTTGCGGGCCTGGCCCGTCCTTTTCACGCGATTGACGAGATGGGGCATCTGATTGGGGGCTTTGACGGCATCCTGCCCTATGCCAAAGAAATTGAGCGCTGCGGAACCTCCGGGGAAATGTTCCGCGCCCTGGCGTACTGCAACCAGCGTTACATCAACGCCACTAAGTCGGTCCTGCAGCGTCTGAAAGCACAGGATCCGGCTGAATCAGAGGAATCAGATGCCGAAGACGTATCGGAGGACGGAACCGAGGATAAGGCCGGGATCGAGGACAGGGAGGATGCGGGAACCGATGCTGACAGCACTTTCAGAGAGGAGGGCTTCCCAAATGGACAGTCTGAATGAGATGTTCTTTAACCATAAAGCCGCGGAAGGACTGACCTATGAAGATATTCTGGAGGATGTCCAGAAATATTGTACCGCCAACCATGCGGATACCTTATCCGGAGAAGCCGATCCTGAGAACGCCACGCGGCTCTTAAAGGAATTCATTCTCCAGTACCTTATGAAGTGCAGCTATGGGATTGAGGGGATGTCCACGGAGGAACTCTGTGAAAATCTTTATGAGGATATGGCCGGCTTTTCTTTTTTAAAAAAATGGATCTACAAAAAAGGGATTGAAGAGGTGAATATCAACGCCTACAACGATATCGAAGTCATCATGAGCGGCGGCCGCTCCATGAAGATTCCGGATAAATTCAAGTCCCCGCAGCACGCCATTGATGTTATCCGGCGCCTTCTGAGCACCTGCGGCATGGTCATTGACGACACCATGCCCTCCGTCATAGGCTATCTGGATAAAAACATCCGGATTTCTGTGGATAAGACACCTATTGTGGACGCGGATGTGGGGATTAACGCCTCCATCCGTATTGTGAACCAGCAGTCCATCTCCCGAGAAAAGCTGATTGCTTCCGGTTCTGCCACAGAGGAAATGCTGGATTTCCTGGTCTGCTGCATCCGTTATGGCGTATCGGTCTGCATCGCCGGTTCCACCGGGTCAGGGAAAACGACGGTGATGAGCTGGCTTTTATCCATGGTGCCTGACAACCGGCGCCTGATTACCATTGAGGAGGGCAGCCGGGAATTCGACCTGGTAAAGCGGGATGACCAGGGACATATTATGAATTCCGTTGTCCATCTGCTGACGCGGCCTCATGAGACCCCATCCTTAAATATCGACCAGGATATTCTCCTGGAGCGGGTTTTAAGAAAACATCCGGATGTAATCGGGGTAGGGGAAATGCGTTCCGCCAAGGAGGCCCTGTCTGTTGCAGAAAGCTCCCGGACCGGCCATACCGTAGTCACCACCATCCATTCCAATTCCGCTGAGGCCACCTACCGACGGATGATGACACTGGCAAAGCGTAAATATGATATGGCGGATGATATTCTGATGCAGATCATGGTAGAAGCTTATCCGGTGGTGGTCTTCACAAAGCAGCTGGAAGACGGCTCCCGAAAGATCATGCAGATTATTGAAGGGAAAGATTATTTAAACAGCGCCCTCGCTTACCGGACCTTATACCAGTACAATGTAGCCGACAACCGCATCGTTGATGGAAAAATCAAGGTAATTGGCCGGCATCAGAAGCTGGGGAATATCTCAGACAACTTAAAAAAGCGGCTTTTGGACAACGGTATCTCCATGACGGAGTTAAATGGAATCCTTGCCGGGGAAAGGGGGCGTGCGGACGGATGAACTGGATACAGCTTGTTATTTTTGTGCTTCTGATAAGCGGCTTCTTTACCCTGTTTGACATCCGCTTCATGGATCTGTTCCGCATCCTTGCCACCGGGCAGAAAAGCACCCTGCGCGATGATATGGACGTGATACTGGGAAAACCGGCCAAGGGGTTCTTTAACCGTGAGAACGTGGAGATTGAACAGCTTTTAAAATCAACCGGACGGGAAGGGCGTTTTACTCTGGTGAAACGTATTTCCGTCCTTTTATTTGCCCTGGGAGCGGTGCTGTCCCTGTTTTTAAATAACCCATTCCTGATCCCGGTCCTCGGTGCCGGCTTTGCCTTCGCCCCGGTCTGGTACCTGCGTTCCACCGCCGCGATTTACAAGAAACGGTTAAATGAGGAACTGGAGACGGCTATTTCCGTCATCACTACCTCATACCTGCGAAACGGAGACCTCCTAAAGGCGGTGAAGGAGAATATCCCGTATTTAAACCCGCCGGTTAAAGGCAGCTTTGAAGCCTTCATCACAGAAGCGGAAATGCTCAACGCCAACATGGTCTCCACGATTAACTCCCTGAAGATGAGGATTCCAAACCGGATTTTCCATGAGTGGTGCAATACCCTGATTCAATGCCAGTCCGACCGGAATATGAAGAACACCCTGACTTTTACGGTCCAGAAGTTTTCAGATATGCGTATTGTCCAGTCTGAGCTGGAGGCAATCATCAATGAGCCAAAGCGGGAAGCCTTCGCCATGATGTTTCTTGTGGTATGCAACATTCCCCTTCTGTATGTACTGAACAAAAGCTGGTTTGAAACCTTGATTTTCACCCTGCCGGGCAAAATCACCCTGGCAATCTGCGCTGCTGTCATCCTGTATTCCTTTACCAGGATTATGCAGCTTAGCAGGCCCATTGAGTACAGAGGTTAGGAGGCCAATATGATAGGATTACTGATTTTATCCGCAGCCATACTCGCCGGTCTTGGCTGCTACCATCTTTCCTGCGCATTTGTGGACGTCCCCACCTCGCGCACTTCCAGGACCATGATGGCTGCCAAAAAGCAGACCGGCTTAAAAAACGAAAAGCTTTATGAAGTTTATCTGACCCGGATGGCGCAGGTTTTGTCCCCGCTTATACGGCTGGATCCCATAAAACGCGGGAAGCTGCTTTCGACACTGGATATCGCAGGCATTCCCCTGACACCGGAAGCCTACACGGCAAAAGCATTTTTAACAGCCCTGGCGGTTGCCGCCGTGTCAGTGCCGCTTTTTCCGGTTATGCCCCTGCTCGGATTTTTAATCCTGGGCTTATCCGTGCTGATGTGGTTTTCCATCTACTACGCAGCCTTTGACTATGTGAAAAAACGCAAGAAGCTGATTGAAGCGGAATTACCCCGTTTTGCAGTCAGTATCCAGCAAAGCCTGGCCAATGACCGGGATGTGCTGAAGCTGCTGGTATCCTACCGGAGGATCGCGGGCGCCGATTTGGGCAAGGAGCTTGATGTGACGATTGCGGACATGAAAACAGCCAATTATGAAAATGCGCTGCTCCACTTCCAGAACCGGATTGGCAGCACGCAGCTGTCCGATATTGTGCGGGGGCTCATCGGCACATTGCGCGGAGATGACCAGCAGATGTATTTTAAAATGCTGGTATTTGATATGCGCCAGATTGAACAGAGCAATTTAAAGAAAGAGGCCGCCAAGCGCCCAAAGCAGATGCAGAAGTATTCCATGATGATGCTGTTTTGCATTCTTCTGATCTACGTGGTCGTCCTGTCGGTAGAGGTAATCAGTTCCCTGGGTTCCTTTTTCTAAGAGAAACCAGGAACCGTCACTAAAACCAAAGAGAGGAGGGATTGTGTGATGCACCGTCGTTATCCCTGCTGCTTCCCATAAAAGCGGCAGAATAAAAAGAAGGAGGAGAACCCTTATGAAGAAACGCATCCTGATACCGGCTGTTTTTGTCCTGGCCGGCATCGTCACGACCATCATTTTGAAAAGGAGACAGACATTATGAAAAAGAAAATCTGCAGCTTACCGGTCAAAATCAAATTTGCCTGCTTTCGGGCAAAAAACTGCCTTTCCAATGAGCAGGGGGATTTTTACATCTCCGATGGCGTCAAGATCATCATTGCTGTTGTGCTTGGCGCCCTGCTCCTGGCAGCCCTCACTACCATCTTCAACGATACCGTAATCCCGCGGATTACCCACGAGATTGAGGCACTGTTCGGCTGAATGACGGTCCGGACAGGCTTTTTCCACAGATTGGGCCTGTCCGGAATGACTTTTCCACAATCCAGGGGGAAAGGAGGTGAATTCCTTGGATCAGACAAAACCCTTAAGCATCAGCTACGAAAACCTGGTCCGCTTTTTTGAGGCCACGGAGGGCAATTACCGCAATGCGCTTTATATCCGCTGCAGCAGCTGCAGATATTGCAGGGAAGAGGGCTGCGGTGACTTCCTCTTCATCCCGGGGCACGACTGCCTGCCAATCCTGTTTCCCCTGGCCGATGCGGAAAGTTTTCTCGGCACCGTAGATTGTTCCGACTGCGCCGGAATTTTAACCGGCACCACCTTCCTTCAGCTGTACCATCAATGGCTTATGCTTTGCACCAGTTCCGAAGAAACCTGCCCCTTCCATCAGATTCTCCATCTCACCAACCCATAATTTACATATATTGGTAATTTGTTCGTAATAGGAACGGCTTTCCGGCTCCGGTTACTGTAAAAACCGGGGCCGGTTCTCTAAAATAAAAGCAGGAAATACGCAAACATGAGTAAACACACTCAGAAAGGAGGACCAAATAACATGAAAAAGAAAATAAAACCTATCCGCTGCCCCTATTGTGGGCGCACAGCCATACTGAAGAAAGCGGCCACAGTATATAAGGACCGTGCGGTTGAAGAATATCTCTATGTCTGCAGCAATTATCCCGCCTGCGATTCCTATGTAGGTGTCCATAAAGGAACCATGATTCCCAAAGGCAGCCTGGCCAACAGCGCCCTGCGGCATAAACGGATTGTGGCACACCGGTATTTTGACGCCATCTGGAAAAACGGGATTATGACAAAAAAGAATGCCTACCGCTGGCTGCAGGACATCTTCGCCATGACCAGTGAACAGGCCCACATCGGCCAGTTCTCCGACTACATGTGCGGGCAGGTTATCCTGGAAAGCAAACGGGTGCTGGAGAACCATAAGATCGCCTGCTGAGGCAGAAAGGAGGGGGATGGATATGGCACAGATGAATAGAAACCCCATCCAGGTAGAGGATTACCTTTATCTGGTATCCACGGTGATTTTCCTTTATATTACACCCCATACGGATATTACCGGCATGGAATATGACGACCTTTACCAGACCGGCTGTCTTGCCCTCTGTGATGCGGCAGCCTCCTACCACGAGGAAAAGGCTGCCAGCTTCCCTACCTACGCCGCCGTTGTCATCCGTAACCGGCTCTATGACTACTGCCGGCATATGTACCATATCCATTCCAGGCTTTTATACTTGGATGCCGATTTGTCTGAGGACGGTGAGGGCACCTTTCTTCAGAACCAGGTTCTCGAACCGGCCGCCCCGGCTAACGGCCTGTTTCCGCTTCTATTGGAAATCCGCAAGGAGTACAGCGGGATTACAGCGAAAGGCGTGGAGGCGCTGCTTCTTCGGGCAACCGGCTATACGGGAAAGGAGATTGCCAGGATGTACCGCGTAAAACCCAACCATGTATCCGCCTGGATATCCAGGGCCAGCAGCCGGCTGAAAAAAGACCCGCGGGTCCTGGCGGCCGCAGAATAAAAAGGAGAGTGAAAACCATGCTGACATTATACACTGCTGTTGGAAGCTATCAGTTAAGACAGAGGTCAAACGGGGATTCGTATCCGGTTGTCCTTCTTGGAGATAAGGAGATGCATCTGGATCCGCATGAAATGCTGCTGTGGTCCTCCCTGGCCTGGAGTATCCTTACCCATCAGGAAGCCCGGGCACTATTTTATGAAAAGGAAGCGGAACTCCATATCCTGAGCGACTTAGACTTTGAACACTATTTAAAACGGCTGGTGTTCCGGGGGCTGGTTGCTTCCGGAACGGATTATACCGGCATCAATGCCTTATATAATCTGCTTGATCCCTTATATATCCGCATAGCAGCCACTGGTCCAATCACAAAGTTTGGGGCGCTGGCCGACCTTGTTTTCCTGAAGCGGTTCCCATTAAAGGCGGCCCTGTCCGTCTTCCGGAGAGAACGGCTGACGGCTGAGGAAAAGCGGTTCCTCCACCGGCGCAATTTAGAAGCCCTGCCGGTTGGACGGCTCCTTTGCCTGGAGGATGCCAAAACTTCCAACCCTCCCGCGGTCACGACCTTGGCAAACCTGTATTTTAAGAAACAGATTATTTTTGATACATTATAGGAGGCCCCCATGAACATTCCTTCCATCATTGTAAAGCGGCTGGCTCTGACCTCTATGGTTGGGGCCTGCTGCTTTTTGGTCAGCCTGGCCGTATTTTTCCATGTCGGCGATGCCCTCCTTCTCTGGCTTGGCTTTTTCCTTTTCCTGACATGTCTTGTAAAAAGCTGCCTGCTCTTTTTCAAAGGCCTGACCGGCGCCTACTTTGTCCTGGAAGGGGAATGCTGCTCGGTACGTCGTCTGCCCTTTACAAGGTACCAGCAGATTATAATCCTGGATTCAGGCGGAGAATCCCACTGCCTGCAGTTGGAGAGCGGCATACGGCTCATACCGGGAGATCGTTACCGGCTCTACTTTGCCGAGAACCCCCAAGGCGCCTTCGCGGCGCAATCCGCACTGCTTCACAGAGTAACTGCTTCGGGGAACTTCTGGGGGATTGAGCAGCTGCCGGATGACCAGTCTCTTGGTGCATAAAAGCAGGAGACAGCTTATGAATTATAGAATGTAGGTGGAGGTTGTGATATGGCATAAGGAAAGGATTGTAACATTACATTTTTCAGGTGATGCCGGGAAAGAGTTTACGCGCTACCCGCAATGCTCATGTGCGGTAAAGTAACACACAAAAATTTGTTAGACGGCCGCCCATCTATTCCGTAAATTTTTTATGTTTATCAAGTAAAGTATGGTTTTACCCAGTTTTGTATGCTATAATATTCAAAAAAATGTTAAAGCATATCAAAGGAGGACGTTTATGACTGCGCCAGTAAATGCAATCGGAGAACGCTTAAAAGAAATACGCGCAAACCATAACTTAACTTTAGATGATACAGCAAAAGTAACTGGTGTTAGCAAACCAATGTTAGGACAAATTGAAAGAGGTCAATCTATTCCAACTATCACTATATTATGGAAAATTGCGACAGGATTGAAAGTACCGTTATCTTCTTTCTTAGAAGAACAACAGCCAGAATATATGGTTGTCGGCATTGAACAGGAAGCTACTATTGCTGAGGATAATGGACGTATGAGGGCTTATCCGTTGTTTCCATATGATCCTATACGAAATATTGAGATATTCCACATTGAATTTGATGTTGGCTGCAACCATGCTTCGGAGCGACACAATCCCGGTGTGGAGGAATATATCTTAGTACAGAATGGAATTTTGCAGCTTATCTTAAATGGACAGGAAATTATATTGAAAGAAAAGCAGGCAATTCGTTTTAAGGCTGATGTACCACATAGTTACTGTAATCCTTCTACCGAGCTATGCACTATTTACAATATCATCTTTTATCCACAACATTAACGGAGGTAAAATAATGTACGAATTGATACAAATTTCAGACCGCAGCTATTATATCCAAAGTCCCGCTAAAATTGGACTTGTAAAGTTAGACGATACAAATGTTTGTTTGATTGACAGCGGGAATGACAAAGACGCAGGACGCAAAGTGCGTCAATTATTAAATGCAAGCGGCTGGAATTTAACAGCGATTTATAATACTCATTCAAACGCAGACCATATCGGCGGCAACAAATATCTGCAAGGACAGACTGGGTGCAAAATCTATGCGCCGGGTATTGAGTGCGATTTTACAAAACATACGATTTTAGAGCCATCGTTTCTGTATGGCGGTTATCCTTGCAAAGACCTTAGACACAAATTTCTTTTAGCACAAGAAAGCAACGCAGAGTGTTTGACAAAAGACGTATTGCCCAAAGGATTTGAGATTATCAATTTGCCCGGACATTTTTTTGAAATGGTGGGTTTCCAAACACCTGACAATGTAATTTACCTTGCCGATTGCCTGTCAAGCCGGGAAACTCTGGAAAAGTATCAAATTGGATTTATTTATGATGTTGCTGCTTATTTAAAAACCCTTGAAATGGTAAAATCTCTTACTGCAAAAATATTTGTACCTGCCCATGCAGAAGCGACAACAGATATTTCTAAATTGGCACAGTATAACATTGACAAAGTAAATGAAATTGCCGAAAAAATTTTAGAACTATGTGTAGAGCCATGTTGTTTTGAAAATATTCTGCAAAGATTATTTACGGAGTATGGATTGACAATGAATTTTGAACAGTATGTGCTTGTTGGAAGTACCATTCGTTCTTATCTTGCTTGGTTAAAAGACACAGGAAAATTAACTGCTGATTTTGATGATAATATGTTACTTTGGAAACAAATATGACAGGATTGAATAAAATATGGCGATTGAAAAGGTTAAAGAATATTTCAAACAATATGGTATAGAAGCAGAGTATAAACGGTATTCACAGTTTATTGTGTGGATTGATGTTTGAAAAATAAATAGCAAAGCCAGCCGAGCCAGTTAACGGTCAAAATAAACGGCTCATTGCATTTATTTTACCGTTGACTGACTCGTCCGGCTTTGCTAATTCTCGATTTTTTATTCCTTTACGGTAAAATTTTTTCGATTGGAACATCAAATACCTTTGCAATATTCCACGCTAAAACCAAAGAGGGATCATATCTCCCTTTTTCAAGGTTTCTCAGCGTATACCTGCTAATTTTGCTAAATCTTCCTGCTTCATATCGTGTTTGGCTCGATTATATCATTTACCACGACTACACTGAATTGAAAAGCTCATCAACGGTTGTTCCTAATTCTTTTGCCAAACTAAAAGCTAAGGCTAAAGTCGGGTCGTACTTATCATTTTCAATAGCATTAACGGTTTGTCTGGAAACTCCGCATTTTTTTGCCAATTCTTCTTGGGAAAGTCCTAATTCCTTTCGCTTATTTCTGATAACATTTTTCATATCAGCCACCATGTCGTTTTCTGTAATACATAAGGGAGACAAAATAAATAATGGCGGCTACTTCCAGTTGGACAAGAGGGTTTTCAACCATTGGCTGTGCCTTGACAATGTTTACAACTATATCGACTACTTTTGCACCTACTGTTGCAAACAAAGTAAAAGAACTTGCTTTCCACACAACAATTTGATTGCGTTCATCTCCCGGTTTTAATAGCGATACCAGCATGATAATGTCCAAAACAACAAAGACCACCAAAACTACGCCAAATAAGATGATAGGTAATTCCATAAATGTTGCTCCTTTCTATTTGTAAAAATGTCAAAAACTCTTGACATTTTTCATTGTAAAACACACAGGCGAAAATGTCAAGAGTTTTTGACATTTTCGCCTGTATTTACGGAACAGAATAGAGACAGTATAAAAAGGGGCGGCAACCAGCCGCCCCCAATCATAACCCCATTATTCCCATACAGCGCAATTCAGAGGACAACTTGTTAGGTATTCATCTGTCCGTTAGATATTTTATTCTACAGTTTCCGTAGAAAATACCGCCGTCATAACCAGCCCCGCGTCACAATCGGCTTCTCTGAAATTGCCGGCTGTTCCCGGGCTCACCGCCTGTGTCGTATTGTATCCCAGCTTGACCCATAAAGATATCTCTTTTTCCGGCTCGATTTTCGTTGATCGCTGCAATGTGCTCGCTATTTTTGTTACACATTTTTCAAAATCAACCGTACTTTTATAACTGGTCTTTACGTTACCTGTCTCAACTATTTCAAAAATATCATAAGTGGCCTCATTGGCTCTGACTGCAATCCTGCCATCCCTGCTCTCCAGATTGCCGGAGGTCCCTCCCGAGCTAATCCATTCCCCATCTTTATATTCCCAGATATCAATCTTCATAGACTTAATTGTCTCATCAACAGTATAGTCAAAAAAGGCAATTTCATCATCCATGATTTTTAATACGTCCTGTGTTTCCTCTGAAAACTCGCTTGGTTTTATAACCATAGTCTCTTTCTGCTCTCCCTGCGTGCCGCAGGCGGTCAGAATTGTGATTACCAGCATAATGATTAGAATCCCACTATGAATATTCCCTTTTCCATTCCTAAACCGCCTTTCCCTTGTATCAAAGGTTCTTTGTGCACCTCTTGTAATTTGGGACACACCGCCTCTTTGCATGGCCGTCCGGCAGCATCTACAGCTTCTCATAGTTTGCCTCCTTCTCACAATCGCAAATCATCCTGATCAATTATAAACTTTCGGCACTTCTCACAATAAAAAACTTTCACCCTCCAATCGTCCAGTATGGAGGTCAGCTTAATTCCTTTTGCCAAGGGCGTGAAATTTAACATCCCCCTGTCCTTATTGGAGGGAACCCATTTTAGTGCGTATCTGTCCTGCAAAATACTTCCAACAATCATCCCTTGACCACAATACGGACATTTCATAATAGTTTACACCCCTTCCTGCACCACAGTACCACTCTCTATAGAGATTAACGCGCCCTAACCATTCACCTGGCTGTCCTGTTTCAGGTCTTCAACGTTTTCTACATAAATTGACACTTCCCCGCAGTTTGGACATATTGCAGCCTTGGGTTTACCAATCGTTTGACACCGCAAACATTTTCTCACGAACGTTCTTCTCATTAAAATCCGCGCACATTATTTTTGTATTCTTAATCGAAGCATTCCTGATATATTTCCGCCCCCGAATCCTTCCAATCCGCCGGGATTGAGATTGCATCATCCGTAAGTATCTCATATGGAATATCATTACTGTCAAGTGCCGCTTCAAACCGCTGCATATCTGTATTGTCTGAAAATAGATAATTTACATTTTCCATCTTTTTCGATATATACGGCGTTATTACGATTCCGATTATATTTATGATGATATAAATACTGGAAATCCAAAACAAAATATTTATGAGGTTAAGGTGGAACTTTTCTTTAAACCTTTCTTTTAGCTTTTTCATACGCGATCATTTCTCCTTATCTGAGCATCATCAAAACAAGATTGAATAACAGTTTTCCACCATAAAACAGAATGATGATACCGCATATCACGTTAATTCCCTTCAGGACTTTGGTATTAAACTTATTGCTGAAAATAGAGATCAGTAACGTCAGCCCGGTAAACCAAAGGCAGGATGCGGCGGCTACGCCGATAATGAATGGAGCCGACTCTGTTCCCGGCAAAGTTACATGAAATGCTCCTAACATCATCGTCCCATCAATGACCGCCTGCGGATTGAACCACGTCACTACACATGCGGAGGATATTGTTTTGGAAATTGATAAGGCGGCTTTTGAGCTGTCTATTTCTTCGACTCTCGCTCTCAGCAAACCAATCCCAATGAAAATCACAATAACACTTCCAGCCAGCAAAATCACCATTTGCAGCCATTCATAACGCTGCATGACAGCCCCAATTCCAAAAAAGCAGGCCAATGCCAACGTTACGTCAAAGAAAATGACAATCAACGCGGTCAGTAAGGCACGACGGCGCGTGTGTGTCAGAGCAGCATTAATGACAAATAGATTCTGCAGTCCAATCGGGGCGACATAGGCCAGTCCCATTGTCAGTCCTTGAAAAAAGTATCCCATCTTTCTCACCTTCTCAACATGTGCGGAACACAGCGGCCGGTAATCCATAGCATCCAACAGCTTTATATTGTAATTTTCCGGCTGGTTCCGTCATCCTTCTGTCTTATTCGTTATATCAAAAACACCTACTATCTTATTACAATCTTCGCAGAAAAAAGCGTTGGGGATTCTTGTCTGTCCCAATAAAGCCACCTCCGTCTTATCTAATACAGTCCAATAAGCATATGTAAAAATGATAGCATGGTTATGAGAGCTAATCAATTTCGATATTGTATGGACGACATTTTTTAAATCCTTTTAATTCCGCTCACACAACATTTTTTTCATACATACAGATTCCGGCATATCCTTATATTGCCCGAAGTTGGGAATGACCTGATAACCGATTGAACGATAAAGCTTCATCGCTGCAGCCAGCGGCTCACCGGTCTCCAAAACAAAGCCTGTGTATCCCTGTTCCTTCGCCAGATTCTCCAATAGCTCCATGAGCTTTTTTGCAATGCCCATTCCACGATATTCAGCACAAACGTACACTCGCTTTACCTCCGCATGCGTCTCGTCATACCGTTTAAAGGCCGCGCAACCGATGGGAGTGTCCTGATCGTAGGCAACAATCACTTTATGGATATCTGCCAGCAAATTATAAGGGATATACTGTGCGCGGTTCTCCTCTCCGCCAACCAGGTTATTTAAGAAATCGTCCAAGCCATGGCATAACTGTATAAAATCTTTATCGCTGCCATCCACATACTTGAATTGCAGCCGATTATTATCCTTCTGGTTATTCAAATGTACATCCTCCTAAAAGAAATCAACATCTTACTCAGCTTCCAACTCCTACAAATTCCTTTTCCGATACCAATATCTATAAATACACAATACAACCACAAAAATCAATGTACAAATATAGAATGACCATTCATATGTTTTTAGAGTCAGTAAAGAAATAATATACAATAATATAAGAAGCAGAGTGATACTCCTCTTACTTCGTAAAAAGATTAACATCATACCCATTCCTCTCGGCATATTAATATGTAATTTTCAAGCGAAATCAAAACATCTCCCCTGCTTCATGTTAAACTACAGGTGAATAGCACATTCCATCGCGATCTCAAAGATACGCATTTTTTGACTGATTGGCCGTGAAGTCAATCCTCGCTGATCCCATACTTTAGCATCCAGGTTATCACATGCATAAACAAACTGTGCAAACATCACATTTCTCAAACGAGCTGCTGCTACCAACGCGGCACACTCCATTTCAACAGCAATGCAACCCTGCTCTTTACGCCGTCTTATTTTATCTCGTGTCTCACGATATGGCGCATCGGTAGTCCATATCTTACCTTTCAGATAATCCAATCCCTTGTCTTTAAATACGGATTCAATCACTTCCACACCATGCGGATCAAGACTGATTTCATCCGATACAGGCTGGTAATGGTAACTTGTACCCTCATCACGGATTGCACTCGTTGGAATAATAAGATGGGCATCTTCAATCGTCTGATCCAACACGCCACATTCACCGCAGACCAAGATTTTTCTTGCCCCCAGCGCAATCAGTTCCTCAAGGTTACCTACGCACGCAGGCGCTCCGACCATTACCTGGCAGACAGCCATAGGAATATGGTTAAAATCCATTTCATATATGGTCGTGTCACCGCCTACACTAATTAACCGCGCCACTTTTTTCGCCTCGTATTTTGCCACGATATCCTGAATCAAAGCCGCTGAAAACTCGCAAACTACTATTTCAGGAAATGTTTTTTCTGGCCTTTCAATTACATATTCCGGCTTTAAAACGCCCCAAGGCTCTGTATCATACTCTTCCAATAGGATTCGTCCCATTTAATATCCCCTTTCTGTCGAATGTTTATAATTGATAATAAGCCGCCCGCATACGACTTACCTTTAAGCCAGTTCAACTTCTCCATGTGCATAGAATCCAGAAAACGCTTGTATTTTCCGATTCGATTCCAATGACGATACTCTCTGCTTATATATTTCTGCGTCAATTCTGTCTATTTTAAGCCAGTTATCCATTTGCCTTCCTCCATAAATACTGAGTCTCTGCTCTGTTTAACTTCTCGGCGGGTTGGAAGTCAATTAATGGATAGACCCAGTTTATATGCCTCTGCCAGTGCGTCGTTTCCTTCAATGTCTCCTTTATCTTTGACACCTCGTACAAGTACCATTCCTGCATTTTCTAAGTGAAAAAAGTCAAGAGAAAGTTGATATTGTAATTTTATTGCATCAAATAAATTTGGTAATGTTGCGGCACCCACCAACAATAAAGCAAGTTTCTTTATTTGAAACTCGTTTCGCATTGGCGTGTGCAATCTATCAATGACTGCCTTCAGTTCGGCACTAATGCCATAAAAATATACAGGAGATGCAATGACCATAATATCAGCAGTTCTTAGCTTTTCGTATACCTCATCCATATCGTCATTTTGAAAGCATTTGTTATCTCTTCTTGTAAAACATGAATTGCAGCCGATACAAGGATTTATTTTATAATCGGCAACAGATACTATTTCAACAAAATTGTTTTTCCCTGCTCCTTCTGTAAATGCTTTTGCTAACAGGTCCGTATTCCCTCCTTTACGCATACTCCCAACCAACACAACAATTTTATTCATTTGTTATTGCCTCTTTCGATAAGATTAAATTTCACTCTAAAAATTTTTCCAATAAGATAGAATTTACATATTAGCCAAAAGTAAAACTGCAATAAATAATGTTAAAATAACTGCACCTATAAAACTGATAATGTTTATAAATCCTATCCATCTTTTTTTTGATACTTTTGAAATAAAAACAGCAGTTACAATGCCTATAATCCCCCCTAATGAGTTTGAAATAATGTCTGTAATATCGCTTGCTCCAATGGCGAAAGTAAATTGTATTATTTCAAACACAAGGCTTGTGCAAATGATAAGCACAGATTGTCTTAGTAACGTCTTTTCCTCCCATAAAACATGAATAAATAAGCCATAAGGTATAAAGGCTACTGCGTTTTGAATAATCTCACTTAACTCTATTTTTCCATTTACTATAACTGACTGTCTAAATGGAATTAGATTGATGTTTCGTATGTGCGGTAAATTCTCAAGGGAAAACTGTAACTTAAAAATAATAACCCACGTCAAAGCAGCCAAATAAAATATCAATAATCCTAACGTAATCTTTTTCGATTTCACTTAAACCCCTCCATCCAGGCTTTGATCAGCCAATCCAGCTATTCCATAAATCGAGATATGGTAGCAACTCATTAGTTTTATATTATTCGACGATAACTCTAAATTCGATTTGTTATTCTTCGCCTAAAACGTCTTAAAACAGTTTCAGCTCTACAAACTGAAAGTTGGATTACTGGTTTTTCTTGAATTCTTCCATTTCCATATTAATAAAACGTGAAATCATTTCCCTGTACAATGCTTCTACCATATCTGCATTTGCACCATATTCTTGTGCTTTCCCACGAACCTTAGTAATAACTGCTTCAACTCTATTCGGTGCTTTTACTCCATCTTCATTTCTTTTAAAATTAGAAGCCTGAACTACAAATGTTCCTCGTTCTGCAATTAGCTTAATAATCTCGGTATCAATTCTATCAATATTTGCACGTACTTCCTCTAAACTATTACACTTCATGGATAATGCTCCCTTCATCAAATTTGAATTTGCATATCTACTTATTAATTGATACAATCCTAACCGCTGAAGCCATTCCACCATCACCATAGGATGGATTTTTAATAAAACCATATGCTGATTCGCTCAACTTTTGACCATTTTTTATTGAATGAATCATTTCATTTTCCCACCCAAATAACCTTGAATTAGAGATGGTTTCCATATCCAGCAATACATTTTCAATATTGTTACAATAACTGCTGTTATGCTTTTTTATGATATAACGCATAAGTTCAAGTCGCTTATCCATGCTTTTTATATTTGCAGAAGCAGGAGCGGTTCGATAGTGAATCAATGGTTTTTCAACAATTCCAACATGGGCCTCCGGTGTGGTTTCCAGCATACTCAAAAAGAAATCCCAGTCCTCAAACCCTGAACGCATAGATTCATCATAACCCTTACATTCTTCATAAGATTTCCTGCGAAGGATATGGGTTGCCGGACAACAATTATGAGATAAAAAAGGCACTATATTTCCACCAGTAGGACAAACCATTGCATCTAAAACTCCAAAAGTACGCATCCAGGATGAAGCTATAACCATTGTGGGATCATCACAAAGTAATTTGCTGACATTTTCAATATATCCGGCTTCAAGTTTGTCGTCTCCATCAAGGACTAGAACCATGGATGACTGTGTCTTATTGATTCCGGCATTTCTGGCTGCCGATACTCCTCCATTTTCTTGAAAACATATCGTTACCGGAACTGATAAATTGGAATTATTCTTTATGCTGTTTAACACATCAAGAGAATATTTATCTGTTGAACCATCGTCTACAATGATAATTCTCTTGGGTAATCGTGTTTGGTTGCATACTGATTGAACTGCTTCCAAAATCATAGAACCTTGGTTATAGCTTGTTATAACAGCTTCAATATCTGCTTTTAAGTAAGTTTTGCTATCATTTATATTCATAATTTTCCACCACGTCTCTTATACAAATAAAAAGTTATATAAATCTGCTAATCAAATTGTATGCCGTAACTGCATAGACAAAAATCGCAACACCTGCAAATACCATAGCATCTTTCTTCGCCCCTTTATCGTAACACTCCTTTGCATTTGTTAAGAGAGCTAATCCCATAAAAACAAACATAATTGGCAGTGTTATATCATTAGACAGTATGTTCATCAGTCCAAGAGAACCAAAAATAATCGTTAAAACGCTAAATATTGCTTTCCAAATACGCATACATATTCCTCCTTAGAAAATTCCGATTTAATATTTGCTTCTCATTATAACAACATTGTCCGCTCCTGGCACAAACATCTAATAAATATTCCCTTACAATTTCATAAAGATATATTCCCCGACACCTTCTCCGTCCGAGTCCCCCAATAAAATTTTATTCTAATGCCAAGGGAAACGCAAATCAACAAAAAAGCGAAAACCGTAAGATAGAAGCATAAATTTTTCTGAAAGCCTGGTACAATCCACGAAACCGTCAAATAATGATTGAAAAATTCGGATGTTAATGGTATTGTTATATACAAAATTTTTGTTTTGATAGTAGTAATCGCAGCCGGCAACTGACAGTCACTTTTACAAAAGGCGGATGATGAGCATGTTTCCAATAGCAATTTGCGATGATGAGGCCGCGGTATGCTCCGAGCTGAGGCGTCTTCTTGCGCTCCACGAAAAAGCAGCGGACTTTTTGATTTATGAGTTTCATTCCGGTGAAGAACTATATGAAAGTATCTGCGCCGGCCTGTCCTTTCATCTCATCATCCTGGACATTGAGCTAAAATCAATGAACGGGGTCACTGTGGGGACCTTGTTGCGGGAACATTTAAAGGACCGTGCAACGGAGATTCTATATATATCCGGCAAGCCGGGATACGCGATGCAGCTTTTTGATCTGCGTCCATTAAACTTCCTGACCAAGCCCCTTGATGAGAAGAAATTTCTCCACTGTATCAGTACGGCTATAGAGCTGGCAGAAAAGAATCTTCCATGCCTTGCCTTCACCGTACAGAAAGGGATTTACCGGGTTCCCTGCCGGGATATCCGTTATATTGAAAGCAAAAATAAGAACGTCATCGTCCATGCCATAAATGACGAATATGTCTTCGCGGCAAAGCTGGCGGATATCGAAAAAGGACTTCCGGCCGGGGAATTCATCCGGATCCATCATTCTTTTTTGATCCACAAGCTCTACATACGGCGGATGAAGTATGAACAGCTGTTTCTGGATGACGGGACCGCCCTGTCCATCAGCCAGCCCTACCGTCAGGCGGTCCGGGAGCAGCTATTTCAGATGTTTTTACAAAAGGAGTGATTATCTAAGATGGTATATGTCTGTTTTTACCTGTTGGCAAATGTTTTTATGGTTTATGGCTATTACTGTTTTTTCAATGTGTATTTCGACCGCTCCCAGGTAAGCAGGCGCCAGGAGTTCCTTTTCTATTCCATATTTTTTGTGCTGACCAGCGCCTCCTATCTGCTGGTCCAAATGCCTCCGGTCATCATACTCTGCAACCTGCTTTCCCTTTCGCTCATCGTAAGCCTGTATCCGGGATGTATGCGGTATAAGCTTTTGACGTGTGTCAGTTCCTATGCCTTTGCCATGGTATTTGAATCGGTCAGCTACGCCGTATTTACCCGTTTTGAACTGGAAAGCAATCTGGAAGCCGCCATGGGGACTTTGTTTCCTGCCATGGGGCTTTTTGCATTATCCCTGATTCTGAAAAGAATCCGGATCCCCAGGCAGCCGGGACAGCTTAACTTCCTGAACTGGCTGGCCATCTTCCTGCTGTCCATCGGCAGCATCCTGATTATGTTTGTCACCCTGTTTTTGAATGATCACTTCTGGTCGATCTTCATCACGGCCATTGTTTTAGTCATCACGAATATCATCGTCTTCCATCTTCTGGACGTATTTCGCCGGTATTATCAATCCCTGAGTGCAAAGCAGATGCTGGAGCAGCAGAGCCAGGCCTATGCGAATGAACTGACGCTAATCCGGCAGAACGAGCAGAAGATCTCTATCCTGCGGCATGATCTGGCCAACCATCTGACGGCCATCCGGCATTTCGCAGAGACAGGGGAAACCGAGAAGCTGGCCCGTTATCTGGACACCTTCTCCGAAAAGCTGGAGCGGCAGGATGAATATGTACACTCCGGCAATCTGGAGCTGGATGCCATTCTGAACTATAAATTGGGCATAGCCGCGGACGCCGGCGCCGCCATCGAAGCTTCCGTACAGCTGCCGGAACAGCTGGAAATGGATTTCTTTGATATCAATATTATGCTTGGGAATCTGCTTGATAACGCAATTACCGGCCTTTCCTCCTGTAAGGAAAAGAAGCTGCTGGTTGAAATTGGGGTAAAGATGGGGGTTCTATACATTAAGATTGAGAATTCTTATGACGGGATCGTCAGGAAAGAGAACGATCATTATCTTACCCGCAAGGAAGGGGCGGAATCCCACGGACTGGGGCTGTCCTCTGTCAGGCAGGTTGTTGAAAAATACCAGGGCCAGATTCATGTGGATTCGGCCGACAATCTTTTTAAAGTAGGGATTATCCTGTACCTCCCCTCATAGCAGCTGTTTTTTAAATTCCGTCATCTATCTTACGGTTTTCGCATTTCTATAGACAGCTGCCGGTTTCTTCCTTAAAATGACTTCATGTAAAAAGGGAATGGGGGCATGGCTGGAACATGGAACACGGAAAAAACAGGCGCGGCAGAGTATGGCTGCTTTTAATCTTACTTCTGATTCTTACGATTTATTATTTTGCCATGCGGCATACAACCGGATTACTGCGCCTGATTTTTCAACTGATATGCTTTAACACCGGCATGATCTGTGCCATCACCATCGTATGGTCTGTCTTTAATGCTCTAAAGAATAAAAAAGACATAGATTATGCAAAACCTGACCGAAAGGAGGATTTACCTGATGGCAAAAGTTATGATTATTGAGTTTGGCACAATGGAAGAGACAATCCTTCAAGAACTGTCTGCCTTCTTCTCAAAGAGAAAACACTGCCAGGTTACACAAATTCCCCTGCAGCATGCGGATAATGATTCGATAAGCATGTGTTTTCCCGGCTTATCAATCCACTTAAAAGAACAGACCGTCTACCAAAATGGCCTGCCGCTTGCCTTGAGCCGCTTCGAGTTTTTGACACTCTGCTATCTGGCAAAGCACCCTGGCTGGGTGTTTTCAAAAGAGCAGATTTACGAAGCGGTCTGGAATGAAGCCGGCGAGCACTGTGGCACTGCGGTAACCAATGTGATCAGCCAGCTCAGACGGAAAATGAAGCAGGAAAATCCCAACAGCGGATATATCCGTACCGTCATTGGCAGGGGATATAAGTTTAATCCCGACTAAGTTCGGGCGGCTAAAAATAAATTTTAAAGTTCTTCTTATAGTTCCTGTACCTATTAGACTTGAGAGTATAAAGTTTGTATCACTAAGAAGCCAGTGAATCCCAGTAGATTCCTGACTCATCCTGTTGTTCTTGAATTATTCGCGTTATACGCAATTCCGGCGTTTGCCCTATAAGGCGGAAAAAATGTTTTCGGAAATATTGCATGAGGGCACCTTCCGATACACGGTCCCTTGAAGGGGTTCTCTGGTAACGGAGCTGATTGGATTTGATCTTCCCCATAAAGAGGATGGAAAGACTCTGAAGGATCCCCATTGCTATGCAGGACAAGGCGATATGCATTTCAGTGGCGCGTACCGCTCCCAGGATTCTTTTACGGGCCTTCTCACTTTCAACTTGATCCAAGGGGGCTGGTTCCTCTTTTTTCCTGTAGTAGCTCAGCTTTGGCATATACTTTGACCAGAAATGGTAGCAAAATGCCCCTGTTTGCTGTTTTAACTCCCTGAACATACATTCGATCCGGAACCGATAGCTGTAAAGACGGATGATTGCCAGCGGATCCAGGTTCAGGCTGGTGCTGGCCAGTATGCTTTGGACTCCTCCCATTTCCACCAGCACAAACCGCAGCTCCTGGTACAGTTTTTGCCCCCAAAGCAGGTCAATGCTGTAGTAGCGTATAGTTTCCTGTTTCCCATAAAGTTCCATTTTTGTTTCCCGGAACTGATCTTTATGGGAAATAAACAGTTCCTTCAGGTGGACGGCTGCCCCCTTTTTTGGCGGCCGTCCCCTGCCTGGTTTGCGGGGGGCCGGTTTTTCAAACGCGGTACAGGATTTTTTTGCCTTAGTGATGATTTCCATGCGGGCCGCTGTGCCGCGGTTCAGGCATTCCAGTTTTACCAGCGCGGGCACTGTGAGGAAATACCGGTCCAGAAGAAGCAGGCAATCCCCAAAGACTTCACAGGCACGGTACGCATCCTCCACCATCTGGACAACGTGGGAGGAACTGGAAACCGATGCGCCTGCCCACTCACTGGCACCCTGAAGGCCGTCATGGAGCCGGATACCCAAAGGGATGCAGGCCCAACTGTGGATGCGGCCTGCCAGGATGCCAAGGCCGCCAAACATATGTCCATGGATGTACTTGGGTTTTGCGGAATTTTCAGATTCCTGAAAGAGCTTTTTAACCCCGGGCATCCGGCGTCCTTCCTTAGACTGCTTGACCCCGTCCCCGACCAGGACGTGGAAATCCCCTTCCTGATAGAGGGGAGCGTACTCCCTGACGCAAGAGAACCAACGCAGGCGTATCTCATCTAGGGACCAGGAGGAAGCCCGGAAAAAGTGAAGCATGGAAAGGTAACAGTCCGGGCAGAGAGCCAGGTCACGAATAACCGAGGTGACACCAAGTTTGTCGGAACGCAGCATAAGCCCGACGGTAATAGTAACAAACCAACGGAAAGCGGCTTTACGTGAGAAGCATGATTCAAAATAGCATAAAACTTTATCAATATAATTTATCATAATCGTATGGTCAGCCACGAAAAAGTATGGTAAACTCATACACGGAATAGCTTTTTCGGTGGCTTGTATCTTTCTTAAGTCTGGAAACTTAAAGATACCATAACTCCATTCGAAAAAGCTATTCTTTTATTGAAAACTTTATACTCTCAAGTATTAGATATAGCTGCAATTTATTCTATATTTTGTTTTCATTTAATTTGACAATCGCTATATCTTGTGGTAATATGCTAATGTAATTGATTTTTGTGATTGGCATATTGCCACACACGTTGTTTAAGTTGGAATGAAGTGTCAAGAAATACCATCTGCATGGATGGCATTTTTTTGGCACTTTTTTTATTCCCAAAAAAGAAAGGAGAAAAGAATTATGAGTACACCAGTAATTGTCACCACCATCGGAAGGGTCACCGCAGACCTGGAACTGAAAACCAGTCAGAACGGGAGAAACACAAAATTCGTCCAGTTTGGTTTTGCAGTCAACAGGGGGTACGGAGAAAACAGCCATCCGAACTTCTACAGCTGCCTTCTCTTCGGAGAAGCGGCGCAGCGTATGATTGACGCCGGTGTTAAAAAGGGAAGCATGCTATTCATTGTCGGAGAACAGGAGCTTGAAGAGTACACCAAGCGCGATGGTTCCACCGGCTGGAATGCAAAGCTGACGCTGCTTTCCTGGTCCTACGTGCCGTACAACCGGCCAAAGGAGGAGGAATCTGCGGAGGGCTCTGATCCCAGCGGATCCGGCGACGGCTTCGTGCCAACCCAGAACTGTGGAGAGAATGGACTGCCGTTTAACTAAACATTAACGGCCAGAAGAGGAATTGCACCGGGATCTCAAATCCCAGGCAGTTCCTCTTTTTTATTTAAGTAGGAAAGGACGGAAACGCAAATGAAATCATCCATATTTAACAAAAGCCTAAAAGCATTAATCATTGTCCTGTTGCTGCTGACCGTAATCTTTAACCGAAAGCTTTCCCAGCAGCTCATGCTGGCAGCTATCCTTGTTTGGACAGCTGTGGCCATAAGTGTTTTTTTCGGCCCCAGGATATATGCCTTTATCAAGAAGGTATCGGCTCAGCGGCAGGCAGAAAAGCAGGAAGTGTCCGCAGCACCGTCTGTTCCGGCCGCGGCAGCTGAGGAAACCATCCTCCCGCTGTCCAGGGCCGTTTCGGTACAAAGCGTACCGGAGCCAGACAATAGACGGATGCTTCAGCATATCAGCCTGAGAATTACGGAAAAAATAAAATCCGCATATCCGGATGCCACCTGGCGCTGGGATGGAAGCCCCGACCTGACAGCTATTCTGGAGGGACAGACATTCCGCATCATAACCGATGGCATGGCGCAATTCACACACGCCGATGTCTATTTTGACCGGTACGTCAGAATCCGGATTACCCCTCTCATAATCGGGGAATTTGCGGATACAGTGGGTGATGTCCCCGAAGAAAAAGACACCGCGGCATCAGAACCACCTGTGGTAGATGTGATTTCCTGGTACGACCTGATTGGCCGGAAGGTTCTGGAAGACACCATTACCGACCTGAATGCCAACGGCCACAGCAGGCTTTCCATCAAGGAAAACGGGGATATGGTTATCACCCGCAGCAAAAAGGAAGTTCTGAAGGGTACCCTGGAACACTTTCCGCCAAAGAATTACTGGAATGAATTCCTTCAGGTTTTAGAGGAATATGAACTCCACGGTAAAGTTGAGAAGGATCACATTGTCGTATCCTGGACATAATAGAAAGGAAGATGAAAAACCATGGCAAAAACACCACTATACCAGACCTGGAGCTGGAAACGTTCCCTGCCGGAGCCTTTCCAGGATGAAGAGCCGGTCAGCACTGACGTTTACAGTAAATACTGTATGACACCTACGAAGAAATCTACCCTGCATTCCGCCTCCCTGAGCGCAATCCTGGCTTATATGGAGATGGATACGTCCGTCACTCCGGGCAGTACCTCGGAGAGCGCCTTTGGCACCCAGGGTGAAAAGCTGGTTGCTGAATATCAGAGCCGGACCGGAGAAATCCATGCCGTTGTCTTTAATAAGACAAACCGTAAATTCACTGCGGGGCGCTTTGATATCGCGGACCCGTCCTCCAACACAAAGGTATATAGCATAAAAGACAGCGGAAACACAGGGACAGCACTGTTCTTTACCCTGATTCCTCTGGCAATGGAGGACGATGAGTTTAAAGAACAGTATGATGTGCTGGCTTCCTGCAAGGCTTTAAGTTATCCGGATATGGAAGAGGCCGATAAAGCAGCCTACATTCTCTGCGACAATCTGTACCGCCGCATTGAAAACGCAGACGGCCTCGGGAACGATGGAATCAAGATTTCTATTCCCAACACCGGGAATGTCCAGCAGCTGACGCCCCTAAACTTAAATAAAGGGACCTATTCCCCAACCAGCGTCCTGTTCGGAAACTTCCGCATCTTTAAGCCTGGCGCAAAGGCTGCGGCGGCTGTTTCCATCGACAAAGACCACTTCTGCGGGCAATACTCTTTTTCCAGCCGCATCTTTTCCCAGAAAGAACAATTACTGATTCCCAAACTGGAGGACTGGTATATTATCCCTCCGGAAGCGGACAGCATATGCAAACATGCAAAAATGACAACAGGCGGCACACAGCCCATGCGGAATTTTCTGCTGCGCGGGCCTGCCGGGACCGGAAAAACCGAGGCGGCCAAAGCCATTGCAACAGGGCTTGGGCTTCCTTACCTGTTCTATACCTGCTCGGCCAATACAGAGATTTTTGACCTGCTAGGCCAGATGCTTCCAGACACGGAAAATACGGCCGAAGCCGCCTCCGGTGAGCTTCCTTCCCTGATGGATATTCAGATGGATCCGCCCAGCGCTTATTATAAGCTGACAGGGCAGTACGAAGACTCCATCACAGAGGGTGAGGTTTATGACAAGCTCATTGAGGTCATCGGGCTTCAGGCAAAACAGTCGGAGAAGGACAGGCCGCAGGGAGGGCAGCATTTCCGGTATGTGGAGACGCCGCTCATCCAGGCAATCCGCAATGGATATGTGATTGAGATACAGGAACCGACCGTCATTGCCAATCCAGGTGTTCTGGTTGGCTTAAACGGCCTGCTGGACCGGTGCGCAAGCGTCGTGCTTCCCACGGGAGAAATCGTAAAGCGCCATCCCGATACTGTGGTGATTGTTACAACGAACACCAACTATGCGGGCTGCCGGGACTTAAACCAGTCAATTATATCCAGAATGAATCTGGTGATTGATATGGACGCGCCGGACACGGATACGCTGGTCAGCCGCGTGGTTAATATTACCGGCTGTACGGATACCGGTACCGTTGTGGAAATGGCAAAGACGGTTCAGGAGATCAATGAACACTGCAGAGAAACCATGATTAATGACGGCAGCTGCGGAGTCAGGGAACTGATTTCCTGGGTGCAGTCCTACATGGTCTGCGGCAGTGTACTGGAATCGGCAAACTACACGGTCCTGTCCTCGGCATCCAGTGATCCGGAAAACAGGGCGGAGATCTACTCCACCTGCCTGGAAGGAAAATTTGCAGCATAGGAGGTGAACCCTAAAATGAATCTTATTACAGAAGCAGAAATGACACAGCTCTTTTCCCGAAATCTGAAGCTGCTGCGGAACGGGCGGATCCCGCCAATATCCCAGCAGCAGCTTGCCCGCAGGCTCCATGTGGACAGGGGACTTATCGCAAAGTATGAAAGCGGGCTGCTGTTGCCGTCCGCCTGCCTTGCGTTTAATATGGCCCGCTATTTCAACATTCCCATGGAAAGCCTTCTGGCAAAGAGTATCAGCACATTCAGAGAGGAGGAAACACATTGAGAACATCACACCGTACCATCAGGAAACTGATTCAGGAAGAAAAATCAAAGATAACGGATGAGCAGCTCTTTTGCTCCAGTCAGTTCGCAGCCTACATGACAGATATCGTGGAAGCCGCAACCAAACGTTATCGCAGAAAAAGCAAGGTAAAGCTGCTCTGGGACAGTTCCGAACAGGCAGATGTGGCCTGGACGGATAACCGTATCATCCAGATTAACGCCGGGAATCCGCTCACGCGCAGCTTTCCTACCAGGGCACTGCGTGCCGACAGTATCCTCGGCCTGGCCGGGCATGAAGCAGGCCATATCCTGTTTACGGATTTTACCATGCTTCAGGTTTATACACAGGCACTTTCTGCCGGTAATTTTTATCCAGCTGAACCAAAGGGTCTGCCCCCGCTCCAGGAGGCGAACCTGCAGAAAATGAAGGAATGCTTTGAAGACAAGGATGCCGGCGCGATCAGGGCAGTCAGCCTGATTGCCCACAGCCTGGTAAATATCATGGAGGACTTATACATAGAAGCCTGCATGATGGAGGTGTTTCCCGGCTCCTTTAAAACAGGAATCCTGTTAAACAACCTGCGCTTTGCGGAAGATATTCCTTCCGTAACAGAGCAGATTGCCCAGGGCAGCCACGATGTCTTCATCATCGTGAACCTTCTTATTCAATATGCGAAAACCGGGGACGTGAACAACACGGACGACTACAAAGGGAAATACCTGGATGCGCTTTATGAGTGTGTCCCCTTGTTGGATGAAGCTGCCTACGAAGATGACGCAAAAGCCCGTTATGGAGCTGCCAACCACATGCTGGTTCTGCTCTGGCCCTATATGCAGTCTTTGATTGAGCAGGCCAGAGAAGATGTGAAAAATGGGACTGACACACTGGGGGCGACAGCAAAGGAACAGCTTGCTGATTCCGATGGCCTTCCGGATGGAAACGGCTCCCCGGCCCAGTCCAAAAAGAAATTCAAACACACTCCCGGCGCAGTGAATGAAGACCGGGATACAATTCAGAAAGTCCTGGACTATGAGGCCGGGCGCATGGAGCTGGAAAAAACAGAAGATATTAGTGAAGGAGACAGCGGCGGGATTTCCTATGACCGCGACTTTGCCGGTTCCGGCTACGTCTCCCAGGCCGCTGAGGATATCCAGCGGATGCTGACGCAGCTGGCCGAGGATTCTGCCTATACCCGATATGAAGAGGAACTTTCAGAAGAACTGCAGGATGAAGCCTCAAGGATTACCTATGGAAATATCCATCGGGGAATCCACGTCCATGTAAACCGTATGAGCTATGTTCCGGATCAATTCCGCGTAGAATACCAGAAAGTCTTCCCTGCCCTGCAGCCCATCTCGAAGCGGCTGCAGAAACAGGTGGCGCAGATTTTAAAGGATGCAAAGGAAGGCGGAAAGCTGGACGGCCTGCCTTTTGGCAGACGTATTAATGCCAGGAATGTGGTCCGCAATGACGGAAAGATTTTTTACAAGATGAAACTGCCCGGTGACCAGGGTGATATCGCGGTTTGCCTTCTCATTGATGAGAGCGGCTCCATGAGCTGCAGCGACCGCATCACAACAGCCAGGGCAGCGGCACTTATCATTCATGATTTCTGTAAAGGACTGGAGATTCCCATTGCTATATATGGGCATACAGAGTATGACGACGTGGAAGTCTATTCCTATGCGGAATATGACTCCATAGACGGAAAGGACGCCTACCGTATTATGGATATGAGTTCCAGATGCTGCAACCGTGACGGAGCCGCCCTGCGTTTTGCGGCGGAACGGCTTATGGAACGGCCGGAGGAGATTAAGCTCTTAATTCTGGTTTCAGACGGGCAGCCTTCCGGGGAAGGGTACTATGGTACCGCAGCGGAAGCGGATCTTCGGGGCATTAAGCAGGAGTATTCCAGAAAAGGAATCCGGCTATTTTCCGCCGCTATCGGGGAAGATAAGCCCAATATTAAGCGCATTTACGGAGACGGCTTTTTGGATATCTCAAACATCAATAAACTGCCTATGAATCTGGGAAATCTGATTATCCAGTATATTAAGCAGAAGCATGCCGCTTGAATATGCGCGTAAGCGAAGAAAGCCGCGCAGGCAGAATGGAGGAATACATGAGTGAATATATCTCAAATCAGATTGCAGTCTATAAAAACAGTAAGGTCTTAGTAGAATTCCGGGACAAGCTGAAGGTAGCGTCGATTGCCAACTATGCCCATCTCCATGCGGACGGGGAGGAAACCGACAGTGATTATAAGCGTACTTCCTTAATCGGGATCCTTCTGAAGGATTACTCCAAAGGCACTGGGGACATGGCAGTCACCGCCCAGGTCAATATATCGCCAGACGAGGCGCGTTTCCTATTCAGCCGGCTCAAGGCAGGATTCCCTGCCATTGAATTCAGGCAGGATAAGATATTCGGTCAGCCGGACGCCAAAGGTTACTCTACGGCTACGAAGCTGGTTATTTCACGTGCTTTAAAGGAGAAAAACGGCGCGGACAGGAAAATTCCCTGGCGTATTGAAGTTGACAACGGAAAAGGAATTGCCGTGAGAAATTCCAATGGCGGCACTTATATGAAGGCCAACTCCTATGTGAGCAGCGCCAAAGCAAGCGCCTCTTTAGGAGACCTGGATATGTTCCGTCTTTTAGGGCGGACGGATGCCTACATTGATGCCTGGGAGAAGGCGGTTGGCCCGTCTCTCATCACACAGGCGAAGAAAGCCATTCAAAAGAATCAGGAAGCACAGCAGAGTGCTGCATAGGACTTAAAGAAGGGGATGCCTGCGGGCGTTCCCTTTTTATGCCCAAAACAGTGTCGCAGTCAGGCACAGAAATGGAGGAATTATGAAATCAGGTATTATCCGGAGAATCGACCCGCTGGGGCGAATCGTCATTCCAAAGGAAATCCGCAAGGTGCTTCACATCGAAGACAGCGATCCACTGGAGATCAGCCTGTCCGGCAAAAAAATCATTTTGGAGCGCTATTATCCCCTTGCCGGATTAAAGGAACAGTCGGAGGCTTTTCTAAAGGTTTTATCTAAAGAGCTGAATGCCGCGGCTGCTATCTGCAGCCTGGATACGGTTGTCTTTTACCGCGGCTTCAGCCTCTCAGGCGATAGCGAACTGTCTGCGGAAATGCAGTCCTTCATCAGAAGCCAGTCGGTTTATCAGGCAGATGTCCAGAATCCGGTTTATTTAACCGGCTCGGCATCCTGCCCTGTAAATGCTTTGTTCCCTATCGGAACGCTGGCAAACCCGGTTGGCGCACTGGTCCTGATTCGGAACAACGACCAGGACGCTGCAGTAACGCAGGTAGATGCTGCCGCATTCATTGCAAAGATTTTAACAGAACTAACCAAAGAATAAATCCAAGGAAAGGAGTACACCAATGAACAAACTGCATGAACTGACACCCTGCCAGAAAGAATATGTTGCCAAGCATATTAACCTTGTCTATCGTTTCCTGTATCAAAAGGAGCTGCCCGTAGACGAGTATTATGATATCGTTATCTTCGGCTATCTGTCCGCTGTACAGGAATATGATGAAAAACCCCAGTTATCCAGGTACAAATTCTCCACCATCGCCTGGAGACAGATGACAGACAGCCTTTATAACCACTACACTTATCTGAATCGGCCAAAACGCAGCGCCATTATGGTAAGCATGCATTCGCAGGAAGGATTCTCCCTGGACGAATTATTGCCGGATCGGAAGAAAAACCTGCAGGATACGGTTTCAGACAGATACCGTGCATTAGAGCTGATGTCCTATTTAACCAGGAAAGAGCAGGTGGTGGTTCTGCTGAAGGCGGACGGATATACCTATACGGAAATTGCGGAAAAATGCGGTCTGACGCCTGATGCAGTCGGAAGCCGCTTTACCCGCTTGAGACAACGGTTAAGCCTGTTTTTATCCGCATAAAGGAGCCATTGACCCGGAAGAATGCAAAAACATTATTAACAGCTCAAGGAGGAATGAATATGCTGCAGAAAATGAAAGAAAAATGGAACACTATTCCGAACAATCCGCTTTCTGTTAAAGGACATTACTATGTAACCGGTTATTTATATGCTCCGGTTTTGGTGGGCAAGCCGGCACAGTATTTCTACAACGGAAAAGCCATACGGACGTCCACGGTACAGCAGATACTGGAGGCTTCAGAGGATTTCATCACCTTTGAGACCCTAAACTCTATCTATACAATCAGCTATACCCGGGTTCCCGCAGAAGGCTACGCCCTATCTGCATAGCAGCCTATCACACATACAGGAACTACTGGGCCGTGTTTAAAAGACGCGGCCCTCTTGGAAAGAGGGTTATCTATGAACAAAAAGACTGGGGCCGAGAATGCCGGCACGGAAAAACTGCTTGCAGACAAACTGGCTACTTTGAAAAAGAACCGGGATCAGGTTCCTCTAAAAGTATTAAAAACCAAATATAAAAAAGGATACCAGCAGCTCTGCCTGGAGTTAAAGACATTGACAGAGGCTTATTTAAACTCCGTTATATGTAAAAATCTCCGTATCCGTAAAGATCTTTTCCCGGAGGCAGAAAAGCTTATCCAACCTGCCATTGCAGATTCCGGATTGCTAAGGGAGTGTTCCAGGGCCGTCTTCCAAAGACAGGATATGGAAGAACTCCGCAAGCTGGCCGAACATTTGAGGGAAACGGTAAATAATGCCTTACAGCCCTTCTACGAGCAGCATACCTGTCTTTATATACGTCTGGAATGCCTGGAAGAGCCATATCCGCCCCCGGATATTTATAATGAAGCAACCGGCTATTTCTATATCGACGGGAGATGGGCAGAAATGCCTGAAGCACCAGACGTCATTCTTCTGTCGGTGCACGATAGAGAAAAGCCACAGCAAACCGCATAGGAAGGAGTCGCCACAGTGAAAGCAATCTATCAAAATAATATTTTTGATGTGTCTTCGGTTTCAGAACCAGATGAAGAAAATAACATCGTCCTGATATTATCCTCGGTCACCGAAGATGTAGAGGTAGCAGCTATCGAATACAGCAGTTATGAATATGAATCTCATCCGCTGATGTTCAGCTTCCAGCTAATGTCGGATACCGTCAAGCTGTTATTGATACAAAAGTTTGACGAGTGGTACGGAAACACGGACCAGGATACGGCGGACTGGGCGCTGGAGTTTCAGATAGTTGTACGCATGATTTTATGCGGTTTTCTGGTCATCAACCCAGCCTGTTTAGAAATCGAAGAGGTGTTGCCGGAATTATTGGAAATTCTTAGTAAAAAGCAAACAATTAAGCTGCTATCAGCATAGGAGGCATTACCGATGTTTGAAGAATAACCAAGGAAAGCTGTCTGTTATGGGCAGCTTTCTTTTTTTAAGTATTTTTGCTCTCCCCGGTACTTTTTATATGAAGGCGGAAGACTGCGGACTCCGGACTTTCAAACTGACAAAAGAGATGTGCCGTGATATACTAAAAGGAGAGAAAACACTATGGAGCGCCATGAAAAGACACTTAGGGAGCTGAACCTGGAGGATGATTTCCTATTCGCCAGGGTAATGAGCGATAAGGAAATTTGCAGGAAAGTATTGGAGAGAATACTAAACATCTCAATTAAAGAAGTAGTATTGCCCACTACCCAGCGGACAATCGACCTCCTCTTTGAGGGTAAGGGGATAAGGCTTGATGTGTATGTAAATGATGATAAAGGGACCGTTTATAATTGCGAAATGCAGCGTGGCAGACGACGAGAACTTCCTAAACGTTCAAGGTACTACTTAGGAAGCATTGACCTGGACTTAATTGCTGCCGGCCAACCCTATACTGCTTTGCGTAAAACCTTTATTATTTTCGTCTGCACATTCGACCCATTCAAAGACGGGCGGCACATATACTCCTTCGAGAATATCTGCCGTGAAAATACCGCAATCTCTTTGGGTGACGAAGCTGCTAAGATTTTTCTGAACACCAAAGGTACTGCAGATGATATCGACCACGATATGAAGGAATTTCTCACCTATATCGAAAATACCACCGATACTTTTGCCGCGCAGACCAGCAGCGCATTAGTAAAAGAAATTCACGAAAAAGTTACTGAAGTAAAACAGAGTAAGGAAATGGAGGTCGAGTATATGACACTGTTGCAGAGAGACAGAGAAAAGCAGGAAGAGGGTGCCTTGCTTGCCACAAGGATCATAAGGCTTCACCTTAAAGGAATGTCCGGTGAAGAAATCGCCTTGTCCGTCCATGTTGACCAGGAATACGTCAACTCCATAATCGCAGATTTTGAAAAAGAATAGAGATATGCTGAAAGCCGGCAGCCCTTCCCATATTAAGGAAGGATCCTGCCGGCTTTCAAATTCCCGGATGTTTTACCAGATAAGGTAATCAAGCTGCGCTTCCATCAACGCCGCCCACCTACTTTGATTATAGCGTCTCAGATCATGCAGCCTTAGTTTTCCATTGGTCGCATTTCTGAATACTCCAATATAGTAACCGCTGCTATGGTGAAAATATCTTCCATCTTCATCTGCGGCAAGTATTTGTGCTGTCTTCGTGGAAATCAGCGGTTTCTGCCCATCCGGATACCGGTAAAGCCTTCCTTGCATTTTACGCATCCCCAGGGTTACTTCCGTGTCCAATAAATTTGACTGCCCCAATTCTAATGCATCATATAAACGGATTCCTGTTTCCCGCATAACCCGAACTAAAGCTAACGCTTCTGTCTTCCCAGAATCCTGCAATTTTCCTTCTGCATCTTTGATGTTCGCTCCGTATGAGACCAACTGAGCCAGTATAGGCGCATTTAGCCCTGTTTTCTTATGAATGAATTGCGACGTAACCCAGGAAAACTGCTCAGCTGTATCAAAAAGGAATGCTTCGTCTGTCAATTCCAGTAAACGAATCTGTGTATCATCTAAACGCACTTCTACGCCTGCAAGGACACTTTCTGCCCGGGCTAGCAATTCCTTCTTCTCCTGCTCCGCTTTTACATAGAAAGAATTCCATATATCCTGCAGCGCATGATCGGTCTGCACCATCTTATTCCACTTATTCTCTATCGTCTCCCTGCTTTTATCGCAATATTTATGCATATCCCTGTTGAGTGCATAACCTGCATAAAAATAGCTGTATCCCGAGTCCGTGCTTCTTATCTCGGTTAAATACATAACATGCTCCTCCTTATCTGCATCTGACTTTTAAGCCCTCCAGCTTTACTCCCGGCAGCCCAACCAGATACCAGTCTTCCGACATTTCCATCCTGGCCGGAACCCACACATCATTAAAGCAAAATTCAAACACTTCTCCACAGTGGATTCCGCCGTAGTCCCGGATATCCCCATCCTCGTCCTTATAATAGAAATTATACCTGCCGGATTCCCTGTCATAAAATAATCTGTCCTGTTCCATAAATAACCTCCTGCTATTCTTTATCTAATAAGGACATCCGGCAATCCGGTTCCTTGAAAAAAGTTTAGCTCTGCTCATACTTTTTCACCAGGCGGTAGAAGGAGTCCTTTTTCAGATTCATTTCCTTCATTGCCGCCCTGGCAGTTATCCTTCCATTTTTCCAGCTGTCATAGCTGGCCATCCAATTTTCCGGAAACTCCACCTGCGGTCTTCCCAGATGCTTCCCGTCATCCTTAGCCACTTCAATGCCCTGACGCTGCAGCTCATGCCGTTCCGTCCAGTCTTCATCTGCTACATAAGCAAATATGGACAGCACAATATCCGTAATCAGCTGTCCCAGCAGCTCCTTTGACTGTGATGTATCCAGGATGGGCATGGAGGTGACTTTTATATCACAGTTCTTCTCTTTGGTTATGTGGTACCACTCATGATAAATCTCGTTATAATTTCTTCCAAACCTCTTCAGCTCCGTCACCACCAGCATATCGCCTTCCCGCATCAGCTGATCCACCACCATGCGATACACTTCCCGGCTGAATTCTCTTCCTGATTTCTTTTCCACATAGATGTCCCGCTCGTCAATCCCCTCTGCTTTCAGAATCTGTATCTGCCGCTCCGGGTTCTGGTCCTTGGAGGATACCCTGGCATAGCCAAATTTCTTTACGGACATCCTGCACCTCCTTTCCGTATCGCTAAAGGTGGCTGTCTGCTTTTGCGATATCGCAGATACAATTTCCAACCTTTAGCGATACTTTTTTCAGTCATTTATCCGTATTTTTATCGTGTCGCAGAAGGTATACCTTTAGCGACATATATTTATACGGACCGAATCGAAAAAACACAACAGGCCTATAGCCGAAACTTGATGATGCAAAGAAGCAGCGTCTGGCACAGCTCCTGGTACAGGTCTTCATCAAATACGCCAAAATCCAGGGAATTCTTGACCAGCAGCGGCCGGAACATCTGATATATCTCTTCCATTGCTTCTTTATCTCCCATCTTGGCCAGTCTTAACACAGCTTCAAATTCATTCATACCTTCTTCCCTCCAGTTCCTTTCGTATTTTCCGCACGATGTAGTAGTAAGCCATCTCCGCCTGCTTTTCCGTAATCCCCAGTTCCCGGCCAATGGATGCAAAGTCCTGCTCCTGGAAAACGCGAGCAATCAGGATATCCTGGTCCCGTTTTTTCAGTTCCAGGATTGCCCTGATTAATTTTGTTTCATCCAGAGCTTTCACCAGCTCGTCTACATTGGGAACCACATCATAGTTCCACGGGGACCGTTCAATCAGGTACCGGTGATATTCCTCCTGAAAATCCGTGCAGCTCTTCTGCAGGGAATCCTGGCTGCCATTCTCGTACTCCTTAATCCTCATTTTCTTTTCCATATAATTCATCCGTTTGTGCTTTACCGCAGACATCAGGTAAGCCGTAAAACGGTTCTGTACACTGCTTTCGTTTCCTGTATTTTCTTTCATGTTATCCTCCTGGTCTGGTGTCTCGTCTTCCGTGTCCAGACCAGGAGCGGCGGCCCCCGGCACCCACAGGTGCCTAAATGCCGGGCTGCTTTAAAAAAAGTACCAACGGCCGGTAATAAGCCATTGATACTTTTATGAACAGAATATTCTTTCTTACTATACAGGAACGATAATTCCTGTCGGAATGCAAAGCCTGCCTTTATTTTTGCACGGATTTTTTTAACCGTTTTACAGTATCAATTATCTGAAATAAGCGTTCTGCATTCCTCCAAAGCAAAATACCCTAAGCCTCCTTGCGGACAGCCAGGGTATCAGCATGAGAAAATACCCGAATCGGCTGCCGTTTTTTTTGAGCCGTTCAGGTTTTTCTAAAATAGAATAATCGTTCTAGTTTTATAAGAATAACTATGGCGTACCTAAAACACAAGTAGAACGATAGAATGATAATGAGGTGAACGATTATGCAGGGTATTGATTTATGTACTACGCTTGGTCTGCGGTTACGGTCAACACGCAGAGCATGCCATTTAACCCAGCAGCAGCTGTCAGCAAAGGCTCATGTATCTTCCCGTGAAATCAGTAAGATTGAGAACGGGGCTATGAATCCTTCATATGAAATACTGTACGCCTTAATCTGCGCAATGAACATTTCTGCTGATGTCCTGTTTTACCCAGAGCGACCGGAGAACGATCCACTGTTCCAAAGGATGGTCGGCTGCTACCAGAACTGCCCGGAAGAAAAACGGGAAGATTTGGTAAAGACCATTCAATTCATAGCAGAAAACCTGCTATACGACTAAGAATCTGGGATACATAAAAATCCGTCCAGAATCTTTAAGCTTTTCTGGTGAGTCAGCAGATGAAATCAATCTGCTGATTCTTTCTATATATAGCCATTTCTGTCAGATACCGTCTATATATAGCGTTTATTGTGTATTATGGGAATTGTAACGAACGAATCTATGGAATGTCTATGATGTGTCTATGAATTTCTAATGAATGTAAAGATTATATAAAAAAACTTCTGCTTTATCAAAAGGCCAATAAAAACAGTCTGCACCCCGGTGTATTGCCAAAGCGCAGACTGTTTTTAATATAGCGTATTGGGGGGGAGCCTGATAAAGTCAGTTATTATGCTAACCGATAACAGCAGCTCCAAACTGATTGAAGGCTAGCCTTTCTAGTTTACTGGTTCTGCCGGATTATTTCCTGCCACCTCTTATCATTTTTTAAAAAGCCGTAGCTTTCTTCATTCCGGAAGCATTCCAGCAAATTATGCTTCAGGTCTGTCAGAAACTCCTCCTGCAGCTCCTTATGTTGAGGGACTCTCTTTGATATTTTCCTTCTGACCACAGCCCGCTAGAGAAATTAATATAGTAAACTACAATGATAGAGTATATCTGCCATATAACGTCTTTGCTAATTGGCAGACATACTCTTTAATTAAAACTATTTTACTGTATAGGTTGCATTTGAAGTCGTATCATCTATCCCATTAAAGATAACCGCGTAGTAGTCATTACCCGCGATAGAAATATCTGTCACAAATTTCCCATCTCTTTGAACCGCGTCGATTGTCGCCGCATATGCTCCGTCTGCCGCATAAATTTTCACGCGGTGGGCACCAGCAGCTGATGTGCTAAAACTGCCTTCCGCATAATATGTGTTGGGGAACAGGAAGTTCCGAATCCCATTCCAGTTTTGAGAATACGGCAGTTCTGTCTTTTTTGTTTCCGGCAGTGTTGTCTTTTCCGGCGCAACCAGTTTCTGATCTTCAATCCATTTCGCCTCATCTTCCAGATAAAGGGTTCCGGTCTGGGCAGTAATATGTAACTTGGTAACCTCGTAAATATCATCTTTTATCTTCTCATCTGACTTCTTCTTATTATTTCCATCCAATGACGGGCAGGCATCATATGCAAAACCTCGTCCAGGAAATTCAAATCCCAAATCGTCTACGCCAGACTTAACTCCTGTGCCTGGATAAACTCCCGGTGATACCGTTATGGAATGTGCCTCTCCGTTTTCTGTTGTCCAGGACCATACCCAGTTTCCATTTGCATCAACCGTTTTGGCATACCGGGGGCTACCATTTGCCGCAGTCGTTGTTCCCTGCGCTGCAAAAGCTGATACCGAATTTGTAATTGCCAAAACCAGAACTAAAATTAATCCACCTTTTCCCATAAATGTTTTCAAAGTTTTCATTTTACACCGTTCCTTTCTGCTGTTGTCATGATGTGTCTCTTCTTCATTACAATTATAGTTTCATTTATTCCTGATAAACAATGACTGGTTTCGCCGGCTGTATACTAACTGCCCTGGGCTGCGCGCTTTGCCCAAAGCGGAACCATGTCACTGCATCATTCTCACAATATTCTCCCAGAATATCATCCTGATCTTCTGTACTTTCTGTTAGATCAAGCGCCAGATACTCCGCCCATTTTTGCGGAAGACCGGATATGTCCAGACCGCCGGCTTTCATCTCATCTCCCATGTTAACAATAAAACTATAGATTTTACTGCTTTCGTCCTCCAGTGTTAAGTTCACTGAAAAACCGGGATAGGACAGGAACACGTTCCACTCCAGCACATATACCGATGAATCTTCCGTGTCAATATAGGTATATAAGGCATAATTCGTCATTAACGGCTGCGGCCCGATCTCCAGTTCGGGAATGATTCCCGCCTCCTTTAATTCATTTAATTCCCGAATGCTGACATCAATAATATCTTCTTCCCGGATTGCCGTATTCCGATTCTGCAAATGATTCTGTGTGGGGAGATAAACCCGCTCTTCTGCCCGCACCGTGACATTACTTATTTTCTTTTCTTCCTCCTTTGCCAGACTCAGTTTAGATATGGTATCCAGCTGGTTTTTCTGAAATACCAGAACCTCCCCGTCCGCAGGAATAACCTGGCCTGCCTGCTTCAAATCCCGCCGTTCCGCCAGATTCGCAGGAAGAAAGATACAGATCAGAATGACAGCCGCCACTCCAGCCACTGACAGAACATATTTACACAGTTTCATTTTCAGCCTCCTTAAGCTCCAAGATGACAGAAGTGCCGATCTTTACTTCACTGACAATACGCATTTTCCCACGGTGCAGTCTCATGATGGTCTCGCAAAGCGCCAGTCCAAGTCCGGCTCCCCCCTGGGCCCGTGACCGCGATTTATCCACCATGTAAAATGCTTCCGTAATCCGTTCCAGTTCACCTGCTGGTATTCCGGTTCCGGTGTCCCGCACACAGATGCAGTATGTTCCTTTCTGCCGGACTCCAGTGATGAAAATTTTCCCTCCGCCTTCCATAGCCTTCCTGCTGTTGTCCATCAGATTGAGGAGAACAGTTTTTATAAGATCATAGTCCGCCGCAATCTTGGACTCCTCCACCTGGATTGACAAGGAGATATGGGAATGATTCAGGCCAGGCAAAACCGTGCGTTTCACCGATTCCATTAATACATTGACAGAAACCGGCTGCAGACATATCTCCGTTTTACCTAATACAACGATTTCCATCAACTTTGACCCCAGAGCCTCCAAGCGCTTCCCTTCCTGGACAATCGTATCGGCGGCTTCATAGGTCCTTTCCTCCGTCATCTTTTTTGAGCGTAGCATATCGGCGTATCCTATGATCGAGGTCAGCGGGGTTTTCGTTTCATGCGCAAAACTGGCCATAAATTCCTTTTGGCGTATCATAGTTTCATTTAACTGATGGATCTGTGTCTCCAGCCGGTCTGCCATATGATTGAAGTCCGCCGCAAGTTCTCCCACTTCGTCCTGACTCTGGATGACCGGTCTGGCGCTTAAATCCCCGGAAGCAATCTCCCTGACCGCCTTTGACAACCGCTTTAAAGGGTAGGTAAGCCAATAAGAAATCATCATGACAGCTACAGCAATCAGAAGTACCAGTCCTGTCAGTATCTGTCGGAACAGCCGAAACTGCCCCTCACGGAATTTAAAAATATCCGTTACGTCCTTTGTCGTCTCCACATAATAGATACTGTCCTCTATTTTTAGGGGTTTCAATGTCTTAATCTGGTACTGTCCGGCCTGCATCACTACCTTATGCGCGGAAGCCAGTCCCGGTATCCGCTTCTTTTCCACCGTACTCCGGAGTGTTCTCTTATCTTCCCTGACATCCTCTGACTCTTTATAAGAATAAGCTGCACTCCCGCCCGAATTTTCTATTTTCTGATAGGCTTCTTTTTTCGGTCCTAACGATACTCTGCGGCCAGCCACCGCCTGCTCTCCCGTAGACTGCACGGCCTGTCCCGGCATTGCCGCCAGCCAGTCCTCTTCAGAATCCAGGCCCTCATCCCCTTCCTCCGGACCAATCAAACCCTCCCCCAATCTTCCAATCCGGAACGGCACGGTCCCGTCCGCATGGATATCAGATACCAGATTCCCCAAATCTTTTGCACTGATCTGCCCGTTATGTGGGAAATCAATGACCAACTGGCCTATTTTCTCCTGAATGTTTAGGTTCTCTTGAAATGCCTGATTTACCTTTTCCTCCATAAGCGAATCAAAGGATGATTCAATCAGCAGATAGCTCCCGGCACTGAATGTAATAACGGTTGCAGCAACCACTACCAGGCTCATTTTCCAAAAAAATCTCATACTCACTCCTCTAATCTGTAGCCGATTTTATAAACAGTTGCTATGTGATTTCCTAACCCTGTCTTACTTCTGAGGCGCTGGATATGGATATCCACCGTCCGGCCATCTCCATCATATTCCTCACCCCACACACGCTTATAAATCTGTTCCCTGTAGAGGGCCACATTTTTATTCTCCGCTAAGAGAATCAGCAGACTGTATTCCTTTTCCGTCAGCTTTACCGGCTGTTCCTGTTTCAATACGGTTCTGGAAATGGTATTGATTGTCAAATCATATAGGTTGAGTATTCCGGAATCCCTGTGTCTCCGGCGGAGAACCGTCTTGACCCGGGCCAGCAGCTCCATACACTCAAATGGTTTCGTCATATAATCTTCCGCCCCCATCTCCAGTCCCCGGACTTTATCCTCTACCGTTTCTTTGGCCGTCAGGAATATAACAGGAATATCCGTCGGCCTAATATATTCCATCAATTCATATCCGTCCACCCTGGGCAGCATAATATCCAGTAAAATCAGGTCGTAATTTTTTTCCTCCAGATATCTTGCCGCAGTCTCCCCGTCGTAGACGCAGTCACAACAGTACCCCGCATCCGTAAGGTTTATTTCAATTAAACGGGAAATGTTTTTCTCGTCCTCCACCACCAATATTTTATTCTCATTCATAATCACACCTTATTCTCCTAATATCAGGAATCATTCTCCATCATAATTTATCAGACTTGATGTTCTCTTTCCACCTTAGGATAACATAGACTTGTTTCAAAGTTGTTTCATAAAATCAAAATTAATAAAACATATCTACTTGCAGCCAGAAAAAAGTAATGATTGGACTACAGAACTTGTCAGAGAAATCGGGGATTGGCCATGAATAATAGAGTTAAAGTTTTCCGGCAACTCCATCAATTCCTCTAAAATATTTTTTGTTCCTCTGATCCCTGATATTCAATAACATCTTCAAGGCTGCATGTAGGGTGACGTAATTGATATCGCCTCATGTCATGGCAGATATTGGTTGTAACTTTAATAAACCATGCCTTCCCATGCTCACTCTCACGAAATAGCATATTCCCATATTGTTCCACTAGCCTTTCCAACTCTTCTATACTTTTCGCGCATATAGATGTTATCCTTTATCATTTCTTTGATTTTTAGCCTTTCATAATATACACGATCGTCATTTAATTATTTTTATGATTTCATTATAACGATATTTTCTAAAACAGCACAAAAATCCGGAAAATATTCCCTTACGATTTTCTGAAAATAAAGTTTTCCAGAGAAAAGATGCCTAAGAACATTAAGGGTTCTTTCTTATCTTTGCGTATATAATGAAAGTATAGATTATAATAAAAACAGTCTGCACCCCCGTGTATTGCCAAAGCGCAGACTGTTTTTAGTATGACATATTAGAACGTCGTCTGATAAAGTCCATATCTACTATGAGAATGAGATGAAAAACTCTACAATAATATTCCATGTTTCCGGGAATTTCTCAAGAATAGCCTTTCTAATTACATCCGGTGCAAGCTGTTCACGCAGGCTGAACAAATATTGCCCCTTGGCATGTTCACCAATCGCAATCGGAGCACTTGCATAGCCGCCTGCTGCGATTTTTTCTGCTATGGCACATCCGCCAACGGCATAAATTCCGAAGGCGCAGCCGCCGATGGCAAAGATTCCAACAGAAATCCCGCCCACTGCAACGGTTCCCACCGATATTGCACCAACTGATAACAGCAGCCCCAGAGATAAAGCGCCTAACGAAATGGCTCCAAGGGATAGCGCTCCAAATGAAATAAGTCCTGCCGATACCGCCCCTATGGATATGACTCCCCGGGCCAGGCCTCCAACCGCAATAATACCATTGGCCTTATAGAAACCATGCCCGACATTCACGTGTACGAGAGGCACTCCCAAAACTGTCCGCTTGCTCTTATATTCATAGTGATAATGCCACCCGCACATTATCACATTTTCCCGAGAATCCTCCCGGGCAGCTTCTTCCTTCTCCTCCCGTCCTGCAAGTTCGTCCAGCGTAATCCCGAACAATTCGGCAAGTTTTATGAGTTTATCCATTTCAGGCGTCGTTTCTCCCAGTTCCCATTTCGAGACCGTCTGCCTTGTCACACCAACCTCCGCGCCTAATTGCTCCTGAGAGAATCCCTTTTGTTTTCTTAATAAAATAAGCCGTTCGCTAAATGTCATTTTATGATGCCTCCTTTACTACCGGAAGTATATCAGAGAAGTGTCAATTCTTTCTACCATTTATGGCTGGAAGATTGTCAACCAAACTTAACATCCCTGATTTTCAAGCTGATTGGAGACCTGCCTTTCTAGTTTACTGGTTCTGCCGGATTATTTCCTGCCACCTCTTATCATTTTTTAAAAAGCCGTAGCTTTCTTCATTCCGGAAGCATTCCAGCAAATTATGCTTCAGTTCTGTCAGAAACTCCTCCTGCAGCTCCTTAAAATCCATATCCGCGTAGAGAGATGATTCACGATAGCTTCCTATCTGGCCGATACTGGAAAGCATTTCCTTCATTGTTGCAATCACTGTATCAGCATCTTTTTCAAGAGTGGCAATTTCAAGTCTGGAAGATACCTCGTTATATTTACTCATCTCAAAGCATCTTGCCATCTCCTCCTGTTTTTTGACCAGCATATGCGCTCTTTCCATATCCCCCTGCTCCAGCGCCAGCATATAGATTCCATGGAGTGCACCGCTTGCCATCTGGTAAAAGGAGAAAAGCAGTTCCTCGTATGCTTTATAGGCTTCGGCTGTCCTGTTTGTCTTGCTGTAAATCCATGCCTGTTTCCTCTTCCGCTCCGGGTTTTGTATGGAAAAATATTTCAAATATTCCTCCGCCTTCTCATATTTTTCTTTTCGCATGTAGAAACCAAACAGCGCATCGGCTGCGCGGCTGCGGATGGCTTCATCATCGCTTTCCAGCATCCGGGCATACAGGGAACAAATATAGTCGTCATACTCTTTTTCCCCGGCCAAATCCTGCACGATACGCTGTGCATCCAGTACGATGGCAATCTGCAAAATCAGCTCCTCACAGTTCGGATATTCCTCCAGCTTCTTCTTCGCCCATAGAAACACCTCTCCGTAAGGCTTTTCTTTTAGCATGGAATCCAATTCATAGATAATGGCTCGTAACTCATCCCCTGTCAGTTCATCGCGGAATGACAATAAAATATCTGTTGTAATACCCAGCAGCCTGGCAATAGGGGCCAGCAGTGTAATATCTGGCAATGCGTTGCCATTTTCCCACTTGTTGACCGCCGGGGCAGTCACTCCAAGACGTTTGGCCATTTCTTCCTGTGTCATGTCTTTATTTTTACGATACTTACGGATTACTTCTCCTGGCTGCATATAAAACGCCTCCTTATCTTTTTGCAAGGGCCTTTGCTGATTTTATAATAGCAGACTGATCTGCGCAGTACAACTGAAGCTCTGTTAGGTATCTTTCAAAAAAATTAACTGCCGCTCATATCGCGTCTATTCTGGTCACCACAGGGTTCAGGCGTTTCACCGTCGTACTTTTCCTTGTCACCAGAGACAGAAACACTCATACAAATCCTATATTCTCCCGCGGCAAGTTCTCCGTAGATTTCGCCCACATTTAACGTCCATTTTACCGAATTACCCCGCTTAGGCCGATAAACACCGCCGTCTGCCTGGCCGAACGCTCAATCTCCGCTTTAAACTCTAAATGTACAGGATTATTCTGTTTTGCATCAAATCCTATAGGAAGATACTTCTCAGGTATTACATTCTCATAATCAATATCTGTAAAATAATTACAGAATGTTACTTCCACATAGATGATATTTCTTTGCGCCTCATCTCCCATAGCATAGATATATCCATAATAACTGGCGTTTACGGCCAGAAGAGGATAAGGAAATTCCGAGGCCCCATAGATGAGATAGTCCTCAGGCATTGGAATCTGTGGTGCGGTGGATTCCCTCTGCCCCAAAATAGGATTCATAAGCCCCGATATCCGTAACTACATTTTTCTCTGTCCAATGAGTGAAGCAGTACACAGCCAACGTCACTATGGAACCTATAACCAAAATGGCAATAAATATCGTACTGTGTATTATTTTTGTATGCTTTTCCATAGCAGTCTCCTGAGTGATTTAACCGGCCGTTGGATAGTTAAAGCAAATCGCCCGGATGACCTCCTGCTCATCCAACAGCAGGCCAATTGTCATGGGCAGCTCACTGTCTCCTTCCACTTCTGCAATTAGTATTTGAGGGAACTGCCTGCACCAGTTTTGGGGGTATGCATTTGGATTCCAATCCAGCGAAGAACTGTATTCTGGATTCTCCCATTTAAAATGATAGAGCCCCGGGACAATGGCCTCTGCTTCCTGGGCAGTCATTCCCACATGCAGACCGCATGCCAGTTTTACGTCTTCCCCGATGATCGCATAACCGGAATATTGGGGAATCAGCTTCTCTGGGGAGTCGTATGTATAATAAAAATAAAGGAATTTCCTGTCATTTAACGTAGACCATATTACGGGACTGCCTCCAAAAGTCCCTTCCTCTTCCTTCACAGGTTCCAAAGAGAGCGCTTTGATGAAATCATAATCGGTCTGTGCCGGATACCCTTCAAAAGCTACTTCACTCTGAGGAATGGCAGGAACCTTTGCGACAGGCAGCGGTTCTCCATCTGCCGCATTCTCTGTTTCCGGCCGGCTCCAAAACAGAATATACCCGTCCGTGTACGTCATCTTGATAAGAGGTTCTCCTTTTTCATCGGCTCCCGGAGTCATAGTTAGCTGTTCCTCCCGTGCATCCGGTTCATAGGTGGTGTAATCAGCTGTAATCACGGTTCCATCTAATTTCCAGGTGCCTTTTCCTCCCTGATTAATCGATACATAGTAAGAAAAATCACCGTTTTCAGCAAGGATCATTTCATTTCCCAAGTGAATTCCTGTGCCAAATTCTTCTATAAGAGAATGTTCATTTGCCGCCTGTGTTTTCTCACCATTGATTTGCCACGTTCCTGCAAGATCCGATACGGTATAGGAATTAGCAGTTTCTGTTGCAGACGGGGTTGTAGTTTCCGCACTACTATCGGTGACATCCTCTGCCGTCTTACGGAAAGCTGAGGATTCCTCATTGCCAGCCTCTTCCTGGATAAATGTCTCTGCGGCGGTTGTCTCTGTGCTGACCACTTTGCTTTCCTCCGGTATCTCCGTCGTCTGTTCTGACTGGCAGGCCGTAAGAAGCAGGACCCCAGCAATAATCAAGTATTTGCTTAATTTCATAATCTCCACCTTCCGTTGTTTTTGCTTGAATGGCAAGCTTCTAATAAACAAAAAATCCGTATCCCATTTTTGTGTTATAAATCCCATAGCATGACAGCGTGTCCGGCTGATTCCCGTCTTCATCCACAAAATTCCACCCTGGATACCAGTTGAGGAAATCTTCCGGTAGTTCCACAATTTTTGTATCCGGCGTATACAAGAGATACTCCGTGCCAGCCTCCATACCATATGGTTCAGAATATTTGTTCAGAATCCCATCTTGAATCCATTCCTCACCCTTTTCTTTTTCTGCTACAATTTTAGATAATGTCATAACATATGTATGGCTGTCCATCTGCTTGATGTTATCAAACTGTCCGCTGAAATCACAAATATATTGCGTTCCGTTAGGATAGTCGTCCCCGCGGTCTCCCATATCGGTATCAAGGTATGCGCCGTCAAACGAGCCATCCTGCTTTAATACAATAGCGGTTCTCCACGCGCCGGCTCCGCTGCTGAATACGAATTCCAGAGGAAACGCATCGGGAAGTTTTGCTTCTGCCAAGACCTCTTCCTCTGTTTTACCGCGGGTAGTATCCTCCTGGGTAAATGCCTCTGCGGCGGTTGTCTCTGTGCTGACCGCTTTGCTTTCCTTCGGCGTCTCCGGCGTCTGTTCTGACTGGCAGGCCGTAAGAAGCAGGCCCCCAGCCACCAATGTGAACAGGAATATTTTCCTTTCTCTTTTCATCTGCTACTTATCCTCTCCCATTTTTAAGCGAAATACTGTTAATACACCGCCCTATCTATATAAACCCATTTTTACGATATTTTTCTACCAGAAATTCTATTTCATTATTTTTCCTTCATTGTTGCCATTACTATTTTTCTGATTATGCCGGCAGCAGTCCACCCATTCCTTTACCTTCTGCCCCACCTCATCTGCAGTCAGATTCTCCACGTTAAGAACATCCACATCCGCCCTGCCCAGAAACCATTCTCTTTTCAGCGGAAGCAAATGGGCCAAATAGTATTCGAAGAATTCTCTGGACCGTGTCGTATCCATCTCCTTATGCTTTCGCAGTACCCCTTCCGATGCATCCAGAAACAGGATGCGGTCCGGCATGCATTTCCTTACTGCTTCCAGTTCCTTATCAAGAGGAGTCTCTACATCCCAGTCAAATCCCATGGATTTTGGATACTTCAACGTATAAAATTCAATCTCTTCCGCTCCAAAGTCCATAACCGTGCAGGGATGATGCTGTGCCAACTTCCAACGCCGCACCTCATTCATCAGCCACAATTTCTGAATCTCAATAAAATCCCCGTACCTGTTCTTATTCAATTTCCGATGCCGGATTTGCTCAATTACATCTGCATTTGATTCGTAACTTATATTGATATCAGGTGCGTGCTGCTGCAAATATTTTGCCGCGGCCGTCTTCCCGACTGCCATGCAGCCCTGTAGCGATAATACCATAGCCATATTCACCTCCAGTACGTCTTTTAATCTATTCTAAACTCTACCTGATTCAGCCGTTCCACATCTTCCGGCGCAATTTTTAACGTGTGCAGTTCATCACCGCTTCCCCCGTAGATATAGTCCAGTTCCAGCAGGCTGATGTCAAAAATACACGGCAGACTGATCCCGATTAACGGCATCGTCCCTACGGGATACCCCGATGCTTTTTCTGCTTTTTTCCTGTCGGCCAGCTTCATCTTCGCAAAGCCCAGTTTTGCCGCCAGCTTCTTAAAATCCAGCCTGCCGCGCCTGGCGCTTACAATCAAAAGCATCAGCCCGCTTTCCGTCTGCACCACTAATACAGGCGCAGCCCGGTCTGTGTCAAAATACTGCTTTGCGTCCTGGGTCGTCAGAATCGGTTTATCGTGTTCCAGGATCTCATAATCTGCCCCGCTGCTTTTTAAGTAATTATCCAATTCCTGTATCGAAAGCATTGTAGTCTCCCTTCACTCTTTCACGTCATGTTTCCGTATCACCAGCATCTGGTCCGCACCTTTTTGGAACTCGTATCCAACCGGTTTTATCTGCACCTCGTATTGGTTCTGAAAATAGCGGATTACCTGCTGTGTAAGCTCTGTCTTTTCCGCATCCAGATTCACCAGCGGAAAAATCCGCACCTCCCTGCATATCCGCAGCATTTCCTCCACTGACCGGATATGAAAATCAAACCCCAGGGACGTATAAAGCAGCAGGAAATGGGAACTCAGCCCCAGATCAAAGCTGTCCTCTGCAAATTCCGTCCGTTCCGGCAGCTCGTGATACCGGTAACGCCCTTCCTTCAGTCCCTGTTCAAAGTCCTCCAGGAACATCCGGATTGCCGAAAGCCGAATCTGCTCCAGCTCCTCCAGACTCTTAATCTTATTCCATCTGTAGTGGTTCTGGTTCTGCCGCATCTGCTCCATGACGATTCCCCGGGTTTCTTCCAGCCGGTCGGCAAGCTCCTGCCTGGAAAACTGATAAATCGGGTCCAGCGAAAGGATATTCCCGCCCATCTTCGTGCCTTCTGCATTAAAGCTTGCCGGCCCGTCCCCAAAACTCACGATTCTCTTTGAGGCAATCTCCGCCTCCGTTAAGCCAAACATATCCTGATACTCACTTAACCGTCTTCCCCACGGTACCACATTCTTCAATAAAAATGCCATTGCTTTTCCTCCTGTTCTTCGTCTTTTATCCGCGCCACCACCAATCTGCATCCATATAACCAACCCCTTTTTATAACTATCATAGAATCCCGTTTACGGGATTCTCCGCCTGCGGCGGGTCGCCTTAGCGACATAATTCCTTACCGCCGCAGTGCGATCCTCCGCGGAGCGGTTTTATATAACAGAGCGTACTTTCCTGTTATATAAAAACAAAAAGCTCCCGTCCCCAAAGGAACAGAAGCTGTAAACTCTGCAAAGCCACCTACGCGGTATCTCACATACAAACATATGCTCTCATCATAACGGTTAGAGTTTCCGTCAGCGCCTACTAAAGTTCGGGGCCGCCCTCATAAGCCCATTCGCCATAGCTTGAAATACCTTCTTCCCACCATCGAAGGCTCTCTGTGATTCCTCTGCTAAGGTTACTCCGCTTACTCATCGGTTTTCTTATATAAAATTGGGTTTATTGTACTCCACAGGCTGGATGCTGTCAATAAAAATCGGCAGCAATTTTCTGATTATGTCCGGAATTCCCCGCATAATCAAACCTTGGACCGCATAAGGCAAACTCAAATGTCTCCCGGTCAACCGCGCCGATCACCTGGTCGCTGTCATACAGTGCCAGCAGGAACTCTGCCATCTGCTGGCTGGTGTGGTAGGTTCCAAAAAGCTTATCATAGTCGTATTCTTTTACATCGTTTGCCACTTTGCCAAACTCCGTCCTTGTGGCCGCCGGCGCCAGAACCTTGGCCCGCATCTTTGCCCCGGATTCCATCAATTCCCTTGCCAGTCCTTCGGTGAATGTACTGACATAAAATTTTGCCGCGCAATAAGTCACCGCATTGGGAACGATTGTATAGCCGCCGCAGGAAGATACATTAATAAGCTGCGTCCCTTCCGTATCCTTGTAATCCCTCACGAACAGGGAAGACAGCACCGTGAGGGCCTCCATGTTCAGACGGAGCATGGCCCCAATCTTTTTCAAATCCTGATGCGCCACGCTGTCATAGTTTCCAAAACCGGCATTATTAATCCAGGTATCCAGCCGGTACTCTTTCAATCCCTCGTAGAACCGGTACACATTTTCCATGTCAGACAGATCCGTGGCCTTAATCACCACATCCAGCGCAGGATGGCTGGATAAAATGTTCTTCTTTAAGGCTTCCAGATTATCCCGGCGGCGGGCCGCCACGATAAGGTTCTTTCCACGGCCGGCAAATGCCTTCGCGGTTTCGTAACCAATCCCGGAACTGGCTCCGGTTATCACCGTATATAATTTTCTCTGTTCCATTTGCAAATCCTCCTTTATGTTGGTATACTCGCACTATACAACGTAGAGTAAACTCTATGTCAAGGAAATGGAGGCGATTCTTTTGGAATATTCTATCGGTGATTTTTCCAAGCTCACCGGCCTGGGAATCCATACCCTGCGTTACTACGAGCAGGAGGGCCTGATTACCCCGGAACGCGATGCCGGCAACCGACGCTGCTACTCTGATAAGGACCTGGCATGGATTGACTTTATCAAACGGCTCAAGAACACGGGCATGCCAATCAAAGAAATCCGGCGCTACGCCCAGCTGCGGGCTGCGGGAGATGCTACCCTAAAGGAGCGGCTGGAGATGCTGGTAACGCATCGCCAGTCATTGAACGAACAGATCAGGCAGTTCCAGGAGCATCAGGCCAGGCTGGACGACAAGATTGCATTTTACCAGAGTGAAATACAGCGTAAACTTTAGCGTGATATGATATAGTAGGTTGGACATTACGGCTACTGATTCCCGACAACTTACCCAAGAATCACAAACTACCGGGCATGAATTTATACCCCATTCCAATCACCGTCCGCACAAATCCCTCTGCCGGTTTTTCCTGCTTCAATTTCCGGCGGATTTGGCTGACGACGTTGGTGACTGCCGTACCGCAGTTTTCCCCGGCCTCTTTCCAGACCGCCTCATAAATCTGTTCTTTTGAAAATACCCAGCCGGGATGCCCTGCCAGGAAGCAAAGGGTAAAAAATTCATATCTGCTGAGCGGGACCGGGATGTCATTAAGATATACCGTCTGCTCCTTCAGGTGAATCCGAAGGCCAGGAAATGACAGTTCATTTGGTTTATTTAGAGTGGCCGGCATATCTATTGGGGCCAATCTTTCATAAGTCCCTTGTTTCATAAAAGCTACCAACTCCTGAACAGCCGCTTCATCCATATCCTCGGAATCGAATATCAGCACCTTTGCCATTTTACAAACCACCTTTCCCTGTTTTTTCCTGCCTGACCAAAAAGAGCGGAGAATACCCGTGTATGATATTCCTCCGCTCCTTTGCAGATATTTATAATATTTATTTTCGTGTTCACTGTATCATGACCCAATAACCTGTTCCAGGAACTGCTCGACCGTATCCGTATGCAGCCATTCCTTTATTGGCGTCTTCGTAAATGGCGGTCTCCCGCCAAAAGATTTCATACATATTGCATGCCCTGCAAGTTCCTGTGGTACATTTTTTTCAACTGTTTTCTGAAAGGTATCCGGGTACGCATTACATAAATATACCGCAAACTTTTTCGTGAGCAATACCTCGATGTTTTGCTGCAGAAAACGCCTGGCCGGCTTATAAATCGTTCCCATTCTCACTCCCGTTCCAATTACAACCGTGTCAAACCCATCCAGATCCGGAACCGGCCGGGAGAGGTCATGGACCGGACAGTTTCCGAATTTCTCAGATAACAGTTCCGCACATTCCCGCGATGCGCCAGACTTGGTTGCATATAGGATGACTGTCTTCATCACTTTGTCCTTCCCTCCCCTTTTGTATGCCAGTTTACGCCAATAAGAATCAGTGTAACCAGCGAAAAGATAACCGCCAGAATACCACATGTCATATGGAACTTGATGGAACCTGCCTCGCCTGACTTTAGCCATAACCCACAGGCCATTGCCGATAAGAGAAGCAGAAACGTAACTGCAGCGCTAAGCATTGTCATAACCTTCATCGTTTATCCCTCCGCTTCTGTATGACTAAATGATTGACCAGCATATCAATCAGTCTTCCCCGCGCATCCCTGTCATACAGATCTATGCCGCAGTACATCCGGAACGTCTCCGGGGAAATCCCCGCCATCTGCAGTGGCTGCAAAAGCTGGAGGGCAATGATACGCAGTTCAATCTCATCTTTTTCCACCCCAAAAATTTCCTTCAGCATAGGCACTAAATAAAGCGGGGTATTCATATCGCCGTTCATGATTCCCTGCATCAGGGTAAAGCGTATGAGCTTCTCGTTGGCCAGCGAGATATTGCACAGTTCCTTCAGCATATTCTTCAGCCGCTCCACTGGATCTGATTCACCGGTGTCTTTCTGCTCTATAAACTGATTTGCCTTTTCCGCCAGAATATTGCCGATTGCAATACTGAGCAGATGATCTCTTGAACCAAAATAATAGTTGATTGAGCCAACCCCAACGCCGGACTGTTCTGCAATCTGCCGGACTGTTATTCTGTCGATTGCCTCCGGGGCTTCAAGCAGCATATCTGTTGCCACCCTGACAATACGGTCTTTCGCTTCCTGATCTTTCTTTGCCATACGGATTCTCCTATTTTTGTTTTGTGAACATGTTCAGAACAAGTTCATAATACTGCAAAATTGCTTTACTGTCAACCGGTTTTGATTGCAAAAGCCTTTAAGATTTTTAGGAGAACCCCTCTAACATTTTTTACTAAGTGGTAGCCTTATTCTTCCACCTTCCAGACAGCAGCCTGCAGGACAAGCTGACGGTGCTCACAACGAAGCTCAGCGGCCTGCACAGCAGAACCCCGGCAAAGCCAAAGTAATGCGCCAGTACAAACGCCGAGATTGTGCGGAAACTTAGTTCCAGCAGCGTATTGAACAGCGGATAAGCAATCTCACCGGCTCCCCGAAGGAAATTAGTCAGCAGATAGAGGCTTACACACAGCGGGAAAGTCAGTGAAATAATGCGCAGATATTGTACTCCGATCGGTATGACAGCTGCTTCATTTCCTACCACCAGAAGCATGAGAAATGGTGAGGAAAACCACAGAATAGCCATAGTAAGAGCAGTAAATACCGCCGCAATTTTAAAACTGTCTTTTAAGCCCTGCCGGGTGCGTCCATATTCCTCGGCCCCCACATTCTGCCCGACATAGACACTTAGTGCCACACCTAAGTTGACGGCGGGGATAGTCAGGATACTTTCGATTTTATAGGCCGATGTATAGGCCGATATTTCATTCACGCCAAAGGTGTTGATGATTCCCTGTATAAAAAACATGCTGATGGCAGAAGCCCCATTCTGGACGATTCCTGTGATGCTTAACTGCAGGATTGGAACGATTTGTCCAGTATTTGGTACCGCCCTTAAAACAGTCTGTTCCTGCCGATACAGATGCCACACAGTCAGCCCGGCAGCCAGCGCCTGCGAAAGGACCGTGGCGGACGCGGCTCCGGCAATCCCCCAGCCAAAGCTGGCCACAAACAAGTAGTCCAGCAGGATATTGAGGACACAGGACAGAGTGATGCACTTAATCGGCGTCCGTGAATTCCCTTTTGCCTTAATCAACGCAGAATAAAAATTGTAGATTGCCAGGAACGGGATCCCAGCCGCCACAATTCGCAGATAGAGGGCCGCAGAGCTTATGATTTCCCCCGGTATCTGCATGGCCTTAAAAATCCACTCGGCAAGGGCAAAGAACAGCACCGCCAGCCCGAAACCCACGGCCACAACCAGTGTCTGCACGGAACCATAACATTTCCCAATCTTTCCTTTATCCTTGGAGCCGTATAGCTGCGCCACAAGGATAGAAATGCCGGAAGCAATCCCCAAAATAATGCTGTTGATGATAAGCGTCGGCACATAGGAGTTTCCCACAGCCGCCAGCGCATATTTGCCCAGCACATGCCCCACAATGGCCGTGTCGAAGATGTTATAAAGGTTTTGTATCACGCTCCCCGCCAGCAACGGCAGGGAGAATTTTAACAATGTGTTCAGGGGCTTCCCCGAAGTCATATCCAGTTCCATAGGCTTACTGCAAATATCTTCTTACGGCAGGCCGCAGGGCGATCCCTAGCGGAACAGCCACGATAATAGATACAACGGCGTTGACGCTGGACACAACGGCTTTCTGTGACAGGGTAATCATAACGGCCTCCAACGGCAGGCCCAAAACGAAGCGGTGTTCGATGTAGCTCTTTGAAAGATAGAGAAGCACATAGGCAAACGCGCCCAATGCCGAACCGATGATATACCGCTTATGTGAACTTATCCCGGAATTTTTGTGAAATGCGAACATGCCGCAAATCCACGCCATAAGAAACTTAAAAACAAAGGTAAACGGCGCGGACGTGATGTAGGCCGGATTCGTCAGGTCAAAGAACATGGAGCCGATCCCCGCCGCAAGCCCACCCTGTACCGGCCCTAAGAGCAGGCCGGAAAGCAGGCACATCACATTTCCCATGTGCAGGCGGGTGTTGTCTATGGCCGTGGGGATTGGTATTTGCAGAAACGCGGAAGCCACATAGACCGCCGCAGCCATAACGCCTACCATAGCAATTTGTTTCAGTGTGATTTTCTTTTCCATCTTGGAACCTCCTTGTGTGTAAAATTCATGCCTCCTTTAGAGCCGCCTGTTTCCTTGCAATATGCCGAAAATACAGGAAGCGGATCAGCAGACCGCCCAGCCAGCCCACGGGTGCAGCAACCCAGATACCGCGATAAGCCAATTCGGTTCCAGACAGCAGGATTGCCGTGGGAACCTGTAAAAGACAGAGGGAACCGATTGACGCAATCATGGAGTGCTTTCCCATATCCCAGCAGCAGACCGTTCAAAATCTGCATAGCTGCAAAAATCAGATAGAATACCGATACCGTCCGCAGGTAGCCGTTCCCGATCTGGACAACGCCGGGATCACGGTTGAACAGGGAAATAAAGAGGGACGGGAACAGGTATATGAAAATGGATATGAGGATTGAGATACCCACCCCCATAGCCAGCGCCGATTTACCGCCCCTGATTACCCGGTCAATCTTCCCGGCCCCGTAGTTCTGCGCGGTAAAGTTCGTCATGGCCTGCCCCAAATTCAAGGCGGGCATTTCCGCAAAAGAATCCACCTTGGAGGCTGCAGCATACGCAGCCATACAATCGGTTCCAAAGCCATTGATTAGAAACTGTATGGACATAAAACCAACGCTTACAAATACCTGTTGCAGCATGGCGGGCGTCCCGATCACCAGACTTTTCTTCAACTCGTGGCGGTCAAGCTGTAAAGCCCAAAGTCGGATAAACAGGTCGGGGTAACGCCAACCCATGTAAAGCATACAGGTAATGAATGAAAAAGTCTGCGCGGTCACGGTCGCGACCGCAGCCCCGGCCACACCCCATTTCAGGGCGGTAATGAAGAAAATATCCAGCACGATATTGATAAGCGTTGCCGCAATCAGAATATAAGTCGGCGTCTTGGAATCCCCGACGCCCCTGAGGATATTTGTCAGGGAATTGTATGCGAATGTGGGAATCACACCGATAAATATAATCTTCAAGTAAGTATTTGCTATTGTCAGCAGATTTTCAGGCACCCGGAACAGCACTAAAATCTCATAGGAAAAGCAGGCACCGGCTGCCGCTATGACAAGGGAAAGAACCGCTGAAAACAGAAAGCCGGTATCAACCACCTTTTTCACCTGCCGCATATCTCTGGCTCCAAAGTAACGGGAGACCAGGACACTTGCGCCCAGAGAAATCCCCGTGGACAGCGCAATCAGCAGGAAATTGATCTGATAGCTGAATCCTACCGCCGCAAGGCTTTCTTTCCCTAAAAAGTTTCCGACGATCACGCTGTCGGCCACGTTATAAAGCTGCTGAAATAAGTTGCCTACCAGAATCGGCAGGGAAAAGTAAAAGATTGTTTTCAGCTCGCTTCCCTGTGTTAAATCTTTCATTGGCATTCTCCTGTGTTTCCGCTCAAGCCACCATATTGTTGTAATATCTCTTTTAGCTTTATCAGCAGGCAGTCCATTTCCTGATCCGTTCCCACCGCGATACGGAGGTAATCGGAAATGCGCTCCGGTTTGGAAAAATGGCGCACATAAATCCCGGCGGCCCGCAGGCTTTCATAAATCACACCGGCCTTTACAGACGGGTGTGTAACGAACAGGAAATTGCTTTTAGAATCCTGAAAGGAAAAGCCTAACTGCTTTAATTCCCGCTTTATACGCTCTCTGGTTGCAATAATCAGGGCGTTTGTCCGTTCAAAGTATTCCCTGTCCCGGACTGCCGCCGCGCCCAGTGTTTGTGTCAGGCGGTTCATGGTGTACGAGTTAAAGGAGTTCCTGACATCGTTTAAGCAGCTGATAAGCTGCGGGCTTCCAAACGCATAGCCGACACGCAGGCCGGCAAGGGCGCGGGATTTTGAAAAGGTCTGGATAATCAGCAGGTTATCGTATTTATCCAGCAGCGGGAACGCGGATATACCGCCGAAATCAATATAAGCCTCGTCCACGATCACCACCACGTCCTGATTGTGGCTGATAATCTCCTCTATCTCCGGTAAGCCCATCAATATCCCTGTGGGGGCGTTGGGATTGGGAAAGACTACGCCTCCGTTCTCCAGGAAATAGTCACTTTTCCTGATATGAAATTCACCGTCTAAGGGTATCTGCTCAAACGGTATCTGAAACAGCCGCGCCCACACGTCATAAAAGGAATAGGTAATATCCGGAAACAGCACAGGTTTCCCGGAATTGAAAAATGTCAGGAATGCCATGGCCAGCACATCGTCAGAGCCGACGCCTACAAATATCCGGCTGCGGTCAATCCCGTAGAAATCCGCAAGGGCCTCCACCAGCATATTAGAATCCGGGTCGGGATATAGACGGAGTCCCCCTGCCTGGAATTGTTCCAGTGCTTCTTCCACGCGGGGAGAGGGCGGGTAAGGGTTCTCATTCGTATTCAGTTTGATAATATCTGTCTGGCTGGGCTGTTCTCCCGGAATATAGGGACTCACCCGGCGGACACAGCTTTCCCATCGCCTCATAAAGCAATCCCCCTCTTTATCCGGGTCAGCGCTTCGGCCGTGCTTTCATGGCTGCCAAAGGCCGTGAGGCGGATATATCCCTCCCCGTTAGGACCAAACCCGCATCCAGGGCTTACCACTACCTGATACTGTCCCAGCAGGAAATCAAAGAACCCCCAGCTGGTATAGCCTTCTGGTATTTTCATCCAGATATAAGGGGCGTTGACGCCGCCAAACACATTAAACCCGACCTCCGTCAATTCCTTACGGATTAATGCGGCATTTTCTTTATAATACGCAATCTGGCCTGCCGTCTGCCTTATCCCGCTTTCAGAATACACCGCGGCCCCGGCCCTTTGGATTATGTATGGCGCCCCATTATATTTTGTTGTGTGCCGGCGTCCCCACAGGGAATGAAGGCTTACCCCATCCCGGTGAAGTTCCTTTGGGATAACCGTAAACCCAAGGCGCACCCCTGTAAAACCTGCACGTTTCGAGAAGGAGCGGAGTTCTATGGCACATTTTTTGGCACCTTCTATTTCAAAAATGCTGTGCGGCACATCCATATCTGAAATGAACGCCTCATAGGCGGCATCATATAAAATAACCGCGTCCACCTGGTTCGCATAATCAACCCACTTCTTCAGCTGGCGCCTGGTAAGAGCGGTCCCGGTAGGGTTATTAGGGTTGCACAGGTATATCAGATCCGGTTTTTCCTTTGGCTCTGCGGGTGAGAAATGATTGTCCGCAGTACAGGGCAGATAGATGATACGGCCCCATTTTCCAGATGCCTCATCATAATCCCCGGCACGCCCGGCCATCACATTGGAATCCAGATATACACTGTAAACAGGGTCGCATAACGCAACACGGCATCCGGGGCTGAATATCTCCTGGATATTGGAAGAATCACTTTTAGCGCCATCAGAGATAAATATCTCATCTGCATCTATGCTGCAGCCCCATGCCCTGTAATCCTTTTCTGCTATGGCATCCCTCAAAAAACCGTATCCAAAATCCGGCGCGTAGCCATGGAAGGTGTCGCTTTTCCCCATTTCATCGGCTGCCGCGTGGATTGCATCCAGGACAGCCGGGATTAACGGCAGTGTCACATCCCCGATTCCCAGGCTGATTACCTCTGCCTCCGGGTTCTTATTCTGATACGCTAAGACACGGTTCCTGATTTCAGAAAACAGATAGCCACCGCGCAGTTTCAAATAATTCTCATTTATCATCAAGGTTTCCCTCCTTCCCAAAATCCTCTGCCAGCTTCTTAAACAGCGGCAGCGCCCGCTCTATCCGCCTGGCCGGCACGCAATAGGCGATCCTGGCATACCCGGGACACCCAAAGTCATCCCCGGGAACCAGAAGCAGTTCGTATTTCCTTGCATATTCGCAAAAAGCAACGGAGTCCGGCAGCAGTGTCCTGATAAACAGATAAAATGCCCCGTCCGGACGGATACAGGTGTATCCATATGTCTGAAGGGCGTGGTAGAGCAGGTCCCGGTTCTTCTTATATGCGTCCAGGTCAACAGCATGCCCGGCGCATTCCGCCACAACATGCTGTATCAGGCTTGGCGCACAGACATAGCCCAGCGCCCTCCCGGCACCGCAGACGGCCGCATAAATTTTTTCTGCGTATGCGGCTTCATCCGGCACAAGGATATAACCGGCCCGCTCCCCGGGAATCGACAGGGATTTACTGTAAGAATAGCAGACCAGCGTATCCGGGTAATATTTTGTCAGCCAGGGGACATTTACACCATCATAGACCAGTTCCCGGTAAGGTTCATCCCCAACCAGATAGATTGGATGGCCGTAAGCCTTTGAACGTGCTGATAAAAGCGCCGCCAGCCGGATAATATTCTTTTCTGTTATTACTACACCCGATGGGTTATTGGGAGAATTTAGGAAAACTGCTTTTGTGTTTTCCGTAACGGCCCGCTCCAATTCCGGAAAATCAATCTGGAAGTCCTCTTCCCGGGTCCTGGCTTCCACCAGTTTTCCGCCGGCGTCCTCAACAAATACCCGGTATTCCGGAAAATACGGCGTAAAAACAATATATTCATCTCCTGGGACCGTAAGGGCCTGGGTAATAATCCGGATCCCGGCGGCTGCCCCGCAGGTAAGATATAGATTTTCCGGCCCAAAAGAAGTCCCAAACCGTGAGTTTAAGTCAGCCGCAATCGCCTGCCGCGTTTTTAGCAGTCCCTGGGCCGGCGTATAACCGAATAATTCAATATCATCTTCCTGTTCCAGCAGCTGCCTGATTGCCCTGCGTACCCCTGGCGGGGCTGGGACATGTGGGTTCCCCAGGCTGAAATCAAACACATTTTCTTCCCCAATCAGGGCGGCCCTTTGCCGTCCGTACTCATAAGCCTCCCGGATAGACGACCGCTTTTCACCAAGACGCATCATTTTCTCTGCTATCATGTGCCGGCCTCCCTCTTCTTTTGTAAATAGCGCTCGATCCTTGCCAATGCTTCTTTTAACTCTGCGATGGAATACGCATAGGAGATCCGGATAAACCCTTCTCCGGATTTCCCAAAAGCACTGCCCGGGACAACTGCGACCTTTTCCCGGTTCAGCAGGTCCATGGCAAAGTCTTCGCTGGACATGCCAAACTCACGGATATCCGGGAACATATAGAAGGCGCCCTCCGGCTCAAAGCAGGGAAGCCCCAGACGGTTTAATTCGTGGTACAGGTAGCGGCGCCGCTGGTTATAGGATTCCCTCATGTCTGCCGCATCCGGCCCGCCGTTTTTCATCGCCTCGATGGCCGCATACTGGCTGACCGTTGGGGCGCACATGATCGTGTACTGGTGTACCTTTACCATCTGCTCCATGATCTCCCTGTGCGCCAGGGCATATCCCAGGCGCCACCCGGTCATGGCAAAATTCTTGGAAAAACCGTTGATCAGGATGGTGCGGTCCTTCATCCCGGGAAGGGAGGCAATGCTTACATGCTCCTTCCCATAAGTGAGCTCACTGTATATCTCATCAGAGATAACCAGCAGGTTGTGGTCCCTGATTACCTCAGCCAGACTCTCTAAGTCTTCCTTTTCCATGATTGCACCGGTCGGATTATTGGGATAGGAAATGATAAGGGCCTTGGTGTGTGGGGTAACCGCCTCTTCAAGCTGCCCCCCGGTCAGGCGGAAATGGTTTTCCGCTTTCAGTTCAACCGGGACAGGAATCCCGCCTGCCATTACAATACAGGGCAGGTAGGATACAAAGCTCGGTTCAATATACAGGATCTCATCGCCAGGGTTAATAATGGTCCTCAATGCAATGTCTATCGCCTCGCTGCCGCCTACCGTGACCATGGCTTCACAGTCTGGTCGGTAGAAAATCCCAAGCTTTTGTTCCGTATAACTGCATATCTCTTTCCGGAGGTCTGGCAGCCCGCTGTTGGCGGTATAAAAGGTCTTGCCGGTCTGCATGGCCTGGATGCCTGCCTCCCGGATGTGGAACGGCGTAGCAAAGTCCGGCTCCCCTACGCCCAGGGATATGACATCCGGTATCTCATTTGCCACGTTAAAAAACTTCCTTATCCCTGATGGTTTCAACTGCAGGACTTTTTGGGACAGTAATTCTTTCATGGCGTCACCACCATTCTTTCATCTGTCTGCTTTACCTCAAAGCTCACGCCCAGTTCCTTATATTTTGTCAGTGTGAAATGAGTGGTGGTGCTCTGCACCTCCTCGATGGAGGCCAATTTCCCCGACACGAAAAGGGATATCTCTTTCAAAGTTTTCCCCTTTACCATGACAAGGAAATCGTAGGCCCCGGACATTAAGTACAGTGTCACCACCTGCGGGTAGCCATTGATTTTTTCGGCCAGCTTCTGATAGCCCTCGCCGCCCTGCGGCGTAACACGCAGCTCCACCAGAGCCGTGACGTCATCGTCATTGACCTTGTTCCAGTCAATCAACGTATGGTAGCCGCAGATTACATGCGCCTTTTCCAGCCCGGCTATTTCTTCATGGACCTCATCCTCTGTAAGCCCCAGCATGATCGCAATATCACGTTCCGTAAGTTTACTGTTGTTCTCCAACATGCTTAAAAGCTGCTCCCTGATTGCTTTTTCCATGTCCCATCCTCCTGTCTTGTATTGCATATAATCATAACAATTATAACAGTAGCATTGACTTTGTGCGCTTTCAATAGTAGAATTGTATGCAAGACAATGTTTTAAGGAGGTCTGCCATGCCTGTAAACTCATTTGAAGATTATCCGCTTACCTGGAAGCCAAGCAAGGCCCTGCTGAAATTCCCGATGTATATTTCCCTTTCGGAACTTTTAGAGCAGGACATATTAAGCGGCAGGCTGCCGCCCAAGACAAAGCTGCCGCCGCAGCGGGAACTGGCCGATTTCCTGGATGTGAACCTGAGCACCATTACCCGCGCCTTTAAGCTGTGTGAAACAAAAGGGCTGATCTACGCGGTGGTCGGGAGCGGTACCTATGTTTCCCCCAACGCGGCTCTGCCAACACCGGACACACAGGAGGCTGCGGAATATATAGATTTTGGCCCCATCAAGCCTTATTACCAGTTCAATTCCGTTGTGGCCGATACTGCCCGGGCAATCCTTCAGGGTCCAAGGTCGGAGAAACTGTTTGAGTTCAGCTTTACCCTTGGGACGGCTCACCACAAACAGGTCGCTCAGAAATGGCTGTCTGAATTCCAGATCAGCGCCGCCCTGGAGGATATTATTTTAACGTCCGGTACACAAAACGCGCTGGCGATTGCACTTCTTTCCTTGTTTCGGGCCGGAGATAAGATTGCCACTGATACCTATACTTATTCCAATTTCATCACCCTTGCAAAACAGCTGGGCATCCAGCTGATACCGGTGGAAGCCGATGGGCAGGGCATGATGCCGGAGGCGCTGGAAAAGCAGCGTAAGCTCCATGATATTAAAGGGATTTACCTGATGCCTTCCTGTACCAACCCTACCGGGGTTACTATGCCGGCAGAACGACGGAAAGCAATCAGCCAGATCATCACCAACTATAACATGATTCTGATTGAAGACGATACCTATGGGTTCATCGCGGATGATAAGATTCCCCCCATGGCAGCCATGATCCCGGCTCACACCATTTACCTGCACGGAATTTCCAAATCCCTGTCCGCCGGGCTGCGGATTGCCTACCTGGTATTCCCCCACCGGTTCCAAAAAACCTTTTTGGGCACGGCCAATAACATCAACCTGAAAATCCCGCTGCTCAATGCGGAGATCGCAAGCGAGCTGATAGCCGGCGGGGCCGCACGGGAGATCATCAGCAAGAAATGTATGCTGTCAGAGGAACGCAACCGCCTGTACGCCAGATACTTTCCGGAGCAGCCGGCCGCAAACCCATACAGCTTCTTCCAATGGCTCCCACTCCCGGCAGGCTGCAGCGGCTATAATTTTGAAGTCCAGGCAAAGAACCATGGCGTGAAGGTGCTCTGCTCCGACCGTTTTGCTGTGGGGAATACCACACAGTTTTCCGCCATCCGGCTGGCCACCTGTTCGCCGCGGTCCATGGATGAGCTGGAGCGGGGACTGCAGATTATCCAAACCCTTATAAAAGAGAACCAGACCGTTATACAGAGGGATGAGTTTATTATTTAGGTTCAGCAGGAAGGAATCTGCCATTATCATCCCGCTGCGCTCCCCTATGCAGTTTCGGATCATTTGGCATTCCTGGGAGAGATTCCTTCCTCAAATAGCTTTGAAATCAGAAAGCCCATAGGTAAAATAAATGCTTCAGGAACTTGGAATGAAGATTATAACATGGATGATACTGCATTGATTTATAAAAGTGTAGAAGGGCTTTTCATTATTACCGGCTGCTCCCATAGCGGAATATGCAATATTGTGGAATATGCGCCGGGCCTAAACGGCGGGGAGTTTTGCAAAATCGGCTTGAAATTTCTATTTTAAAAACGCCGCTCCCTCAAAGAGACAACACGAAATACCCCCGCAACGACGTCTCTTTTTAACCCTAGGTTAAAAAAATAGATTGATAACTAAACAACTACGTCATTGAGCCAGTACGAACCTTTTGCTATTCTTATTGTAGTTAAGCAAAGGAGAACCGCATGAAAATAAATCAAATTATAAAGAAAAAGCGTAAAGAACAGGGATTAACACTGGAACAAGTCGCATCATACCTTGGCGTTTCAACACCTGCTGTCTACAAATGGGAAAAGGGAGTGACATACCCAGACATAGTGACTTTACCAGCGTTGGCCAGACTGCTAAAGACAGATTTGAACACACTACTGTCTTTCAAAGAGGATTTATCTGAAATTGAAATTAAGCATATATCAACTGACATCTACACTTTGATGAAAGAAGAGGGATATGAGGCCGGTTTTCAAGCGGCTGTGAAAAAAATTCAAGAATACCCGTCTTGTGAACTGTTGATATGCGCGTTATCTGTTTCCTTAAATAGTGCGCTATCTGTTTTCACAGTTTCCGATAGACGGCATTACCAGAAAACACTCATTCAAATGGTGGGACGTATTTCAAAAAGTGAAAATCAAGAACTCCGTAATGAGGCAATTTCTTTAATGATAACCTTGTGTTGTGATTGCGGAGACTATGAAAAAGCAGAAGAATTGATTAAAGGTCTGCCTGTTTCTTCTCCAGATCAGAAGTCTATGCTTGCAAAGCTCTATATGTCGCTTGGCAGGTATGCGGATGCCGCAGAACTTTTTGAAGGAAAACTTTTTGAAGCTGCGGTTGATATGCAATCATTTTTATTAGGCATGACACAGGCCGCTTTACAGGAGGATAGAATTGAGGATGCACAGCTCTACGCTGATCTTTATGAAAAGGTTACGCTTGATTTTGAAATTATGAACTGTACATCAGCCACGGCACAGCTTGAAGTTGCCGTAAAACAAAAGAATAGAGAAAAATGCCTTGCTCTTTTACAAAATTTACTGAATGCAACACAATGCAAATGGGACGTTCAACATTCTCGGCTTTATAGACACTTGAGGCTATCCGATGCACAGGTGGAAACTTTCAGTTTTGATCTGTTACCTGCTATTGTAGAGGAATTGGAAACATCGTCAGAATTGTCTTTTTTACATGATAGTGCAGAATATAAAAAGCTATTGGCGGACTATAAGCAAAGAATCAAAAAGATAGGTAAAGGAATATGAGACGATTTTTGCACCTGTTATCAAAATTACAATGGCTGGGGCTTATCGGTTTTATTGGCATAGTGCTGGATATTCAAGGACTAAAATATCTTTGCTTTTTCTGGCTTCTATCGCTTATTGATGTGTTTTCTACGTTTCGGAGTATGGCTGACAGTTTGAAACTCCTGTTTCAGGTTCTGGGACAGTTAATCGGTATTCCACTTACCTATGTTAGATATGGGTTCCATCTTCCCAATGTTAAAGACTTTCGTCCTCAATGTCGATATTCTTTGCCCTTTTCGGGAAAGTGGTATGTAGTCAACGGTGGAATAAATCGGGCAACCTCTCATTCGTGGACAGTCTGTTCTCAAAGATATGCGTATGACTTTTTCATCGTAGACG